>WBZS01001204.1_pt1 | contig 22235 bp, 21 predicted proteins | sample 5204201 | NCBI WGS metagenome assembly WBZS01 (sample SAMN12344357, study PRJNA552823) | activated sludge metagenome | biome: Activated sludge suspended growth; feature: Nitrification reactor; material: Wastewater; isolation source: activated sludge from nitrification reactor of wastewater...
CGGACGCGGTCAGGCAACAGATGGTCGTGTCGGGCAGATCCCATGGCCGCCACCGGGCAGTTCTCATGACCGCCAGCGGGCACCTACATGACCGTCACTGGGCAGTTTCTCGTGGCCGCCGACAGGCCGCCCCATCTGAGATGGCGGGGCGGCAACGCGGTGGCTGCATCGCGTGCCCCGACTGCGTACGGGCCACCAAGGTCGCGTAACCCGAGGCGAGGACACGAAGTCGGGGATGACGCCGATGCCCAGGGGATAGGGGGGTGCCCCCGGGGGCATGGCTAGCCCTGACCGATGATCAACACGCATTCGTCAGGGCCGGGTGGCATCCGAGCAAGTTTCTTGGGGATGATGACCGTCACCCGCTCCTGTCGTCATTCACCGCTTGGTCAACTGGCCGTAGCGTTGTTGGGCGGCTTGGGCGCTCACGCCCAACGCACGCCCGATGTCGGCCCAGGACCATCCCGCAGACCGGCAGTCGGCCACAGCCCCGGCCACGTCGGACTCGGCCTGCACGCGGCGTTGGGCGGCGTCCTGTAACGCGAGGTAGGGGGCGGCGGGCTTGCTCGGCAGGTGCTCAAACTCGGCGCTCTCAAAGCGCTCGGCCAGCTCGTCGGCGTGGTCGAGGATGTACTGCAAACTCATCTTCGGCATTCGGTTCACCTCAGTTCAGGAACTTGGTTCGTGCGGGCATTGCGTGGGCGATCAACAGGATTCCGGGTAGGTCTCGGGATTCGACAACGCCGAGTTCCAGTAGCCGCCCGCTGGTGTCGGGGCCAATGACGATCACCATGCCGTCTTCCTGCTCTCCGATCACCCGCGCCGGATTTCGCCATGCATGCTCGATCTCAGAGTCAGGAATCCCGCGTTTCCGAGCGGAACTTAGGATCACCGACTCACCATCAAGATACCTTGACGGCGTGGGGTGGGCAACAGGACGACGCTCCCGACGATGGCGACGCGGATTCACCGCGCACCCCCCGCGCCCGTCATCGCTCCCGAACCGGTCTTGACGCTGAACACCCGGGCCAGCGTCGTCGGGTCGAGGTGGGGAACTGTCTCAGCGAGCTGTGCGTCGGTCATCGCGGCCAGGGCAGCCGATAACTGTTCCCCGGTCATCGCGTTCAGCAACCGGGGAGGGATCGCCAGGGCGGGTGCCGCCGTGGCGTCCGGGCGCGTCCAGCCGATGGTCTCCGAACAACGGACCATGTACGGCCACACGTGGTCGGGGTCGAGGTGGGCGTATGTGCCCAGCACGCGGGGCAGTTCGTGACCCAGCAGCATCTCGGCCGACGCGGTGTCGAGCCCGGCGCGGGTCCACTGGCGGCGTGCCCAGTGCCGCAGGTCGTACAGGCGCAACGAGGGGCGGCCGACAGCTAGGCGAGCGGCGTTCCAGCCCGACGGGGCGCGCAGCTTGTGGCCCTTCCGGTCTGCGCGTTGCTTGGCTGTGGTTCCGGTCACTTGCTGAATAGTCGCGTAGTCCAAGTGGGGGTTGGTGCTGGGGAACAGCAGCCCCTCACTCTCCGGGGCGGCGTACGCGCTACCAAGACCGCCGACCAGATCCTCAAGAAAGCCAAACGCTCAACAACTTCAGAAACGGCGCACTAGGACCTTCGATAGCGAAGCAGGACCGCTCCCGAATCGAACTTGCGCTCCTCGACCAGGGTGACGTCGAGACGCCGACCCGCCGGGAAGAAGGGAGTACCTCCCCCCACCGCGGTGGGGTGGATCACTGGCCAGAACTCGTCGATTCGGTCGACCATCGCCGACGCAAGCCCGGGACCGCCGACTTGGGCCGGGCCGTCGGTATCCGGAACCTCGTCCGGCGAGCGCACGACGCGAACGCTGGCGTGGCTGTGGAGGCCGGCCCGGACGGAGGACTCGTCCAAGGTGCTGGAGACCAGCAGGGTCGGGGTCTGCTGCCAGGCGGCGGCGTAAGCGAGGCTCACGTCGTCGGAGTCTGCGGGTGGATCGTCCCAGTAGCGCATGGTCTCCCAAAGGTGACGGCCGTACACGTTGAGCACAGTCCTTCGCTGGACGTCGTTCCAGAACAGATGCAGCTCCTCGTCCGGAACCGACCAGTCGAAGTTGCCTTCGGCGTCCATGACGTAGCCGTCGGCCGAGACGTTGAACGCGTAGAAGAACATGGCATCACCTTCGCTCCCGTCACTACTCACGCCAGGGTCGACGGGCCATCCTCAGGTGTCAAGGGAGGTGCTCCGGTCGAACGCCCGCTGAGCCAGCGACCGGCCCTACTCCGCCGCCAGGATGTCCGAGGCGGGTCGCCCCGCGCGTAAGAGTCGGCCCATCGTCTCCATAGCGGGGGTGACGTGGGTGAAGAACGACTGGTAGCCGGCACACAGGTAGTTGAGCCCGGGCTCCCCGTCGGCGGTGGTGGCAAAGCGGTCCTTGGGGCACCCGCCGTGGCAGGCCCAGCGGACGGGGCATTCCACGCACTGACGAGGCAATGCCGTACGTTTCGACCGTCCGAACTCGCGCTGCCGGGGGAGTGCGGCGAGCTCACCGAGGGGCGTGTCGACGAGGTTGCCGAGCCGGTAGTCCGGCTCAACGAAGTGGTCGCAGGAATACACGTCGCCGTTGTGCTCCATCGCGAGGGCATCTCCACATTCGGGCGCATGGACACACAGGCTGTACTGGCCGAACAACGCTCCCAACGTGGTGTCGAAATGCTGCACGAAGACCTCGCCGACGTCTCGCCGTACCCACTCGTCGAAGATCGTCGTCAGGAACCGACCCCACTGCGCGGGCTTCACCGTGCGAGAGGTGACGCCAGCCCCCCGCTGGGTGTACAGCACGTACCGGCCGGAATCGTCTCGCCATCCCGCCTCCGCGACCTGCTCGTCACCCTCGGCGACCCGTTCCACGATCGGGATGAACTGGAGGAACCGGGCTCCGAGGTCGTCGCGGAAATGGCGATATACCTCAAGAGGGTGTTCGGCGTTGCCTGCATTCACCGTGCACAGGATGTTCGTGTCGACCTCGTGGCGCCTGAGCACCTCCCAACCTCGAACGACGGCGTCGTACGTACCCCTCCCCGCCTTGTTGACCCGGTACGTGTCATGGAGCTGCCGAGGTCCGTCGAGGCTCAGGCCGACCAGGAACCGATGCTGGGCAAGGAATTCCCCCCAGGCATCGTCGAGCAGGGTGCCGTTGGTCTGGATGGAGTGGCTGACCTGCTGGCCCGGTCTGCGCAGGCTCTCGGCCAGCCTCACCGCCTCGCGGAAGAAGTCGAGGCCACGCAGGGTCGGTTCACCGCCCTGCCAGCCGATCGTGACGGGCCCGTCGGGCTGCGAGTCGAGATACCCCTCGACGAAACTGCGCAGGGTTTCCGACGACATGGCTTGCGCGGCCCCGTCCCACAGGACTTCTTTGGAGAGGAAGAAACAGTAACTGCAGTTGAGATTGCAGGCTGCGCCAGTCGGTTTGGCGAGCAACGACAGCGGCCGCCTGCCGGGCTTGGGCTGCACCTCGTCTCTCCTCTCCAGAGCGGTCGGCCGACACACCGAAACTCTCTGCCGTACGTCTCGACCGGCCTCAGTCGCAGGGAACGGTCGCCCGCCGAGTCGGCGACGACCACCCACGTCAGGGTACGTGACGTGATCGGTCAGCACTTCCTTCACGGCCGGCACCTTGGCCGGTACGCGACACTGGACCCATGATGTGGCGCTGGATCGTGAACGCATTGGCTGTGTTGTTGGCCGCTTGGCTGGTTCCGGGAATCACCGTGACGTCGACGAGCACGGTGGGTCTCGTCGTCACGGTCGGGCTGGTCGCGCTGATCCTGGGTGCCGTGAACACGATCGTGAAGCCGGTGGCCGAGTTCTTCTCCGGATGTTTCATCCTGCTCACCCTCGGGCTGTTCGTGCTTGTCATCAACGGTTTGATGCTGATGTTGACGTCGTGGTTGGCGACTCAGTTCGGGCTGGGGTTTCACGTCGACGGCTTCTGGTCGGCCTTCTGGGGAGCGGTGGTGATCTCGATCGTCAGCATGCTGCTCGGGGCCGGCAACCGGCGCAACAACGCATCGCGCTAGGCGAGCGTCTGCCGTACCCCTGAACGAGCGAGCGGCTTCCGCACATACCCCCAGGGGTATAAGCTGGACAGGCGATCGGGGGTACGCCCCGCTGACGACGAAGGAGTGGCCCATGTGCCGACCAGTGAACTGCCGCGTGTGCGGAAAGACGACGTGGGCCGGATGCGGCCAGCACGTGGCGGCCGTGAAGGCTTCGGTGCCCAAGGGTCAGTGGTGTGATAACCGCCACACACCTGAAGAGGTCGCCGCCGCCAAGCCGCAGGGCTTTTTCGCCGGGCTGTTCGGACGCTGACGAGCTCGCCATGGCCAACGTGGTGGTTCTGGGGGCCGGGGTAGCCGGACATACGGCCGCTTTGCATCTCAAGCGACTCGTCGGTCGACACCACACGGTCACGGTGGTGTCTCCGAATTCCCACTGGAACTGGATTCCTTCGAACATTTGGGTCGGCGTCGGCGAGATGCCGGCCGAGAAGGTGGTCTTCCCGCTCGCGCCCATCTACGCCCGCAAGAAGATCCAATTCGTCCAGGCCAAGGCTGTTGCCATCCACCCTGACGGCGACGGCGAAGACCCGCAGGGGTTCGTCGACGTGGAGTACACGGGCGAGCAGGCGGGTACGACCGGTGCGATTCGCTACGACTACCTCGTCAACGCGACCGGTCCCAAGCTGCGCTTCGAGGCCACGCCGGGCTTGGGCCCGGACGGCTACACCCTGTCGGTGTGTACGGCAGATCACGCCAGTCACGCGTCGGCTGAGTTGGCCGCGGCCATCGGCCGGATGAAGGCGGGTCAGAAGCAGACCTTCGTGATCGGAACCGGACACGGCACGTGCACGTGCCAGGGCGCGGCGTTCGAGTACATCTTCAACGTCGAGCACGAGGTACGGCAGGCCGGCGTCAGAGACCTGGCTCGCATCATCTACCTCACCAACGAATCAGCGCTCGGTGACTTCGGCGTGGGCGGCATGGTGTTCGACCAGCAGGGCTTCGAGACAACCTCGGAATTGTGGACGGGGTCGCTGTTCCGTGAGCGAGGCGTCGAGGCGATCGTCGGCGCGCACGTGGAGAAGGTCGAGCCCGGTGTCATCCACTACGAGACGCTCGACGGGGTCCATCACCAGGTGGCGTTCGACTTCTCGATGCTGATTCCTCCCTTCGGGGGTCAGCCGATCAAGGCGTACGACCGTACGGGGGAGGACATCACCAGCCGACTCTTCGCCCCGAGCGGCTTCATGAAGGTCGACGCGGACTATTCGCCCAAGCCGTACGAGGAATGGAAGGCCAGCGACTGGCCGACCACGTACCAAGTCCCGGGCTACTCGAACCTCTTCGCCGCCGGGATCGCCTTCGCCCCTCCTCATCAGATCTCCAAGCCGTTGAAGTCGGCCAACGGCACGGTCATCGCGCCGGCGCCGCCTCGCACCGGCATGCCGTCGGGCGTGATCGGCAAGGCGGTAGCGGTCACCATCGCCAAGCGTCTCAAGGATCCGACTGCCGACGCCGAACACGCGTCGATGGCTCACATGGGTGCCGCATGCGTGGCGTCTGCGGGTACGGGGCTGACCCAGGGGTCGGCAGCCGCGATGACCATGCTGCCCGTGGTGCCCGACTACGACCGCTATCCCACCGGCCGCGACACCCGTGAGACCCGGGGCGAGCTCGGCCTGCACGGGCATTGGGTGAAGCTGATGCTGCACTACCTGTTCATCTACAAGGCCAAAGCCCGACTGGGCTGGCAGCTGATCCCGGAGTGACGACCATGTCCGACACCACGTTGAACGCAGTCGTGCCCGGTGGAGACCAACCCATTCTTGATCTCAGCCGCGCACCGCTGCCGACCGCCAAGACCTTGACCGGACGTCGGTCGATCCTGCTCCAGTTCCTTCGATTCCTGTCGTTCAACGTCAGGATCATGCGCATGGTCGTGAAGGGGCACAACGGTTGAGTCCTTCACAGGAGCTTCACGCCGAGGCAGGTGGCCGCTTCATTCACGCCTCGTAGCTTCCTGATCACAACCAATCAGGAGGTACACGACATGTTGAACACAACGAAAGCAGCCATCTCTCTCGGAATCGTAGGATCGTTCGCCAGCATGGCGTTCGCGTCAACAGCGTTCGCCGCACCGGCGGCCACCAGCTTCCCTGACCGCCGCCCGACGCCGGCGGCGACGGCCAGCCCGGCCGTTGCAAGCGAACGGCTGGCCAAGGATCTGACCTGGATGCGTGACGAGGAAAGGCTCGCTCGTGACGTCTACACCGCATTGGCGGCGAAGTACGACGGAGCGGCTCCGTTCGCGAACATCGCCAAGGCTGAGCAGCAGCATTACGACGCGGTCGGCACGCTGTTGGCTCGGTACGGCGTCGCCGACCCGTCGGCCGGTGCTTCAGCGGGCACATACGCCGAACCCGAACTGCAGGAGCTCTACAACCGTCTGATGGAACAGGGCAGCAAGTCCCTCGCCGATGCCTACGACGTCGGCATCGCCATCGAGAAGGCCGACCTCGCCGACCTGAAAGATGCACTGGCCAGGACCACCGAATCTGACGTGACCAGGGTCTTCACCAACCTGTCACGTGGGTCTGAACAGCATCTGGCAGCCTTCGAGGCTGCCAAGGCCGGCGACCCGATCACCCATGACCAGATGGCGCGGCAGGGGGGCAGTCAGGGCATGGCGCCAGGCACGGGCCTCGGGCAGCGCCGAGCGAATGGAACCGGACAAGGCATGGGACCCGGATTGGGACAGGGCAACGGTCTGGGTGACGGCACCGGAGACTGTGTCAACCGGTAGTGCTCGGTGCGTGAGGGGCGCGGGTGGTCACCCACCCGCGCCCCTCGGCGTCTTGGTCAGGCGGGGAGCGTCGCGGTGAACGTCGCGCCCTGGCCGGGACCGGCGCTGGCGGCGACGAGGTCTCCGCCTTGGGCCCTCATCAACTCACGAGAGATCGTGAGTCCGATTCCCGTTCCCCCCTCACCCGGGCGCCGCCCCGGCACCCGATAGAAGCGCTCGAAGACTCGCTCCAGGTCGTCGGCGGCAAGTCCCTCGCCCGTGTCGGCCACACTCACCGACACGGTGCTCGCCGTACGGCTCAGCGAGACCGTGATCGATCCCCCCTCCGGTGTGGCTCGGATGGCGTTGCCCAGGAGGTTCGTGACGACCTGGGCCAACCGGTCGCCGTCCGCGGCGGCGTCCACCGGGTCTCCGTTCAGCAGGGTGAGGTTGATGCCAGCGTCGGCGGCCTGTGGAGTGAGCCGAGCAACCACACCGGCGACGAGGGGTCGCAGGGGTAGCCGTACCGGGGTCACGGACAAGCGCCCCTCCTCGGCCCGAGACAAGGTGGACAGATCGTCGGCGAGCCTTCGCATGCGCCGCACCTCGCCGGTCAACTGTTCGAGGCCCTCAGTGTCCGCCGACAGGACGCCGTCGATCATTCCTTCGAGCGTTCCGTCCAAGATGGTCAGAGGTGTCCGCAACTCGTGCGCGACTTCGCCGAGCAGGCGCACACGCCTCGCTTCAGTATCGGCCAGGGCGACTGCGAGGCTGTTCACGTCACCGGCCAACGCGGCGATCTCGGAATCGGTCGAGGCGGGTACCCGTACGTCGTAATGGCCGTCGGCGATCTCCCGGGTCGCCGCACGCACCGCCTGGACCGGGCGTGACAGGCGGCGGGCAGCCAAGATCCCGAACACGCCGCCGGCGACGATGCCGACCAAAGTGCCGATCAGCAACGAGAGCTGGACGGCATCTGCGAACTGTTGGCGAAGGACCTGACCCACACCAGGCTGCCCCGCTCCCCCGGGACCAGGGCCACCACTCTGACCAGCGGCTCGGCCCATCGCGAGCGCACCGTCGAACAAGACAGGCGCCAGCAGTCGTACCACGACGAACGTCGCCAACCCACCCAGCACCGCCACCGCCAGGTGCGACAGGATGAGGCGCACCGACAGACGACGCATCAGCCCTCCTGCGGCCGCAGAAGGAACTTGTAGCCCACCCCACGGATGGTGCCGACGATGCGTGGAGCCGTCGCGTCGTCTCCGAGGGCGGCCCGCATCGAGCGGATGTGGACGTCGACCACGCGTTCGTCTCCGTAGAAGTCGTATCCCCACACCCGTTCGAGCAGCTGAGCTCGCGAGAAGACGCGTCCCGGTGAGGACGCGAGCGCCGACAGCAGGTCGAAGTCCAGAGCCGACAACTCGACCTGGCCGGTCGCCGTCGTCACCTCGTGGGAGCCGGGGTCGATCCGAAGCCCGTCGAAGACGAGCACGTCGTCGTCGCTGCGCGGTGGCGCATCGGGTCGCGCGCGGCGGAGCACGGTCCGCACGCGTGCCACCACTTCTCGGGGCGAGAACGGCTTGGTGACGTAGTCGTCGGCGCCGACGCTCAAGCCGACGAGCTTGTCGACCTCTTCGGCCCGCGCGGTGACCAGGATCACGTAGACATCCGAGGTCGCCCGGATCTTCGCGAGCACGTCGAGACCGGTGAGGTCGGGCAGGCCGATATCGAGCAGGACCAGGTCGGGGGAGGCTCTGAGCACATTGAGCGCGTCGGCCCCAGTGCCCGCTTCGTCGACCACGAACCCTTCGGCTTCGAGGTAGGCGCGCAGGATCGATCTGATCTGTGGTTCGTCATCGACGACCAGCACGCGGCGAGGCATAGACCGTCCCCTTTCACCACCGCCTTCGGATACCCCCCAGGGTAAGCCCGACGGCCGACCTCGGCGGGAAGCCGTCACCGCATGCGGTCGACTGCATCCCTGACGGATTGAATCTCGAACCCGGGAACGGAGTTCCTGATGTCCTTCAGCATGACATCCAAGCCGACTGTGACCGGCAGGCCGGCCTGGGCGCGCAAGGCCTCGGGGTCGAGGCCGTTGGCTTGTGCCACCTGTCTCAGGGTCGACTGGCCGGTGATCGAGGAGGTTGACGACGGCCGAGGCGGGGTGGGGGTTCCCTGCTGCTCGGGCCGTTGTGTCGGCGATGACGGGGAAGCGGCCGGTGCGGTCGTATCCGGAGTCGCCGGCCTGACTGGGGCGGGGGCCGTACCCTCAGGCTGGAGTACGCCCGACAGCCGCGCCTTGAACGTGGTGAGGTCGAACCCTGGAATCAGGGCTTCGAGGTCTTTGAACGCCGTATCGCCGGTGATGGTCGTACCGTCCGGAGCCTCGAGGAGTCGGATGAGCAGGACGACGTCGATGCCGAGTCCGTCGGCAGCCTGCTGCAGCGTCATCCACCCCTTGAGGTCGGTGGGTGACAGGCGTGTTCCGGCCGTGACCGTCGTCTTTCCGGACGTGACCCAGGTGCCGGTGGCCGAGGCAATGCCGTACCCGCCGAATAGGGCGGCGATGGTGACCAGGGGTACGAGCCACAGGACCGCGCGGGTGCGGGGAGTACTCATTTCGCGCCTGCCTTCTGCTTGGGTCGCGCCGGGTTGGTTTCCCGCCGAATCGGCATTCCCAAGAGGACAGGGCCGTCGAGGGTGAGAGCGCGCGGAACAGGGCAGGTGGTCAGGCAATCCATGCAACCGATGCAGTCGGAGCTGGCGAAGGGCTGCGCCTGGGCGGGTTCGATGCCGACCGGACAGGCCTTGTCACAGAGGCCACACGACGTGCACGTCGGCAGAGAGCGGCGGATCCGGACCAACGAGAAGCGCCCCACGATCGCGAAGACGGCACCGAGCGGGCATAGGTACCGACAGAAGGCGCGCTCGACCACGAAGGATCCGGCTACCACCACGGCTAGGATCAGGAGGGCGGGCCACATTGCCACGTTGAACTCGTACAGCCAGTGCAACCCGAACAAGGTGACGTACGGGTCATAGTCGAAGAACCACAACTTCATCGTCGTGTAGCTCATGGCCATGACCAGGGCCAGCACGACGAAGCGGCCGTACCGGGCGATCCGATCGACGAGGCGGGGAAGTTCCACGGTCGGCAGCCTGAGCTTCCGTCGAATCCACGTCACGGCGTCCTGAATGGCACCGAAGGGGCAGACCCAGCCGCAGAAGGCGTTGCCCACCAGCAGCACCGAGATCAGCAGGGTCGCCCCGAGCACGAGGTTCGACGGGTGGATCTTGGAGATCAGACCCCCCGTCGTCACCCAGGTCAGGAGGGTCTCCACCGCCCCCGGGGCAGAGCGCGTCCACCGACGCTCCCGTGTCTGTCGTCTGGTGGCGAACCGCCGCGACGATCACGAAGAGCACGAAGGCGGCTTGGGTGAGGTGGCGGATTCGGCGGACACGCGTGATCGTGCGCGTTCGTTGCTGCGCCTTCGTCAGGTGACCTGGGGCTGATCGGATGTTCACGCCACCTCCATCGTCTGGGCGGCTCAGACGTTAGGGGCGCGCGGCGAAGTCCGTGTGTGGCGATTTTGAAGAATCGATGAAGCCCGTACCTCCCCTGCCGGGCTCGTCCCTCAACACGAGCCGTACGACCATCGCGGCGGCCCGCTCGAGGTTCCGGGGCCCTGCCGCAACGGCTTCGGGCAGACTTACGCCGGCAGGGGCGATCGGCACCAGCGCTCGGACGCCGTGCTCGAGCAGCACTTCGGCTCCCGGGAGGACACGTCCGGCCAGAATCACCACCTCGACACCGGCTTGTCGAGCGATCGCTGCCACGCCAGCGGGGGTCTTGCCGCTCAGGGTCTGGGCATCGACGGACCTCTCACCGGTCAACACCAGGTCGGCGTCGGCCACGATCTCGGCGAGGCCCACCGCCTCCGTCACCACGTCGACGCCAGGCCGGATGACCGCACCGAGGTGGCGGAGTAGTGCGTACCCGAGACCGCCCGCAGCCCCTGCCCCCGGCTGACAAGCCTCGGCTTCCCCATCATCGAGTACGGCCAAACGCGCGAGCCAGGCGTCGAGCCGGGTCACGTCGTCGTCGCTCGCTCCTTTCTGAGGACCGAAGACGAACGAGGCTCCCTCGGGACCGCACAGGGGATGGGTGACGTCGCTGGCGACCGTGACCTCGACCTCGGCCAGGCGGGAGTCGAGGCCCGACGCGTCGACACTCGCCACAGCGGCCAGGCCCGCCGGGGTGGGGGTGAGCCGTACCCCCTCGGCGTCGAGGTAGCGCACACCCAGGGCGTCGAGCATTCCGGCACCACCGTCGTTGGTTGCCGAACCTCCGAGCCCGATGACGAGACGGCGCGCCCCCGCGTCGAGGGCCGCCAGCACGAGGTCGCCGACTCCGGAGGTCGAGGACGCCCAGATGTCCCGATCGGCCGGGGAAATCTGCTCGAGGCCGGCGGCCTTGGCCATTTCGATCACGGCCAAGCCATCGTCGGTCAGCCCGAACGTGGCCCGAATCGGACGCCAGAGGGCATCGGCAACCTCCGCATCGACCAGCCGGGCTCCCAGCGACGCCGCGAGTGCCTCGAGGAATCCCTCGCCTCCGTCGGAGAGCGGTACCTCGACCACCTCGGCGTCAGGGAACACCTGCCTGACTCCTCGGGCCATCGCTGCGGCCGCCGCGGCCGCCGTCATCGACTCCTTGAACGAGTCGGGAGCGCAGACGATCTTCACTGTGGTGTGATCTCCCGTCTCGGCGTGTCCTCAGGCGGGTTCTGCCGTACCCGCGACGTCGGGGTCCCGGCCAACCAGATCCTGGGCGACGAGCCGATCCCGTACCTCCGCAGCCTTGCGGTCGTAGGTGACCCCGGGGGCACATCGGCGGACCCACTCGAACACCACCGAATGCCCACGTTCGAGGTCCGACGCCTTGACGAGCACCCTCCGGCCGTTACGCAGAACCAGCCGCAGGTCGGGGCTGCGGCCGTTGTAGACGTACCTCACCTGAGCCACGTCGCCGCCGCTCACGACGGTCTCACCGAACGCCCGGGACACCCGCAGCACGTCGCCGTCGACCCGCAAACCCGCCCGCGACCGCGCCCACGACGGCCCGACGATGACGAACCACAGGACGACGAGGATGAAGACCACGGTCGGCACACCGGCCTGGCCGCTCTTGACCACCAGCCCCGTCACGACCAGGAGCAGCACACCCACGACCCAACCCCTGACCCGCCAGTCGTGCCGGTTGACCAGGGGCGTCGTGGGGAGATCGGGGACCACTACGGCTCCACCGACACTTCTGCGATCCCCGCTTGGAATCCGCCGCTGACTGCAGGCAACGACGTGAAGTACACCAGCACGAAACGGGTCGTCACAGGCGCCTGCAGTGCCACCTCCACCGTGGTCGGGGCCTGGCTCACCTGACCGACGGTCTTCCAGGCGGTCTGGCTGGTCATCGGCGCCGTGTCGGTCGTCTCCGGCGCGGTGGCCGGCACCCGCACGTCGAGAGTCGTCCCCGTACCCACCAGCGTTAGCTTCACCCGGCCGACCTCGACCGGTTGGCCGAGATCCACGATCAGGCCGACCCCCGGCTTGAGGCCGCCGAGTTTCGCGTTCCCGCGGTACGTCAGGGTCTTCCACGCCGTGTCGGGCTTGCCGTCGTAAGCCAGCGTCAGTTGGCCCGGGTTCTCCTCCCCGTTGCCGCCGTCGGCGGAGGGGTCGAAGTCCTTGGCACCGGCGATCGGGTACGGCCCAGTGGCCTGGTTCGTCGCCGTACCCGCCTTCGCGCCACTGCTGGCCGCTCCTGGGGCCCCTGCCGTCACGGTCGCACTCTTGCGCTCCAACAACGCCACGACGCCGATGATCAAGGCGACGACAACGATCCCGATCAACGGCACCGCCCACGACAGTCCGCGGCGGCGCGGCGCCGCCGGCGGTGGGGGTACGGCACGACTCACGACGGGCCCGTCCGGCGGAGTATCCAGACCAGACGTGGGTACGGCTCCCGCATGTGGGCTCGTGGTCGGCGGCATCGCCGCTTGCGGCGGCGGGACGACCGACCTCACCATCGTGATCTCCGAGTCGGAGGCCGACGACACCGACGCGGTCTGCCGTACCGGAGTTCGTTCGACGACGAGTGGATACCGGACCCGGTTGGCGAGGTCGGTCGAAGCATCGACGCTGCCGAGCGCGTCGCTCAGCGTGGCCGCCACTGCCGCTGCCGTCGTGAGGGCACCGGAGCCGACCGGCTGCAGGATGTTCTGGGCGATGCGGTCGAGCTGAGGGGACACCCCCGCCCGGACCCTCCGAGGCGACAGCGGGCGCCCCGCTGCGTCGACCGGCGCCTCGTGTAGCCCGAACGCCGGGCCATCCGGCCACCTCTGCACCAACGTGGCGTAGAGCAGATGTCCCAACGCCGTCACGTCCGCTGCCTCGCCGTCGACCTGGAGCCGAGACGACTGCGGGTGCAGCGCGTCGTCGATCATGAATCCGACGATCTTGACGTTGCCGGTGTTCGAGACGACGACCGAGTCGGGGTTGAGTCGACGGTGATACAGGCGACCGGCGTGCAGGGGCACCAAGGCATCGGCCAGTTCCCTGACCAGCCACGCGGACTCGGTCGCGCTGAGCGGACCGGCGGCCAGCATGTTTTCGAGAGGGACCCCTTCGGACCATTCACACACGATGTAGCTCACGTCGGGAGCCTCGAGCGCGTCGAGCACACGGAGGTACCGAGAATCGGTGGCCCGGGCCGCCTGCCTCGCGACCGAGAGGATCTCGTGGGCGCGGGGGTTGCCGGGCGACAGGGCGTGCACGAGCACCGACCGGCTGAGCACCTGGTCGACGGCCCGCCAGGTGGTGGTCGACCCGCGGGTCGCGATCTTCTCCTCCAACCGGTAGCGCGCGTCGAGGATGTCTCCGGTCGACAGGTCGGCCGGATCACCCTCGTCGGGGTCGTCGGCGATCGGATCACCGAGCGGAACGCCCGTGTCGGCCAGTTCCTCGGGTACGGCAGCCCCCGCCATCGCTGGGGTCAGGGGTCCGGCCGACGCGGCGAGCGGAACTGGTTGTCCGTCGAAGGCGGCGGGGTTCGGATCGGTGACCTCGGCCACGTCCCGGCTGTCGTCAGCCGAAGCGGCAGGGTCCGGGCCGGTGGGCAATGCCGTACCGGAATTCGAATCCGATCCGCCCGACCGGCCACGGCCGAGGCGCCGCGCCACCATCGAGACGACTTCGGTCACTTCTTCGATCCGGAAGACGCGGGCGAGGACGAGGTACGACAAACCGGCCACGATCAGCCCGAGCAGGATGCCCAACAGGTCCCACAGCAAACCGACGAGCAGGCTCTTCAGCGCCCAGACCAGACCGGCGGCGAGGAGCGTGCCGGGCAGCGAGACCAACGTGAGTCTCGCCAGGTGGACCAAGAGGTCGCCGGAGTGGAGTCCGGGGAGCTTGCGGCTGAAGTGACGCAGCGACAGGGTGAGGCCGACGACGTACGCCAACGCGTAGGCCAAGGCGAGCATCGGTGCGACCCAGTTCGGCCCAGGGGCCACCAGCTTGACGCCGACGACCGCGAGGATGGCGTTGGTCGCGCCGATCGCGATCTGCAGGAAGAACGTCGAGCGGGTGTCCTCGAAGGCGTAGTAGGCACGCAACAGCAGGTATTGCACCGTGAACGGGATCAGGCCCACCGCGAAACAGACCAGGGTCCAGCCGACCAGGTCGCCGCCTTTACCCGGGCCTCGGAACGCCATCTCCGAGATGGGGATGCCGATCGCGATGTAGAGCAAGGCGATGGGGGTCAGTGCCGCAGCCGCCAGGCGGATCGCCTTCGACAGTTCCTTCTGTACCCCGGCGAGATCGTCGACGGCAGCCATCCGCGACAACGACGGCAGGACGGCCGTGGCCAAGCTGACCGTGATCAACGAGTGGGGCAGCACCCACAAGAGGTTCGCGTTGTTGTAGGCGGTCATGCCGGCGCCGGTTCCGCCGGCCGTCGCCGACGTGCCGAGCTTCGTCACGACCAGCAGCACGACCTGGTTGATCGCGACGAACCCGAGCGTCCACTTCGCGATGTGGAAGGTGTGGCCGAGCCCGGTGCCCTTGAGGTCGAACCGTGGTTTGTACCGGAATCCGACCTTCCGCATGAACGGCACCAGCACGGCCGTCTGCGTAGCGATGCCGAGCAGGGAGCCGAGTCCCAGCACCAGTGCTTGCGGCGTGCTGAACGGTTGGCTGGTGTCGGTGTGGAATCCCCACACTCCCGCGTAGACGCCGAGCATCACGACCTGCACGACGTTGTTCGCGATCGGCGCCCACATCATCGGGCCGAACGCGTCGCGCGCGTTGAGCACCTGCCCGCCGAGGAAGAACGCGCCATAGAAGAACACCTGCGGCAGACACAAGGCCGTCAACAAGACCATCGACTGGAACTGAGGTCGCAGATCTGCCGAATGCCAGGCCGCGTCCGAATACAGCCACGCCACCAGCGGCGCTGCGACGGTGAGCACGACCGCGATCACCCCGGTCAGCATCAAGAACGCGGTCATGATCCGGTTCGTGTACGCCTCGCCGCCGTCCCTGTCGTTCTTCACCGCCCTCACCAGCTGGGGCACGAGCACCGTGTTCAGCGCGCCGCCGGCGAAGAGGATGTAGAGGCTGTTCGGCACCGTCGTCGCCAGCGACAAGATGTCCGCCTGGCGGGAATTCGTGCCGAGCAAGTACGCCGCCAGCACCACCCGCACCAGGCCGAGGATTCTGGACGCGATCGTTCCCCCGGCCATGATCGCCGTCGCCGAGAGGAGTCGTCCTGTACTAGGTCCTGCCGGCGTGGTCGCGGGAGGGGTCTCTCCCGGCGGGGTCGGTCGGCCAGCCGCCGGTCTGGACGGTCTGGACGTGGGCGAGGAGGCGGGGGTACGGCTGGCTCCCCCCAGCCGTGGGCCCGCGTCGCTGCTGTCGGGAGAACCCGCGCTCGCTGATGCGGACGTCGACGAGGACTGGACCGCGGTGGCGTCGACCGCAGGCTGGACCGTGGTCGGGTCGATGCTCCGGCGCGCCGTCGGCGGAAGGGCATTCGTGGTCGTCGAGGGGGGTGTCTCTCCGGCCTCCCGACCACTGGTGACGGGTGCGCCCCTCGTGGAGGGCACGGAACCGTCCGCCGGCTCCCTCGGATCACGGCCGTTCGGTGATCGGAAAACCCCCAGCGAGTCGTCGTGGCCGCTCGGATGCGGATCGGTCTCGCCACCGTGGTCGCTCGCGTGTGCCTCTTCGGTTGGCTGCGTGGCCGCATCGGAGCGAGCGGCAGGGTTCCCGACGGCGGGCGACGCCGTACCAAAACCGGGAGCTACTCCCACCGCTTCGCCGGCTCGGCGACCGACTCGGCGCCACCACGAACTGTGGTTCCCCGGGTCGTAGTGCTCGGTGCGTTCGTCGGCGGCCGGTTCGCGGTTGCGGTCGGACCCGAGCCGACCGAACAGATCGAGGTAGCCGTCGTCGTCGGGCTCGACAGGGGAGAGCGGTCCGGGCTGCCACCCGCGGCGTCCGTCGTTCACGTGGCTTCTCCTCGGCCTCGGCTGCGTGCCACCGTTCGTATCCGCCACACCGTCGACACGACGACCACCAGTCCGGATGCGATCACGATGACCCACCCCACCTTGCCCGCTTCTGTGGCGTCGATCACGAACCTTTGCGGTGTGCCGACCGGTGCGCCCGAAGTCGTCGCCAATTGGGCGACCACGTCGACCTGGCCGTTGACCTGTGAAGACGGGTGGGCGTTGACGGTCACCGAGTCGCCGGATGCGACGGTGACGAGTTGGGAATCCGGCACGGACACGCGTCCCGGGTTCGATGATTCGAAGACGATCTTGACTCGGACGGGGTTGGGCATCGAGTTCGACACCGTCAGGGGAAATTGAGTGTCCCGGTTGGTCATGACCACCCGTGGGGCAACGCGGATTCTGACGCCGTCGGAGAACGCGGTGAAGTCGGCGACGGTGTCCGCCAGGTATTCGCGCGCCTGATCGTCGGATCCCCAGGAAGCGCTCGGTACGGCGGCCAAGGCGCGGGCTTCCAACTGCGTGCCGACGATCGGATTGGCGAGCAGGTCACCGTACGCGGAGAAGGTGCCCGCGGCGCTCGACAGGGGGGCGAGAAGCGCCGTCGTCATGGGCCCACGCGCGGTGCCGGTGCTCATCGATGGAGCCCACGAGCTGTTCGGGACCAGCGAGGATAAGACGACCCGCTGCTCCCACGGGGCGATCGGCGCGTCGTCGACGTCCGCTGACTCCTGGTCGTCCACGACTCTGACCACACCCCCGGCTCCCGACATCGACGCCAGCAGGCTGCTGGCCTGGGATCGCTGGACACGCTGGAGCAGTGTGGTGGCGAGGTCTGGGCCCGGCCCGATGCCGAAGGCGCCCGTGTCGAGGTTGGCCAGGTAGCCGCCTGGCGACTGCAGCACGGAGCGGCCGCCGTCGAGTTCGGACAGCACGTACGAGGGGCGCATCGTGACGACGTACTTCAGGAACGCCTCGTCGGCGCGTCCGTTCGGGGCTTTGAGCAGCAGGGGCAGGGCCGCCAGTTGCGGCACGTCGCCCAAGGCGTTCGCGGACCGTTGTGGGATCGCGCCGTCGCCGGAGGCGAGGGCGAGGGCCAGGTCGGGGTTGCCGTACGGCAGCCGGAACCCGTCGGCGGAACGAAGGGAGGCGTACTCGGCGAGCCAGTCGATCGCGGCCTGCTGGCCGGTTCCGGGAGTCGAGGTGCTGTCGTGCACGACGGTGTAGCCGGCCGCCATGGTCGTGATCTCGCGGTAGAGGGCGGGGTCGATGGCGTAGGAGACGCCGGGCCTGTGGGCCGACCTCACGAGGGTGAGAAGTCGTCCGCGGAGTTCGTCGGCCAGGTGATCGTCGACCAGCGTGCCGGCTCGGAGGTACGAGGGGCGGCTGGTCAGCCAGACCACTGAGGTCAGGGTGGTGGCGGACGTCGCCGTCGTCGTGACGGGCAGGAAGGTTCGGGCGCGCGCCACGGTGACGTAGTTCGAGGACCTGTCCGTCGCTGCGCGGATGTGGATCCCGACCAGGTAGATGCCCTGCTGCGTGAACCCGAGGTCGGAGAGTTTCGCGGTGACCGTGAAGGACGCCGTGGCCCCGGGTTCGAACGTTTTTCCTTCCGGCACGATGGTTTCGAACGAACCCTCGGTGTCGATCCGGGTGCCGGAAATCGCGTTCGGATCGCGGTTGTAGACGTCGGCGAGGTCTCTGGCCGAGGTGATCGGGCGGGGGTCGCGCCAGGTCATGGCCTGGACGGTGAACAGCGGCGCGGTTCCCCTGTTCGTCACCGTGCCCGTGATCGTCACCGAGCCGGCGGGTGTCGACGTCGACGGGGTGATTCCAGTGAGGACGACGTCGGCGAGCGGATCCGCCGCGTGGGCGGGTACGGGGAAAGTGAAGCTCGCCAGGAAAATCAGGAGCGCGATGACGGCGGCCCGAAGGTGGGGTGTTCGAGGTCGCCCGAGAGTGGGTCGTGCATGCCCGTCGGGTCTCCGGCGCCCGACGTGAAGGGAAGGGCACCCAGACGTCACCGCGCCATCTTACGGGCGCGTGTCCGAACGTCTCCGGAGGGAGCTTCGTGCTGCGGCGCGTCTCGGGTGGGCTCGTGGGGTATCTCGGATGGGCGCCACGTGCAGGGGTGTCTCGGGTGGGCGCCTCGTGCTGCGGCGTGTATCCGGAGGTCGCCTCGTGCGGGGGTCTTTGACCGTCCCCCGGACCTGTGAGTTCAATCCGGGCGCACCAAGACCACTCGACCCCCGCCCCAGCTCGCGCACTTCGGCGTACCGAATCTGCCGGAGGGTCGATTTTGTTTCGTTCAAACTCGGTTGGGGTCGAGTTTGGGGGCAGTTTCGGTACGGGGAGGGTGGGGCCGAGGCACCGGTTCCCTTGCTTTGGGCGGCGGAGTGCCCCACGTTGAGCGCATGTGCACCTTGGTGTTGTGGAGTCCGGGCGACGGAACCTACGTCGTGGCGGCCAACCGGGACGAGTTCTTGGCGAGGCCGGCGCGTGAGCCGTACCTGTGGCCGGGTGAGACTTTCGTGGCCCCGCAGGACGTGGAGGCCGGCGGCACCTGGCTCGGGCTCAACGCTCACGGAGTCTTCGTCGGCATCACGAACCGGGCGACCCGAAACTTGGACGCCGGGCGGCTCTCCCGGGGAGGGCTGGTGGTCGACGCGCTGCGCAGCGAGTCGGCAGCGGCCTTGCACCAGGCGTTGGCGACGGTCGAACCGGGCACCTACAACCCGTTTCACCTGCTCTACACCGACGGGTGGGACACGTTCGTGACCTGGTCCGACGGTGACCTCGTGTGCCAAGACCGCCTCGGCACGGGGTTGATCGTCGTGACCGAGCGGAGTCTCGGCGGCGACGATCAGGGTCGGACGGAGTGGCTCGAACACCAGCCTCTCCCCGCCGATGTGACGGGCTGGCGGGACCTCTTGTCGTACCACCGACCCGACAAACCGTTCGCCGGTACGTGCGTGCACGCGCCTGAGTTCGGGTACGGCACGCGTTCCTGTTTGGTGCTCGTCAAACCCCTGGACCTCGCCGACTCTCAATGGGTGTGGAGCGAGGGGCCTACCTGTACGGCGACCCCGACCGACCGACCGGATCTCGTCGCCCAACTCGCCGACATCGCAGCCTCAGGCGGGACAGAACGCGGCGTCTCTTGACCGACACGCCGTCTTGCTCGGCGTGTCGCGCGTTGAGGGGACGTTGTGTCCCGCCTCGGCCGCGTGACGCCTCGACATCGGTGGCCGAGGTGGACGTCCCTCGACCCCCGTACACTGTCGGACCGTGTCCGTACTCACCATCTCCCAGCGCCAGGCCCTCGACGCCTGGCTCGCGAGGACGCACGTCCTGAGGCGGCTGAGCGACGTCTTCGCGGCCGCCGGCCACGAGCTCTATGTCGTGGGCGGACCGGTTCGCGATGTGCTGTTGGGAACAGAATCCGCCGACCTCGACTTCACGACCATCGCCCGACCCGACGAGATCGAACGCCTCCTCAAGACCCTCAACAAGACCACGTGGGACATGGGTCGCGCGTTCGGCACCATCGGCACGATGCTTCGCGACGCGGATCGCGAGTGGCAGGTCGAGGTGACGACGTTTCGGGCGGATGCCTACGAACCCCGTACCCGCAAACCGATCGTCGCGTTCGGTGACCGCATCGAGAACGACCTGGTCAGACGTGATTTCACGATCAACGCCATGGCGGTACGACTGCGCGACGGCGAGTTCGTCGACCCGTACGGTGGCCTCGACGACCTGGCCGATCACGTGCTCCGGACGCCCGGCCCGGCCGATGTGTCCTTCACCGACGACCCCCTGCGCATGCTGCGGGCCGCGCGGTTCGCCGCTCGCCTCGACCTGGCTCCCACTCCGGACCTGCTCACCGCGATGGCCTCGTTGGCGCCTCGGCTCGACATCGTCTCGGCGGAACGCATCCGTGACGAGTTCTCCAAGCTCGTGCTGCTCGACCGCCCTCGCCTGGGCCTGGACCTCCTGGTGACGACCGGACTGGCCGCCGAGTTCATCCCCGAACTGCCGGCGCTGATGCTCGAACGTGACGAACACCACCGCCACAAGGACGTCTACCAGCATTCCCTGACCGTGCTCGACCAGGCGATCGCGCTGGAGAAGGAGCGCAATCACCCCCCCGACCTCGTCAATCGGCTGGCCGCGCTGCTACACGACATCGGAAAACCCAAGACGCGCCGCTTCGAGGCGGGGGGTCGGGTTTCGTTCCACCACCACGACGTGGTCGGCGCGAAGTTGGTACGGCGGCGCCTCAGTCAGCTCCGGTACCCCAACGACGTCGTCGATTCGGTCGCGAAGCTGGTCGAGTTGCACTTGAGGTTTCACGGGTACGGGGAAGGTCAGTGGACCGACTCTGCCGTACGTCGTTACGTGCGCGACGCCGGCCCCGAACTCGAACGCCTCCATATCCTCACCAGGTCTGACTGCACCACCCGCAACCAGGCCAAGGCCACCCGGTTGCGACGCGCGTACGAGGAACTCGAATGGCGCATCGACGAACTGGCCGCTGCCGAAGAGCTCGACTCGATCAGACCTGATCTCGACGGCAACCAGATCATGGCGATCCTCGGCATCAAGCCTGGCCGGGAAGTGGGTGAGGCGTACAACTTCCTGCTCGAACGGCGCCTCGACCGCGGGCCGGTGTCCGCCGAGGAAGCCGAGAGCGAATTGCGGGCCTGGTGGGCCGAGCGCGAGACGCCGAGCGCCTGACCGGCCGTGATCCGACGGGGGTCAGGGTTGTTCTTCCGCCACGGGCGGCGGAGCAGCGCCGCGCGTGATCCCAACCGACGCGGCGACGACACAGCCCATGGCCAGAACGTCCACGAGACTCAGTTGTTCGCCGAGGATGAGCAGGGCGGCCAGCGCCGCCGCCGCAGGTTCGAGTGACATGAGGATGCTGAAGACCCGCCTCGGCAGGGTGCGTAGCGCGCGAAGCTCGAGGCTGTACGGGATCACGCTCGACATCAGTCCGACGGCGAGGCCGATGAGCAGCACGTGGGGGTCGAGCAGGGTACGGCCGTCGCTCACGACAGCGGGGCCGAGCAGCACGAGCGAGGCGACGACGCTGGCCATGGCCAGTCCCGAAAGTCCCGACCACCGGGCGCCGAGGGCGGGGCTGATCACGATGTAACCGGCCCAGCCGGCTCCCGCCAGCAACGCGTATCCCACGCCGACCCAGGACACGTCGGTGGGACTGAATCCCAGCATGGCTACGCCACATGCGGCCAGCAGTGCCCAGCCGACGTCTCGCCGTACCCGGCTGGTCACGACCGCTACGGTCAGCGGACCCAGAAACTCGATCGTCACGGTCAGCCCCAACGGGATCCGATGGAAGGCCTGGTAGACCGCCCAGTTCATCCCTCCCAAGCACACGGCGTACGCCAGCATCAGACGCCAGTCGCGGGGGGTTCGTCCGGCGAGGTTCGGACGTACGAGGAGAGTCAGGATCAACGCCGACGCCGCCAACCGCAGCCACACCATGCCGGTCGGGGACACGACGTCGAACAAGCCCTTCGCGATCGCTGCTCCGACCTGCACGCTCGCGATCGAGACCAGCACCAGGCTGATCGCGATCCTGTGGGTCGGCGGCGTCACTCGGGCATCCAACCATGACGACAGAGCCGGGTACGGCATCCGGCGAGGCGGTGTTCGAGCTATCTGAGCGTGATGCCCGCGCCCAGTTCGATGACATCGTCGCCGAAGGCGGGCAGCGCGTCGACCGCGACGATCGTCTTGCGGACGCGTCCGAGAATGTTGCGTTCGACGTTCAGGTCGGTGCCACCCGCCAGCGGCACGGCGTTCCCTTTAG
>WBZS01001205.1_pt1 | contig 22219 bp, 18 predicted proteins | sample 5204201 | NCBI WGS metagenome assembly WBZS01 (sample SAMN12344357, study PRJNA552823) | activated sludge metagenome | biome: Activated sludge suspended growth; feature: Nitrification reactor; material: Wastewater; isolation source: activated sludge from nitrification reactor of wastewater...
CAGGATCCACTCCTCCTTGGGTTACCGCACACCGGCAGAAATCGAGGCCGAGTACTACCGTCATATCAACGCCGTCGAGCAACCGCTCCCGGCAGAACTGACTGTCTGACAAACCCGGGGCGATTCAGCATGGCGATCGGGACAATCCCGGCAACGTGATGTGGAGGGACCTCAGGCGGTTCCTCCACGCGGGTCGGTGAGCTAGTCTGTCCCGCTGGAGCGGCTCGGGGACGAGGACCGGGAGACCTGGATGGGCGAACCTCGCAACGGCGCGGGCGATGCGTTAGACCCTGGCCGAGGTGCCACGCTCATCATCGTCATGGTCGGCGCGTTGGCGGTTGCCATGGTCTTTGGGGCTTGGTGGATGCTGTCGTCGGGTCCGACGATCGGCAAGGGTGCGACGGCGATGACGACAGCGCGGATGACCCTCAACCAAGCGGGCGGCGCGACGGCCACCGACCCCGGGTTCACCGAGACCTTCTCAGTGCCCACGCCCAGCTTCGTCACGCCGTCACTGGGCATCGCTTTGGGCACCAGAGAGCCCGAGATCCCTAGCGAGACCCCGATCCCGACAACCCCCGCGCGGACCACCACGAGCACGACCTCCTCGTCGTCATCCAGCGCAGTCACCGTGCGGAACGCGTCCCTGGTGTGCCAGAAGCAGGGCCGCCGCGTGCGTGCGACGCTCACCTTCTTTTCGACGGGGCGAGTTCCCGTGACCCTCACTGCAGGGGATCGCACCGAGACCACCAACGCGTCGGGGAACGTCCGCCTCGACGTCATCGGCGCGGGCCCGGCGCAGGGCACCGCCACGTGCAGCGCCCGAGTAAACGGAGCCGCGATCGGGCCCATCGTCGCCCGTTGACGACGGACCGGTTCCGACGACGATCGGTAGGGTTGCCCAATGCTCGGCCTCTCCGCTCTTGTCGACGGATGCTCGCCCGTCGAGGCGTTGCGCCGAATCGCGTTGCTGCTCGAGCGTTCCCGGGCCGGCACGTATCGCGTCCAGGCTTTCCGCGCTGCCGCCACCGTCGTGGCCGGTATGCCACGTGACGAATTCGACGCTCGCCTTGCTGCCGGGACCCTCGGGGAGGTCCCCGGTCTTGGACCCGCCACAACGGGCGTGGTGACGCAAGCTGCGGAGGGTGCGTTGCCGGCATACCTCGCCGCGTTGCAGGAGCAGACAGCCGGGTTTCTCGCCCCCGGAGGCGAGTCCCTGTATGCCGCGGTCCTTGGGGACCTGCACAGCCACTCGGACTGGAGCGACGGCGGTTCGCCGATCGAGGAGATGGTGCTGTCGGCCGTCGAGCTCGGCCAGGAATGGCTAGCGCTGACCGACCACTCGCCGCGGCTGAAGGTCGCCAACGGGTTGTCCGCCGATCGGCTCCGTCGTCAGCTCGGCGTCGTCGATGGGGTGAATGCGGCTCTGGGACAACGGTTCCGGCTGTTGCGGGGAATCGAGGTGGATATCCTCGACGACGGCTCGCTCGACCAGGATCCTCGGCTGCTGGACGAGTTGGACGTCGTCACCGCGTCGGTGCATTCCAAACTCCGTATGCCCCGCGCGCCGATGACCGCTCGGCTGCTGGCGGCCATCGAGAACCCTCGGGTCAATGTGTTGGGCCACCCGACCGGTCGGCTGGTCGAGGGCTCTCGGGGAACTCGGCCGCAGTCGGAGTTCGACGCCGCTGCGGTCTTCGGGGCCTGCGCCGAGCGCGGGGTCGCGGTGGAGATCAATTCCCGCCCGGAGCGGTGTGATCCGCCCGACGAGCTGATCGAACAGGCGCGGGATCTCGGCTGCCTGTTCGCGATCGACTCGGATGCACACGCGCCGGGGCAGTTGGACATGAAGGCCTACGGCTGCGAGCGGGCGACCCGCCTGGGCATCCCGGCGGAGCGGATCGTCACGACCTGGTCTGCCGACCGGCTGTTGGAGTGGGCCGGCCGACGTCGCTGAATCGGCGGGTCGGGTGGCGGGCACTCTGGGCGAGGGCCGCTCCACGAACGCCGGACAGGCGGACGTGACCGGGCGCGAGCTCGGCGACTGTTGCGGCGCCAAGCAGGGCCATGGTCCGGCGCACCTCGGCGGTCAGGATGTCGGTTACCCGCTCGACGCCAGCTTGACCCCCAGCCATCAACCCGAACAGATATGCGCGTCCGACCAACGTGCTCGTCGCTCCGAGCGCCAGCGCCGCCACGATGTCCGCTCCGGACAGGATCCCGCTGTCAACGAGCACTTGGGCCTGCGGACCGAGGGCCTCGCGCACCGCCGGCAACAGCCGCAACGGAACCGGCGCGCGATCCAGTTGCCGTCCCCCATGATTCGACAGCACGATCGCGTCCGCCCCCGCATCGGTCACCGCCCGCGCATCGTCAACGGTCTGGATCCCTTTGACGATCAACGGTTTTCGCCAATTCGACCGCACCCAGTCCAGATCGGCTAGCGTCATCGTCGGGTCGAACAGCGCGTTGAGCTTTTCCCCGATCGTCCCGTCCCACCCCCGCAGCGCCGCAAAGTCGATCGGCTCGGTCGTTAACACGTTGCCCCACCACCGCGGATGACGCCCCATGTCGAGCACCGTCCGAGGGGTGAGGGCAGGCGGCACCGACAGTCCGTTACGCACGTCTCGCAGTCGCGCCCCCGCCACCGGCACATCGACGGTCAGCACCAGCGCCTCGTAGCCCGCCGCCTCAGCCCGGGCCATGAGTTCCTCAGCCGCGGCCCGATCCCGCCACACATACAGCTGGAACCACAACCGGGCGCCAGCCATCCCCCGCACCTGCTCGGCCACCGCCTCGGGGGTCGACGTGCCGAGGGTGGAGACGGCATACGGTATGCCGCGCTCCCCGGCCACCTGCGCGACCGCAGCCTCGCCCTCGTGGTGCATGAGCCGGGTGAACCCGGTCGGCGCGAAGCAGAACGGCACCGACGCGTGCTCGCCGAGGACCGTGGTCGTCGTCGACAGCGCGCCGACGTCCTGGAGCACACGTGGCTGGAACTCGATCCCTTCGTATGCCGCCCGCGCCCGCCGATAGCTCGCCTCGGTCTCGGCCGAGCCGTCGACATAGTCGAACACCGCACGTGGCACCCGACGCCTGGCTACCTCGCGCAGGTCGGCCACCGTCAGCGCGGCGGCGAGGCGACGACGGGTCGGTGAGAGATCGGGCCGCTGGAGCTTGACGAGGTCCTGCAACTGCGACCAGCGCGGCACCTGACGACGGGTCATGACTCCCACTCTGACGGCTGCGTCGAGGACGCGCCAGGGCTGCGCGGCATACGCTAGCGGCCTGTGGCGAACGGTGGCGGCGGCTCTGCGGCATCACCGCGCGATGGCCTCGCGGCGATTTGGACCCCTCCCGCGCCGTCCCCTATGCTTGCCGGGTCCTCAACGGATCCGAGCGCGGCTCTGAGGCGGCGAGGGTCTGAGGTCAACTCCCAGGTCCCCATCGTCTAGTGGCCTAGGACACCGCCCTTTCACGGCGGCAGCACGGGTTCGAATCCCGTTGGGGATACGCAGTTTGCAGGTCTTGGGCATTCGCCCGCTCAAGGCCCCGTAGCGCAGTTGGTTAGCGCGCCGCCCTGTCACGGCGGAGGTCGCGGGTTCGAGTCCCGTCGGGGTCGCCGGCTCCTCACGAGGGAGCCACCTGGCCAGGTAGCTCAGTTGGTACGAGCGTCCGACTGAAAATCGGAAGGTCGGCGGTTCGACCCCGCCCCTGGCCACCACGCACCCCACCCTCAGCCGCAGGTCTCGAGCACCCTCGACCTGCGGCTCCGTTTTTGCCGAGGGCAGGTCAGGGTCGGCTCAGGGCCCGCTCAGGGGGGCACCCGGTGACGCCGCACCCTCCGCCGGAGCGATCGTAGAGACATGACGACGACCCCGACCTCGAGCTCCACCACTCCCTACTCCACCACCCCCTACTCCACCACCCCACCCAGCACCTCAGGACCTCAGATGGACAGCTTCTTCGCCGCGCTTCGCCGCAGCCCGCTCACCCGTTCCGACAACAGGATGGTCGCCGGCGTCTGCGCCGGGCTCGCCGAGCGCATGGGCGTTTCCCCGACTCCGGTCCGGGTGGCCGCGTTCATCCTCGGCTGGTTCACGCCGATCCTGCCCCTCTACCTCCTGGCCGTCTTGCTCCTGCCCAACCGGCGCGGCGAGATCCGCCTAGAGCGGGCTGTCCGCGGCGGCCATGCCGGCTCGATCGCGCTCCTGGTCCTCACCGCGCTGATGATCTTCCCGGGTTCGCTCTGGGACGGCGGCGCCGGGTGGCTCTGGCTTATCGGGATCAGCGTCGCGGGCGGCTTCTACCTGGCCAACCGCGGTCGCCGCACCACGCAGACCCTGGCGCCGACCTCAACAACTCCCGCCCCGGCCCCGTGGTCGGCCACGCCTCCCCCGCCCTACCCCACCGCGTCGGGCCCGCAGGACGCGTCACACAGCTAACGCTCACCACCGATGCCCCGGTATGCCGCCCGCGCGGCATACCGGGGCAGCGCGCGTCGCGGACGCGGAACGGTGCGGATCGAGGCCTCGGCCCAGCCGCCTGGATGAGGTTCGTGACGGTTGGATGAGGTTCCTGACGGTTGGATGACGCTAGACGCTCATCCAAGTGCCACCAACCTCATCCACGGCGGAGAATGGCCGTCCGGCTCCACCACTGGATGAGCGGAAACGACGAGCGTCCGCCGCTGCGATTCCGCGCGCGGCGCCCCGAATCCCATTGACCCAGGAGGACTTCCGATGACCGACCCGAACCTCACCCACCTCTACTTCCTTCTCGACCGCTCCGGTTCGATGGCCTCGATCAAGTCCGAGACCGAAGCCGGCTTCAACGCGTTCATCGCCGAACAGCGCACCGCGCCAGGCCCCTGCGAGGTCACCCTCGCGCAGTTCGACAGCGACTACGAGCAGGTGTATGCCGCGCGCCCCGTCACTGAGGTCCCGCCCCTGCACCTCATTCCCCGCGGAACGACGGCCCTGCTCGACTCGATTGGCCGGCTCGTGACGACGGCTGGCGAGCGCCTCGCCGCCTTGCCTGAACACGCTCGTCCCGGCACCGTTATCGTCGGCATCATGACTGACGGCCACGAAAACGCCTCGCACGAATGGGGATTCGAGTCCATCCGAGCTCTCATCGAGCAGCAGACCAAGGTCTACTCCTGGGAGTTCCTCTACATGGGGGCCGACCAGGACGCCGTCGAGGTCGGCTCGCGACTCGGGGTGTCGAGGGACCAGTCGCTCACCTACGACCGGCACCGGGTGAGGTCGGCCATGGCCGCCGCGTCCGGCAACATCTCGGCGCTGCGGGCGGCTCGATTGGCCGGTGCGAGCCCCGCGGCCGCACGGCAGAAGCTGACTTTCACCGAAGCCCAGCGCACCGACGCGGGGAGCTGACCGCCTCCGGGGCGCTGACCGCCTCGGGGGGATGACCGCCGCCGGGGAACGTCCAGGTCCACCTCGTGCGCCGCTACCTCCAGCGGCACGCCCCCGGCGCGATCACCGCCTGGCACAACAGGTATGCCGCTGCCCAAGACGAAGGGCGCATAATTGCCACCCATCCGGGGGTCCGCCAGATCCAACCGCCCACTCCACCCTGACCGCGATGCACGCGTTCGGGCGGGTATGCCGTACCGTGGAGGCAGCAGCCCGGCCAGTCTCGCTTCGGGTTGCCTGGTGACGTTGTAGCGATCTGAGCCGCAGCGCTCGTGGCGCGAACCACGAGTCGACGTGCGCCGGCGAGACGGTCCCACCTTCCACGACGGAGTTTTCCCCTTGTCTCACAATGCTTTTACTGCTCTTGGTGTGCCTGCGAACCTGGCGGACACGCTGGCCCGGATCGACATCATCACCCCCACGCCGATCCAGGCCGCCACCCTGCCCGACTCGTTGACCGGCCGCGACCTGTTGGGTCGTGGTCGCACGGGGTCCGGCAAGACCTACGCCTTCCTCCTGCCCGTCGTCGCCCGACTCGCCGGGTCGACCTCGTCCACCTCGTCCACCCCGGGCGCCCGTTCGGGTCGCCAACCTCGGATCGCCCGTTCGCCTCGGGCCCTGATCATCGTGCCCACCCGCGAGTTGGCCGTCCAGATCGACGCCGCGCTGGCACCGCTGGCTCGCGTCGCCGGGCTGACCTCCCTCACCGTCTTCGGTGGCGTTGGTCAGTCACCTCAGGTACGCGCCTTGCGGGCCGGAGTCGACATCGTCATCGCCTGCCCCGGACGCCTTGAAGACCTCATCGGTCAGGGCGAGTGCCGGCTCGACCGAGTCGAGATCACGGTGCTTGACGAGGCCGACCACATGTCCGACCTCGGCTTCCTCCCCGCCGTCCGCCGCCTGTTGGAACTCACCCCGGCCAGCGGTCAACGGCTGCTCTTCTCGGCCACCCTGGATGCCGCTGTCGCGGTCATCGTCAAGCGCTACCTGCGCAATCCCGTGACGCACGAAGCAGATTCGCCGCAAGCATCCAGCGTCGACGTCGAGCACCACGTCCTGCAGGTCGATCCCGAACAGCGGCTGCCCGTCCTCGTCGACCTCACGAGCGGGGCTCGTCGGTCGGTCGTCTTCACCCGTACCAAGCACCGGGCGAAGACGCTGGCCCGCAAGCTCAACTCGATGGGCGTCTCCTCGGTCGAGCTGCACGGGAACCTCGCCCAGAACGCCCGCACCCGCAACCTCGCCGCCTTCCACTCCGGCGCGGCCAGCACCCTCGTGGCGACCGACATCGCGGCCCGCGGCATTCACGTCGACGATGTCGAGCTGGTCATCCATGCCGACCCACCGACCGAGTTCAAGGCCTACGTCCACCGCTCAGGACGCACGGCGCGGGCGGGGGCCAAGGGCACGGTCATCACGCTCATGGAGCGCGAGCAGGCCGCCGAGGTCCGCGCGCTGGTCAGGGCGGCCGGCATCCGTCCGACGACCACCTTGGTGGGTGTCGGCCACCCGATGTTGCGCCATCTCGTGCCCGGCGAGCGCCGGTTGGTGCCGGTGAGCTCCCGGCCGGTCGAGGCAGCCACGCCCACCGTGCGAGGTCGTCAGCTGGCCCGCCCGGGAAGCCGCCCGCAGGGTCCCGCTCGGACCGGCGCCCCCGCAGCCGGAGCCTCCAGCCCGGCTTTACGCGGAGCGCGTCGAGCCGCAGCCCCCGCGACGGGACAATGGTCCGGTGCCGCTCGGTCCGGTGCCGCTCGGTCCGGTGCCGCTCGGTCCGGTTCGATGTCGCCGACTCGGATGAGCGAACAGGCCGGTGGACGACGGCGCCGGTCGAGCGGCCGCTGAGCCCTGCGGCATACCATGCGGGCGTGAGCCCCAACGGACGGCGACCTGGCAGGGCGGTGCTGTGCGCCCTCCTGCTGGTGGGCGGGTGTTCGGCCGCGGCTGGGTCTGGCACCGCACCGGCACCATCGACTGCTGTGGGGGCGCGAGCCACCTCTGGCACCACCGAAGTCGGCGGCCTGCTGACTGCCCGGATCGGCGGGGCCTCGTTCCGCCTGCGGGACACACCGACGGCTGCCGACCAACAGCGTGGGCTGTCCGGTGTCGAGGGTCTGGCGGACGACGAAGGGATGCTGTTCCGCCTCGGAGGCCCCAAGGTGCAAGGCATGTGGATGAAGGACATGCGCTTCGCCATCGACATCCTCTGGGTCGGTGCCGATGGCACGGTGGTGCATCTCGAACACGCCGTAGCTCCGACGACCTATCCGACGGTGTTCCGGAACCCACCGGACCGACCCGCCGTCGCGGTCATCGAGTTGGCTGCCGGTGCGGCGAGTCGCAACGCGATCGCTGTTGGCAGTCCGGTTGATCTTGGCGGCATACGGTGAAGCCGTGAGCCAGCCGCCACGTCACGGGAGCCTCCTCGTCGTGCACCACACGACCTCGCCGGCCTTGGAATTGATGCTCGACGCGGTCCTGGCCGGGACCCGGGCGGAAGGCCTCGAGGGCGTCGACGTGGTGGTCCGGCCGGCGTTGGGCGCGACGGCCAGCGACGTGCTCGCTGCCAGGGCCGTGGTGCTCGGGACGCCAGCGAACATCGGCTATATGTCGGGGGCACTCAAGCACTTCTTCGACCAGATCTACTACCCATGTCTGCTTGCGACGGGTGGCACGGCATACGGGCTGTATGTGCACGGCAATCTGGACACGACGGGGGCCGCGCGATCGGTCCATGCCATCAGTGGCGGGCTGCAGTGGCGACAGGCCGCTGACGACGTCATCGTCCTCGGGCCGCCGTCCTCGGAGGACCTGGACGCCTGCTGGAACCTCGGCGCCACCCTGGCCGCCACGCTCCTACCCTGACCCTTCCGGAAAACCTCACTGTGAGTCTGGGGTGGGGTTTTCGGGCCCCGTGTGGTGCCGGCGTGGCAGTGTCGGTGTTGGTGGCCTCGGCTGACTCGATTCCTCACTGACCCAACCGTTGAGGTGGTGTCCTGCGTGGTGATTTGTCGTCGTGGTCGCCGGCACCGGCCTGGCCCACCATTGTTGGCCTGATCAGAAGCTTGGCCGACCTCTACGGGTCGTGCCTCATCACAGTCTTGCCGTTGTGGTGACCCATCCCAGGCCGGTGCCGACCGTTAATGGCACTCTGTAAAGGGAAGCACCATGACATCCATATTGGCAGGCAAGGTCGAGTTCGTCATCGGGGTGGACACCCACCGCGATAGCCACACTGCAGCGATCGTGGCGGCCGCGACCGGGGGTGTGGTCAAGCAGGTGAAAGTCTCGACCGATGCGTCGGGTTACCGCGAGCTGCAGGCCTTCGCCGATCGGCACACCACCGGTCGGCGGGTGTGGGCGATCGAGGGCACCGGCAGTTACGGCGCCGGCCTGAGCAGCGCACTGCTGGGAAACGGCCAGTGGGTTGTGGAGATCGACCGTCCAGCCCGACCAGCCCGCCGTGACGGGGCCAAGTCCGATGACCTGGACGCCGTCCGGGCAGCCCGTGAAGCATTAGGCCGGGACCACCTGGCCACGCCCCGAGCCCGCGGTGACCGAGAAGCACTACGGGTGCTGACGATCGCCCGCCAGGGCGCGGTCGTGGCTCGCACGAAAGCGATCAGCCAACTCAAAGCCTTCATCGTGAACGCCCCCCAATCGTTGCGTGACCAGTTACGCCACGACAGCAGCGACGAGCAACTACGCCGCTGCGCCCGGCTACGGACCCACCCAACACACTCGATCGAACATCGGGCCACCATCCGCGCGATCCGCGGCACCGCCCGCCGAGCCCTAGCATTGGCGGCCGAAGCCGCCGCATACGAAACCGAACTCAACCAACTCGTCGTCGCGATCTGTCCCGCCCTGCTGGAACGCCCCGGGATCGGCACCATCACCGCCGCCCAATTCCTCATCTCCTGGTCCCACCCCGGCCGGATCCGCAACGAGGCCGCGTTCGCTGCCCTAGCCGGTGCCGCACCCATCCCGGCCAGCAGCGGCACCATCACCCGCCACCGACTCAACCGCGCCGGCGACCGTCAACTCAACCGAGCCCTGCACACCGTTGCCATGACCAGGCTCCGGATCCACGAACCCACCCAGGCCTACACCGCCCGACGCACCGCCGAAGGGAAAACCCCCCGAGAGATCAGACGCTGCCTGAAACGAGCCATTGCCCGCGAAGTCTTCCGAATCATGACCCGCCACGCCCAGGACGCCGTGGCGGCCTAACCGACCGGACCCGAACGGGAGTCAAGGCCCGGGCGCAGCCCGACCGCGCAGCGGCCGCAGGGCCTTGACACCCACGAGGAACCGGTCGACTATCACCAGCCCGGGCCCTTGACACAACATAGAAGCATCACCCGCCGACGACTTCAGCGCGGCGGGTTCGGAAGAGCCAGAAAACCTCACACCCGCCGACGAATTCCATTCTTGCGGGACCCGATCACCCAGAAAACGTCACGCCCGTCGACGAAATCCGATCGACCAGGCCCCCCGATCACCCGGGCAGGTTGACGGTGTCACCCTCCGCCGTGCCCTCGTCATGCACACCGGTCCGAGTGCGCCGCTCGGGTTGACCGCGACCGCTCGTCCCGGCAGGTGGCGCCCCCTCCATGAGAGCAGCCGTGCTGGGCTCGATCCGGCCCTCGCTGGCAGCGTCGTGCTCGAGGTTGTCGTGCATCGACTGACGGCGCCGCTTCGGGCGCGGAGAAGGATCGGCCGCGGACACCACCCGATCGGACTCCAGGCCCGATCCAGACGCTCCGGCGGGCCCGGAAGCCGCGCCACCGGACGCGGCCGCACCCCCAGCCGCGCCACCGGACGCAGCCGCGCCTGACACTGCCGCGTCCGCCAACATCGGCTCAACGTCCGGCCCGGACAGCGGTCCACGTGCATGCCCGTAGCCAAGCCCGCCCTCGGCCGCAGCGTCAGCGTCCCGCCGCGCCTCCGTCGCCCCGTCCACCTCGATCCGCGCCACCACCAACCGGCCGTCGGTGAGCTGTGCCCGCAGCCGCGCAACCTGCTCGCGATAGCGGTCGACGTTGCGCAGCTTGACCTCGTCGTACCCACGCACCAGGTCCGGCAGCGCGGCCAACTCGACGGCCACGGCGTGGTTGTCGGCACTGAGCCGCTGGACGAGCTCATCGACGACAGCCTCGTACTCCACCACCAGCGCCCGTTCCACTACGCGCACATGGTCCCGCCCGAACGGGTCAAAGCGACTCTGCCGCAACCGTTTCATCGATGCCAGCGCCCCGAAGGCCACCTTCGCCACCGGCCGCGACAACCCCACCTTCCGCTTAAGCCCCATCACCTTGAGCACGGGGGGCAGCAGCATGACGGAGTATGCCGCGTCGTCACCGAACCGTTCGGCCAGGTCAGCCTGGAACGCCGGATCCCGATGCAGTCGCGCCACCTCGTACTCGTCCTTGTAGGCCATCAGCTTGAACAGCGAGAACGCCACTGCCTCAGCCAGCGCGCTGCTGCCCGGCACCCGCGAAACCTCCGCCGCGCGCACGGCTTCCAGCCGCACGGCATACCGGCGGGCGTATGCCGCGTCCTGATAGTCCACGAGCATGGGCACCCGCACCGCGACCATCCGCGCGAGCTCCGAACCCGGATCTGCGCGAACGAGATCCGTGATCGCACGCAGCGCGCGCGGCAGCACGATCCCCGGCCTCGAACCCGAACCAGCGCCCGAGTTGCCAGCCTCCGTCGCCCCCGCGGGCCGCCGCGAAGCGCCGACGAGTTCGTCGAGCGCAGCCCGGTCAGCGACCGCCTGCCGCCCACGCCGGAACGCCTGCAGGTTGGTCTCGACGGCGACCCCATTGAGGGTGATCGCTGCCTCGATCGACTCCGCCCGCAACGGCAACGCGCCCGCCTGGTATGCCGCGCCCACCAGCAAGAGGTTGGCCACCTGGTCGGTGCCGAAGAGCCGCTCCGCGATCCCCGGCGCATCCAGCGAAACGTTGAGCCCGGACCGCGTGGACGCATCGATCCGGCTGAGCAGGACATCGACGTCGGGGAAGGCCAGCTGGGTGTCGACGACCATCTGCCCGGTCGGCACCTGAGCCGTGGATGTCACCGCAATCGTGCGCTCCGCGTCGGTGACCGTCAGCAGGTGCTGCTGTGCGCCCACGAGGATGTCGCAGGCGAGGAACAAGTCGCAGTCGGCCACGGTGAGCTTGTTGGCCTGGTCCATCGGCGTGGTCGTGATTCGCAGGTCGGAGATGACCGGACCGCCCTTCTGGGCCAAGCCGGTCTGGTCCAGTCCGCGCACGAACCGACCGTCCAGCAAGGCGGCGGTCGCCAGCGTCTGCGCCACGGTGACGACACCCGTGCCGCCGATCCCGGCGATCCGTAAGCCGAACTCGTCTACGGGCACCGCAAGCGTGGGTTCGGGCAGGTCGCCGACCGCCAGCGTGGCCGACGCCCCTCGACGACGACCTGGCGCCGTCCCAGGCACGACCTTGACGAACGACGGGCAGTTGCCGTCCAGGCACCGATAGTCGACGTTGCACGACGGCTGGTGGATCTGCGTCTTGCGTCCCAGCTCGGTCTGGACCGGGTGCACGGACAGACAATTGGACTGTATGCCGCAGTCGCCGCACCCCTCGCACACGGCCTCGTTGATGAGGATCCGGGTCTTGGGCTCCTCCAGGGAGCCGCGCTTGCGGCGGCGACGCTTCTCGGTCGCGCACTCTTGGTCGTGCACCAACACGGTGACGCCCTCGACCGCCGACAACACACCCACGGCCTCTTCTAACCGGGACCGGTCCCAGACCGCAGCGCCGTCCGGGAGTCGCACACCGGCATACCGGCTCATGTCCTCCGTCGTGACGATGACCTGACGGACCCCCTCGGCCAGCAGCGTCGTCACGAGATCCGGCACGCCCGAGATGCCGATGGCCGGCTGGGCGCCGGTCATCGCCACGTGGTCGTTGTAGAGCAGCTTGTAGGTGATGTTCACGCCGGCGGCCACCGACGCCCGGATCGCCAGCGAGCCCGAGTGGGCAAACGTCCCGTCGCCGAGGTTCTGCAGGAAGTGCGGGAGGCTGCAGAACGGCGACGCGCCGATCCACTGCGCGCCCTCGTTGCCCATCGCGGTGATGCCGAGGATGTCACCGACCTCGTCGGGGCGCATGAAGACCGCCAGCACATGACAGCCGGTCCCTGCGCCCACCGTCGTGCCGGCAGGCACACCGGCGACCGACGAGTTGTGCGGGCAGCCGGAGCAGAAGTAGGGCGTCCGGGACATCGCCAGCGGCGCCAACGAACGCGGCCGGGTGATCCGCTCGAGCCGCTCCTCCAACGCCGCCAGCTCACCGGGGGCGGCCCGCTTGAGCAGCCGCTCGGCCACCAGCCGCGCGATCGACACCGTGTCGAGCTCGGCATGGATCGGCACCAGCCACGTGCCGTCCTCGTCGAGCTTGCCCAGGACGAGCGGCCGGTCGGGCAGCCCATAGAGCTCATCCTTGACGAACAGCTCGACGAAGGGACGCTTGTCTTCCAGAACGAGGATCTCCTGCAGCCCGACCGCGAACTCCCGAACGATCCGCCCCTCCAGCGGATAGGGCATCCGCAGCTGCAGCAACCGGACCCCGAGCCGCTGCAGCTCCCGGTCGTCCAGCCCCAGTTCGCGCAACGTCTGACGCATCTCGAAATAGGTCTTGCCGCTCGAGATGATCCCGATCCGGTCCGCGTCGGTGCGCAGAGTGATCCGGTTGACGTCGTTGGCCCGGGCATAGGCCAAGGCCGCGCGCATCCGGCCATAGACCATGGAGTGCTCCATCTCCATGACCCGCGCGCCGTACATGTGGGTGGACGGCCGGTGCACATAGGGCCGTCCGTCCAGCTCGATATCGACCAGGACCGGCTGCACCCGACCGGGTGACACGACCGCCGACCCCGACCCATCGGCCACCGTCGTCGACATCTTGAGTGCTACCCAAAGCCCGCACGAGCGCGACAGCGCGACAGCGTGCTGGCTCAGGTCGAGCACCTCTTGGACATCGCCCGGATAGAGCATCGGCATCATGATCGCGGCGGCGGCCACCTCGCTCGCCCCCGGCGTCGGCGAGGACTTCGCGGTCGGGTCGTCGCCGACGAGCGCCAGCGCGCCACCCGTGCGCACCGTCCCAGCGAGGTTGGCTTGGCGCAGTGAGTCGAGCGCCCGGTCAAAGCCGTTGGCCTTGCCGTACCACAGGCCCAGCACCCCGTCGTAACGCGGCCCCGGCAGTTGCATGGCCAGTTGGCTGCCCATAACGGCCGTCGCGCCGAGTTCCTCGTTGACCCCCATCTGGTGGACGATGTGGTGCGCCTCCAACAGCCGCCGGCGCCGCTGCAACTCCAGGTCGTAGCCGCCTAGCGGCGACCCCGGATAGCCGGAAATGAAGGTCGCCGTGTTGAGCCCGACCGCCAGATCCAACCGTCGTTGCACGAGCGGCAAACGCACCAGGGCTTGCACCCCCGTGAGATGGATGATCCCCTCATCGACGGTGAACTTGTCCTCCAGCGACAGCGGAGGAAGGGAGACGGTCACCTCGGCATCTTATGTGCGGCGCGCGGCCCCCTTGTTCAGATGTCGGACACCGCCTCGCCCTCAACCCGGCCCGCGCGTGACCGGCACACGGCCACCACCCACGATCCCGTATGCCGTCCGCTCACCGTGAGGGGCGGCATACGGGTCAGGTCGCGGTCTGTGTTCAGCTCGCAGTCGGTCACGTCGTGGAGACGAAACCGCGCGCCTGGGCGCCGGTGTCGGCGAGGTGACTGCCCACGTTGCGAAGGGCTGACGCAACCTCGTCGAGAACGGCAGCGATCGCCCCCATCGACGCGGCAAGCGTGCCAAGCTGAGCGGTCGACTCGCCCATGTCCCGCGCAGCCTCGGCGAGGTGCGCGGCGGGCCCGCCCATGAGCGGCACCTTCGCGGCGCCCTCGGCAGTGTCGGCGATCCGGGCAATGCCGTTGTCGAGCGTGGTGACGATGCCCGCGAGCGCGGTCGCCGCAGAGGCCAACGCGCCGCGCGCCCCCGACTCCCCGTCCGTGCCGACGAGCGCGAGCGCCGCGGCACCGGCCTCGTGCCCGGCTCCGTCGAGGCTGTCAGCGAATTGTCCGAAAAGCTCGGGCAGACGGCCGAGCTGCTCAATCATCGCCCGGTTGTCCACGACCACCTTGACGACATCGGCGATCGCGTCAGTGTCGATCCCGCCCAGCAGGTTTCCCAAATCCATGCGCGCATCCTAGGGGGCGGTGCCGGATGAACCGGATCGTCACGTGGCCAGGTTCCGACGCAACAACTTCCCGTTGGCGGTGCGCGGAAGCCCGTCAACCACTCGGATGACCCGTGGCACCTTATATGCCGCGAGGTGGAGCGCGGCATACACGCGCACCTTCTCCGGTTCGCAGCCGTCGGGCCCGGCGACGACGAAGGCGCCGACGACCCGCACCCCTGGCCGGACCTCGACCTCGGTCACACCGACGTCGGCGACCCCAGGAGCCCCGGCAAGGACGTGCTCGACCTCTTGGGGTGACACCCGATAGCCGCCGGGGTTCATGACATCGTCACTCCGGCCGTGGTGGATGACATAGCCGTCGGGGTCGAGGTGGGCCAGGTCGCCCCCGACGAACCAGTCGCCCCGTCGAGTCGCGACATCCTCGTCGGGCTTGCCCCAATACCGCAGCAGCAGGCCGGGATCGGTGCGGTGCACCGCCAGCAGGCCGGTCTGACCCGGCGGCAGCGGCTCGTTGCTATCGGCCGCATCGGCTGGATCGGCCGGCAGGATCGCCACGCAGCGCCCGGCCTGAGGTTTGCCCGGCGAGCCCGGCCGGGTCGGCACGGGGGGCCCGGAGGAGATGTAGGTCGAGATCTCACTCATCCCCAGCGCCTCGTAGAGCGGCAGACCGGTGGCGTCCTGCCACGCGGCATACAGGTCTCGGGAGAGCGCCTCGCCGGCGGTCAGCCCGTGCCGCAGGGTCGCCAGGTCGTCCCGAGCGAGCGCACCGCTCGCCAGGAGTTGCCGATAGACCCCTGGGACCGCCGCGAAAATCGTTGCGCCGCAACGCTTCACCAGCCGACCCCACACTGCCGGATCGCGAGGACCGTTGTAGACCACCGCCGTCGCGCCGTTGGCCCACGGGTCGGTCAACCCGACCCCCAACGTGTAGGTCCAGTTGAACGCACCTGCGTGCAGCATGACGTCACTAGCGCACAGACCCAGCCACCCGGCATACATGGGCCGTCGTCCCCACGCGGAACGGTGGGCGTGAAGCACGCCCTTGGGCTCCCCCGTGGTCCCCGACGTATAGACGATGAACGCAGGGTCGTCGGCCCGACTGTCCCGCCAGGGAGCGGGCGCCAGGTCGGTGCGCCACCGTGCGACGTCGCCCGGACCGACGACCCGTATGCCGTCCGGCGCTGCCCCCGCGAGCTCCGGAGCAGCGACGACGAGGCTCGGGGCGGCGTCGGCGATCACCGCAGCCACCTCGTCGGCCGTGAGCATCGCCGAGGTGGGCACTGCGATGAGCCCAGCAGCGATGGCCCCGAAGAACACCAACGCGGCGTCGCTGGTGTTGCCCATTCGCAGGAGAACCCGATCGCCGGGGCGCAGACCAGCAGCGAGCAGCCCGGCGGCGATCTGGCGAACCGCCGCCTCCAGCTCGCCGAACATCCACCGCTCGTCGGTCGCCGGGGAGGCATCGGCGTCGTGGACGACGACCAGCCCGAGCCGGTGAGGGGGACGGACGTCGCCCAGCTCCAGGCAGTACCGTGCCATGTCGAACCGGTCCGGAGGCAATGGCCCACGGAAGGCCCACTCGCTCATCGGCGGGTCACTGGTTCGAGGGCTGGGTGGCGCTGTCGATTGGTTTGGCGGCGAAGCCCTCGCCGTCGTCGTCCTGCAGAGTCTCCAACTCGGGCAGCAACTCGTGCCGCCTCCGGAACGTGTCGGCGACGGTCAGGGCTGCTGCCGCCACGGGGATCCCGACCAAGGCCCCGATGGGACCCATCAGCGCGACGCCGACGAACACCGAGCCCAAGGCAACGGCCGGGTGGACGTCCATGGTGCGGTTGCTGATCTTGGGGGTCAGCCAGTAGCTCTCGATCTGCTGGTAGATCGTCGCGAAGATGACGATCCAGACCACGTCAAGCGGGTCCTTGAGCAGCGAGAAGAGCGCTGGGACGACGACTCCGATGTAGGTACCGATGATCGGGACGAACTGGCCCACGATCCCCATGAGCACGCCGAGCGGCAGCCAGAACGGCACGTCGATGATGAGGAAGAAGACGGCGTATGCGGTGGACGAGATCGTCGCCAGGATGACCTTGGAAACGACGTAGCCGCCGGTCTTGTCGACCGCGATGGTCCAGATGGTCATGAGCATAGGCTGGTAGCGCGGCGGCAGGTAGGACCCGATCGTCTGGCGCAGTTTGATGCTGTCGGCAGAGAGGTAGTAGGCGAAGACGAGGATCGTCACCAGGTTGAAGATGAAGGTGACCAGGGCGCCGAAGACACCCAGCAGCCCGCCGCCGAAACGCTGGGCCAGTTCGGCGACCTTCTCCGGCGTGATCTGCAGAGCCGAGTAGATCTGATCGGTGTTGAACGATGTGTTGAAGGTCGCATTGACCCACGCCACCGCCTGCCGAACCGCATCGGGGAAGGCGTCCTTGAGTTCCTGAGCCTGAGCAACGAAGACCTGACCGAACATCGCGCCGACGCCGACGGTGACGGCCATCAGGCCGAACAGCACGAGCGCCGAGGCCAGTCCCCGACTGATGCCGCGCTTGATCAGCCAGGCGACCATCGGTTCCATGGCGATCGACAGCAGCCACGCGAGCAGCAAAAGGAAGAGGAACGAGCCCAATGCCTGGAAGGCCCAGACCCCGATGAGCAGAGCCAACGCGGCAGCTACCAGCACCCACACGACCCGCTTGGAGTGTGCCAACGCTACCCAGGTGGGACGCCGATCACTCTCGCCGGCCGCGCGTCCGGGCAGTCGAAGGATCTGCGTGGCCTCGGCCTCGCTCGATTCGCTCACGAGCGTCACTGTAGTTCCGCCGCCCCGTCAGGGCAGGCTGCAGCGCGGAAGACCTTTCGGTCCACCCCCCTCGCACATGCAGCCCCCCACGACGGCGTACGCCACCCATGTCGCGTATCCCAGATGCGACCCCGTTTCGCTCCCCTGAACTCTGGACCGACTCTTGCGCCTGGCTAGTTACCGCTGAGCAGGCGATGCACTTCTGAGCTGCGGTAGCGCCGGTGACCGCCCAACGTGCGGATCGCCGTCAACTTGCCCGCCTTGGCCCACCGAGTGACCGTCTTCGGGTCGACTCGGAACATCGCCGCGACTTCGCCGGGCGTGAGCAAGGGGTCTCGTTCCTCGCTCGCTGCCAACATCATTCTGTCTCACACCTCATTCGGATGACCCCGCGTCAATCCCCTGCCCGGACACTCTCGCACGAACCGACCTCCCAGCGGTGCGAAACGGCAGCAAATGCCCAGAGCCGGGTGGGCGTCGGACAGAACCGCCAACGTCAGGTAGCGTTGTCCCCACGGAGACACACACTTCCCGGGGCCGCTCCGCGGCGACCCACCGAGCACGGTCGATCTGGCCGTGACCGGCGGGCCTGGCGATGCCGCCCCGGCAGACGCATGAGGGGGTCACGCCATGGGGCGCGGCCGGGCCAAGGCCAAGCAGACGAAGGTCGCCCGGGAGTTGAAGTACTTCTCTCCCGACACCGACCTCAGCGCGCTTGAGCGCGAACTTCACAGCGCCACCTACCGTGGCGGCCAGTCCTTCGACGACCCCGACGAGGCGGACGACGATGAGGACGACGACATCGAGGATGTCGCCGAGGCCGACGACGGCGACGTGGACGACGACTACGCGTCGTGGGCCGCTGGTCGCTGATCGGCTGGCTCTCGATCGTTAGCAGCACCTCATGCGGGCCCTGCGGGGATCCGCCGACGCCCGACCACATCGGGCGCTTTGCTGTGCCTCAACTGCCCGCGGCGCCGTCGATGCGTTCCCGCAGCAGGTCGGCGTGGCCGTTGTGCCGGGCCCATTCCTCGATCATATGGATGACGATCCACCGGATGCTGATCGGCTTCCCGCGAGGCTCCCAGGCGGCCAACCCGTCCAGATCCAGCCGGGCGAACACCTCGTCGGAGCGTCGCACGGCCGCCTCGTATGCCGCGAGGTCCGCCGCGATCTGGCCGGGGGTCGCCTCGCACAGGTCCTCGTCGTCCCCGGGATAGCGCCCCACCGCGCTCTCGTCGCCCTCGGCGACCCGGCCGAACCACCAAACCTCGACGTCGGTCATATGGCGCACGAGCCCGGCCAGACTCATCCGCGACGGTGGCGCACTGGCCGCACAGAGCTGTTCGGGGGTGAGCCCAGAGACCTTCCACCGCAGCGTCTGGCGATGGTAGTCCAGCCACCACTGCAGCAGCTCACGCTCGGTGCCGGCGGTCGGCACGGCGGGAGGGTCGAGGACCGGATCCATGCCGCCCGAGGGGGTCGTCTCGATCATCGCCCCACCGTAGGCCAGCCATGGGCCTGCGCGCCTCAGGGTTTCGGGTGCTCTCCGACCACCTGCACGGAACCCCCGTCGACGCCCTTGGCGCCCCGGGTCACCTCAGCATGGGGATCGGGAGTCCACGTCGCCTCTTCCCCGACCTCTCCCAAGACCCACGCCGGTATGCCTCGCTCACGGCATACCTCCTCGGCGGCAGCCGCGTGGGCGGCGGGCAGGATCGCGACGAAGCCGATCCCGAGGTTGAGGGTCCGTTCCAGATCGACCTGAGGCACCCGGCCCAGTCGGCCGATGACGTCGAACACCGCCGGAGGTGTCCAGGTCGCGCGGTCGATTCGGGCGTAACTGCCCCGCGGGAGGACCCGAGCGAGGTTTGCGGCCAGGCCCCCACCGGTGACGTGGGAGAGCGCGTGGACGTCGAGGCCTGGCGTGCGGATGAGCGCGAGGAGGTCGGCGGCATACACCCGGGTCGGGGTGAGTAGCTCCTCACCGAGCGTGCGGCCGAACTCCTCGACGTGTCGGTCCAGCCCCCATCCGGCAGCGGCGACGACCCGGCGGACGAGGGAATAGCCGTTGGAGTGCAGCCCCGAAGACGCGAGCGCCAGGACCGCGTCGCCAGGCTGAACGCGGTGGGGCCCGAGGATGTCGGCGTGCTCGACGACCCCGGTAGCGGCACCCGCGACGTCGTATTCGTCGGGCTCGAGCAAACCCGGGTGCTCGGCGGTCTCGCCACCGACGAGGGCGACGCCGGCTTGCTCGCAGGCTCGGGCGATGCCGCCGACGATGGCCGCGATCCGCTCGGGGACGACCTTGCCGGTGGCGATGTAGTCGGTCATGAACAGTGGCTCGGCGCCGCAGACGACGATGTCGTCGACGACCATCCCGACCAGGTCGAAGCCGATCGTGTCGTGCCGGTCGAGGGCCTGCGCTATGGCGACCTTGGTGCCGACCCCGTCGGTCGAGGTGGCCAGAATGGGGCGGGCCATCCTGGCGAGCGCGCTGGCGTCGAAGAGCCCGGCGAAGCCCCCCAGGCCACCGAGGACCTCGGGGCGGGTCGCGTGACGGACCGACTCCTTCATGAGCTCCACGGCCTTGTCGCCGGCCTCGACGTCGACTCCGGCCGCGGCATACGTGATGGGGGTGTCGGTCACGGCCCCAGCCTAGGCTTCCCGCCGAGTCGAGGTAGTTCGCCATCGCATGGTGATGGCCGAATACCTCGACTGGGCGAAAGGATCACGGATGCAGAAGGGCGTTCTGGGCGCCGCCGTCGACGCCGTAGGACACGCCTTCCACATCGACCCGTATGCCGCCTATCCGCAGCCTCGCCTCGTCACCAGGCCCGCTTCCGTCGACTAAGGGGGCCGGGTCGACATCGCGCGCCGAGTGCGACAGGTCGATGGGCAACGGCTCGAACAGGTGCTTGCCGATCCGACCGTCTTCGGGCAGCTCCACCGGATAGCGCCCGGTGAAACAGGCTGTGCACAACCGGTCGCCCGACTGCTCGGTTGCCTCAATCATCCCTTCAAGGGAGATGTAGCCCAGCGAATCAGCCCCGATCGACGCGCGGATCTCCTCGACCCCGAGACCGGTGGCGATGAGCTCGGCCCGGGTCGCGAAGTCGATGCCGTAGAAGCACGGCCAGTGCACCGGTGGCGAGGAGATCCGGACGTGGACCTCGGCGGCCCCAGCCTCGCGCAACATCCGGACTTGGGCCCGTTGGGTGTTGCCTCGGACGATCGAGTCGTCGACGACGACCAGTCGCTTGCCCTTGATGGTGTGTGCCAACGGGTTGAGCTTGAGCCGGATGCCCAACTGCCGCAACGTCTGGGATGGCTGGATAAAGGTCCGCCCGACGTAGGCGTTCTTGACGAACCCCTGACCGTAGGGGATCCCCGACCCTTGGGCATAGCCGACCGCGGCCGGCACCCCGGAGTCGGGCACCCCGATGACCAGATCGGCAGCCACGGGGTGCTCGACGGCCAGCCGCGCCCCCATCGCCACCCGGGCCTCGTGAACCACCCGCTGGTTGATGACGGCATCGGGCCGGGCCAGATAGACGTACTCGAACACGCACCCCTTAGGCTCCGGAGTCGCGAAGTGGTGCGAGCGCAGCCCATCCTCGTCGATGACGACCAGCTCACCCGGCTCGATCTCCCGGATCACCGCCGCGCCGACGGTCTGCAGCGCCGCCGTCTCCGACGCGACCACCCAGCCCCGATCGAGCCTCCCCAGCGCGAGCGGCCGGATCCCGTGCGGATCGCGGGCGGCATACAGGGTGTGTTCGTCCATGAACACGAAACAGAACGCGCCCCGCAACCGCGGCAGCACGTCCAGCGCGACGGCCTCCAGCGAGCGGTCGGGGTCGGAGAGCAGCGCGGTCACCAGCGCCGTGTCGGTCGTGTTGCCGCGCCCGATCTCGCCGGGGTGCCGGTCCAGTTCGCCGTGCCGGGCGGAGATGAGCTCGCGCAGCTCCGCCGAGTTGATCAGGTTGCCGTTGTGGGCGAGCGCGACCGTCGTGGTGTCGGTGCCGCCGAGCGTCGGCTGGGCGTTCTCCCACGTCGAGCCACCGGTCGTCGAATAACGGCAGTGCCCGATCGCCACATGCCCCGTCATCGACTGCAGCGCCGACTCGTTGAAGACCTGGCTGACCAGCCCCATGTCCTTGTAGACGAGCACCTTGTGCCCATCGCCGGTCGCGATGCCGGCCGACTCCTGCCCGCGGTGTTGCAGCGCATAGAGCCCGAAGTAGGCAAGTTTCGCGACATCCTCGCCGGGTGCCCAGACCCCGAAGACCCCACAGGCGTCCTGTGGACCCTTCTCCCCCGGCAAGAGATCGTGCGTCAGTCGCCCGTCACCGCGTGCCACGGGCACAGTGTCCCACAGGTATGCCGCGCGCCCGGCTTCAGCACGTGGCCAACGGCCTCCGATGAGTAACGCGAGGAGTGTTGACCACGAGTAGCTCAACCTCGCCAATGATGTCCATATTTGACCGCCCTTCACGAGTTTCGCCGCCATGGCGCTCACACTCCACCCAGTTTCGCCGCCATGGCGCTCAAACTCGCCAATGATGTCCATATTTGACCGCCATACACGAGTTTCGCCGCCATGGCGCCCAAACTCCACCCCGCGACGAGACTCACGTAATAGGTCCGGGAAGGTCAGCGCTTGCCTCACGTGAGGATGTCCGCGTAGCGCGTGGTTCGATCCGGTGTGAGCCAGGAGCTGTCGATGACCGCGCGCCGTGAGATCA
>WBZS01000720.1_pt4 | contig 22183 bp, 25 predicted proteins | sample 5204201 | NCBI WGS metagenome assembly WBZS01 (sample SAMN12344357, study PRJNA552823) | activated sludge metagenome | biome: Activated sludge suspended growth; feature: Nitrification reactor; material: Wastewater; isolation source: activated sludge from nitrification reactor of wastewater...
TGCTGCGGGACCTGGGCTACCGGATGGTGCGCTGGCTGGCGAAGGAGATCATGCTGACGCCCGAACTGGTGGTCGCCCGGGTCGCCCGCGCGCTGGGCTGAACCGGTTCGTGAGGTGGCGCGGGCCAATAGGCTGCTGTGGTGAGGCAGCTGATGGACGCCGGGCGCACCCTGGTCATGGGGATCGTCAACGTCACCCCGGACTCGTTCTCCGACGGCGGGGACTTCCTCGCCGCGCGGGCCGCCATCGCCCGGGGGCGGCAGCTTCTCGCCGAAGGGGCCGATCTGATCGACGTCGGCGGCGAATCGACCCGACCCGGGGCGGCTCGGGTCCCGGTCGACGAGGAGCTGCGCCGGGTGCTGCCCGTCATCACCGAACTCGCCGGCGCCGGGGCCGTGGTCAGCGTGGACACCATGCGGGCCGAGGTCGCCCGGGCGGCCGTCCGCGCGGGCGCGGCCATCGTCAACGACGTCTCCGGGGGCCTGGGCGACCCGCGGATGCTCGACACGGTCGCCGGTCTCGGCGTCGGCTACATCGCGATGCATTGGCGCGGCCAGTCCGACGTGATGCAGGACCTGGCCGTCTATCAGGACGTGGTCGCCGACGTCCGCGCCGAACTCGCCGGCCGCCGGGACGCCGCGCTGGCCGCCGGCGTCGCGGCCGAGAACCTGGTCCTCGACCCCGGCCTGGGGTTCGCCAAGACTCCCGCGCACAACTGGACGCTGCTGGCCCACCTGGACGCCCTGGCCGGCCTCGGGCAGCCGCTGCTGATCGGTGCCTCGCGCAAGCGCTTCCTCGGCGAACTCCTGGACGGCCGCGAACCCCGGCTGCGCGACGACGCCTCGGTGGCGCTCACCACGCTGCTCGCCCGGCAGGGTGTCTGGGCGGTGCGCACCCACACCGTCCGGGCCCACGCCGATGCGGTCGCGGTCGTGCAGAGGCTGGCCCGCGAGGGCGTCGGCGGCGTGGAGTAGGGTCTGTTCGGAGGTGAGTGCATGGCCGAGCCGAATCCCGACCGGGTTCGCCTGACCGGTATGCGGTTCCGGGCTACCCACGGGGTCTTCGACTTCGAGCGGGTCGAACCACAGGATTTCGTCATCGACGTCAGCTGTGAACTGCTGCCCCGTCCGAGTTCCGACGACCTGGCCACGACCGTCGACTACGCCGAACTCTCCCGAGCCATCGCCGCTGACGTCACCGGCGAGGCGGTCAATCTGATCGAGACCCTCGCGGAACGGATCGCGGCCACCTGCCTGAGCCGTCCGCTCGTGTCGGCCGTCGAGGTCACCGTGCACAAACCGCAGGCCCGAATGCCGGTCGAATTGGCCGATGTGGCCGTCACCATCACCAGAAGGCGCACCCCATGACCGACTTTCACCCGAATGCCCACCTCGACTTCGACGTCGACACCCTGTCGGGCATGCTGCCGGTCCGGTCGGTGGTGTTCTCGGTGGGCTCCAATCTGGGCGACCGGCTCGCCTACCTGCAGGGCGCGGTCGATCTGCTGCGCACCACCCCCACCCTGACCATCGTCGACGTCTCCCCGGTCTACGAAACGACACCGGTGGGCCCGGTGACCGATCAACCCGACTTCCTCAACATCGTGGTGCGGGCCGACAGCACGCTGGCGTCGCTGGTGTTGCTCGAGCGCGCCCAGGCGATCGAGAAGAACTTCCGCCGCACCCGCGAGGTGCCCGGTGGTGCCCGCACCCTCGACGTCGACCTGGTCACGGTCGGCGACCGGGTGAAGAACACGCCGGTGCTCACGCTCCCGCATCCGCGGGCGCACGAACGCGCGTTCGTGCTGGTGCCCTGGCTGGCGATCGACCCCGCCGCCACGCTGCCCGAGCGCGGCCCGGTCGCCGACCTGCTGCGCGACGTCGACACCTCCGGCGTGCGCCGCCGCGACGACCTGGCCATCGACGTCTGATGCCCGAGCCTCGGCCGAGCGTCGAGCGGACCGGCCGCACCGTGCTGGTGATCGCCGGCGTGGTGGGCGCGGGCGTTTCCTGGGTCGCCCTGTCCAGCGCGGAGAATTTCGGCTGGCCGATTCCGCCCGTCCCACCGTTCACCGCCGTCGTGGTCGCCGTCCTCGCCCTCGCGGTCTGGCTGGCGGCGCGCTGGATGCATCGCGCCGTGCAGGTGCGCCGGGTCGCCGTCGAACCGGGCCGGGCGGTCGCGCTGCTGCTGGCCGGCAAGGCCGCGCTGATCGGTGGGACGGCGCTGGCGGCCGGCTACGCGGTGGTGGCGCTGCGCTACCTGCCGAACCTGGACGCCGCGCTGCCGCGTGAGCGCGTCCTGTCGGCGGCCGCCACGGCGGTGCTGAGCGTGGTCCTCGCCTTGGCCGGCTGGGCGCTCGAGCGGGCCTGCCAGGTGCCTCCCGACGACGAATCCGGCGACGCGCCCGGGGCTGACGACGACGGCGGGAGCAGCCCGGATTAGGCTGCCCGCGTGAAGCCGCAATCGGGTCGTGTCCGCCGCCCCACCCGGATCCGGGTGGTTTCCTGGGTGGTGTTGGGCCTGGTCGGCTGCGCGGCGGCGCTGGCCTATTCGTTCGGCGACTGGCTCGGACGCGGGCTCGGCCTGGCCGCTTTGCTGGCGGGAGCCGCATTGGCCTGCCTGCTGGCCTGGCGGGAGAATCGCGGCGCACAGCGGATTCGCGAGGCCCATGCCCTGCACCAGGCGCTGCTGCATGCGGAACAATTGCATGCCGAACGAGCTCGTCAGCGCGCCGTGGTCGAGGTGCTCGGCCGTCGAATTGCGGCTCTTCATGGCCAGCTCGAACGATCCGGCCGGCGCGTCTGCGCGCTGCAGCAGGAACTCTCCACGTTGCGCGGCAATTACGAGGCGCTGCGGGTCGAACTCGAGTTGCAGGCCGCCCTGGAATCCGACGCCCAGATCGTGGAACTCGGACGCCATGGTGCGGTCGTCGATCCGTGGGTGACCGCGCGCGAGCTGTGGAACCGCGACGATGCAACCGTCCGAAGGCTGGCCTAATCCGATTAGGCTCCCGAGAAAACTCCGGGATTAGTCGCATGGATCGTGGGCAATGTTTTGCCTGCGTAATGCCTGCATGTAGTGTGTAGTCAGGATCGACTGCTCGGGGGACGGTCGACAAACACAAAACACCCAACTCTGGGAGGGATTTACGGATGGCGCAACGCATCGTCTACCGGCTCGAGGACGACTTGGACAACAGCGAGGCCGCTGAGACCATCGTGTTCGGTCTTGACTCGGTGAGCTACGAGATCGACCTATCGGAAGAAAACGCCGCCAAGCTTCGCGACGTTCTGGCGCCCTATGTGGCGGGCGGACGTCGGGTCGGCGGCAAGCGGAAGGTCGCCGGTCGCCGGCGCTCGGGTGGCGCGAACTCGGCCACCGAGATCCGGGCCTGGGCGAACGAGAACGGCTACAAGGTGTCGACCCGTGGCCGGGTCCCGGCCGAGGTCCGCGAGGCCTACGAGCGAGCTCACGCCTGATCGCACGGATCATCGACGGCCCCGGGAAATCCCGGGGCCGTTCGCCGTGGGCGAAGCCGGAACAGATGCCCGGACAGCCGGGTTGAATACACTGAGGGTGCCCGGGCAGGGTCGGCCGATCCTGCCGGAGCACCGCCCGGCCGCACGGCCGGAGTGAGGAGTGCGTAATGTTCGACCGGTTCACCGACCGAGCACGGCGGGTGATCGTCCTTGCCCAGGACGAGGCGCGCATGCTGAACCACAACTACATCGGCACCGAGCACATCCTGCTCGGCCTGATCCACGAGGGTGAGGGCGTTGCCGCCAAGGCGCTCGAGGCGCTGGGCATCTCGCTGGAGGCCGTCCGCGAACAGGTCGAAGAGATCATCGGCCAGGGCCAGCAGGCGCCGACCGGGCACATCCCGTTCACGCCGCGGGCCAAGAAGGTGCTCGAGCTGTCGATGCGCGAGGCGCTGCAGATCAATCACCCCTACATCGGCACCGAGCACATCCTGCTCGGCCTGATCCGTGAGGGTGAGGGCGTCGCCGCCCAGGTGCTGATCAAGCTCGGCGCCGACCTGAACCGGGTGCGCAATCAGGTGTTGCAGCTGCTCAGCGGCTTCCAGAGCAAGGAGGCCGCCACCGCCGGCGCCCCCGAGACCGGTCCGCAGCAGCAGGGCTCCTCGATCCTCGACCAGTTCGGCCGCAACCTGACCCAGGCCGCCCGCGAGAACAAGCTCGACCCGGTGATCGGGCGCGAGAAAGAGATCGAGCGGGTGATGACGGTGCTGTCCCGGCGCACCAAGAACAACCCGGTGCTAATCGGCGAGCCCGGCGTCGGCAAGACCGCCGTGGTCGAGGGCCTGTCCCAGGCGATCGTTCGCGGTGACGTCCCCGAGACGCTGCGCGATAAGCAGATCTACACCCTCGACCTGGGCGCTTTGGTGGCCGGTTCCCGCTACCGCGGCGATTTCGAGGAGCGCCTGAAGAAGGTGCTCAAGGAGATCAAGACCCGCGGCGACGTGGTGCTGTTCATCGACGAGATCCACACCCTGGTCGGCGCGGGCGCCGCCGAGGGCGCGATCGACGCGGCGTCCATCCTGAAGCCGATGCTGGCCCGCGGCGAGCTGCAGACCATCGGTGCCACCACCCTCGACGAGTACCGCAAGTACATCGAGAAGGACGCCGCGCTGGAGCGCCGGTTCCAGCCGATCCAGGTGGCCGAGCCGTCCATCGCGCTGACCATCGACATTCTGCGTGGCCTGCGCGACCGGTACGAGGCGCATCACCGGATCACCATCACGGACGCCGCGCTGACCGCGGCCGCCCAGCTGGCCGACCGGTACATCTCCGACCGGTTCCTGCCCGACAAGGCGATCGACCTGATCGACGAGGCCGGCGCCCGGTTGCGGATCCGCCGGATGACGGCGCCGCCCGACCTGCGCGAGTTCGACGAGCGGATCGCCAAGGTGCGCCTCGAGAAGGAGGCCGCGATCGACGCGCAGGACTTCGAGCGCGCCGCGCGGCTGCGCGACGACGAGCGCAAGCTGCTGATCGCCCGCTCCGAGAAGGAGGAGGCGTGGAAGGTGGGCGACTCCGACGTGCCGGCCGAGGTCGGCGAGGAGGAGATCGCCGAGGTGCTCAGCTCGGCCACCGGCATTCCGGTCTTCAAGCTGACCGAGGAGGAATCCTCCAGGCTGCTGAAGATGGAGGACGAGATCGGCAAGCGCTACATCGGCCAGCACGACGCCGTGAAGGCGCTGTCCCGGTCGATCCGGCGTACCCGGGCCGGGCTGAAGGACCCGAAGCGGCCCAGCGGCTCGTTCATCTTCGCCGGCCCCTCCGGTGTCGGCAAGACCGAGCTGACCAAGGCGCTGACCGAGTTCCTGTTCGGCGACGAGGACGCCCTGATCACCCTCGACATGAGCGAATACTCCGAGAAGCACACCGCCTCGCGGATGTTCGGCTCGCCCCCCGGTTACGTCGGTTACGAAGAGGGCGGCCAGCTCACCGAGAAGGTGCGCCGCAAGCCGTTCAGCGTGGTGCTTTTCGACGAGATCGAGAAGGCCCATCCCGATATCTTCAACTCGCTGTTGCAGATCCTGGACGAAGGCCGGCTGACCGACGCCCAGGGTCGCGTGGTGGACTTCAAGAACACCGTCATCGTGATGACCACGAACCTGGGCACCCGCGACATTTCGAAGTCGGTGAACCTGGGCTTCAGCCAGTCGTCGGACAGCGTCGGTAGTTACGAGAAGATGAAGGCAAAGGTCTCCGACGAGCTCAAGCAGCACTTCCGTCCCGAGTTCCTGAACCGCGTCGACGAGATCGTGGTGTTCCACCAGCTGTCGCAGGCCGACATCGAGCGCATCGTCGACCTGATGGTCGCCGAGATCGAGACCCGGCTGCGCGACAAGGACATGGGCATCGAGCTCACCCACGCCGCCAAGGCGCTGATCGCCAAGCGGGGCTTCGACCCGGTGCTGGGTGCCCGTCCGCTGCGCCGCGCGATCCAGCGCGACATCGAGGACATCCTGGCCGAGAAGATCCTCTTCGCCGACATCCATCCGGGCGAGATCGTCGTGGTGGACGTGGCGCCCGAGGGTGCCGAGCTGCCGTTCACCTTCAACGGCGTCCCGAAGGCCCAGATGCCGGACGTGCCGGCCGAGTTGGGCCAGGCCAACTGAGTCCGCCGACCGACCAAGGACGAGGCCCCGGGAAGTTCCCGGGGCCTCGTTCGTCGTCCGGGCTCAGGAGAGGGCGAAGATCAGGATGGCGAGCACGATCAGCCCGACGAAGGTGATCGCGATCAGCGTGCCGATGATGCCCAGCACATAGCCCGCCGTGAGGGCCCCGGACGGGCGGTAGCGGCCCGGGTCGTACCGCATGTCGCGGCGGGCCCGGGAACCCAGGTACCAGGCCACCGGGCTGATGAACGGGAACGCGATGAACAGGGCCGCGGCGCCGACGATGCCGAGCACCAGGGTGACTGTGGCGTTGGGGTGCTCGGGCAGTTCGCCGGGCATGCCGTAGGCCATCCGCTGGCCGAACGTGTAGGCGCTCGCCGGGGACGGGTACTCCGGCTGCGGGGCGAGGGCGCCGAACCGCTGCGGCTGTGACCATCCGCTCGGCTCGGCCGGGTCGTGCGGCTGCAGGGTCGGGTTGGTGTAGGCGACCGTCGGGTCGGCGGGGAAGTCGCTCGTCGGCTGCTCCAGCGTCGGCGGCTCCTCGCGCCGTTGTGGCTGCGGGCGCGGGACGCCGAAGCCCTCGCCGCTGGCCCAGGGCGAATACTGCTCGTTGCTCATGGGTGCCCTCCTGAGTCCCCACCAGAATACGGGGGCCCGGTGGCACACCACCCGCGCGCCTACAGCCGGTAGCCGTCCCCGGTGGACACCACCAGCCCGTCGGCGACCAGCGACTGCAGCGCCCGGGTGGCCTGTTCGGCGTCCGGCCAGCCGTCGATCAGCCCGCCGGACGGGACGGTCTCGCCCGCGGCCCGGTCGCGCAGCCGATGCAGCACGTGGCCGCGGGCCGCGCGGTCGGTTCCCGCGTACAGCTGGCGGCGACGGGGCGGCCCGGGCGGGCGTCCGGCGGCGAGCCAGCGGCAGTCCGCGCGCACCGGGCACGCGGCGCACCGCGGATTGCTCGCCCGGCACAGCTGGGCGCCCAGCTCCATCGCGGCCACCGACCAGCGGGCCGCCAGCGGCTCGGCGGGCAGCCACTCCTCGGCCCGGCGCCGCTCGGCGGCGGTGGGAGACCCGTCCGGGCCGTCGCCGCCGCCGTCCAGCCGGGCCAGCACCCGCCGGACGTTCACGTCGAGCACCACCCGCCGGGCACCGAAGGCGAAGCTGGCGACGGCGGCGGCGGTGTAGTCGCCGACACCGGGCAGCGCGCGCAGGGCGTCCGGGTCGCGGGGAACCTCGCCGCCGTGCCGCTCGACGATGGCCACGGCGGCGGCGTGCAGCCGCTGCGCCCGCCGCGGATACCCGAGCCGTCCCCAGGCCCGGATGGCCTCGCCGACCGGCTCGGCGGCCAGGGCGGACGGCGTCGGCCACCGCGCCAGCCAGTCCCGCCAGGGGCCGAGCACCCGGTTCACCGGCGTCTGCTGCAGCATGAACTCGCTCACCATCACGGCCCAGGCCGAGGTGCCGGGGGCTCGCCACGGCAGGTCCCGGGCATGCTCGCCGTACCAGGCGATGATCGTGCCGGCCAGGCGTGCGGTGTCCATCGGCGTCACTGTAACGGCTTCCGGCGTGGTATCCCCGCGCGGCCGGGCGCCTCTGCCTACCCTTGGCGGCATGAGCGAAGTGCTGACAGGCAAGGGCCCGCAGCCACCTGTCGTGTACTGGATCCGGCGCGCACTGGTCCTTGTGATCGCCGTGATCGTGATCGGCCTGCTGGTGTGGGCCTTCACGCCGAAGGGTCAGCCCACCACCGGCATCCCGGCACCGGCGGACACCCCCAGCGTCGCCGCCTCCGACCCCGTGTCGACACCGTCACCGAGCGGCAGCCCGTCCGGCGGCATCGTGCCGACCACCAGCACGTCGCCGAGCGCATCGACCGCGCCGGCGGTCGACGTCTGCGAACCGATCGGCGTCCAACTCGACCTGAAGGGCTTCAAGAGCGTGAAGTCCGGCAGCAAGCAGACCTTCAGCGTCACCGCCGAGAACAACACGGCGCTGCCGTGCGTCATGGAGATCACCTCGGCCACGTTCGTGCTGCGGGTGGCGTCCGGCACCGACCCCGTGTTCAGCACCGCGCATTGCGACAAGTGGCTGCCCGCAGTGAAGAAGCAGACCCTCAAGGCCGGCGCCGCCGTGGAGTTCAAGGTCGACTGGAAGACCTTCCGGTCGGCGCAGGGCTGCCGGCAGGCGAAGGCCCTGCTGGGCGCCGGCACCTACCTCGCCACCGCCGCCTACAAGGAGAGCTCCACGGCCCGGATGGCGTTCCAGCTGACCAAGGCCTGACCGCCCGCTCAGTCCAGCCGTTCGGCGTAGGCCGACTCGGCCAGCCGGATCAACCCTTCACGCACGCTGCGGGCGATGCCGTAGTCGACGCCGTCCACCCCGAGCAGATCGGCGGTACTGGCGCCGAACAACCCCTGCAGGCCGCCGAAATGGCTGACCAGGGCGTCCGCGACCGGCGCGGGCAGGCGTCCGATCTGGGCGAGCTGGCGATGCCCCAGCGGCGACACCCGGCGGCTCATGTTCTCGCCCAACCCGCAGGCCTGGGCGATCAGCACCGGGTGGCCCAGGTCGTCGGTGTCCAACCCGGCGAGCCGGCTCAGCCGCAGCTCGGTGGTCTCGTCGCTGTAGTCGCGCTCGAGTTCGACGGCGAGGGTGTCGAGGCCGGTGATCAACTCCTGCAGCTGCAGCCGCACCAGCCGTCCGTCGGAACCCAGCTCGATGGAGTAACCGTTCAACTCGTGCTGCAGCCGGCGCACCATCTCGAGCCGTTGGGCGATCACGGCGATGTCGCGGACGGTGGCGGCGTCCTGCACCTCGGCCGCCGACAGCCGGACGGTGGCCTCGGTGAGCCGGTCGCGGTAGCGGGCCAGGGTGGCCAGCGCCTGGTTGGCCCGCGCCAGCAGCTGTTCGGGCCGCTGCACGATCCAGCGGGTGCCGTCGACGAACAGCGAGATGGTCGACATGGACGCCGACACGGTCACCGTCGGCACCCCGATCTGGCGGGCGACCCGGTCGGCGGTGCGATGCCGGGTGCCGGTCTCGGTGGTTTCGACGGCGGCGTCCGGCATCAGGTGGACGCCGGCGAACAGGATGCGGTCGAGCGCATCGTTGAGGATGATGGCGCCGTCCATCTTGGCCAGCTCGCGCAGCGCCGTGGCGGTGAACGGCACGTCGATGGCGAACCCGCCAGTGCTGAGCGCCTGCAGCCGGGCGTTGTTGCCCAGCGTCACGAGGGCGCCGGTGCGGCCGTGCACGATCCGGTCGAGGCCGTCACGCACCGCGGTGCCCGGTGCGATCAGGCCGAGGGCACGATTGAGCCGATTCGACGGGATGCTCACTTCGATGACCTCGGGACTACTAAGGGGCGGCTACCCCGGCAGTCTACGCGTCAGCCCTCGGCCAGTCGCAGGTGCGGACCATCGGGATTGCGGCGCTTCGGTGGCCTCAGGCCGAGCAGGTCGACCGCGGCCTCGACCGTTCCCACCTCGACGATCTTCATGCCGGGCAGCTGCACACCGGTGCCCGGCGGGGCCAGCGCCAGCGTGAAACCGAGCCGTTTGGCCTCGGCCAGCCGCCGGTCGAGCCCGGCCACCCGGCGCAGCTCACCGGACAGGCCGACCTCGCCCAGCGCGATCACCGGCCGGTGGAAGGCCAGCTCGGCAGCTGCCGAGGCGACCGCGAGCGCCACCGCCAGGTCGGCGGCCGGGTCGATCAGTCGGGCGCCGCCGACGGTGGAGACATAGGCCTCCTTGTTGTGCAGCCGGACCCTCGCCTTGCGCTCGAGCACGGCCAGGATCACCGACACCCGGCCCGAGTCGAGGCCGTGGGTGACCCGCCGGGGCGTCTGGGCGGCCGAGACGGCGACCAGCGCCTGCACCTCGCCCAACAGCGGACGCCGGCCCTCCAGGGTCACCGCCAGCGCCGTGCCGGGCATCGGCTCGGCCCGCGTGGAGGCGAACAGCCGGCTGGGATCGGCGACCTCGCGGATGCCGTCCTCGGTCATCTCGAAGCAACCCACCTCGTCGGCGGGGCCGAAGCGGTTCTTGGTGGCCCGGACGAGCCGCAGCCCGCTGTGCCGGTCGCCCTCGAAGGACAGCACCACGTCGACCAGATGCTCCAGCAGCCGCGGGCCGGCGATCGTGCCGTCCTTGGTGACGTGACCGACCAGCAGCACCGGCAGCCGGCGCTGCTTGGCGACCCGGACCAGCGCGTTGGTCACCTCGCGGACCTGGGCCACACCACCGGTCACCCCGTCGCTGCCGCCGACCGTGACGGCCTGCACCGAGTCGAGCACCAGCAGCTCGGGAGCGGTCTGCTCGATGTGGGCCAGGATGCCGCCGAGGTCGGTCTCGGCGGCCAGGTAGAGCTGATCGGCCAGCGCGCCGATCCGGCCGGCGCGCAGCCGGACCTGGGCCGCGGACTCTTCCGCCGAGACGTACAGCGTGCGGCGTCCGCCGCCGGCCCAGCGGCCGGCGACGTCGAGCAGCAGCGTCGACTTGCCGACCCCCGGCTCACCGGCCAGCAGGACGACGGCGCCGGCGACCAGGCCCTGGCCGAGCACCCGGTCGAGTTCGGCGACCCCGGTCGGGACGGACGCCGCCTCGGCCAGCGGCACGTCGCGGATCGGCCGGGCCGGCCCGGTGGGCGTGCCCCGGGCGGCGCCGCCGGTGCTCGCCACGGGGGAGTGCGGGGCCATCGACCCCCAGCTCTGGCATTGGGTGCAGCGCCCCACCCAGCGGGCGCTCGTCCAGCCGCACTCGGTGCAGCGGTGGGCGGTGGTGTTCTTGGCCATGCTCCGCAGGCTAGGGGGTCGCGCCGACACTTTCGTCGACGGGCCGACGATTAGATGCGGACGGTGCCGTTGCAGGTGCGGAAGGTGGCGGCGTCCAGGCCGGGCTGCCCGTTGGGCGAGGTGAAGCGGATGTTGACGCCGTCGAAATTGCCGTCGACGTCGGCGCCGATCCAGTCCTCGACGCGCTCCTCGTTGCCGGAGATCTCCAGCTCGACCAGCTGCAGGTCACCGCCCAGCGCACGGGGCAGGACCGACTCGTCGCTGGTCCATTTGATGAAATACGGCAGCTGCGGATCGGACATCAGCCCCTTGACCCCGATCTGCTCCCATTCCAGCAGCCGGCCGTCGGGGAAATGCCGGGAGCCGGCCACCGCGTGTCGTCCGAGACGCTGTTCGTAGGGGGTCAGGTCGGCGACCGAGACGACCCAGCCCAGCCAGCCGCCGCCCATTTCCGAGCGGGCCCGGACGGCCTGCCCGAATGCCGCCTTCTCGGCCGCCGGGTGCTCGAGCACCTCCACCACTTCGACGTAACGGTCATCGGCCAGCGGAAGAATGCGGTTCCGGGTGCCGAAACGGGGATGAAAACCGCCATCGCGGAATTTGGCGCCGAGCAGTTCCCCGAGCCGTTCGGCCTCCGCCTTGAGACCGTCCGGACCTGCTGCGAACGTCAGGTGATCGACATGCATGCAGACATTGTCACCATGAGATGGCGCTGACACGAAATCGGGGCCCGGCGGCACCCGCAGCCGTCACACGAACGTCACGATGATGAAATTTTGACGCGTCAACTACCGCGTCGCCGGGGCCCCCGGCGGCCGTGGCGGGGGCGCCTATGATGACCGGTGTGAGTGGTTCCCGCGCCGAGTCGAAGGTCGCGCTGTCGACGTCCTCGGTCTACCCGGAGAACACCGCCGCGGGCTTCGAGGTGGCCGCCCTGCTCGGCTACGACGGGGTCGAGGTGATGGTGGGCATCGATCCGCTCGCCGCCGACGTGGACGCCGTGGAGCGGCTGCGCGACTACCACCAGCTCCCGGTGCTGTCGATCCACGCTCCCTGCCTGCTGGTCACCCAGCGGGTCTGGGGCAGCGATCCGTGGGTGAAGCTCGAGCGGGCCACCGAGGCGGCCAACCAGCTGGGCGCCGACGTGGTGGTGGTGCATCCGCCGTTCCGCTGGCAGCGCAGCTACGCGACGCGCTTCGTCGAGGGCGTCCGTGAACTCGCCGCCGCGAGCGGCGTCACCATCGCGGTGGAGAACATGTATCCGTGGCGCGCGCCGGGCGGCGGCGACTTCCAGGCCTACCGGCCGAGCTGGGACCCGACCGACCTCGACTACGACCACCTCACCCTCGACCTGTCGCACGCCGCCACCGCTCGGCAGAGCGCACTCGACCTGGTCCGCCGCTGGGACGACCGGCTGGCGCACGTCCACCTCACCGACGGCAACGGGTCGGCCAAGGACGAACACCTGCTGCCCGGGCGCGGCACCCAGCGGGCGGACGCGGTGCTCGCCGAACTCGCCCGCCGCGGCTACCGGGGCCACGTGGTGCTCGAGACCAACACCAACGACCTCGACCGGGCCGCCCGGGAGGAGGCGCTGGCCGGCGCACTGCGTTTCGCCCGGAAACATCTCGGCCAGCTCGAGGACGCCGCGTGACCCGTCCGGGCCGTGAGGTGCTGTTGGTCCTCGGGGTCTCGCTGGGCCAGTCGGCGGTGTATTCGCTGTTGTCCATCGCCGAGAAGCTGACCAGGGCGGTGCCGCTGAACCAGCAGACCACGACGATCAACACCTCCGTCACCCCCGACCGGCCCTGGCTCGACCTGGCCTACCAGCTGGCCGGGATCGCCTTCCCGCTGATGCCGGCGCTGCTCGCGCTGTACCTGCTCGGCCTGACCGGCGACCGGCAGCGGATCGGCTTCGACCTGAAGCGGCCCTGGCGCGATCTCGGCTGGGGGTTCGTGATCGCGGCCGGCATCGGCATCCCCGGGCTGGGCCTGTACGTCGCGGCCCGGGCGGCCGGTCTCAACACCACCGTGCAGCCGGCGAACCTGGCCGAGAACTGGTGGACGATCCCGGTCCTGATCGGGCTGGCGGTCATGAACGGCGTCCTGGAGGAGGTGGTGATCGTCGGCTTCTGGTTCACCCGGATGCGCCAGGCCGGCTGGTCGGTCGCCGCCGTCCTGATCGGCAGCGCGCTGATCCGCGGCAGCTACCACCTCTACCAGGGCTTCGGCGGCTTCGTCGGCAACGTGGTGATGGGCCTGGTGTTCGGCTGGATCTATCTGCGCACCGAACGGGTCGGCCCGCTGGTGGCTGCGCACGTCGTCCTCGACGTGGCCGCCTTCGTCGGCTACGCCCTGCTGGCCCCGTACCTCACCTGGCTGTAGGGCGTCGGCCCCGGGCGATAGGCTGACCGCCATGCATGTGGGTGTTTTCGGTGCCACGGGCACCGTCGGCAATGTGATGCGTTCGTTGCTGGTCGAGCGGGACTTCCCGATCAGCTCCATTCGCTTCTTCTCCTCGGCCCGCTCGGCCGGGCGCGAGCTGGAGTTCAAGGGGGCGAAGGTCACCGTCGAGGACACCGCGACCGCCGACTTCTCCGGCCTGGACATCGCGCTGATGTCGGCCGGCGCCACCATGTCGCGCGAGTACGCCCCGAAGGTCGCGGCCGCCGGCGCGCTGGTGGTCGACAACTCGTCCGCCTGGCGCAAGGACCCCGATGTCCCGCTGGTGGTCAGCGAGGTGAATCCCGAGGACGCGGTCAACCCGCCGAAGGGGATCATCGCCAACCCGAACTGCACCACGATGGCGGCCATGCCGGTGCTCAAGCCGCTGCACGACGCGGCCGGGCTGCAGCGGCTGGTCGTGGCCACCTACCAGGCCGTCTCGGGCTCGGGCGTTAAGGGCATCAACGCCCTGCTGGCGCAGAGCCAGGACGTTCGCGACCCGTCCGCCCTCGCGTTGGACGGACGCATCGACGAGGTCGCCGACACCGCGCCCTATGTGGCGCCGATCGCCTTCAACGTCATTCCGCTGGCCGGCTCGATCGTGGACGACGGCACCGGCGAGACCGACGAGGAGCAGAAGCTGCGCAACGAGTCGCGCAAGATCCTGCACATCCCCGGCCTGGCGGTCTCGGGCACCTGCGTGCGGGTGCCGGTGTTCTCCGGCCACTCGCTGGTGATCCACGCCGAGTTCGCCGAGGAGCTGAGCCCGCACCGGGCCCGCGGCATCCTGTCCACCGCGCCCGGCGTCGCGCTGGCCGACGTGCCGACGCCGCGCCTGGCGGCCGGCAAGGACCCGTCCTTCGTGGGCCGGATCCGGACCGACCAGTCCGTCCCGGACGAGCGCGGCATCGTGCTGTTCGTCAGCAACGACAACCTGCGCAAGGGGGCCGCCCTGAACGCCGTCCAGGTCGCCGAGCTGCTGGTGGCCGCGCGATGACGCAGGTGGCGGTGATCGGCGCCGGCGTGATGGGTGAGGCGCTGGTCAGCGGGCTGCTGCGCGCCGGGTGGGCGAGCGACGACATCGTGGTGGCCGACCGGCGCGAGGGCCGGCGGGCCGAGATGACCGCCGCGCACGGCGTCCGGGCCACCGGGAACGCCGAGGCCGCGGCGTCCGCCGACACGGTGATCCTGGTGGTCAAACCGCAGGACGTGGGGGCGGTGCTCCCCGAGATCGCTCCCGTGCTGCAACCGCACACGCTGCTGGTCTCGCTGTGCGCGGGCGTCACCACGGCACAGCTGGAGGGCCATCTGCCCGAGGGGACGGCGGTCGTCCGGGTGATGCCGAACACGCCCGCCCTGGTCGGCGAAGGGATGGCCGCGGTCTCGGCCGGCACCAGCGCGTCCGAGGCGGACGTCGCGCACGCCATGGACCTGATGACCGCCCTGGGCAAGGCGATCACGGTGCCCGAGGCCTATCAGGACGCGGTCACCGCGATCTCCGGTTCGGGCCCGGCCTATCTGTTCTTCGTGGTCGAGGCGATGATCGACGCCGGCGTGCTGCTCGGCCTGCCCCGGGACATCTCCAGCATCCTGGTCAGCCAGACCATCTACGGCTCGGCGAAGCTACTGGTCGAGTCCGGTCAGCATCCCACCGTGCTGCGCGAGCAGGTCACCTCGCCCGGCGGCACCACCGCGGCCGCGCTGCGGCAGTTGGAGGACCACAAGGTGAAGGCGGCGTTCCTGACGGCGATCGAGGCGGCCCGCGACCGCAGCCGGGCACTGGCCGGCTGACGCGGCTCGCCGGGCGGCGTCCAGATGAGCGGCGAACCCATCCCGCGCGGCGCGGCCGCGGGGTAGGGTGGCACGCAATCCTCGAAGGAGCTGCGATGAACGACTCCGCGCCCGCACCGCTGTCGGCGATCAGATTCCTCAAGGTGACTGAGGTGGCCGCGCTGCTGCGGGTGTCGCGCATGTCGGTCTACCGGCTGATCCATGCCGGCGAGTTGGAGGCCGTCCGGTTCGGCCGCAACTTCCGGGTGCCCGAGCACGCGGTGAACGCCTACCTGCAGCAGTCGTTCTACGACGCGGGCTAGCCCGCGAGTTCGGGGGCGATTGGCAGTCGGGGCGAGCCAGTCGGTACGCTTCCGTAGTTGGCCGGGAAACCGGCCGTCACCGGCCGGGGCGTCCCGGTCGCAATCACCAAGCATTGAATCCGGCCCCTGGCGGGCCGACATCGAGAGGTCAGAGCGTGGGTTCGGTCATCAAGAAGCGTCGCAAGCGGATGGCGAAGAAGAAGCATCGCAAGCTTCTCAAGCGCACGCGCATCCAGCGTCGCCGCGCCGGCAAGTAGTTCACCGGCGTCCCCACGATGACCCGGCCCAGCGTGGTGGTCATCGTGCGCGACGGCTGCCACCTGTGTGTCGACGCGGTGGCCATCGCCGAGCGGGTCTGCGCCGAGTGCGGCGCTGACTTCGGCGTCCTCGACGTGGACGCCGACCCGGCGCTCGCCGAGCACAGCGACCATGTTCCGGTCACCCTGGTGGACGGCCGCAGGCTCGCCATCTGGTTCCTCGACGAGGTTCGCCTCCGCGCCGCGCTGGCGGGTTGAGCCGTTCCGCGGACGCCGGCGGGCGTCCCGTATTGTTGGAGGCCGAGCACACCGAAAGGCCCGATGCCAGCCATGCAATCAGTCGTTCATCTGGTCCGTCACGGGCAGGTTCACAACCCCGACGGCATCCTCTACGGACGACTCCCCGGCTACGGCCTGAGCGAGATCGGCAGAGCGATGGCCGAACGGCTCGGCGAGTACTTCGCCGACGCGCCGCTCACCCATCTGCGTTGCTCCCCGCTGCAGCGGGCCCGCGAGACCATGGCGCCGATCGCCGCGAACCATCCCGATCTCGAGATCGTCACCGACGACCGGGTGATCGAGGCCGCCAATGTGTTCGAGGGTCGCAACTTCGGCCGCTACAACCAGGTGCTGCTGTTGCCGCAGAACCTGTGGCACCTGCGCAATCCGCTGCGGCCGTCCTGGGGTGAGGCGTACCCGTCGATCGTGGCCCGGGTGAAGGCCGCCATGCGCGACGCCGCCCAGGCCGCCGGCGACGGAGGGCAGGCGCTGATCGTCATGCACGAGCTGCCGATCTGGATCTCCCGGCTCGCCGCCGAGGGCCGCTCGCTGGTGCACGACCCCCGCAAGCGGGAGTGCCGGCTGGCCAGCGTCACCTCGTTCACCTGGGTGGACGACCGGATCGCCGCCGTCGACTACACGGAGCCGGCGGCCGACCTGGTGCCCGTCAAGAAGTCCAAAGTCCTGTTCCGCCCCGGCTCGTGATGCGTCGTCTGGCCGGTTTCTGCGTCACCGTGGTGATGCTGTTGCTGGCCGCCTGCACGGGCTCGGGCACCGCCGCCGAGGGCGGTTTCGTCAGCGGCGACGGCACCATCACCCGGGTGCCGGCCGATCAGCGGACGCCCGCCCCCGCGATCAGCGGAACGACGCTGGACGACAAGCCGTGGAGCAGCGAGTCGGTGACCGGACGGGTGCTGGTCTACAACGTCTGGGGCTCCTGGTGCCCGCCCTGCGTCAAGGAGGCGCCCGCCCTGGTGCGGGCCGCCCACCGCACCGAGAAGACCGCCCAGTTCGTCGGCCTGAACATCCGCGACCTCGCGACGCCGCAGGCCAAGGCGTTCGTCCGCGAGTTCCAGGTGCCCTACCCGAACCTCTCCGACCCGTCCGGCGAGCTGGTGCTGAAGTTCGCCGGCCAGTTGCCGTTGAGCGCCATCCCCAGCACCGTCATCGTGGACACGCAGGGCCGGATCGCCGCCCGCGTCCTGGGCGAGACCACCGAGGCCACCCTCGTCGGTCTGATCGAGGACGTGGCGGCGGGGCGCTGATGATCGTCCTGGAGATCGGCGACTGGGCCCGGCAGGCGGTCGGCGGCACCATGCTGCTGGCCATTCCGGTGGCGCTGCTGGCCGGGCTGGTGTCGTTCTTCTCGCCCTGCGTGCTGCCGCTGCTGCCCGGCTACCTGTCCTACGCCAGCGGCCTCAGCGCGACCCAGCTCGCCGAGGGCGCGCGGCGCGGCCGGGTGCTGGCCGGCACCTCGCTGTTCGTGCTGGGCTTCGCGATCGTCTTCGTCTCCGGGGGAGTGCTGTTCGGTTCGCTGGGCACCACGCTGATGCAATGGCGGGGCACCCTGACCACGATCGGCGGGCTGCTGGCCATCGCGCTCGGCCTGGTGTTCGCGGGCTGGGTGCCGTTCGCCAGCCGAACGATCCGGCTCAACCTGCGCCCGCGGGTCGGGCTGGCCGCCGCACCCCTGCTCGGCATCGTCTTCGCGCTGGGCTGGACGCCGTGCATCGGGCCGGCCCTGCAGGTGGTGCTCACCCTGGCGCTGAACGAGGCCACCGCGCTGCGCGGCGCCCTGCTGGCGCTGTGCTACGCGCTCGGCCTGGGCCTGCCGTTCCTGATCGCCGGCGTCGCGCTGGACAGGTTCGGCTCGACGCTGGCCTTCGTCCGGCGCCACCACCAGGCGCTGCAGGTGACCGGTGGCATCATGATGATCGCGGTCGGGGTGCTGCTGCTGACGGGCGGTTGGGACGTCCTGATGGCCACCCTGCGGCAGTGGGCCGCCAGTTTCGGGACGGTGATCTGATGGTGCAGCAGTCGACCGAGCAGCAGGCGACGGAGCAACGATCGACCCCACCGCAACGGGGCGGGCGGCAGGCGCCCGCGACCCTGCGTCCGCGGGAGGCCGTCCGGTTCCTGTGGACCCAGCTGACCTCGATGCGGACCGCGCTGGTGCTGCTGTTCGCCCTCGCGCTGGGTGCCATCCCGGGCTCGCTGCTGCCGCAGCGTCCGACCTCGCCGGTGCGGGTGCGGGAGTTCATCACCAACAACCCGCAGCTGGGCGGCTTCTACAACGCGATCGGCATGTTCGACGTGTACGCGTCGCCCTGGTTCGCGGCCATCTATCTGCTGCTGTTCGTGTCGCTGGTCGGCTGCATCATTCCCCGGGTCGGCGTCTACCTGCGCGGACTGCGCAGCCAGCCGCCGGTCACCCCGCGCAACCTGGGCCGGCTGCCCGCGCACCTGGCCCTGACCGCCGACCGGCCCGGCGCGGTGCTGGACGCCGCGGAGAAGGTGCTCGCCAAGCGCCGGTTCCGGGTCCGGCGGCTCGACGACTCGGTCAGCGCGGAACGCGGATATCTGCGGGAGCTGGGCAACCTGGTCTTCCACATCTCGCTGGTGTTCCTGCTCTGCGGCCTCGCCTGGGGCGCACTGTTCGGCTACAAGGGCAGCGTCGCCGTGGTCGAGGGCCAATCGTTCAGCGACACCCTGACCCAGTTCGACGACTTCACCTCGGGCGGCGCCTTCCGCGCCCAGCAACTGGTGCCCTTCACGGTGAAGCTGAACTCGTTCGAGGCCAAATTCGAGACCGGGCCGGTGCAGCGCGGCGCCGCTCGCGTCTTCCGGGCCGACACAACGACCACCATGAACGGCGTCGAGACCCATCAGGTACTCGAGGTGAACCATCCGCTGGAACTGGGCGGTAGCACCGTCCACCTGGTCGGTCACGGCTACGCGGTCGACGTCACCGTGAAGGACCCCCAGGGCAACGTGGCCTTCGCCGGACCGGTGATCCTGCTGCCCCAGGACGGCAACTTCCTCTCGGTCGGCGTGGTGAAGGCGCCCTATGCGCGGCCGGAGCGGTTGGCGTTCGAGGCGATGTTCCTGCCCACCGCCGTGGACACCGACAACGTCGGCACCTCGGCGTTTCCCGACGCCCTCAACCCGATGCTGCTGCTCAACGCCTGGCACGGCCCCCCCAAGGAGGCCACCGGGCAGCCCGAGAACGTCTACTCGCTGGACACCACCGGGCTCACCCAGTACACCAAGGCGGACGGTTCGAAGCTGCGCTTCACGCTGCGCCCCGGCGAGATCTTCGACCTGCCGGGCGGCGGATCGATCCAATTCCACGACTGGAAGCGCTGGGTGAACCTGCAGGTCTCCAGCACGCCCGGGCTCTGGCTGGTCTTCGGCTCGGTGCTGGTCGCCGTCGCCGGGCTGTGCCTGTCGCTGTTCATCCGCCCCCGCCGGGTGTGGCTGCGGGTGCGCGGCGACGAGGTGGAACTGGCCGGGCTCGACCGCACCGAGGGCCGCGGCGGGCTGGACGACGAACTGCGGCTGATCGCCGCCGAACTGCAACTGATCCCGGACCGGGGGCTTGCGCCGCCCGAGGTCGATGACGCAGGCTCCATTCGGAAGGGAGAACAGTGATGGCCGAGTACTGGTCCAATCTGGCGATGGTGACCTCGGCGGTGGTCTACCTGCTCGCCCTCGCCGCGTTCGCCGCCGAGTGGGCGGCGGCCCGCCGGCTGGAGCCGATCGAGGTGCCGGCCGGTGCCGGCGTCCTGGTCGGCCCGGGCGGGTTGGAAGAGGCCGAGAGCCGTCCGGAAGCGTCGCCCGCCGACGAGAAGGCCCGGCTGCGCACCGACATGTTCGGCCGGATGGGCCTGGGGCTGATGATGATCGGCTGGGCCAGCCACCTGGCCGGGGTGGTCGCCCGCGGCATCGCCGGCGATCGGTTCCCTTGGGGCAACATGTACGAGTTCGTGACGATGGCGCTGCTGCTGATCGTCACCTGCTACCTGGTGCTGGCTTTCCGCGGCATGCGCTGGCTGGGGCTGCCGGTGGCGCTGCTGACGGTGCTCGGCCAGGGCCTGGCGGTGACCGTCTTCTACGTCGCCGTCGCGCCGCTGGTGCCGGCCCTGCACTCGGTGTGGTTCGTCGTCCACATCGTCGTCGCGGCGACCGCCGGCGCGGCGTTCAACGTGGGCGGACTGCTGTCCATCCTGTACCTGATGAAGAGCCGTGCCGAGCGGCGCGAGAGCGTCCGCGGCTATCTGGCCAAGCTGCCCTCGTCGGCACGCATCGACGAGCTGGCCTACCGGTTCCACGCGTTCGCGTTCCCGCTGTGGACCTTCGCGATCGCCGCCGGCTCGGTGTGGGCCGAGTACGCCTGGGGACGGTTCTGGGGCTGGGATCCGAAGGAGACCTGGTCGCTGGTCACCTGGGTGGTCTACGCCGGCTACCTGCACGCCCGGGCGACCGCCGGTTGGCGGGGCAAGCGGGCCGCGGTGGTGGCGATCATCGGACTGGTCTGCTTCTGGTTCAACTTCGTCGGGATCAACCTGCTGGTCTCGGGCCTGCACTCCTACGCCGGCATCTGAGGCGCGGTCGGGAACGGTCCTGTCACCGCGCGGTGCAAGAATCGGCGCATGCGGCATTTCGACCTGTGCGTGATCGGCTCCGGCTCCGGCAACTCGATCGTCGATTCCCAGTTCGACGACCTCTCCGTCGCCCTGATCGACAAGGGCGAACGCTTCGGCGGCACCTGCCTGAACGTGGGCTGCATCCCGACCAAGATGTTCGTCTATCCCGCCGAGTTGGTGGTTGCGGCGCAGCACGGTGAGCGGGTCGGGGTCACCGTCACCGGCGCGCGTGCCGATTGGGACGCCGTCCGCGACCGGATCTTCGGCCGGATCGATCCGATCAGCGAGGCGGGCGAGCAGTGGCGGCGCAGCAACGCCAACGTCACCCTGTACCGCGAGCCGGCCCGGTTCACCGGACTCAAGCAGCTGGCCGTCGGCGACGAGACGATCACCGCCGACCGGTTCGTGCTGGCGGCCGGGTCGCGGCCACACGTCCCCGACCTGCCCGGGCTCGACGATCCGGAGGTCGCCGCGCGGGTGCACACCTCGGACGACGTGATGCGGCTGACCGAGCTGCCGGCCTCGATGGTGATCATCGGCGGAGGCTTCATCGCCGCCGAGTTCGCGCACGTGTTCGCGGCGTTCGGAACCCAGGTCACGGTGCTGCAGCGCTCCGACGTGATGCTGCGCCGCGAGGACGAGGAGATCGCCGCCGCGTTCACCGAACAGTTCGCGCAGCGGGTGAACCTGCGGCTGAAGCAGCGGGTCATCGGCCTGACCGCCACCGACCGCAACACGATCATCGTCGAGAGCGTCGACCCGAAGGGCATGCACTACGACTTCGAGGCCGAGCAGGTGCTGGTGGCGCGCGGGCGGATACCGAACAGCGACCTGCTCGACGTGGCCGCCACCGGCATCACCACCCATCACGACGGGCGGGTCGTCGTCGACGAGTTCCAGCAGACCGTCGTGCCGGGCATCTTCGCGCTCGGCGACCTGTCGTCGAAGTCCCAGCTGAAGCACGTGGCCAACCACGAGGCGCGCGTGGTGCAGCACAACCTGCTGCACCCCCACCGGATGATCGCCGCCGACCATCGGTTCATCCCGCACGCCGTGTTCAGCGATCCGCAGGTGGCCGCGGTCGGCCTCACCGAGCAGCAGGCGCGCAGCCGCGGGCTGCGCTACGTGACGGCCCGGCACGACTACGCCGGCGTCGCCTACGGCTGGGCGATGGAGGACAGCGGGCACTTCGTGAAGCTGATCGCCGACCCCGAGAGCAAGCAGCTGCTCGGCGCGCACCTGCTCGGGCCGCAGGCCACCACCCTGATCCAGCCGCTGATCCAGGCGATGTCGTTCGGGCTCGACGTGCCGAGCATGGCGCGGGGCCAGTACTGGATCCACCCGGCGCTGACCGAGGTGGTCGAGAACGCGCTGCTGGCGCTGGAGCTATGAGGCGCCGCACCGTCCTGACCGGGGCGCTGGGGGCGCTGCTGGCCGGCTGCGCCGGCAACTCCACGCCCACCCCGGCACCGTCCGCGTCGTCGCCGGGGTCCTCGGCGACGCCCGGCTCGCCACCGGCGTCCACG
>WBZS01001206.1_pt1 | contig 22181 bp, 19 predicted proteins | sample 5204201 | NCBI WGS metagenome assembly WBZS01 (sample SAMN12344357, study PRJNA552823) | activated sludge metagenome | biome: Activated sludge suspended growth; feature: Nitrification reactor; material: Wastewater; isolation source: activated sludge from nitrification reactor of wastewater...
ACGGCGCCGCCTGGCGTGCGGTAGAGCGGATCGCGGGAGTCGTGGCGCAACCCGTCCCACTGCACGTCGTTGCTGCCCGCTGCCACGACCTGGATCGTGGGCACATGCGTCGTCGCATCGTAGCGGAACGTCACGGTGCTGCCGGCGACCGCGACCGTGAACGGGATGTTGGCCCCGCCCGCGTCGCCGTTGGCGCCGTAGTTCACGTCCCAGCTCTCGTTCAACGCGACCTTACCTTCATACGCGCCGGCCGGCAGTGCCGTGGTCGAGAAGGTGTAGATGCCGTCGCCGTCGACGTCCTGCAACCAGGAGCGCAAACAGTCGGGCTGCCAGTCACCGGGGCAGCCGAGCTCGCTCTGGAAGCTGCCCGGCGCCACGGCGATCACACTCGTGGCGCTGCTCGTGACCCAGTGGCTCTTGTCGTCGTAGTAGAACTTGACGGCGCCATCGGCGGCCTGGTTGAGCGCGATGTTGGCTCCGTTGCTGACGCCGTTGGCGCCGTAGTTCACGTCCCAACTGTCATTGAGCGCGGCCTTGTACTCATAGGCGCCGGCGGGCAGTGTGCCCGCGAGTTGCCAGACGTCGTCGGCCGCGTCGAAACCCAGGTGGGTCGTGGCGCAGGCCGGGTCCCAATCGCCCGCGCAGCCGAGCTCGCTCTGCAGGCTGCCGACGAGCGTGACCGAGGCGGGAGCCGCCGACGGGGCCGCGGGAGGAGCCGCAAACGCGCGCGCGGGTTGACCCGCCAACGGCGTAGCGAGCATGCTTGCCAGAGCCAGAGCGCTGACGCTTCGGTGCAGCTTTCGACCCACTGTCATGGTGCGTCTCCTATGGTGTTGTGCGTGCAGGTAACCGGGAGGGTTCAGGCGAATCTTCAGCTTGGGCCCGAGGTTTGTCAAGGGTCAAGACGGCGTTTGGCGCTCAGGATTTGGTACGAGGCCGGTTGGGCTGTGATCGATTACAGGCGAGCCGACTCGTTCTGCGCTTGCGCAATTCTGATGAAGCCCGCGCTATGCTCGCGGTCATCAGCGGCGTCCATCCCATCCAACGGCGCCGCGTCCGGGCCATATGCTCGTTGGAGGGGCGGCGATCTCTAAAATCGCCTGCAGCGAGTTCGATTCTCGCATGGCCCACAAGAGGACTTCTATGTTGTAGCGTCAGCGCACGCGCGCCCCGCCCTGCGGCATCTCCGTCGACCGTTGATCGATCCACACTCGACTCTGGAGATGCCCGATGAACACTCTGACCCGTGCCCAAACCGCGGCGCTGCCCGGCACCGGCACCTCGACCGAGATCCGCGCGCAATGGCGCGCGCTCCTGACCTCACCCCGCCGCCACACCCTGACGGCGGTTCACCACCTGGTCTATCAGGCCCTGATCGGCCGCGATTGGCGGCGGGGCTTCACGCCGCCGACCAACGCCCGCAAGCTGGCGAACGGCGGCTTCGACAACTGGGGCCTGTTCCATGCCCTGCATGCGCTGCATCACCAGCGGCGCGAGGTGGAACTGCTCGCGCCATTCGATGGGTTGATCACGAGCGAGACCCTGCGCGAGCTGCGGCGACTGATCCCCTATCGCCATGCTTGGGAGCGAACGCCGGCGCGCTTCGCCGCCGGGAGCTTTCCGTTTGACGCCTATGAAACCGAGACCCCGACGGGGAGCGCGACGTGAACGCGCGGGAAGACGGGCCCGTCGCGTTCGCGCTGGTGCGGCTCGATCTGGGGCCGGCCGATCAGATCGTGCAGCTCGGGCATGCCTGTCTGGAGGCGGGTCGGTGTTTCGCGTGGCCTTCGGGTTCAGCGACCCTGGTCGTGCTGGCCGTGGAGACCGCCGCGGCCTTGCGCGACGCGATCGAGGAGGCGCGGCTGGCGGGCATCCGGGCGGTGGCGTTCGTGGAACCCGACCGGGCGCTGGGCCTGACCGCGGTGTGCACGGAGCCGACCGTCGAACGACGGTGCTTTCGACACCACCGGCTATGGCGACCGCAAGGTTGGAATTCCCGGCGGGTATGAATCGCCGCAGAACTTCATGCCCTGGAAAAACCGGGGATTTCGGTGGGACCTGACAGGTCGAAGGTGAGAAAACGAAGCGTGCGCGGCCGGGTGGCCGCGCACGCTTCGTTTGAGGACTAACCCGGTTCAGCCCAACCCGGCGACGCGCTCGGCCACCGGCGCCAGGGCCGGCAGGCCGTTTTCGGATCGATCGAGATAGAACCAGACACAGCTCGACCAGTCGTCCTCGCGCTCGTAGATGCCGTAGCCCTTCTCCGCCACGCGCGCCGGCACATCGACGACGTCCTGGCCCAGATGCAGGGCCAGGCCGGAGTCGGCCATCTGCGGCAGGGACTCGGGATCCCAGCAACCGATCTGCTGGATGGTGGCGCGGATGTCGCTCTGGAACCAGACCGGGTCCGGCACGTGCAGGCGATAGAAGCAGTACTGGAATTTCTCGTGGTCGGCCACGTGGCAGCCCTGGTACGGGTCCGAGTACTGGCCCTGGGTCCAGCCGGTGCCGATATAGTCCTCGGTGCCTGTGCCGCACAGCGTGGCGTGATCGGTGTCGCCGTCGAGGAAGATCTTGACCTCGCCCTCGCCCCACCAGCTGCGGAAGTAGCGACCGGTGTTGGCGATGACGCCGATGTTGACGCCGAGGAAGCGCCCGCGCCCCGTCACGCGCGGCAGCAACTCGTAGTCGCGCATCAGCGTGGTCGGGTTCTCGCGCCGCCAGTGGGCATGAAAGTAGGCGACGTCGGCCGGATGCGCGTCGCCGATGGTGCAGTCGACGTCGTAGAAGAACATGGGCAGGTCGCGGCCGGATTCGTTGGTCACCACGATGCGCGCGCCCTGGCGGAACGGCATCGGCACATAGCACGTGAAGCTCCGGCCCTCGGGGCTGGCAAACAGGGCCGAGTGCAGGCGCGTCACACGGCCCAGGCCGTAGCCGAAGAAGTCGCCGAGCGGCGCCGAGACCGCGGGCGTGGTTGCGCCGTCCCAGTACATGTCGAGCCGCAGACCGCGCAGCATCGAGGGGCTGCGGTCGTCGATGGTCACCCATATACGCCGGACGACGCCGCTGACGTTCTTGAGATCAAGCAGGTCGCGGGACTCCCCCGCCGGCAAGCGGAACCAGGCCGAGCGCTTGCGGCCGTCGTCATGAGCGCAGGCCGCGCCCTTCTCGGCGCCGAAGTTCTCGGGGCTCGCCCAGCGGGTCTGCACGCCGGCAGGGATCACGAACAACGGCTCGGTCGTCATGGGCAGGCTCCTTGATGATAAGGAAGAGTCGAAAAGCATGTGGCACTCTTGGCCACATGCTTTTCGACAAGAGTCAGCGCATCACCAGCACCACTTCCAGACGTTTCGGCCCATGCACGCCGAAGACGGGCGTCAGCTCGATGTCGGCGGTGCGGCTCGGGCCTGTGACGATGACCACGTTGCTGGTGTCGGCCGTCAACTCCGGTGTCACGGCCAGGAACGTCGCCAGGTCCGGCAGCATCCGCCCGAGGTGCAACACAGCCACGTGGACCGGCGGCAGGAGCGAGGCAAAGCGCGGCCGCCCCGGTGCATGGATCAGCACCAGCGAGCCGGTGTCGGCCAGGCCGGCCTGCGCGCCGGTCAGCCCGACAGGCACCGACGCCAGCTGCTGCAGCGCCGCAGCGCGCCCGGCCGCGTCTTCGGGCACGGTCGGATCGACCACGCGTAGGCCGATGGCGTCAAGTTGCGCCGCGAGCCCCGGCAGGCCGAGCTCGGCCAGCGGCCAGCTCAGCACATCGCCGGCGCCGGCCTCGCGCAGAAGACGCACGACCTCGCTCGTCGCCTCGTCGACGCCGTACGGCCCGTGCACGCGACCGCGGACGGCTTCCAGGTTCCGGCGGAAGCCGGCCACCTGATCGGCGAGCGCGGGCGGCGGAACGAGCAGCGCCGGCGCCGGCGGCGTCGCCTGCGCTTGAGGCAGATACGCGGTGGTCAGCGATTGGCGGATGCTGCGAAGGATGGTGTCGCGATGGGTCATTGCGGTTTCGTGGCGCGGCGTTCGCGCATGATCTGGCTGAACGGCTTGGGCGCGAAGGCCGGAAAGGTGCGATGGTCGGTCCAGCCCGACAGGGGCGGCGGCATCCAGCGGATAACGCGCTCGCGGCCGCCCAACAGCCGGGTGCCGAAGCCGCCGATTTGCACGGCCAGGCGGAACATACTCGGCCGGACGACCAGCCAGCTGTAGATCGGCAGACCGACCTTGAGCCACCACGGGCTATGCCCGCGCTTCTGGGTCTCCACCCGCTGGACGAGCAGCATGCGCGGGATGTTGATGCGCACCGGGCAGACGTCGCGACAGGCGCCGCACAACGAACTGGCGTGCGGCAGCTCGGGCCATTCGTCGACGCCGCCCAGCGCGGGCGTGAGCACGGCGCCGACCGGGCCCGGATACACGCTGCCGTAGGCGTGCCCGCCCATCTGCTGATACACCGGGCAGGCGTTGAGACACGCGCCGCAGCGGATGCAGTAAAGGATCTCGGCGACTTCGGTGCCCAGCACGCGGCTGCGCCCGTTGTCGACCAGCACGACGTGGAGTTCGTCGGGGCCATCGGGTTCGCCCACGCGGCGCGGGCCCGTGATCAGATTGTTGTAGACCGTGAGCTTCTGGCCGGTCGCCGAACGCGCCAGCACCTGCAGCATGACGCCCAGGTCAGCCAGGGTCGGCACCAGGCGCTCGATGCCCATCAGCGCGATGTGCACCCGCGGGGTGGTGGTCGAAAGCCGGCCGTTGCCCTCGTTCTCGACCAATGCCAGCGTGCCCGTCTCGGCGACGCCGAAGTTGACGCCGCTGATGCCCAGATCCGCTCGCAGGAAATCCTGGCGCAGCGACTCGCGCACGCCGGCGGTCATCTCCTCGGGCACCGTCGTCAGCGGCAGGCCGAGCTTGTCGTGCAGGATGCGCCCGATCTCTTCTTTTGTCTTGTGCACCGCCGGCACGATGATGTGCGACGGATGTTCGCCGACCAGCTGGATGATGCGCTCGCCGAGGTCCGACTCGATCACGTCAAGCCCGGCCGCGATCAGGTCGCGGTTGAGCTCGGTCTCCTCGCTGACCATCGACTTGCCTTTGACCACGCGCTTCACGCCGTGCCGGCGTGCGATCTCGAGCACGATCTGGTTGGCGGCCGCGGCGTCCACCGCCCAATGCACGACGCCCCCAACGGCCTCGACCCGCTCGGCAAACTGGGTCAGATAGCGATCGAGCTGGCTGAGCGTGTGCGCGCGGATCAGGCGGGCCCGGTCGCGCACCGCGTCGGGATCGGTGAGCGAGGCCAACGCATCGGCGCGCAGGGTCGTGAAACGGCCGGTCGCGCGCTGCAGGGCGACGTGAAGCTGGTCGTCGTGCAGGGCTTTGTCGACGCGCTCGTGGAAGGTGACGTTGGAGGTGTGCATCGCGGTCCTCCGCTCAGGCCGCGCCGGTCGGCGGCTCGGCGGCCAGGAGCTCGGCCAGATGGCAGACCGTGATCGGCAGCCCGCGCTTACGCGCCCCGCCCTCGATGTGCATCAGGCAACTGATGTCGCAGCCGACGACGGTCTGCGCCCCGCTCTCGACGACGTGGTCGAGCTTGGTCTTGAGCATCGCGCCGGAAATGTCGCTCATCTTCACCGCGAACAGCCCGCCGAAGCCGCAGCACTCCTCGGCGCCGGTGAGCGCCCGTACGTCGACGCCTTCGACGTGGCTGAGCAGCTCGCGCGGCTGGCGGCGCACACCCAGGCCGCGCAGCAGATGACAGGAGGCGTGATAGGTCACGGCGCCCTGCCCGTGCCCGCCGACGTCCTTGAGCCCAGCCACGTCGATCAGGAACTGGGCGAACTCGTACGTGCGCGCGGCCAGGGCCTGCGCCCGCGGCAAATAAACCGGGTCGTCGGCCAGGAGCTCGGGGTAATGATGGACGATCATGTCCGCGCACGAACCGGAGGGCACGACGATCGGCGCGTCGGACTTTGACAGCACGTCGATCGTGTGGCGTGCCATCGGCGCGGCCTCGCCCCAGGCGCCGCCGTTGAAGGCCGGCTGCCCGCAGCAGGTCTGGGCGGTCGGGTACTCGACCTCGTAGCCGAGCCGTTCGAGGACGGTCACGACCGCAAGCCCGGCCTGGGGTCGGATCGTCTCGACCAGGCATGTGGCAAACAACTGAACACGTCGTGTGGGATTGGGCATAGGTGTCAACCTGTCTGGACAGGTGCATTGTACCGCCTGGCTTAACCGCCAAGCAGGACCCGCGTGTTCACACCCCACCGTCCTGAGACAGACAACGGTTTCCAGTCAGAGTAAAATACATCGTCGATTTTCTCCCAAAGGAAACGTTTCATGTCCACTCCTCTCGCAGTTCAACTGTACTCGCTGCGCGAAGCCCTCGCGCAGGACTTCGATGGCACGATCCGCCGCGTCGCCGACCTGGGCTACGCCGGCGTCGAGACAGCCGGGTTCCCCGGCACCACCCCGGCCGCGGCGCGCAAGCTGTTCGACGACCTCGGCCTCAAGATCGCGTCCTGCCACGGTCCGGCGCCGGTCGGCGACACGCGCGCCGAGGCCCTTGACCTGGCTGCCATGCTGGGCGTCCGCCGCTATGTGCTGCCCTTCAGCGACCCCAACCTGTACACGAGCGTCGACGGCATCCGCCGCATCGCCGATCACCTCAACGCCTGCGCGGCCGAGATGAAGGCCAACGGCCTGCGCTTCGCGTACCACAATCACTGGTTCGAGTACACGCTGGTGGAGGGCAAGCCGGCGATGGAGCACCTGTTGCCGCTGCTTACGCCCGACGTCGAGTTCGAGCTCGACCTGTACTGGATCAAGGTCGGCGGGCAGGACCCGGCGGCGATGATCGCGAAGCTGGGCGAGCGTGCGCCGATGCTGCACGTCAAGGACGGGCCGGCCACGTCCCGCGAAGCGGGTCAGTTCGCCGTCGGCGACGGCGTGATGGGCTACCCGGGCCTGTTCGCGAACCACAAGGCCGATTGGCTCGTCGTCGAGCTCGACCAGTGCGACACCGACATGTTCACGGCTGTGGCGCGTAGCTACGCCTTCTTGATCGGCTCGGGGGTCGCCCATGGCCGCGCCTGAGTCGACACCGCGCCCGCTCGGCGTCGGCATCATCGGCTGCGGCAACATCAGCCCCACGTATCTTTCGAACCTGACACGATTCAAGATGCTGCGCGGCGTGGCCACCGCCGACATCATTCACGCGCGCGCCGTCGCCAGCGCCGAGAAGTACGGGCTCACGGCGCTTAGCGTGGATGATCTGCTCGCCCGGCCGGATATCGACCTGGTCATCAACCTCACGCCGCCCCTGGTCCATGCCGAGGTCTGCCAGCACGCGTTGTCGGCCGGCAAACACGTCCACACCGAAAAGCCCCTGGCGACCGACCGGGTCGGCGGTCTGGGGACCCTGGCGCTGGCCCAGGAGCGCGGTCTGCGCGTCGGCGCCGCGCCCGACACGTTCCTGGGCGCGGGTGCCCAGACCTGTCGCTCCTTGATCGACAGCGGCGCGATCGGCACGCCGGTTGCGGCCACGGCCTTTATGCTCGGCCGTGGGCCCGAGCCGTGGCACCCTGACCCCGAGTTCTTGTACAAGCCCGGCGGCGGCCCGCTGCTCGACATGGGTCCGTACTACATCACGGCCCTGGTCAACCTGCTCGGTCCGGTGGCACGGGTCAGCGCCGGCGCGCGCGCGTCGTTCGCCGAGCGCGTCGTGGGCAGCGGCGAGAAGAAGGGCCAGCGCATCACGGTCGAGACCCCGACCCACATCACCGGCACGCTCGAGTTCGCGTCGGGCGCGATCGCGACGCTGATCACCAGCTTCGACGTGGCGCATCACCAGCTGCCGAATATCGAGATCTACGGCAGCGAGGGTTCGCTGGTCGTGCCGGACCCGAATACGTTCGGCGGGCCCGTTCTCGTGCGCGGACGCGAAGACGCCGACTGGCGCTCGATGCCGCTGACGCACGGCTACGCCGACAACTCGCGCGGCCTCGGCGCCGCCGACATGGCCGTCGGCATCCAGACCGGGCGGCCGCATCGCGCCTCGGGCGCGCTGGGCGGCCATGTGCTCGACGTCATGCTCAGCCTGCTCGAGTCGGCGTCCACCGGTCGGTTCGTGTCGATCACGAGCGTCGTCGAACGCCCGGCCGCGCTTGCACCGGGTCTCAAGGACGGCGAACTGGACTGAACCGGATCCCCCCGCTCCATCGGCGTTGGATCCGATCAACACGGACACAACGGAAAAGCGCGTGCGTCAGGCTCGAGCCTGACGCACGCGCTTTTCCGTTGCTCCTCCGGCTGCGACAGTCGGCCGCCGCGAGGCCTACAGGACGTGGGCCCAGGCGTCGTCGGAGATGTTGGTGCGCCCGACCTGATCGAGGAAACCGCTGACGATCCTGTGCATCGTGTCGACCTCGACCAGAAACGAGTCGTGGCCGTAAGCCGCGACGACGTGGTAGTAACGGCATTCCTTGCCGCGCGAGACCAGCGCCTGCACCAGCATCTCGGCGTGCGCGGCCGGGTACAGCCAGTCGCTCGAAAAGCTGACCGCAAGGACCGGGCAGTGCACGGGCGCCAGCGCGTCGGCGAGCGAGGCGTGGCCCTCGGCGACGTCGAAGTAATCCAGCGCCTTGGTGATGTACAGATACGTGTTGGCGTCGAAGCGGTTGACGAACTTCTCGCCCTGGTATTTCAGATAGCTCTCGACCTGGTACTCGGCGTCGAAGGTGAAGCGCTGCGGCCCTGCCCCGTTGAGGTGTATCTGACGCGCGAACTTGCGCTCGAGCGAAGGCTCGCTCATGTAACTGATGTGGCCGACCATGCGGGCCACCGCCAGGCCGTCGCGCGGCGCGGCGCCGTCGTAGTAGTCGCCATTGCGCCAGTTGGGATCGCGCATGATCGCCTCACGCCCGATGGCGTTGAGGGCGATGTTCTGCGTGCTCGAGCGCACCGTCGCGGCGATGAAGAGCACGCTCCCCACCCGATCCGGGTAGTCGAGCGCCCATTGCAGCGCCTGCATGGCGCCCATGCTGCCGCCGGCCGTCGCATACAGGCGATCGATGCCGAGGCGATCCATCAGGCGTGCCTGCGCGGCGACCATATCTGCGATCGTGAGGAGCGGGAACCGCAGCGCCCACGGCTTCCCGTCCGGCGCCGGCGACGACGGGCCGGTGCTGCCCGAGCAGCCGCCGATCACGTTGCTGCAGATCACGAAGTACCGGTCGGTGTCGAACATCCGCCCGGGCCCGACCGCCTCATCCCACCACCCCGGGCGCTCGGCCGGATCGTCGGTGTGATACCCGGCCACGTGGGCGTCGCCCGACAGGGCGTGGCAGATCAGGATCGCGTTCGATCGATCCGCGTTCAGGCGCCCATAAGTTTCATACGCCAGCGTGAACTCCGGCAGCACACCCCCGGCCCTTAAATGCAGCGGCTCGGCGAAGTGCGCGACCTCCGTCCGCACCACGCCGACCGAACCGGCGCGGGAGCCCACCTGGGCGTCGTCGTTCATAGGTGGAGCGCAGGGGAGATGGCGGTCGGCACGCCGACCGCCATCCCCCCTGCACTATTCCTTCATGCGGTGGTCTTTGCCGCCGCGACCTGTGTCTTGCCTGAGGCGATCGTCAGGGCCTGGTCCAGATCCCAGAGGATGTCGTCGAGGTCCTCAAGGCCGACCGAGAGGCGGACGTAGTCGTCGGAGACGCCGGCCAATACCTGCTCCTCGGCGCTGAGCTGCGAGTGCGTGGTCGTCGCCGGGTGGATGGCCAGCGAGCGCGTGTCGCCGACGTTGGCCAGGTGCGAGAACAGCTTGAGGTTGTCGATGAACGTGCTGCCGGCCGCTTTGCCGCCCTTGATGCCGAAGCCGAGCACGGCGCCCGCGCCCTTAGGCAGATACTTCTTGGCGCGTTCGTAGCTCGGATGATCGGGCAGACCCGGGTAGTTCACCCAGGCCACGGCCGGATGATCCTTCAGGAACTTGGCCACGGCGAGCGTGTTGGCGACGTGGCGCTCGAGGCGCAGCGCCAGCGTCTCGAGTCCGATCAGGGCCAGGAACGAGTTAAACGGCGCCTGCGGGCCGCCCAGGTCGCGCAGACCGACGACGCGCGCGCGGATGATGAAGGCCAGCGGCCCGACCACATCGGCGAAGACGGCGCCGTGGTAGGCGGGCTCGGGCTCGACGATGCCCTTGTGCCGGCCGCTCGCCTTCCAATCGAACTTGCCGCTATCGACCAGGGCGCCGCCGATGATCAGGCCGTGGCCGCTCAGCCACTTGGTGGTCGAGTAGGTCAGGATGTCGACGCCGTGCTTGAACCCCTGGAAGAGATAGGGCGTGCCGAACGTGTTGTCGACCACGACCGGGATGCCGTGCGAATGCGCCAGGTCGGCGATGCTCTCGAAATCCGGGATCTCGAGCTTGGGGTTGCCGATCGTCTCGAGGTAGATCAGCTTGGTCTTGTCGTTGATGTGCTGCTCGAAGTCCTTGCCTTCGGTGCCCTGCACCAGATGGGCTTTGATCCCCAGGCGCCGGAACGACTGCGTGAACTGCGTGTACGTGCCGCCGTACAGGGCCGAGGTCGAGACCAGCTCATCGCCGGCATCGGCCAGCGAGGTCACGGCCAGCAGCTGGGCGAAGTGGCCGGAGGCCGTCGCCAGCGCGCCGACGCCGCCATCGAGTGCGGCCAGGCGCTGCTCGTAAACGTCGTGGGTCGGGTTCATGATGCGCGAGTAGATGTTGCCGAATTCGCGCAGGCCGAAGAGGTTCGCGGCGTGTTCGGTGTCGCGGAACTGATAGGCCGTCGTCTGATAGATCGGCACGGCGCGCGCGCCCGTGGTCGGGTCGGGCTTGTAGCCGGCGTGCAGGGCCTGGGTGTAAAAGCCGAAAGTGCGGGTGTTGCCGTCGCTCATGATCCTGTCCTCCGCTGTCTGGAACCTGGTTTTCGCTGAGCCTCGATGAAGCGCAGCGCCTTCTCGTTTCAGGTTGTGCTCTTGGGCTCCATCGGGGGCGGATGCGGTGGACGTGGCCAGCGCCCAAAACAATACGCCCCTTCCGGATGCGAGAAGGGGCGCGAAAAGCGAGGTTCCCGTCTCTCATCTTCCAGAAGTGTCTGCATGTCAGCGGTTCAAAGCTGACGACGCTCTGCCGGATTTGGCACCATGTTGTTGCGCCAGTGCGCACCCCAACGGTTGCCGAGGCTTCATCGGGCCGGTCCCTCTGCCTCTCTGGATAAGAGCTCACCGTATGCGATTGGGGGTGAGATTATCAAAATCAAGAAGGCGTGTCAAGAAACGAAATTTGAGGTCGGATATTGGGTACTCCGGACGAGGGCACTCGCGAAGTCGGCCTGCAGCGGCTTCAGCTACGGCCCATCATTGACACGCCGCTTTGATTCGGCTATAACCGGCACACTTAGCCGGATTTAGCGAACTTGACGGAAATCTAGGGGTGCCAGCCGCGCCGCACCGCGCCGTGCCGCGTTGCGCGCTGCCCTCGACGGGGATCCTGAAGGGACTCTGCAGGCATGGCCGTAGCCCAAACGCTCGAACCGCTGGCTCAATCCACAACACCTGCCGCCTCACAGGTCCTGGCGCGCCGTCTCGCGGCGTTCCTGCTGATCTGTGCCGTCCTGTTCGTCGTGTGGGAGGGTTACAAGGCCCTGGGTCAGGCGACCAAAGACCTGGTGCCCGGCACGACGATCCGGCTGCCCGTTCGCACCGATGACCGTTCGCTGCCCCACCTCTGGCGCATCGTCGGCAGCCTGTTCGAGCCGATCCGCGCCAGCGAAGACACCCTGCTCATCAGCAACCTGCTTCGCTACGCGGCCTTCACCTGGTTCGAGGCCGCGGTCGGGTTCGTGATCGGCGGGCTGATCGGCTTCGCCCTTGGCGTGGTCTTCGTCCAATCGCGGCTGCTCGAGCGCGGCCTGATGCCCTACGTCGTGGCCTCGCAGGCCGTGCCGCTGCTGGCGATCGCGCCCATGATCGTGATCTGGGGATCTCAGGCCGGGCTGCCGTCCTGGCTGGCCGTCTCGATCATCGCCGCGTACCTCACCTTCTTCCCGGTGACCATCAACACGTTGCGCGGTCTGCAATCGCCCGACCCGGCCGCGATCGAGTTGATGCGCTCGTACGCCGCCACGCCGGGTCAGATCCTGTGGAAGCTGCGCGTGCCGGCGGCGCTGCCTTACATCTTCACCGCGCTCAAGATCTCGGCGACCAGCAGCGTGGTCGGCGCGATCGTCGGCGAGCTGCCCTCGGGCATCCAAACCGGTCTGGGTCGCGCGCTGCTGACCTTCAGCCAATATTTCACGACCGGGCCGGAGCGCCTGTTCGGGGCCGTGTTGATCTCGGCCCTGGTCGGGCTCGCGTTCTTCAGCCTGGTGACTGCGGCCGAGCTCTGGCTCGTGCCCGCGCGGCGCCGCCTCGAATGACGGCCACCCGAGGAGCACTCTTGACCACGCAAGCCGTCGTTCAGCTATCGGGCGTCAACAAGGTCTTTGGCAGCACCGGATCGGGCGCCGTGCACGCCCTGCAGGATATCAACCTCGAGATCGGGGCCAACGAGTTCGTCTCGCTGATCGGCCCGTCGGGCTGCGGCAAGAGCACGCTGTTGCGCCTGGTCGGCGACCTGATCACGCCGAGCTCGGGCGCTGTGCTGGTCAACGGCAAGGCCGCGCACGAAGCCCGCCTCAAACGCGAGTACGGCATGGTCTTTCAACAGGCGACGCTGATGGATTGGCGCACGATCCGCCAGAACGTCGAGATGCCGCTCGAGATCATGGCCTGGTCGGCCGAGAAGCGACAGACGCGGGCGCGTCAGATGCTCGAGCTGGTCCAGCTCGGCGAGTTTGAGCGCCATTATCCCTGGCAGCTCTCGGGCGGCATGCAACAGCGCGTGGCGATCGCGCGCGCCCTGTCGTTCGAACCGGCGCTGCTTCTGATGGACGAGCCGTTCGGCGCGCTCGACGAGATGACCCGCGAGCGGATGCAGATGGAAGTGCTCCGCATCTGGGGCCAGACCCACACGACCGTGATCTTCGTCACGCACAGCATCCCCGAGGCCGTCTTCCTCTCGACGCGCGTGGTGGTGATGTCGGCCCGCCCCGGCCGGATCTCGGCCCTGGTCGACGTCGACCTGCCGCAGCCGCGCACGTTCGAGACGCGCGAAGATCCGCGCTTCTTTCAGAAGATCACGGAAGTACGCGAAGCCTTGCGCCGCGACGAGGTTCGCGGCGCCACCTCGTGAGCCACCGATGACGCCACAGCCCGTCCTCCTGCCCGCTCTGCAAGCGACCGTGGCCCGGATCCGGCGCTGGCTGCCCGCGATCGTGGTCTTCTTCGTCGTGCTGGGCGCCTGGGAGGGCCTGGTCGGGGTCTTCAAGATCCAGCGCTTCCTGCTGCCGGCGCCGTCGCTGATCTGGACCACGTTCTGGCGCGTGCTGCCCGACCTGGCGGTCTCGACCGGCTACACCGCCGGGAACGCGCTCGGCGGCCTGCTGCTCGGCTCGGCGCTGGGCGTGATCGTAGCCCTGGCGACCGCGCGCTGGACGCTCATCAACGAGGGCCTAATGCCCTTCGCGATCGCGGTCAACGCCATGCCGATCATCGCCCTGGCCCCGATCCTCAACCAGTGGTTCGGGCTGCAGAACCCGCTCTCCAAGATCAGCGTGGTGGCGTTGCTGGTGTTCTTCCCGGTGATGATCAACATGGTGCGCGGCCTGACCCAGGTCAGCCCGGCCGCGCTCGAACTCATGCGCTCCTACGCGGCCAGCGAATTCACCATCCTGCGCCAGCTGCGTCTGCCCAACGCCCTGCCCTTCCTGTTCTCGGCCCTCAAGGTCGGGAGCAGCCTGAGCGTGATCGCGGCCGTCGTCAGCGAGTACTTCGGCGGCACGCAGCGCGCGCTGGGCCAGTTCATCTCGCAACGCGCCGGCTTGTTCAACTTCCCTGAGGCCTGGGCCGGGATCGTCGTCGCCTGTCTCCTGGGTCTCAGCCTCTACGGCCTGGTCATCGCCGTCGAACATTTGGCCATGCCGTGGCGGAGGGAGGAATCATGAGGGGCGAAGAGCGAGGAGCGAAGGACGATCGGTGGAATGCTTTCGACCTTCGTGTTTCGGCAGAAGTGGAGGTGCGCTCACACCCGTGACCTGACTCGCCCAATACCCGCTTGCCATTCACACAGGAGGAGACTGTCTATGAACGAGAAGATCGTCAAGTGGTCCGGGGCCGTGCTGGCCGCCGCCCTGGTGGTCGCCGCGTGCGCGCCGGCCGCCACCCCCGCGCCGACCGAGGCGCCCGCCGCCGCGACCGAAGCGCCGCCGGCAGCGATGACGCCGATCAAGCTCCAGCTGCAGTGGTTCCCGCAGGCCCAGTTCGGCGGATACTACGCCGCGCTGGCCGAGGGCTACTACAAGGCCGAGGGCCTCGACGTCACGATCCTGCCGGGCGCGGTCGACATCGTGCCCTCGCAGGTGCTGGCGACCGGCCAGGCCGAGTTCGCCGTGTCGTGGGTGCCGCGCGGCCTCAAGCCTCGCGAAGAAGGCGCCGCGATCGTCAACATCGGCCAGGTCTTCCAGCGCTCGGGCACGTTGATGGTGTCGTGGAAGGACTCGGCCATCACCGGCATCGCCGACTTCAAGGGCAAAAAGGTCGGCAACTGGGGCTTCGGTAACGAGTTCGAGCTGCTGGCTGCGATCAACGCCGCGGGTCTGACACCGGGCACCGATCTCGAGCTCGTGCAGCAGAACTTCGACATGAACGCCCTGCTCAACCGCGAGATCGACGTGGCCGAGGCCATGACGTACAACGAGTACGCCCAGGTGCTTGAGTCGAAGAACCCGGACACCGGCGAGCTGTACAAACCCGAGGACCTGAACGTCATCAGCTTCAACGACGTCAAGACCGCCATGCTGCAGGACGCGCTGTGGGCTCGCGAAGATTGGCTGGCCGATGCCGCCAACCAGGAGATCGCGGTCAAGTTCCTGCGCGCCACGTATCGCGGCTGGATCTTCTGCCGCGATAACGTCGAGGGCTGCGTCAAGCACGTCCTGGCGGCCGGCACCGAGCTGGGCGAGAGCCATCAGCTCTGGCAGATGAACGAGATCAACAAACTGATCTGGCCGTCGCCCGCGACCGGCGTCGGCACGATGGATCCCGCGCTGTGGGCGCAGACCGTCGATGTGGCCGTCTCGCAGAAGATCCTGAACGCCGCCCCGACCGACGGCGCGTACCGCACGGACCTCAGCGAGAAGGCGCTCGAAAGCCTCAAGGCCGAGGGCGTCGACGTCGTCGGCGCGGGTTACAAGCCGATCACGGTCGAGTTGAAAGAAGGCGGGAAGTAGTTGGAGGAAGGAAGAGGGTAGAGAGAGGAGGGAGGAGGGCAGCCCTCCTCTCTCCTCCCTCCTCTCTCCTCCTTCCCCCTCCTCTGGTAACATCCGTCCATGAAGCCTGCGGCATTCGACTACGCGGCCCCCAAAAGCGTCGCTGAGGCGCTGGCCTTGAAGACCGAGCACGGCGAAGACGCCAAGTACCTGGCCGGCGGGCAGAGCCTGATCCCGGCCATGAACTTCCGCGTCATGCAGCCGACAGCCCTGATCGACCTCAACGGGTTGAGCGAACTGGCGTTCATCCGCGAAGACGGTGACGAGCTGCGCATCGGGGCTCTCACGCGCTACAGCGCCGTCGAACGCAGCCCGCTGGTGGCCGAGCGATTGCCGCTGGCCGTCGAAGTCATCCGGCACATCGCCCACCCGCAGATCCGCAATCGCGGCACGATCGGCGGCAGCCTGGCGCACGCCGACCCCGCGGCCGAGATGCCGGTGTTGTTGACGACTCTCTCGGGCCGTGTGCGGGCTGAGTCGCCGCGCGGCTCGCGCTGGATCGCGGCCGATCACTTCATGCTGGGGCCGTTCACCACGGCGCTCGAACCCGATGAATTGCTGGTCGAGGTGGCGTTGCGCGCGCTCCCGCCCGGGGTCGGCGCGGCATTTCAAGAAGTCTCGCGCCGCCACGGCGATTACGCCCTGCTCGGCGCCGCGGCCACGCTCAGCATCGGCACCGATGGCACGATCGCTGCGGCGCGGCTGGTCTTCCTCAACGCCGGCGAAACGCCGAAGGTCGCCGGGCTGGCCACGGCGCAGTTGATCGGCCAGGCGCCCACCGCCGATTTGTTCGCCGCGGCGGCCACATCCGTCGACGGCGACATCGAGCCCATGGGCACCCTGCACGCCTCGCCCGATTATCAGCGTCATCTTGCGCGCGTTCTGGCCCGCCGGGTGTTGGCCCAGGCCGCCGAACGCGCACAGACCCAGCCCGTCGCGTAACGCGCCCAACCATGCAGATCACCACCACCCTCAATGGCAAGCCCGTCGTCAGCGACGTTGAGCCGCGCGTGCTGCTCAGCGACTGGTTGCGACACGACAACGGCCTGGCCGGCACACACGTCGGTTGCGAGCACGGCGTGTGCGGCGCCTGCACCGTGTTGTTCGACGGCGCGCCGGTGCGATCGTGTCTGGTCTTCGCCGTGCAGGCGGACGGCCACGCGATCGAGACCGTCGAGTCGCTTGGGACACCCGATCGTCTTCATCCGTTGCAGGAGGCGTTCTGGGAGGCGCACGGCCTGCAGTGCGGGTTCTGCACGCCCGGCATCCTGATGACGCTCAAGCCCTTTCTTGAACAGAACCCGGATCCCAGCGAGGACGAGATCCGGCACGCGCTCTCCGGTAACCTGTGCCGCTGCACGGGGTACCAGAACATCGTTAAGGCCGTCCAGCTCGCGGCGACGGCCCGGCGGGAGGCGCCGGCCTCGTAACCCGCAACGCCGTGGCGCCGCTCCGCCCCACGCGGATCGGGATCATCGCCGCACAATCAGCTTCTCACTACAACGCGACCCACACGCACAACCATGAACTTCATCGGTAGCTCGGTGACCCAACTGACTGAAAAGATCGATCAACTGGAGAGTCGCTTCGCGGCGCGTGAGGCCGGGGTGCTGGCCTACGTGCCGGAAGACGACCGCTTCGAGCGCCTGCGCCGCGACGCGGCGGCGCTGGAAGCCCGTTGGCCGAACCCGGCCAATCGCCCGCCGCTGTTCGGGCTGCTGGTCGGCGTAAAGGACATCTTCCGCGTCGACGGATTCCCGACTCGCGCCGGCAGCCAGCTGCCACCCGAAGCGCTGGCCGGCGCGGAGGCCGCGTCGGTGACGCGTCTCAAGCAGGCCGGCGCCCTGATCGTGGGCAAGACCGTGACCACCGAGTTCGCGTACTTCGGCCCCGGCCCGACGCGCAACCCGCACAACCCCGCGCACACCCCGGGCGGTTCGTCGAGCGGCTCGGCCGCCGCAATCGCCGCCGGGCTGGCCGAGGCCACGCTCGGCACGCAGACGATCGGGTCGATCGTGCGCCCGGCCTCGTTCTGCGGCGTCGTCGGGCTCAAGCCGACGTACGAGCGCGTGTCGCGCTCCGGCGTCATCCCGGTCTCGCCGGCGCTCGATCATGTCGGGCCGTTCGCGCAAACCGTGGCGGGCGTCGAGCGCGTCGCCGCAGTGCTGATCGGGGATTGGCGCCCCAACGTGGCCGTCGACGCGCCCATCATCGGTGTGCCGGCCGGCCCCTACCTGCAGCGCGCCGATCTCGAGATGCGCCTGCACTTCGGCCAGGTCATCGACGGCCTCGAGGCCGCGGGCTTCGAGGTGCGCCGGGTGGCCGCGTTCGACGACTTCGACGAACTGGTCGCCCGTAACCAGGCTATCGTCGCCGGCGACGCCGCCCGTGTGCACGCCGTCTGGTACGGCCAGTACGGCACGCGCTATCACGCGCGCACGCAGGAGCTTGTGATGCGCGGCCGCACCGTCGGCGATGCGGAGCTCGAGGGGCTGCGCGGCAGCCGTCTGGCCCTGCGCGCCCGGCTCACGGCGTTGATGGACGAGCATGGCCTGGATCTGTGGGCCTCGCCTTCGGCCGTGGGAGCCGCGCCGGCCGGCCTTGACAGCACCGGCGATCCGGTGATGAACCTGCCCTGGACGCACGCCGGCTTCCCGGCGCTCAACCTGCCCAGCGGCGTCGCCGCCAACGGGCTGCCGCTCGGCCTGCAGCTCGCCGGGCGTTTCGGTCAGGACGAAGAACTGCTGGCCTGGGCCGGCGGCATGATCGCCCAGTCCGTACAACCCAAGACCGCATCAGGGTGAAGAGCGCGCAATCGATCGTGTGCCGCTCCCCCGACAGGAAGTCCGATGACGTTCGCAGTGACGGAGATCCGCAAAGGCGCCTATTACGACTCGGTCGTGCTGATGCAATTGCAGCGCGCACTGTTGACGTTGCCGGGTGTCGTCGACGCGGGCGTGGTGATGGCCACGCCGGCCAACAAGGAGCTGCTGGCTCAGTCGAACCTGCTGACCGACTCGGCGGGCCCCGCCCTGCCCGATGACCTGCTGATCGTGGTCAGCGGCGCCGACGAGGTCAGCGCCACGTCTGCGCTGGCCCAGGTCGACGCCCTGCTCGCGCGCCGGCGCAGCAACGAGACCGGCCAGGACTTTCGCCCGCGGAGCCTGGAGTCCGCAGCGAGCCAGCTGCCCGAGGCGCGTTGGGTCCTGATCAGCGTGCCCGGCCGGTACGCCGCGGGTGTGGCGCGGCAGGCGCTCGACCTCGGCAAGCACGTCTTCCTTTACAGCGACAACGTGTCGCTGGACGACGAAGTCGCTCTCAAGCAGACCGCGCGCGATCGCGGCCTGCTGGTGATGGGTCCGGACTGCGGCACGGCCAGCGTGCACGGTGTGGGTCTGGGCTTCGCCAATCGCGTCCGGCGCGACCCGGCCCCGGGCTCACGCGCGATCGGCATCGTCGCGGCCTCGGGCACGGGTCTGCAATCGGTGGCCAGCCGGGTGCATGTGCTCGGCGGCGCGGTCTCGCATGCGCTGGGCACCGGCGGCCGCGACCTGAAGGCCGAGGTCGGCGCGATCACGGCCAGCCAGGCGCTCGATCTGCTCGCGCGGGACCCGGACACGGGCGTAATCGTGTTGATCTCGAAGCCGCCGGCGCCGGCCGTCGCGACCCGCCTGCTCGCGCAGGCGCTGGACAGCGGCAAGCCCGTGGTCGTGGACTTCATCGGCCAACCGTCGCCGGCGCGCTCGCTCGGAAACCTGCACTTCGCGACCTCGCTCGACGAAGCGGCCACGCTCGCGCTTGCCCTATCAAGCGCGCGGCCGTCGTCGACGCCGGCCCGACCGGCACGGCGCAGCGGATCCCTGCGCGGGCTGTTCAGCGGCGGCACGCTGGCCTACGAAAGCGTGCTCGTGCTGCAAGCGCTCCTGCATCCGTTGCACAGCAACGCCGCCATCACCGCCGACCAGCACCTGGCCGACCCGCTCAAGAGCCAGGGCCACGTGATCCTCGACCTCGGCGGCGACGAATTCACGGTCGGTCGTCTGCATCCGATGATGGACAACGACCTGCGGATCCGGCGGCTCAAGCAGGAGGCCGCGGACCCCGAGACGGGTCTGATCCTGCTCGACGTCGTGCTCGGCGAAGGCGCGCACCCGGATCCGGCAAGCGAACTCGCGCCGGCGATCGCGGAGGTCAGGCGGGCCCGGCCCGGGCTCGACGTGTGGGCCGTGTTGGTCGGCACGGACGCCGACCCGCAGGGTCTGGCGCGCCAACGCGAGCAGCTCGAGGCCGTCGGCGTCGTCGTGTTCGACACGTTGTCGGCGGCGCTGAGCGCGATCGCGCTTGCGTTCGCCGCGGAACACGTGCTGCACGGCGCGCCTGTGGCGCTCGACGTGCTCGGATCGGCGCCGGCCGCGATCAACGTCGGGGTCGAGTCGTTCTATGACAGCCTGAGATCGCAGGGCGCGCCCGTCATTCAGGTGGAATGGAAGCCGCCGGCCAGCGGCAACGAAAAGCTGGCCGGGATCCTGGCTCGTATGAAGAAGAAATAGAGCCGACCGCACGCAAGACAAAGGGACACCATGATCGATATCGATGCTGCCAATGCCGAAGCTCTAAGCCGTCTGATGGACGCGCGGCCGATGTTGACCGGCGTCGCGCGCGCGGTCGACGTGATCCCGGGGATGACGCAGAACCTCCTGCTCCACGCCGGGCCGCCGATCACGTGGGCGCGCGCCTCGGGGCCGCTGCGCGGCGCCATCATCGGCGCCCTGCTCTTCGAAGGTCGGGCTCAGAGCGAGGCCGAGGCCGTGGCGCTGATCGAAAAGGGCGTGATCCGCTTTGAGCCGTGCCACGAGCACGCGTCGGTCGGGCCGATGGCGGGCGTGATCTCGCCGTCGATGCTGGTCTACGTCGTCGAGAACGTCACGCACGGCAACAAGGCCTTCAGCAACCTCAACGAGGGCTATGGCAAGGTGTTGCGCTATGGCGCCTTCAGCGAGGACGTGCTCAAGCGTCTGCGCTGGATGAACCGCGAACTGGGCCCGGCGCTCGCGGCCGCCCTGATCCGCGGCGGCCCGATCGACCTGCGCGCGCTGATGGCCGAGGCCCTGCACATGGGCGACGAGGGCCACAACCGCAACAAGGCCGGGTCGCTGCTCTTCCTCAAGGCGCTCGCCCCGCACATCGCGGCGTCGACGGCGGATCCGATGCTCGAGGCCGAGCTGCTCAAGTTCCTGGGCGACAACGCGCTCAGCGTGCTCAATCCGGTCATGGCGGCCTGCAAGGCCATGACCGACGCCGCCCACGGCATTGCGGGCAGCACGCTCGTCACGGCGATGGCGCGCAACGGCACCGATTTCGGCATCCGCGTCAGCGGTCTGCCCGGGCAGTGGTTCACGGCCCCGGCCCAGATCCCGGTCGGCCTGTTCTTCTCCGGGTTCTCGCAGACCGACGCCAACCCCGACATCGGCGACAGCGCGATCACGGAGACCGCCGGGATCGGCGGGTTCGCGATGGCGACCGCGCCCGCGATCGTCACCTTCGTCGGCGGGACGCCCAAAGACGCGTTCAACGCCACGCTCGAGATGTACGAGATCACGCTCGGCGAGAGCAAGACCTTCACCATGCCCGCGCTCGACTTCCGCGGCACGCCGACCGGCGTCGACATCCGCAAGGTCGTCGAGCTCGGCATCGCGCCGCGGATCAACACCGGCATCGCGCACAAGAACGCCGGCGTCGGCCAGGTCGGGGCCGGGTTGGTGCGCCCGCCGCTCGAGATCTTCGAGCAGGCGCTGGTTGCCTTCGCCGAGAAATACGAGATCTAGCACGCGAGGTTCCCGTGATCAACACGTCGGCGGTTTCGCAGGTCGGCTGGTCTCTCAATTCGCGACCCCAACCGTGGGTCGCAGCGCTGGCACGCGTCCTGCCGGCGCTGGTGGGCGCCGGCTTGTTGACGCTCTATGTGCGCACGCTGTTGCCGGGCGCAGTCGGCGGGGACGCGGGCGAGATGCAGTACGCCGGCCCGTTGCTGGCGTTGGTGCACCCGACGGGTATGCCGTTGTACGTGCTCCTCGGCGCGGGATGGAACGCGCTGATCCCGTTCGGCAGCGTGGCGTGGCGCATGAACCTGTTGGCGGCGGTCAGCGGTGCGGCGACCGGCGCGGTCACGGCCTGGGCGGTCGGACGTTGGACCGGCCGGAGCTGGATCGGAGCGGCCACCGGCGCTTCGCTCGGGCTCGGCGCCACCTTCTGGGGTCAGGCGGTGTTGGCCGACAAATACGCCTTCACGGCGCTGATGACCGCCCTGCCCGTCGGTCTGGCCCTGGTGTGGACCCGCTCCCGCAAGACCGGCTCAACGGCCTCCGCCGATCGCTGGCTGTTCGCCCTGTGCCTGGCCTGTGGCTTGAGCCTGTCGCACCATCGCAGCTTGATCCCCGTCGTGGCCGGTCTGGGTTGGCTGGTCTGGCTGGCCGAGGGTCGAGCGCTCCTGACGCAGCGACGACGCAGCCTGATCGGCCTGGCCCTCGTGGTCGGCCCACCGCTGCTCCTGTATGCGGTCGGCCTGCCGTGGCTGCGCAGCCACGACGCATCCCCGCTGTCCTTCCAGCCCAGCACCCTCAACGAGTGGCTGGACTATCTGCTCGAACGCCATATCATCCAAAACGGCGTCTTCAACTTCGCCGCCACCGAGACCACCAACTTCGTCGATCGACTCGCGATCTATGCGCGCACTCTGCTGATGGATTTCACGCCGCTATCGGCCCTGATCGGATTGCTGGGCCTCGCGGCGTT
>WBZS01000854.1_pt2 | contig 22162 bp, 25 predicted proteins | sample 5204201 | NCBI WGS metagenome assembly WBZS01 (sample SAMN12344357, study PRJNA552823) | activated sludge metagenome | biome: Activated sludge suspended growth; feature: Nitrification reactor; material: Wastewater; isolation source: activated sludge from nitrification reactor of wastewater...
GGCGAGTACGCCACCGAAAGCGAAGTCATCCGCGACGGCTTACGTGCACTCCTGGCGCGTGATCGAGCCGTCGAAAGCTGGCTGCATCACCAGGTAGGCCCGGCCTACGATGCGCTCAAAGCAGAGCTTTCCCGCGCGGTCACTATTGACCAGGTGCGCGCCCGCCTTGCCGCTGAACACGCGAAGGCACGATGAGCTATCGCGTTGCCTTCTCCCCAGAGGCAGAGGAACAGCTAGCGGGCCTGTCAGTAGGGGCTGACGGGGAGTTCTGGCACAGACGGTTGATATGCCCAGGCCCTTTCTGCTAAACCGTTTTTCCGGCGGTGAATAGCCTCTGGTTCCTTCGAGTACTGCAAAGGGTTGGATGGGCAATTGTTCGTTGTCTCCGACCGGCCTTTGGCCGGGCGCTCGACAGAGGGGGTTCCTCTGAGGCCGTAGGCCGATCACTTTCCGCAGTCGTAGGCTGCGTCTGCGATGGCTCTTAAGCGCGAAGTGCGATCTCGAGGAATTCCCGGCGGTTCCGGCTTAGAATTCATACCCCGTGACCAGCATCAGCAGACTCAATGCGAAGCACGATATCGCCGGTTCCCGCTCTACGGAAATGCATCTGCGGTGGGTTTGGCGGCCCCTCGTGCAACTTGTCCACAGGCCGCGCGGTTAAATATAGGTTAAATAAATAGGTTAAAGAAGGGTTAACGGCCTGTGAATAACCATTTTTTGTCCTTATTAAACAATGCCGTAAGAAGAACAGTCCGGGCGTCAAAGATCAAAAGTCCGGGCGTCAAAGATCAAAAGTCCGGGCGTCAAAGATCAATAGACCGGGAGTCAAAGATCAAACGCCACGCTATGCACCATATGGTGAATAACGACAACCACTTAGCGGGGTGGGAAGCCCGCTAACTACGAGCATTCAAGGCAGAAACGGGAGTCAAAGATCAAAAGATCTGGTGCTCGTCGGAGGCACGTCGGACGTTCACCAGCCCGCTGCGCGTCACCTCAAAGTCAACCAGAAAGCCCGTTTCCGCCAAGGCCTCCAGCGCCTTGACGATCAGCTTCTTGACCCCTCGAAGCCGCTCCTTGCGTTTGACATCCCGGTCAGCGGTATCCAGCTGGGCATCTTCAGGCGCTTCAGTCATCAGGCCTGCCCCAACGGCCAGCGTCTCCACCTTCACCGCGAACGGTTCGCGGTGCGAGGCGTAGTAGGCATGCAACCATGTCGCAAGGCCCTCCGGCAGCGCTAGGCGCTGCTGCCACTCCACCCGCGTGTATTGAAACTCTGAGAACAGGAAAACCAGCTCGTCATGCATGCGAATCCTCCACAAGCCGCCGTCGCCGCCGTTCTTGCGTCGCTTCGCCGTGTAGCCCGGCAGCATGGAAAGCGAAACTTCATCGCCCAGGCGCTTGCTGGCGATCTTCAGCGACGTAGCCTGTAGTCGCGTCATGCACTTGTCGAGCCGGTCGAAGCTCTGCCCGTTGATAGGCCAGTTGATCGCCTTGCAAAAGCTGTAGGGCGTGAACTCGAATGCCGTCGAGAGTCCGTTTTCGCGGGCTAGGTGGATGAGCTGAAGCCAAACGGTTTCATCGTCCTGGCGCAGCTCCTCACCGGTGTAGGTGATTTGTCCCTCCCCGATCACGGCCACCACCGCCTGTTTGAGGTCTTCGCGGACTTGTTTACGATTCTTGGCCGTAAACAAGGCTGAACGAACGATCTCGTTTGGCGCTCCGCGCACAGCGTCCACCCATAGGGTGAGCTGCTTATCCGACAGAAGGCTTTGCTTCTTGCGCTCGCGGGCCTGCTCTTGGGCCTGGCGGTCGCGCTCCTTGGCCTTCTGTTGGCCGCGCTCGGTTATCTCCCGAATGCCATCGGACGAAAGCGCCGCACGCTTTGGCGGTTCGTCGCTGGGTGCAACTTCGGGAATGTCGGCATCCCCTGACATATATATACCTATACTTTACACTTTGCCATAAAGATAAGTTCCTAGGGCACGCTCGACAATCTCCGTCTGAGTGACCCGCCGCCCCAACTGGCGGCGCTCGTCAACGCACCGCTGTTCGAGGTCGGCAATCATGGCCTCGGGCAGCTCAAAGAGTTTCTTGGTGCGTTTCGGTGGCGCGGCGGCTGCCAGCACTGGCTTGGCCTTCTTTGGCGTGGCTACGGTCGCTTTTGCGGCCACATTGCTGCCTTCGAGAAACGCATCGACGTTTGGTTTGCCTCGGATGGTCATTTCGTCACTTCCTCAAAAAAGGCTTCAATCTCGGCGACGGCGTTAACGTCCTTGCCCACTTCCTGGACGATGGCCCCCTCGCCTACCGCCCGCCGAACGGCCACGCGCTCGCAGACCTTGGACTTAAGGACTTGCAGGCCCTTTCCTTCAAGGTAGATAAGCATTTCGCCCGTGTCCTTGGTGCGCGGGTCGATGCGCGTCAACAGGACGCTCACAACTAGCTTTTCATTGAACTGCTTGGCGTCTTCAACGATGTCCAACAAGTCATCCATTGCGGCGGCATCAAGGTTCGATGCTCCGATGGGGATGATTGCTCGGTCGGCCAGCAGCAGCGCAGCGCGCATGCCTGGCGAGTCGCGGCCGCCGGCATCGACTACCGCATGCTTGTATTTCTCCGCGAGGCCTTTGCCTTCACTGAGGATCGCTTTGCCTGCGAGAACGGTCGTCGTCGGGCTGGGAGTTCGCTCCGACTCGCGCCGCCATGCGGCCCAGCTCGCCGCGCTGGCCTGCGGATCGCCGTCGATCAGCAGCGTTGCTCCTTTGCGGGATAGCATGGCCGCAAGGTGGACGGCGGTAGTTGTCTTGCCTACCCCGCCTTTGGTGTTTACGACCGCGTATATCATCCTAGGTAACCATTAAATATGGGATTAGATATAATTATAAATATATATTTTGTCTCGTCAAGGCCCGGAAGACAGGGCAATTTACTCGTCCGGGTCGTCCGGTTGGCCAGGTGACCCGCGATCTGCGAAAGGATCAACTCGGGGGCCTTCTGGTTCTCCGTGCTCGCGTCGGCGCACTCGCGCCATGGGTGCATCGTGCCCCATGGGAAACGCTTGTTCCCGCGCGTCTCTGAGCTGTCGCCATGCTTGCCCAGGTCGAAACAAGTCTTCGTCTCCGAGCTCCACATCGGCTTGAAAAAGTTGATGAGGTAGTCCTCGGCCGACTTCTGGAAACCAGTTTGAACGATTAGGAAACGGCACTCGAAGTCGTTAATACTGATGCTCGTCGTGGCCTTACGAATGCTCTTGGCGTGCTTACTGAGCCGCCACGATAGCTTGGTTCCCTGGCTGACCGCATCTTTCGCCGCCTAGTTGTCGGGGTCGGCCTTGCCGACGTAGATCGCACACACCCCGGCACCGTATAACTCAGGGATGGCCGCAAGCGGGTTCCGGGCCTGGGCACAATGGTCAAGGCGACAACACGGCCCGCCATGTTCTGGCCGGTCGGGTCGAAGATCGAGGCCGGACGAAGCACCGGATAGAAGCCAGCGTGCGCAAGTCTTCTTCCTGTGGCTATCTTTGCTCTATTCCTATATCTATATATGCCTATATTACTCTATTTATATACTTGTCGAAACTGCTAGCCCCGCCGCCACATTGCGCTCCTGACGAACCGTTTGCATGTCGTAGGCTAAATGACCATGCAGCATGAAATGCTTGCAGCGTGGTGCTCTTTCTATAAAATGGGTGCATTGATATTTTTTGCTGGAGATATACCAAATGGCAAACGTGAATGTAAGAAATCTGCCCGATGAGGTGCATCGGGCCATCCGAATCCAAGCCGCCCAGCATGGCCGTAGCACCGAGGCCGAAATCCGCTCCATATTAGAGAGGGCGGCGAGGCCCGATGGCCGCGTGAAACTCGGCTCGTTCCTGGCTTCCATCGCCCGAGAGGCTGGCGGCCTGACCGATGAAGAACACGCCTTGTTTGAGAGCGGGCGCATCAAGTCTCCGGCCCGTGCGGTGAGCCTCGAATGATCCTGCTCGATACGAACGTGATTTCGGAACCGCTGCGCCGGGAGCCCAATGCCCGCGTCCTTGACTGGATCGACGCGCAAGCGCTGGAAACGCTCTACCTGTCCGCGATCACGGTAGCCGAGCTGCGTGCGGGTATCGCGCTGATGCCGGCCGGAAAGCGCCGGGGCAGCCTGCATGAAAACTTGGAAAAGCACCTGCTGCCGATGTTCGCCAATCGGGTGCTGTCGTTCGATATGGCTTGCACGAAGGCTTATGCCGAGCTGCTGGCCAAGTCCCGTACTGCTGGCTTGGCGGTCGAAACGGCCGATGCCTTCATTGCGGCCGTCGCCCTTGCCAACGGATTCACCGTCGCCACCCGTGACACCAGCCCTTTTGAGGCTGCCGGGCTGAACGTCATCAATCCATGGGAGGCGGTGCAATGACCACGGCCCAAGAAAGCTACACCCGCTGGCTGGCCGCCGAGATTCAGGCGGCTATCTTTTTGAAAAATCATTTCAGGTGGTTTCGTGGCTAGAACGGCAAGGGTTGCGTCCCTTGCCGTTCGCTTTGCTGCTCATCGGTACACCTCGCGGCGGTTTCCGATCCGCACAACGAGGATACGCAAAGCGCCGTCCTCGTTGTTGGCCCAGTGGGGGCGAAGCTCCAATTTGAGGCCACATAAGCATTTGCTGTTCCTTAATAGGTGTAGCGACGATGGTCAAGCGCGAGGCGGTGCGACCACAATGATTTTTGCCGAAACGCTTGTGTTGATTATCAGTATGTGATACTGATAACTGATGCCGTCGCGCGATGCCTCACTCGACAACCTCTTAGACCTGAATGGCCAGGTGCTGGTGATTGATGCCGCAGGCTATTGGGTGCGCTTCGTCGTTCATCAAGTGCCTGTGACCGCGCAGAAACCGCACGGTCTGGACTACGCGATGACCATGCACGCGCCGGACGGCACGCGCCTGGTCGGGTTCGATAACGCCCACCAGGTTGAAGGAAAGCGCCGCGCCGAGCATGACCACAAGCACCGCTTGCGAACGGTCAAGCCCTACGCATATCGCGACGCCCCCTCACTCGTCGCGGATTTCTGGTCAGAAGTCGAGGCCGTTATGCGCGAAAAAGGAGTCTGGTTATGAAAACGCTGAAAGTTGGCATTGCCTCGTATGAGGATATGAAGGCACGCACCATGGCTATCGCCAAGGGCGCACTGAAGCCCAAGGCAGGAGATCCGACGGTCTGGTTCACCTCGCCGGAAAGCTTCGCGAAGCTACTGTCTAATCGCAACCGCACGCTGCTGGGCGTCATTGTCGATACGCGACCAGAGTCGCTCATCGCCCTGGCTTCAACCACCGGGCGCACGGCAGGCAACCTGTCGCGCACCCTGCGGACAATGGAGCGCTATGGTCTTGTCCGCCTGCACAAAGGGGTGAGGGGCGCTGTCCGACCTGAAGTCCCGTACCGGGATGTCCAACTCGAAATGCGCCTTTCCAGTAGCTGAAGCGGGACGCGTAACATTGGCAGCGAGGCTTTTGACGTTGGGGTCTGAGGCGCAGTTGCAGATGCTGGAGGCGGCGGCCACCATCGACCTGATCGAATCGAAGGTGCTGAGCCTGCTTGGGGAACTGGCTGTGCTGTTTCTGCCGGAGCCGCAGTCCGGGTTCACCAACGGCCTGTCGGCGGTTGAGCGGAAGAAGGAGCCGGTCAGGAGTCGGCTGCACTGGCCGATTGCAGGGCGGCATACAGCGCCGTCTTGCTCACCTTGAGCCGCGTTGCAGCCTCGCGGACGTTCAGCCCGTTGGCGATGTGATCCTGTGCCCGCTGCAACTTGTCGGCGGTAACGACCGGCTTGCGTCCACCTTTTCGCCCGCGAGCGGCGGCAGCGGTCAACCCGGCCTTGGTGCGCTCGCGGATCAAGTCGCGCTCGAACTGGCCCAATGCGCCGAACACATGGAAGATGAGCCGCCCGCCCGGCGTCGTGGTGTCGATGGCCTCAGTCAGCGAACGGAATCCAACGCCACGCGCTTCCAGTGCGGCTATCGTATCGATCAGATGAGGCAGGGAGCGCCCGAGCCGATCCAGCCGCCAAACGGCCAGCACGTCGCCGTCGCGCAGATAGGCCAGCGCCTCAGCCAAGCCGGGACGGTCGGCCTTGGCCCCGGAAACCGTGTCCTCGAAAATGCGCTCGCAGCCCGCCTTGTTCAGCGCGTCCGTCTGCAAAGCGGTGTCTTGTTCCGCAGTCGATACCCGCGCATAGCCGATCAGTGCCATTGTCAGCCCTTTTGTCCGTCATTGCGTCCGCCTATCTTAATGTCCGACAACCCATTAAACAAGTGTTTTGCCGGACACTGTCCGGCTTGGCCGCCTAATGATCGTTTGACGGACATTGCCTGTAAGGCAGTTTTGCATTACGCTGCAAAGCGTCAACCTACGAGATTGCGAGGGCACAGCACCATGACCACATTGACTGTTACCGCACGGGGACAAGTGACGTTTCGGAAGGACGTACTGCAACACCTCGGCATCAGGCCAGGCGACAAGATCGAGCTGGACTTACTGCCAGATGGTCGGGGCGTACTCAAGGCGGCGCGGCCCGCTGGGACGATATCCAGCTTCGTCGGCCTGCTCGCGGGCAGGACGCAGAAGGTTGCCACCATCGAAGAAATCAACGAGGCGGCGGCGCTTGGATGGGCAGGCAAGAAATGAAGGTCGCAGTCGATACCAATGTCCTTGTGCGTGCTGTTGTGCGCGACGATCCCGTACAAGCGAACGTTGCCGCGACAGTCTTGACCGACGCCGAGTTGATCGCGGTAGCAACACCGTGCCTATGCGAATTTGTTTGGGTGCTGCTCCGGGTATATGGCTTCCAGCAAGCCGACGCGGCCGGCGCGATCCGGGCACTACTTGCCGCTGCGAACGTGGAAGTTAACCGGCCCGCCGTGGAGGCCGGCTTGCTGGTGCTCGACGCGGGCGGAGATTTTGCCGATGGCGTTATTGCCTACGAGGGCAATTGGCTTGGCGGGGAAACCTTCGTTTCCTTCGATAAGAAGGCGGTGGCACTTCTCACGGCTCAAGGGCAATCAACGCGCCTTTTGTGACGGTCAGAAGTCCGCTGCACACACGGCGGCCAGCCCAATGAACTGGTGCAGTCGTCTTCTGAAAATGACACTCACGCTGTCACATAATCGAACGTATATGTGACAGGCGAAGAAATGTTGATCGGCTACATGCGGGTATCAAAGGCGGACGGATCCCAATCCACTGATCTGCAGCGCGATGCATTGATCGGCGTCGGAGTGAGTCCTTCACATCTCTACGAGGATCTGGCTTCAGGCAGACGAGATGATCGACCGGGGTTGGCTGCTTGCCTGAAGGCGCTCCGTGAAGGCGACACGCTGATCGTGTGGAAGCTCGATCGGCTCGGCCGTGATCTGCGCCATCTGATCAACACCGTGCACGACCTGACTGCGCGTAGCTGTAGCGACGCAAAATGATGTCGGCCCAGACGCACAATCAAGAGGGTTTTCTGACGCAAATTAGTTGAGACGGATAGCGACTCCAGACGCACATTCGATGATTCTCAAACCACATTACGTGAGACGGACGCACATTGTTGAGACGCTCAACCGCGTTCGCGGCACAGACGATCACGGCGGCGGACTCACGAAATCTCGGTACCGAACGTCTCGATGAATTTCGACTTTCCTACGCGGCTCGGGGGGCTCATACCCGCCATTTCACAGTGGGGCTCGCCAAGAAAACGGTCGGTTTTCTGGTGGGCAGCAGGCGGCAGCTTTTTGCTCCGACGGGTCACCAGAAAACCCGTTGCTAAAATCAACACAAGATTGCATCCTATGCTCCTTGTTTCCTGACGGAGCGAAGAAGTGCTGCTAATCGGTTACGCCAGGGTATCGAAGTCCGATGGCTCCCAGACGGTAGCTCCGCAGCGCAATGCACTACTTGTTGCGGGCGTCGACCCCGAGCGCATCTATGAAGACCTGGCTTCAGGGCGCAATGACGCGCGTCCTGGCTTGATCGCTTGCCTCAAGGCGCTCCAACCCGGTAACACGCTCGTCCTCTGGAAATTGGATCGCCTGGGGCGCGATCTTCGACACCTGGTCAACACCGCCGAAGACTTGCGCGTGCGGGGCATCGGCTTGAAGGTACTGACCGGCGCCGGGGCGCAGATTGACACCACCACCGCCAATGGACGACTGGCCTTCGGCATCTTTGCAGCCTTCGCCGAATTCGAGCGCGAACTGATCGCCGAGCGCACCCAGGCGGGTCTCGCGGCGGCACGTGCTCGTGGGCGCTTGGGTGGGCGTCCGCGCAAGATGGATCGAGCAATGCTGACCATGGCGATGGCAGCCCTGTCGGATCCAAAGGCCGTTGCTGCCGACGTCGCCAAGCGCTTGGGCATCACGACGACCACGCTTTACACCTACGTCAACGGTGATGGTTCACCGAAAGCCGCCGGTACTGGTTTGCTGCGCACAGAAGCGGGTGACGAATCATCAGACACGGCATCCACTGTCCAGCGGAGCGCATAGTGGGCGCCGGTGTCGCCGTTCCGATGGAGGCGATCGTGGCCTTGCGCCGCAGATTAGCGGCCTTGCCGATACGACATCCGGAGCGCCTGGTGTTGATGGACTCGATGGCCAACCTGTACGCGGTCTCGCGCGCCACCTTGTATCGCCTTCTGCGCGGCGATCGGCGTCCGAAAGACGCGCACCGGGCAGATCGCGGCAAGCCGCGCATCATGCCGGCTGTGGAAATCGAACATTGGTGCGAGATCGTCGCTGCCCTGAAAGTTCGCACCACCAACAAAAAAGGGCGCTGCCTGTCGAATGCCCGGATTCTCGAACTGCTCGTTGAGTACGGTGTTGAGACGCCGGATGGACTCGAGAAGCTTCCGCCAGGTCGGCTGTCGGAATCCACGCTCAATCGACACCTACGACGGCTGGGCTATGACCGGGATCGCATGACGCGCGAGCCACCGGCCGTGCGCTTCCAGGCCGAATTTGCAAATGCGCTGTGGCACTTCGACATGAGTCCGTCAGACCTGAAGGAGCTGGAAACCCCACCGTGGCTCGATCCGGATCGGCAGGGTGCGCCTATGCTGATGCTGTTCAGTGTCGTCGACGATCGCTCGGGGGTGGCCTACCAGGAATACCGCTGCGTATACGGCGAGGATGTCGAGACGGGGCTGAGGTTTCTGTTCAACGCCATGTCAGCCAAGGAGGAAGCAGGAAATCCGTTGCAGGGCATCCCGAGCGCGATCCAACTGGACAACGGGCCGGTCGGTAAGTCGGCAGTGTTCCGCCGCGTGATGGAGTGCCTTGGCGTCGAGGTCATCCTGCATATGCCGCGCAATAGCGACGGCCGCCGCACCACGGCGCGCAGCAAGGGCAAGGTGGAGCGTCCCTTCCGGACGGTGAAGGAAGCGCACGAGACGCTGTATCACTTTCACAAGCCAGCGACCGAAGCGGAGGCCAATCGCTGGCTCGTCAACTACGTGATCAAGTACAACCATCGGGACCACCGCACCGAAGACCACAGCCGCCAGGAGGACTGGCTTACGCACCTTCCCGCGGATGGGCTGCGGGCGATGTGTTCGTGGGAACGATTCTGCACCTTCGCCCGCGAGCCGGAGCGGCGTACCGTGGCGATCGACTGCCGCCTGACCGTCGCGGGCGTGACCTACGAGGTGGATGCCGAATTGGCCGGCGAGGAAGTCATCGTATGGTGGGGTTTGTTCGATCAGGAACTCTTCGCAGAACTGGGTGACGACCGCTACGGCCCGTTTCAGCCGGTCGGCGGGCCGATCCCGATCCATCGCTACCGCAAGCATCGCAAGAGTCGGCGTGAGCATCGTGCCGACCAGGTGGCGCAGTTGGCCGAGAAAATCAGCATCCCACGTGCTGCGGTGAGCGGAGAGAGCGACATTGTGGTGTGCGCCCCGCCGGGCGCCGCGCTCATGCCGCCGGCGAAGCCGTTCGACGGTCCGGACCCTTTCCACGAACTGACCTTCCCCAATGCGGTAGCGGCTCGGCAGGCCATCGCCGAGGAGTTGCGCTTGCCGCTTGCGAAGCTCGGCGATGAGGACCGCGCCTTCATCACGCAACTACTCGCGGAAACCCTGTCACGGCCCGTCATTATTGCAACCATTCGCACCCGCTTCCCGGCGGGGCGCAAAGGAGGAATCGCCTGATGCTCACCGAAGTCATGCGGCACTACCACCTCAGGCGTCCGCCCGTGGATGTTGGATTCTTCGAAACCGACCATCACCAGCAAATGACTCGCGACCTGATAGCCGCGATCCAGGGAGGGCGTCTGATCGCGCTGACCGCCGTGATCGGCTCCGGCAAGACCGCGCTCGCGCGGCGTCTGCGCGACAGCCTCGATAAGGAGGGGCGCGTGATCGTGTCGCGCTCCTTGACCCTGGACAAGGCCAAAATCACCGTCCCCTTGCTGATTGCCGCACTGTTCTACGATCTGTCGACGGAGAAAACGGTCACGATATCGAGCCAGTCGGAGCGGCGCGAGCGGGATCTGCAGGAGCTATTCCGCAAGGTCAAGAAGCCGGTCGCGCTGTTCGTCGATGACGCGCACGACCTGCACCCGAAAACCCTGACCGCCTTGAAGCGCTTGCTTGAGCTGGTCGTGGACGGCGGCGGGCAGTTGGCGATCGTTCTGATCGGGCATCCCAAGCTCAAAAACGACCTGCGCCGCCCCAAGATGGAGGAGGTGGGAGATCGGACCACCATCTTCGAGTTTGGGGGTCTGCGCGACCGGCAGCGCGACTACATCGACTGGGCGATGAAAGCCTCGCTCGAAGAGGGCGTCGAGCCGGGCACAGTGCTGACCGACGACGCGGCCACCCTCCTGGCTGCAAGGCTCAAAACCCCGCTGCAGATCGGGCGGCACCTGGTGCGCGCTTTCGAAGCAGGCTTTGAAGCCGGTGTGAAACCAATCGACGCCGCCATCGTTGAGACGGTGCTGTCGAGGCGCATTGATGATCTGGAACCCCAACTGACGCGGCACGGCTACGACGTGCGCGCTCTATGCGAACAGTTCGAAGCGAAGCCGGTGGAGATCCGCGAACTGCTGCGCGGCACGCTGAATCCGCAGCGATCGACGGAACTCATCGAGGAGATGCGGGCAGTGGGACTGCCGCTGTGACCCTCCGCACCGCGAACGCGATTGAGCGTCTCAACAATGTGCGTCCGTCTCACGTAATGTGGTTTGAGAATCACCGAATGTGCGTCTGGAGTCGCTATCCGTCTCAACTAATTTGCGTCAGAAAGCCCCCTTGATTGTGCGTCAGGGCCGACATCATTTTGCGTCGCTACACATAGCAACGATAAAGCGGCGCGCTGACCGACTGCTTTCGAGCCAGACCGTGGTCGGCGGTCCGTACTATGACATCACTCGCTCCGGCGGTCGACGGCGTGCCGCCGGCGCCGGACAATGAGGGGGCGCGAAAATCCGTGAGAAATCGCGCCTTCCACCGCTCGTCGGTTTCCATCTTTGTGGCAGTGGCTTCGTAGGTGGCCTTGTCGGGCCATGCGATCCAGGGGTTTGAGGTGCAGCGTTCCACTGCACCTCAAACTAAACACCCACTTTCCCCTCTCGCCAGGCTTGCAGCAGAGTCTCGTAATCGACAGTCACACCCTGGCCCTCTTCATCCGCGAGTTTTGGCTTTGGCGCGCCGGGTTGATCGAACCAATACTGTGGATCACGCGGCTCAGCCAGTCGTGGCTCGCAGCGTTTCATCCCGCCCATTTGCTGCAAACGAGCTAACGTTTGATCTTGGGTAGCCGCCAGGTTGTCCATGACCTGTTGGGGAGTGGCTAGACCCCGTACGGCTTGGCCGAGGCGCGACCACCACAATTGAGCCAGTCGCGGATAATCCGGTACGTTAGTACCGGTCGGCGTCCAGGCGACGCGCGCCGGACTGCGGTAAAACTCCACCAGCCCGCCGAGGCGAGGAGCCGCTTTGCTCATCGCCGCCGAGCGCAAGTCACTGTCACGTATCGGGGTCAATCCCACCAGCGTTTTTTTCAGCGACACCGTCTTACAGGTCGTGAACTGGGCATACAGCCACGCGGCTTGACGACGTTGCAGTGGGGTATTATTCAACAGTGTCCAGGCGCCGCAATCCTGATAACCCAGTTTCATCCCTTTCTTCCAGTATGCGCCATGCGGCGACGGCGCGACCCGCCATTTAGGCGTGCCATCGCTATTGACTACCGGCAAGCCTTCCTTTAGTAAATCCGCCGTAAAAGCGGTGTACCAGAACGCTTGTTGAGCGATGCTGCCTCCTCCAGGTACCGGTCCCGCCGCGGAAAAGTCCATCTGCATGGCCTCTGGCGGCGCGTATTGGCGCAGCCATTCCAGATATTTGCGTAGCGCATACACTGCTGCCGGGCTGTTCAGCGCTCCGCCCCGACTGACGCTGGAACCCACCGGATGGCAACCCTCCACCCGGATCCCCCATTCATCCACCGGTTGCCCGTTGGGCAATCCGGGATCGCCCACTCCAGCCATCGACAACCACGCATCGGTGAAACGCCAGCCCAGCGAGGGGTCGACCTTGGCATAGTCCATGTGACCGTACACGCGGCGTCCATCCAGCTCCTTGACCTGATTGGTGAAGAAATCGGCGATGTCTTCATACGCCTTCCAATTCAGCGGAACACCAAGTTCATAACCGTAGCGTTGGCGGAACCCAGTTTTGAGGTCAGGGCGCTGGAACCAGTCATGGCGGAACCAGTACAGATTGGCGAACTGCTGGTCGGGTAGTTGATAGACCTTGCCATCCGGTCCGGTCGTAAAGCCCAAACCAATAAAATCCTCGAGATCGAGCGTAGGCAAGGTGAACGCCGCGCCATCGCCAGCGATCCAGTCGGACAGTGGCACGGCGCTTTCGTAACGGTAATGAGTACCAATAAAGTCGGAATCGTTGACGTAGGCGTCGTAAAAATTGCGGCCGGTGCGCACCTGCTGCTGGATGCGCTCGACCAGTTCGCCTTCACGCACCAGGTCATGAATCACGCTGATGTCGGTGATTTCACGAAACGCCCGCGCTAGAAAACGCGACTCGTAAGTGTGGGTGGGGATGGTCTCGGAGACGACGTAAATCTGCTGGCCGCGAAACGGGGCGGCGGCGCGAATGAAGAATTCCATTTCCCGCATCTGCTCGTCGAACGACAAAGTGGATGGGGTGAATTCGCCGAGCACCCAGCGTCGGGCGGCAGCGGTGCGCACCGGATCGACTGCTTCCTGCCCGTGTGCCAGCTTGGGTAACGCGGCAGCCAATCCAAGGGCGGCCGCACCTTTCATGAGTGTCCGTCGTTCTCGATCACAGCGATCATGGAATGGGGATGAAATCGACATGGGCTTATTCTCGTGCTGGGTGCGTTGCTGGGGTAACCGGAGCAATGGAGGAGCGTTACACGCTCCTCCATTTCCTGCACCGATCAACGGAAATTAACGTTGCTGGGATCTTGCAGGGCCAGATACAGCAACCCGGCCAACACCGCGCCCAAAATGGGACCGACGACCGGAATCCACGCATATCCCCAGTCACTGTCACGCTTGCCGCCGGGAATGGGCAGAATAGCGTGCATGATGCGCGGGCCAAGGTCGCGCGCTGGATTGATGGCGTAACCAGTCGTACCACCCAGCGATAAACCAATAGCCAGCACCAGCAGGCCGACCGGTAACGCATCCAGCGCGCCAAGGCCGAACACCGACACCGCCAGGAACAACACCGAGAATACCAGCACGAAGGTTCCGATAATCTCGGAAGCCAAGTTCGAGAAATTGTCCCGAATGCCAGGGCCGGTGCAGAACACCGCCAGTTTCAGGTCCGTATCTTCAGTGGCCGCGAAATGCGGCCGGTACATTAGCCAGACCAAGAAAGAACCGATAAATGAGCCAAGGAACTGAGCTAGCACATAGGCCGGCAACTGCGCCCAGGCAAATTTTCCAGCAATGGCCAGGCCGACAGAAACGGCTGGATTGAGATGCGCACCACTGAAAGCGGCTACCGTGAAAACGGCCACGAATACCGCCATGCCCCAACCCCAAGTAATCACGATCCAGCCCGAATCTTTACCTTTTGTTTGGTTGAGAACCACGTTCGCTACTACGCCATTACCCAGCAAAATCAGCAGGGCGGTACCAATCATTTCGCCAAGAAAAGGGGTCATCACAAGGCCTCATTCGGAGAGTTGTTTACAAATTGTCTACATCCACGTGATTCATTCCACCTCGGCCATTGCGGCTGACCGCTGAGTCGATTGCTCCTGAAAATACTCATCGAATTTTTGCTGAGCCTGGTCGCCAAACAGGATTTCACAAGCCTCCATCAAACCTTCGGCGTTGCGAATATCCTCGTGGCGCACCACCAATGCAATCTTGGAACGGCGGCGCAAGAAATCCTCAAGTTTAGTGATCATTTCCTGGTGCTTGGCGAGTCGGATTTCGCAGCGAATATAATCGGTGCCTTTGATCAGCACTTCCGCCTGGCGGGGGTCTTCGCGGATTTCTGCCAACAGTTCAAACGCCTGCCGGTCATAGCGCCGCCAAAGCCGGCTGCTGAGGCTTTCGATGGACTCTGGCGAGGTATAGCCATCGAGATTCATCAGCGTCGCTTGATGCAAGTATTCCTCGCGTACTGAGGGATGCGGTTCACCGTACCATTGATAGCCTTGATGAGGCAGGGCAACGCCGAGTTGAGCAACGATGTCCGAAACCTCATCACCGACATTTATGCAGTCGGTGAGCTTGCCGCCAAAAATGCTGAGATGCGCCTTGGCGCGATCCACATCGATCTCATGCTTTCGCGACAATTGCAACCAATCTTCGATCTCACCGTCGGCCTGAGCTTTCACTACCAATGGCCGCACTCCGCAACGCTCGGCGATGATGTCGGCGCAAGTCAATGGTCGATCGAGATTCAAGCGCTTGTTGATATTGTTGAGTACGAACTGGCGGTCCTCTTCCGTGACCTCGGTGAAAGGCGATTCCACTCGGGTATCGGTGGTGCCGATGCAGGTGCGCACGCCCATCGGGATCACAAAAAACAAGCGTCCATCGTCGGCGAAGAAAGTCATAATGCGCTTATGAGGAGTGATCTGGGGAACGATCAAATGGATGCCTTTGGAAAACGCATGGTGATGCTCGGTCTGTTCGCCGGTCAGCACATTGTGCTTGTCCACGAATGGGCCTGCGGCGTTGATCAACACTTTGGCGCGGATTTCCATCTCCTGACCGTTCATCACATCCCGCGCGTGAGCCACCCAAATACTGCCTTCACGGCGCGCACCGAGTGATTCGATGTAGTTCACGGCAATGCAGCCGCGATCCATCGCCGAGTGCACGAATTGAAACACGAACCGTGAATCATTGTCGTGCAGGTAAGCATCCGAATACTCGAAGCCACCTGCTGAGTTTTCGGTTTTGACAACCGGCTCTTCGCGCTGGATGGTTCGTTTGAAAAACAACCGTGGGATTTTTGTGAAACCGTTTCCGAACAGCCAATACACCCAGGTGCCAGCCCATAAGAACAGCGGGTGAAAGCGGAAGCCTTTATCGATGGTGGAAAAAAAACGGATTTCCTGAACCCGTGACGGATAGTGGCGAAGCAGGTGATTGCGGCTCAAACAAAGTTTCCGAACCAGGCTGTAGTCATGGCTTTCCAAATACTTAATTCCACCCCAGGCCAAGTTCGACGATTGCTGGCTGGTAAAACCGGCGAAATCACGCTGGTCGATTAGCGCTACCCGCGCGCCTTTACCGGACAGGGCGGCGGCGGAGACCGCACCATTGATGCCGCTGCCGATGATCAGGACATCGTAGATACCCTGTTGCAATTTTTGAATGTTGCTCTCACGTAGTTTCAAGGCTGCTCCTCATTCGACGTGGCAATCCAATTCTTTCTCTCCCTGCTGAATGAGAGAGGTCTAGGCGCCCCCTTCCCCGCCTGCAAGGGAAGAGGAGTGAACGGTTGCTAGTCGTCCAGAGCCCAACCTTTACAGCGCTCAACCGCCTTGTGCCAACGCCGGAACAAGCGCTCACGCTCAGCTTCGTCGATGCGCGAGGTATAACGGTTTTCCAGTTGCCACTTTTGCGCTAGCTCTTCGCGACTGTTCCAGAAACCGGTAGCCAGGCCAGCCAGATACGCTGCACCGAGAGCAGTGGTTTCCACGATGCTGGGCACCTCGACCGGCACACCGAGAATGTCGGACTGGAATTGCATGAGCACACTGTTGACCGAAGCCCCCCCGTCACAGCGCAATTCTTTCAGGGCAATCCCGGAGTCGCGCTGCATGGCCTCGATCACGTCGCGGGTCTGATAGGCCATGCTTTCCAAAACCGCGCGAGCGATATGACCCTGGGTGGTGCCTCGGGTGATGCCGATCAGCAGGCCACGGGCGTAGGGATCCCAGTGCGGCGCACCCAGACCCACCAGCGCAGGCACGAAATAGACACCTTCATTGTCGGGCACGGACCGGGCCAGCGCCTTGGTTTCCGCTGCCGATTTGATCATCTTTAAGCCATCTCGTAACCATTGCACCGCGGCGCCGGTGATGAAAATGGCGCCTTCCAGCGCGTACTGAACCGGTTCGTCACCGATGCCCCAAGCAATGGTGGTCAACAACTTCTCATTGCTGAACACGGCCTGGTCGCCAGTATTCATCAATACGAAGGAACCGGTGCCGTAGGTATTCTTGGCCAGGCCAGCACTATGGCAACCTTGGCCAAACAGGGCCGCTTGTTGGTCGCCAGCGATCCCCGCCACTGGAATGCGGTGGGTGCCAAAAAACGTCTCCGGATCGGTTTCGCCGTAAATGCAGGACGACGCTTTGACCTCGGGCAGGATCGCTTTAGGAATGTTGAGCAATTCCAGAAGCTCATCGTCCCAACGAAGTTCTTGGATGTTGTAAAGCAGAGTGCGTGAAGCGTTCGAGTAGTCGGTGACATGCACGTTGCCACCAGTCAGCTTCCAGACCAGCCAAGAATCAATGGTGCCAAAAGCAATTTCGCCGCGTTCGGCGCGCGCGCGTAATCCGGTCACGTTATCCAGCAACCATTTGACTTTGGTGCCGGAGAAATACGAGTCGATCACCAACCCGGTCTTTTGACGGATCGTCTCCTCCAATCCCCGTTCCTTGAGCTCATCGCAGTAGTGTGCGGTCCGTCGATCCTGCCAGACGATGGCGTTGGCGACTGGCTGGCCGGTGGCGCGATCCCATAAAACCGTTGTTTCCCGTTGATTGGTGATGCCGATGGCGTTCAAGTCGCTGGCGCGGATGTTGCTGGCACTCAAGGCAGCGCCGATAACCTTCATGGTTACCAGCCAGATTTCCTCTGCATCGTGTTCTACCCAACCCGGCTTTGGATAGTGCTGATTGAATTCCGAATAGGCTCGACCCTTGATCTTGCCATCATGATCGAAAACCAACACGGTAGAACCGGTGGTGCCTTGGTCGATGGACAGAATGTACTCGCTCATGGTGTGGTTTTCTCCTTTGGGCGTCTATGTTCGTCGCAGACGATAGGGGGATGATCAGCCCAGCGGCGTAGGCGGCGCTGGAGCGGGCGGAATTGACCGCTGAAAAACCCTTACCACAGCCCGATGAGTGGTCTACAGGCGCTATCGCAAACTCACTCCGGGCGGCGCATCACAGGGGGCTTCCGGCGATCCTCTGTTTTACGGCATCAGTGCGACGACTCTACTCCGTTATTTTCCATCGGAACAGAGCCTTGTCCACCCGAGTTCGACAGTAAAACCCGTAAGCCATTGAATATGCGCAATTCACGTAAGTGAAATTGGCACTACAAACGCTTGGCGGACGGTTCTGGCAGGGCGACGGTCTCGAACAGCTCCTTCTGTTGTGGCGTCATGGCCGACAGGCCTGACGCCGACTGACGTTGATGCAAGGTGATCTGGTGAAACTGAATGCGCCGCGCGATTTCCAGCGCACGCTCCGGCGAGAACTGGCTATCCCTGGCCTTCAGGCGCATGCGTAGCACCCGATACAACACCAGCGCCAGGAAACAGATCAAGGCATGCGCGCGAATCCGGTTCGGCAGGCGATGGAAGACTGGCGCGATCTCGATCTCTGACTTCAGCACACGAAAGCCCCGCTCGATGTCGGCCAGCGCCTTGTAGCGCGCCACAATCTCGGCCGGCGTGTGATCCGGCATGTTCGAGACCAGGATCAGCTTGCCGTCCATCATGTGCGCACGGCTCAAGGCCCGCGGGTCGATCTCGTAGGTGAATACGTCCGCCGCCAGATTGACCTTGATGATGTTCGCCAGGTGGGCCTCTGTGACAGCGCGGTAGAAGCGGGCCGTCGTGCCGGCATCCGACAACTTCCGGCCACGGTGGGTCTGGCCGGAATCCTGACCATCGAGCTTGCCCGCCCACCTTGCCGCATCGGCCTCGAGCGCCGCGATGCGTGCATCCCGCGCCTGACCCTGTTCGCTGGCGGTGTCGGGGCGATGCGCCACGATCAGACGAAAGCCCTGCCATTCCAATTCACCGACGACCTCTTCGGTTGCCGACAGGCAACGCTGCTCATGGAATTCCGCCAGCAGGGTATCGAAGTCGGCATAGCGGCGGGCCGGGACAGCCAGAATGAATTCCAGTGGCTGACCGCCCACCCGAATCGCTCGGATGGCTTCCAGATTATCCAGACTGAGCAAGCCCCGATCGGCAACCAGCACCACCCGCTTGATCGGATAGCGCGCCAGGACCTTCTCGATCGTCGACACCAGCGTCGTCGTCTCGCCGCTGTTGCCGGCGAAGACCTCGTGATGAATCGGCAGGCCTTCGGCGGTCTGTACCACTCCCAGCATCACCTGCCGGACGATCCCGCCATCCTTCGACAGGCCAAAGCGCCGGACCTCGCCAGAGAGTTCGGTGCTGCCTTCGGTACGGATCGTCGTGAGATCGTAGAAGACGATCGACAACTCCTGGTCGATCAAGGGGCGCAGAAGACCGGCCACGACCTTATCCATCGTCTCGGCGCAGTCCGCCAGCGTATCCATGGTGCGCAACAAATGCTGATGGGTGACCGTTTCGCTGGCGACTTCGGGAACGCGGGTGCCTTCCAGCCAGCGCAGGATGCCCAGCTTCGATTCGGGATCGCAGAGGCGGTTGAAGACCATCACCCGCAACAAGCGCTCGGCGTCGAACTGGCGGCGGTTGCGCAATACCCGGCGGAAGGCATCGGCGAAGCCCAGTTCCTGCCACAGGGCGGTGAGCAGCCAGGTATCGCCGACCGACAGGGCGGGTGCGAAGGACACGTCACCGGTGCCCTCTTCAAGGGACGGCTTGCCTGCTGCGCGCAGCAGACCATTGACCAGCGAGTCGGCTTCGCCGGCGCGCACGGCTTCGATCCGTCCGAGGGTGGCGATGACCCGTTGGCGGGAGGCGCCGCCGGTGTCGCGGTAGGCCTCGACGAGCTTCACGTAGCGCCGCGGCCCCGACGTGGTGATCTTCACAAACATGTCGCTACTGTAGCGCCCAGATCGACCACAGGCAATAGCCTCAACGAAATAACGTGTCACTACACGACGGTTTCGGCCAAAATACTAACGCCTTGTTTTTGCAAGCATTGAGGTGCAATTTATGCGATCGGCACGCGAAAAGTGTCGAACTCGGGTGTCCACGGTGGAATCCTCGGCATCGGCCTGCTGTTCTGTCTGCGTGGTCTTTCGAACCGCGGGGCGTGGTCCGACAAGTTGCTCGCCCTGACTTTCTGGTCGCTCAATATCGGTCTGGCAATAATGGTCTTCATGTCGCCCGTGCCGGCCGGTGTCTACCAGGCGTGGGCCAGCATCAGCGAGGGTGTATGGTTTGCACGTTCGCCGGCTTTCGTACATTCGTCGTTGATGGAAACCTTCGTCTGGTTGCGCGTCCCGGGAGACATTGTTTTTGCTCTCGGTACGCTGTTTCTGGCGCTCTTCGCTGGGCGCTTGCTGATCGTCCGGCGTAATCTGGCAGCCGTCGCCAGCGCCAACGCGTTTGCCGGCAAGACGATGTAGGACTGGATCAGGTGAGAGTTCCGGGGCGAGGGTCGGTGGCCCTTGCCCCGCCTTTCCATCTGCCGTACACCAATCCGCACGGAGCGAGACCACCAGATCATGCCAAACGCCAAGACCAACCCGAGAAGACGTGTCATCGAGATAAAGCCCATCGTCGACCCGGACGCCAAGGTCTATCCACGCTCTATAGATGGTTACTTCCAACGTTGGCGCTGGGCCTTCATCTGGCTCACCCAACTCGTCTTCTATGGCCTCTGCTGGCTGCCCTGGAATGGCCGGCAAGCGGTTCTGTTCGACCTCGATACGCGGCGCTTCTATCTGTTCGATCTCGTCCTCTGGCCGCAGGACGCGATCTATCTGGCGATCCTCCTCGCTCTCTCGGCGCTGGCACTGTTCCTGTTCACCGCTGTCGCCGGGCGCTTGTGGTGCGGCTACACCTGTCCGCAAACGGTCTACACCGAGATGTTTCTGTGGTTGGAAAAACTCGCAGAAGGTGAGCGACCGAAACGCATGAAGCTCGACGCGGCACCGTGGTCGGCGCACAAGTTGGCCGTCAAGACCGCCAAGCACACGCTGTGGATCGCGCTTGCCCTTTGGACTGGCCTGACCTTCGTCGGCTATTTCACGCCAATTCGCGACTTGACCCACGGCATCCTCGATCTGTCGCTTGGCCCGTGGGAGGTATTCTGGGTTCTCTTCTACGGCGCCGCCACCTATGGCAACGCCGGTTTCATGCGCGAGCACATGTGCAAGTACATTTGCCCGTACGCGCAATTCCAGTTCGTGATGTTCGACCGCGATACGCTGAACATCACCTATGACCGGCAGCGCGGCGAACCGCGGGGCCCGCGGCGGAAAACTGCCGACCCGCGCGCGGAAGGCTTGGGCGACTGCGTCGACTGCAGCATCTGCGTACAGGTCTGCCCGACCGGTATCGATATCCGCAACGGCCTTCAACTCGAGTGCATTGGCTGCGCGGCGTGCATTGATGCTTGTGACCAGGTAATGGACAAGATGGAGTACCCGCGGGGTCTGATCCGCTATTCGACCGAAAATGCGGTTGACGAAAGCCTGTCGCGCTCCGAAATTATTCGTCGGGCAGCGCGGCCGCGGACGCTGCTCTACCTGGCCGTTTTTCTTGCCGTGTCGACGGCGACCGCCTGGTCGCTGCTCAGCAGGGTGCCGCTCAAGGTCTCCGTAATCCGTGACCGTGCGGTCCTGTCGCGCGAGGCGCCGGACGGCAGCATCGAGAACGTATTCAGCCTGCAGTTGACGAATGCCAGCGAGCAGGCACGGACCTACCGCGTGCACGTTGCTGGCCTGCCCGGACTTCGCCTCGAGGAGGCGCATGAAATCGAAGCGCCGCCAGCCGGCCTTGGAAATGCCGTGCTTGTGCTAAAGGTCGATCCCGAAGCCGCGTCTGCCGGTGCTCACCCCATTCAGATCACCGTCGAAGACATCACCGACGCAAGTATCCGAAAAACCGAAAAGGCGAGCTTCTGGATGCCGTGACGCGAGATCCGTAACGGTCGACAAGTGTCGCCCAAAAATGAAGGCTCAGCGTGTGCGTTCATCAGCTGGCGAACCAGGATGACGGGTTCACCGGTGGGTGGAGGCAAAGCGGCCTGCGCCCGCTCGGACAGCGACGGTTTTGGACATGCTTTTCAGGACCGAGGACCTGTGGCAGCAATAACTAATTGGCGGCCAAAGCTGGCCGAATACTGACTGTTTGTGAACGACGATCACCATGTCAAAACCGCTCGTGTTCGAGAAGCCCGGCCCACAAGCCGGTACGCCGGCCGCAGGATTTGCGCTCTGGGCCCTGGGCTTTCGACCGTTCTACCTGCTGGCCAGCATCTTCGCAGCGCTCTCGATTCCGCTCTGGGTCGCAGTCTATGTAGGCTATCTGCCGGCACCATTTGTACCCGGCCTCATCTGGCACGGCCACGAAATGCTCTTCGGCTACACGCTGGCGGTGATCGCCGGCTTCCTGTTCACGGCCGGTCGTAACTGGACCGGACAGCCGACGCTAACAGGCGTAGCGTTGCAGGCGTTTGCCTTGCTCTGGGTCGCCGGTCGGGTCCTGATGCTGACGCCTTACGCGATGGCGGCAGCGCTGGTCAATGC
>WBZS01001209.1_pt1 | contig 22133 bp, 19 predicted proteins | sample 5204201 | NCBI WGS metagenome assembly WBZS01 (sample SAMN12344357, study PRJNA552823) | activated sludge metagenome | biome: Activated sludge suspended growth; feature: Nitrification reactor; material: Wastewater; isolation source: activated sludge from nitrification reactor of wastewater...
GATCAGCGCCTCCATGGATTCGCCCATGATGTGCTTGATGTGCTCGTGGCTGTTGCCCTGGCCGTCCGGGCCGACCGCCAGCTGCGCCGGCCAGGCGATCTTGGGGTCGTTGACCATCACCGGCTCGCCGCGGGACGCCTCCAGCCGGTCGGCGCACTGCTCGACGATCTTCAGGCTCTCCCACATCTCGTCGAGTCGGATCCGGAACCGGGCGTAGCTGTCGCTGGATTCCCAGCCGTCGTCCGGGCTCCACGACTTCGACTCGAAGTCGTAGGTCTCGTAGCCGCAGTACGGCTGCTGCTTGCGCAGATCCCAGTTGTAGCCGGTGGAGCGCAGTACCGGGCCGGTGACGCCGAGCGCCATGCAGGCGGGCAGGTCCTGGTGGCCGATGCCGATCATCCGCATCTTGAAGATCGGGTTCTCGTTGCAGAAGTCGGCGTACTCGGGCAGGTGCTTGTGCAGCCAGGCGATCAGCTCGCGCAGCTGCGCGATGCCGGTCTCGGGCAGGTCGACGGCGACGCCGCCCGGCCTGATGTAGGCGTGGTTCATCCGCAGCCCGGTGACCGCCTCGAAGAAGTCGAGGATCATCTCGCGCTCACGGAAACCGATTGTCATCACCGTCAGCGCACCGATCTCCATGCCGCCGGTGCCGATGCAGACCAGGTGTGACGCGATCCGGTTCAGTTCCATCATCAGCACCCGGATCACGTTGGCGCGCTCGGGTATGTCGTCGGTGATGCCGAGCAGCCGCTCCACGGCCAGGCAGTAGGCCACCTCGTTGAAGATCGGCGCGACGTAGTCCATCCGGGTGACGAAGGTGGTGCCCTGCGTCCAGGTCCGGTACTCCATGTTCTTCTCGATGCCGGTGTGCAGGAAGCCGATGCCGGGGCGGATGCTCAGCACGGTTTCGCCCTCGCACTCCAGGATCAGCCGCAGCACCCCGTGGGTGGACGGGTGCTGCGGACCCATGTTGATCACCAGGATCTCGTCGGAGCGCTCGGCCTGCTCGGCGGCGATGTCCGCCCAGTCGCCACCCATCGCCGTGTAGACGGTGCCCTCGGCGGCCTCGCCGGGCTGGGCGTAGAAGTCGGTCGTGCTCATCGGTAGCTCCTCCGCTGGTCGGGCGGCGGCACGGTCGCGCCCTTGTACTCCACCGGGATGCCGCCCAGCGGATAGTCCTTGCGCTGCGGATGCCCGACCCAGTCGTCCGGCATCAGGATGCGGGTCAGGTGCGGATGGCCGTCGAAGACGATGCCGAACATGTCCCAGGTCTCGCGCTCGTGCCAGTCGGCGGCCGGGTAGATCGCTACCACGCTCGGCACGTGCGGGTCGCCGTCCGGGGCCGTGGTCTCCACCCGCAGCCGGCGGTTGTGGGTCATCGACTGAAGGTGGTAGGCGACGTGCAGTTCGGCGCCGTCGTCGGTCGGGTAGTGGACGCCGGAGACGCTGGCGCAGAACTCGAAGCGCAGCTGCGGGTCGTCGCGCAGCTGGCCCATCACCTCGGTCAGCTTCTCGCGCAGCACCAGGAAGGTCAGTTCGCCGCGGTCGAAGATGACGCGGACCAGCGAGTCGGGCACCAGGTGCACCAAGCGGGCGGTCGCACCGGCGTACCAGCCGTCGCTGGGCAGGCCGGCGTTGGGCAACTCGACGGCCCGGACGAGACGGCCGTAGCCGGAGGTGTCGCCCGAACCGTCCGACCACATGCCCTTGCGGGTCTCGATGACGTGGGAGCCGGCGGGCACCTGCGCGACGGCGTCCGCCTCGGTGGGCTGGGCCTCGTCCGGCTGGGCGTCCTCGCGCTCGAGCCCCGCGCCCGGTGCCGAATCGGGGCCCGCGGCGGGGCTGTCGACGGTCTTTTCCTCGCCGGGCAGCTTTTCGTCCGGACCCTGGGCCTTGTCCTTGGGAGCATCGGTCATCGCATGAGGCCCTTCATCTCGTGCGTCGCCATCGCCTCCAGCGCCGCCTGCTCCTGCGCCTCGAGTTCCTCCAACTCATGGGCGCCGATCGGACGCTTCAGCACGATGTCCTTGCGGAGCTTGAACATGGCGTCGATCAGCATGTCGGGACGGGGCGGGCAACCGGGCACGTACATGTCGACCGGCACCAGGTGATCGCCGCCTTGGACGATCGCGTAGTTGTTGAACATGCCGCCCGAGGAGGCACAGACGCCCATCGCCATCACCCACTTCGGGTTCGGCATCTGGTCGTAAACCTGGCGCAGTACCGGCGCCATCTTCTGGCTGATCCGTCCCGAGATGATCATCAGGTCGGCCTGTCGTGGCGAGGCGCGGAACACCTCCTGGCCCCAGCGTCCGGCATCGAAGCGCGGCGCACCGTAGGTCATCATCTCGATCGCGCAGCAGGCCAGCCCGAAGGTCGCCGGCCAGAAGGAGGCCTGCCGCATCCAGCCGAACAGGCCCTCGACCGTGGTCAGCAGCACCCCTTGGGGAATCTTCTCCTCAAGCCCCATGTCGCACCCTCCGTGCCGTCATCGCGCTCAGTCCCATTCCAGCCCACCGCGCCTGATCTCGTAGACGTAGGCGACGCCCAGCACCAGCAGGAAGATCATCATCGCGCCGAAGCCGAAGACGCCCAGGTTGTCGAAGGCCACCGCCCACGGGTACAGGAAGGCCACCTCGACGTCGAAGACCAGAAACATCATCGCCGTGATGTAGTACTTGACCGGGAACCGACCGCCGCCCGCGGCCGCCGGGGTCGGATCGATGCCACACTCGTAGGTGTCGTACTTGGCCCGGTTGTAGCGGCGCGGGCCGACCACCAGGCTGAGCACCACCGACACGACCAGGAAGCCGCCGGCCAGCACCATGATCCCGAGGATCGGGATGTAGGGACTCATCATTGCCTCCGTCCGGTCATGCCGAGGGCACCACCCTCGACAGCGAGTGGATCACTCGGTCCATCCAATCACCTTCCCGGGTGTCATAAAGGTGAGCCAGCAACTTGATGGTGAATCGCATCAGGGTGCGTCGCGGCAGTCCGTAGCGGACGCAGACGCGCATCACCTCGGGCCGCTCGATCAGCTTCACGAAGCCCTGGCCGAGCCGGAAATAGCCGCCCCACTCGTGCGCGAGCCGGACGGGATAGCCGGCCAGCGCCTTCTCGGCGGCCGGCGTCCCGACCCCCTCGGCGTGGGCCCGGGCGACGGCCTCGGCCGCGGCCTCGCCGGCCTCCATCGCGTACGGGATGCCTTCGCCGTTGAACGGCGACACCATGCCACCCGAGTCGCCGACCAGCAGCAGACCCCTGGTGTAGGCGGGTTTGCGGTTGAACGCCATCGGCAATGCGGCGGACGCGATGGTGCCGACCTGGTTGTCGGGGTTGAAACCCCACTCGGCGGGAGTGTTCGCCAGCCAGGTGCGCAGCAGCTCGCGGTACTTCAGCTTCTGTGAGGCGGCGGTGCTGGCCACCGTGCCCAGCCCGACGTTGCAGGTGCCGTCGCCCATGCCGAAGATCCAGCCGTAGCCGGGCAGCAGGTTGGACTCCCCCGGCTTGCCGTCCCACAGCTGCAGCCAGGACTCCATCCAGTCGTCGTCATGCCGCGACGAGGTGAAGTAGGTGCGGCAGGCGACACCCATCGGTCGCTGGGCGTTCTTCAGCAGGCCCATCGACTTCGCCACCGGGGAGGAGTTGCCGTCGGCGGCCACCACGATCGGGGCGCGGAAGGTGCGGCCGTCCTTGGTGGTGACGCCGGCGATCCGGCCGCTGCGGTCGTCGACGACCGCACCGTTGACATTGGCCTGTTGGTACAGGGTGGCGCCCTTGTCGACGGCATGGTTGGCGAGCAGCTCGTCGAAGTCTGCACGCTTGCGGACCAGGCCGAAGGACGGGAACTCGGCCAGCTCGGGCCACGGGATGTGGAACGGCTCGGGGCGTGCGCCATAGACCCGCAGGCCCTTGTTGTGCAGCCAGCCGGCGTCCTCGGTGATGTCGATACCGAGTCGCAGCAGTTGCTTGGTGGCTCGCGGGGTGAGCCCGTCGCCGCAGACCTTGTCCCGCGGGAAGCTGCTCTTCTCCAGCAGGGCGACGCTGAGGCCCTGGTCGGCCAGCCAGCAGGCGGTGCTCGCCCCGGCGGGACCGGCGCCGACGACGATGACGTCCGCCAGCTCCTCGGACATGCCACTCCTCGTCATTTCGGTTCACTCGCGCCCCAGGCGCAGCGTCAGTCTAGGCACGAAATGACATGACAGCCATTCGGGACCACGGTGTACGGCTGACTAAGCTGCGCGGGTGATCTCAGGCTCTGTCGTCGCCCGCACAATCCCTATTAACGATCCGGGAACGTTGGCAAAATACCTTGTGGACGACGGCTCGGTGGCCTGGCTGCGGCGAGGCGACGGAATGATCGGGCTGGGCTGTTTCGCCCGGGTGGAGGTGGCAGATCCGTCCGAGGCGGATGCCTGGTGGAAGGGGTTCGTCGCGGGTCTCGAACACCGCTCCGAGGTGAGCGGCGTGGCTGGGGCCGGACCTGTCGCGTTCGGGTCGTTCAGCTTTGATCCCGGGCACACATCGGGGACGTCGCGGCTGGTGGTTCCGCGGGTCATCATCGGACGCCGGGACGGTAGCTCGTGGTTGACGGTTCTCGGCGACACCCCTGATCCGCTGGTCGAGCCCGGGTCGCTGGTCGAGCTTGTCGCGATCTCCGGACCACCGGCGGGCCAACCCACGTCGCTGGTCGAGTCTGTCGAGAACCCTCCTCGCCCACGCAAGCCGAAGGACGTCAAGGTCGCCGCCGTCGCCGCCGACGAGGACCGCTGGCGGCGCCGGGTCGCCGAGGCCGTCCGCCGGATCGAGAGCAACGGGCTGGAGAAGGTGGTGCTGGCCCGGGCGGTGACCGCGACGGCGTCCGAACCGATCGACGTCCGGCATCTGGTGGCGACCCTCAGCGATGAGTATCCGAGTTGCTGGACGTTCAGTGTGGACGGCCTGGTCGGTGCGTCGCCGGAGATGCTGGTGCGTCGCGAGCGCGGGTTGGCGACCTCACGGGTGCTGGCCGGCACGATCCGACGCAGCGGCTCGGAGGAGACCGACCTGAAGCTGGCCAGCTCACTGGCCCGGTCGTCGAAGAACCTCGCCGAGCACGAACTCGCGGTGGCGTCCGTCGCCGAGGCACTGGCGCCGCTGTGTTCGGGAATGAACGTGCCCGAATCCCCGTATGTGCTGGAACTGCCGAACGTCCTTCATCTGGCCACTGACGTCACCGCGGTCGCGCACAAGAAGGCGTCCTCGCTGAGGTTGGCCGCCGCCCTGCATCCCTCCGCCGCGGTGTGCGGGACGCCGACGGAGGTCGCCCGGGCAGCCATCGCCGAACTCGAGGGCCTGGACCGGGGCCGCTACTCGGGTCCGGTCGGCTGGATCGACACCAACGGCGACGGCGAGTGGGCCATCGCCCTGCGCTGCGGCATGGTGGACACCACCGACCCCCGCCGGATCGACCTGTTCGCCGGCTGCGGCATCGTCGAAGGCTCCGACCCCGACGAGGAACTCGCCGAAACGAAGGCGAAGCTGGTGCCGATGGTTACTGCGCTCGGCCTCTGACTGCTCCCGTTGGTCGAGCTTGTCGCAACCATCGGTCGGTTGAGCTTGTCGAAACTCCTCGCCCGCGCTCAGAAAGCTGGGTCTCTACACGCCCGACCGACGAGTCAGCGGCGCACCCGGTAGCGCAGGTGGAGCACCCGGTTGCCCTGGATCGCTTCGTCGGCGTCATCGAGGAGGTGCTGGGCGTCGACCGAGCCGAAGTAGCGCTTGCCGGACCCGAACACGACGGGGACGACATCCATCCGCACCTCGTCGACCAGGCCCGCGGCCAGCGCCTGGCCACCCACGTCACCGGCCGCAACCTCGACCACCCGGTCACCCGCAAGCTGCTGCGCCCGAGCCACGGCAGCCTCGATGCCGTCGACGAAGTGGAACGGCGCCTCGGGATGCCAGCCCTCGGGCCGGCCGCGGTGGGTGACAACGATGACGTGGTCGATCCCGCTCGGCGGGACTCCGTCCCAGCCGTCCGTCAGATCGAAGACATGGCGACCGGTGATCGTCACGCCGATGCCGTCCCAGTACGGTCGGGTGTAGTCGTAGGACGCCCGCGACACCGTCAAGAAGCCGCCGTCGTCCAACGGGACGTCACCGCTGGTCAGCCAGTCGAACAGCGGTCCGGGCTGGTCGTCAAAGTCCGCGATGAAGCCGTCGACCGATACCGAGGCGTACATGACCACCCTGCCCATGGGACCTCTCCTCTGCTCGGCGTGGGTCAGCGAGTCGGACGCTGCACCTTGATCTTCTGGCCCGGGCCCTGCTTCTTCAGCGTTTCCTTCTCGCGGTTCAGCGCCTCCTGCTGGGCCTTCATCTCGTCCATGTTGAAGGTGCCGCGCAGGAAGATGAACGCGATGGCCGCGATCGCGAACGAGTAGAGCGGCGAGCCGCCGAGCATCACCGGCGCGGTGATCAGCACCACCATGTCGAGGCCGCGGAGCAGGTTGAAGATCAGCCCGGGCGGCACCGCACCGGACGCCGTGGCGACCATCGGGGTGTTGAAGTCGGCCTTCTTCGCCGTCACCCAGCGGACGGCGCCCAGCCAGCCGGCGAATCCGGTGACGATCGCGATCAGCGCGCCGTCCACCGGCGACCGTTCGGCGCCGCCGGAGGTGATCCCGATGAAAGCGGGAATCGTCGCCAGCGACCAGAGCATGGCCAGTAGCAACGGCACCGCCATCGCCACCGTCCGCACCTGGGAGGTCGGGAACGGGAACATCCGGGCCAACCCGCCGGTGCGGGTCAATACCCGCAGCATCGACAGGAACGGCACCAGCACCACGACCAGGATCAGCCCCGACACCAGCGCGTTGATGGTGGTCATCCCCAGAGCATCCAGCGCGTATGGCGCCACCACGGACGCCACCAGCGGCACCAGCGGACGCGGGAACCTGCGCAGCCGCTGCAAATCGCGCCACAACAGCGCCCGCAGGCCCTGCCCGTGCCCGGGCGTCGGAGTGACATGGCCGCGTTCGACGGCGGCGCGCTCCACCACGATGTCGCGGACCAAGCCGAAGTCGAGCGCATACATGGCGCCCTGCATGCCGGCCACCAGCGAGCCGCCCGAGGTGAGCCGCGCCCGACGAATCAGGTTGAGCCGGCGTCCGGCCCGGATGAGTTCGATCACCAGCACCAGCAGCCCGATCCCCGCTGCCACGGACGGACCGAAGTCGACGGCCGCGGCGGGGACCGAGAAGGTCAACCAGCCGGCCGCGACCGCCACGGTCAGCAGCAGCGTGGCCAGCGCCAGCAGCGCGAACAGGGTCTGCGCGGCGCGGGTCAGGCTGGTCCGTTCGCGGGTCTGCTCGGCGGCCGCGAAGGCGGTCAGTCCCGCCGCGCCGAGTCCGTTGGCAAGCGCCCACAACCCGATGTCGAGCAGGCTCGATCCGCTCAGCGCCGCGATCAGCGCACCCAGCACGGCGGCCAGGATGCCCGCGGCGGCGATCGCGAGCCGGAGCCGTCCGGACAACAGCCGGGAGCGTTCGATCGGGGCGTCCATCAGCCAGAAGCCCTCGGCCGCCGAGACCAGCACCGGGCCGAACAGCCGGGCCACCGCGAGGGTGAGTCCGAGCAGTGCGAACCAGGTCGCCCACGGCACCAGCGTGCGCGCCGACACGCAGGACGCCTCGGCGCAGCTGGCCATCGTCGTCTGCGCCTTCAGGACCAGATTGGTCAGCATGGCGCCGACCAGCAGGATGCTGAAGACGGCGACGTAGGCGTCCTGGATCGCTTGCATGATCGAGCGGGTGGCGCGGCCGTGGCGCCACTGCTTCATCGCGTCGTGCAGTTCGCGCTCGTCCACCGGCTCGGACGGCGCGTTCGGCAGGAACCAGAAGCTGCGCTCCGGTTCGGGCGCCGGGGCCGGCGCCTTCTCCGGCTTCGGCGCGGCAGGCGTCGCGCCCGAGCGGATCAGCCTGCGGGACTTCTTGCTCACGCGCTGACCTCGTCGGCGACGGCGTCCGCACCGACCCGGACGACACGGGTGGCCACCACGTCGACCAGCTTCGGTTCGTGGCTGGCCAGCACGATCGCCAGGCCGCGGGACCGTTCGGCGGCCAGCCTGGCCGCCAGCCAGTCGACGCCCTCGACGTCCAGGCGCTGCTCGGGCTCGTCGAGTACCAGCAGTTGACGTGGCCGGACGAAGGCGGTGGCGAGGGCCAGCCGCCGGCGCTGACCCGACGACAGCGTGCCGGGCAGCTGCCCGGACTGCGGCACCAGCTGCACCTCGTGCAGCACCTCGTCGACCGCCGTCTCGGGGTCGGGGACGCCGTGCGCGCGGGCCAGGAGGTCGAGATGCTCGACGACCGACAGGTCGGGGAAGAAGTCCAGGTCGTCGATGACGGTGGCGACGGCGCGGCGCACCTCGGGGTTCGTTTCGCTCATCCGGACGCCGTTGACCTCGACCGTGCCCTCGTCGGGGGTATCGGCGCCGACCAGGCAGCGCAGGATGGTGGACTTGCCGGCACCGTTGCGGCCGGTCAGCGCGATCGCCTCACCCTCGCGGACCTCAAGGTTGAAATTGTCCACGATGACGACCGGACCGAAGGCTTTGCGGAGTCCGGCCACCTTGAGCACTGTGCTGCGTTTGGCCATGGGCAGGATTCTCCCTCACGATCCATGCCCGGTCCGAATCGTCCGCGGTGTCGGTGCGGCGTGGCAGGCTATGCCGCGTGGGTGAACCGAGAGGGGCGAAGGCGACGCTGGCCAAGCGCCGGGCCGATGTCGCAGAGATGTTCGACGGCGTGGCGGCCCGGTACGACCTGGTGAACGACGTGCTCACCGGCGGGTTGGATCATCGCTGGCGGCGTGCGGTGGTGGCCGCCGTCGCACCCAAGCCGGGTGAGCGGATTCTCGACCTGGCCGCGGGCACCGGCACCTCGTCCAAGCCGTTCGCGGACGCCGGGGCGTTGGTGGTGCCGGCCGACCTGAGTTTCGGCATGCTGCAGGTCGGCAAGCAGCGTCAACCCGAGCTGGCCTTCGTGAACGCCGACGCGCTGGCGCTGCCGTTCGCCGACGGCGCCTTCGACGCCGTCACCATCTCGTTCGGGCTGCGCAACGTCGAGGACACCGCGGCGGCGGTCACCGAGCTGCGCCGGGTGACCCGGCCGGGTGGCCGGGTGGTGATCTGCGAGTTCTCGACGCCGACCGAGGCCTGGCTGCGGCTCGCCTATCACGGTCTGGCGCTGCGGGCGTTACCCCTTGTCGCGCGGCTGACGGCGTCCAACCCGGTGGCGTATGAGTATCTGGCAGAGTCGATCCGGGCCTGGCCGGCCCAGCCGGTCCTGGCCGACGCGATGGCGGCGGCCGGGTGGCGCGACGTCGAATGGCAGAACCTGAGCGGGGGCATCGTCGCGCTGCACCGCGGCCGCGCCTGATGTTGTTCGCACTGGACGCGTACGCCGCCCGCAGCTGTCCGGTCAAGACGCACAACTCTTTCCATCCCGGCATGACCTTGCCGGCTGCGGACGAGGGCTTGCGCGAGGTGTTCCACGGCGGCATCGCCTTTCAGGCCGACGTGATCACCCAGCTGCTGTCCGGTTTCGAGGGTTCGGTGCTCGACGGACGTGCGCTCACCGAACGGTCGAGTGCCGAGCAGGAGCGGGCGGCGCTGGAGGCGATGGCGTCCGGGGTCGACGTGCTGATCGGGCCGTTGTTGCCGCGTGATCTGGTGGCGCATCGCAGCGGACGCCCTGATCTGCTGCTCCGTGATGCGGACGGCGGCTATCACCCGGCCGAGATCAAATCCCATCGGGTCAGCGACCCGCGTGGCGGCGGTTCCGCCCTCACCTGGTCGGCGCTGTCGGATCCGCTGCGGCGCCAGGTGTTGGAGGGGCACCGGTTCCGCTACACCTGGCGGCTCAACGACCTGCTGCAGCTCGCGCACTACCGGCGGATGCTCGAGACCATCGGGCATGCCGCGGCCCTGCCGCTGGCGGCGGTGGTCGGCAGCGACGAGTTGCCCGAGCTGGGCCGGGTGCTGTCCTGGGTCGATCTGGGCGCCGCACTGCTGCCGCCCAGCCCGCGGGCGGCGTCCGTCGGCCCGGGGGTTTCGCCGCGGGTGAGTCCGTCGGTCGAGCTGATGGAGCCGGGTGCGCCGTCCGCGGCGGCCGAACGCGTGTCCGCCCTGGACAGGTACGACGTGGAGCATGCCTTCCGGGTCGAGATCGCGCAGGTCGCCGCATCGCTCACCCCGGACGATCCGCCGGCCCTGCTGCCGGTCGCCAACCGGGAGTGCGGCTGGTGCCAGTGGTGGGACGTCTGCCGGCCCCAGCTGGACGACGACGACCTGAGCCTGCGGATCTCGAAGTCGCCGCTGGACGTGTATGAGATCCGGGTACTGCGCGAGTTGGGGGTGGCAACCGTCGCCGACCTGGCCGCGACCGATCTGGAGGCCCTGCTGCCCGACTATCTGCCACGCGTCACCCACCGGGTGGGTGCCGAGGACCGGCTGCGGCTGGCCTGGCGACGGTCGGTGCTGATGGCCCGCGGCGTGGATTTCGACCGGGTCACGCAGGGCCCGATCGACGTGCCGTCCGCGACGCTGGAGATCGACCTGGACATCGAGACCTCCTCCGACGACCGGGTCTACCTGTGGGGGTTCGGCGTCAGCGACGCCCGGGACGGCAGCCGCTACTACCGGCACTTCAGCGCCTTCGAACCGCTCGATGACAAGGCCGAACAGAGCTTGGCGATGGCGGCCATGAGCTGGTTGCGTGACCTCGTGGACGGCATCGATACCCTCGTCTACCACTACTCCGACTATGAGGTGGTCCGGCTGCAGAGGTTGGCTTCCGCAAGCGGCAGCGAGGTGCTGGCCTGGGCGGTGGAGTGGGCACGGCCGCATTTCGTCGACCTGTTCACCGCGATCCGCACGCATTTCTTCGGTACCCAGGGGCTGGGCCTCAAGGTGGTCGCCACCCGCGCCGCCGGCTTCCGCTGGCGCGACGAAACTCCCGGCGGGCTGAACAGCCAGGCTTGGTTCGATGAGGCCGTCAGCGGCACCAGCGAGGACGTCCGGGCCGCCGCCCGGCAGCGGGTGCTGGAGTACAACGAGGACGACGTCGAGGCCACCTGGCACGTCCGGCGTTGGCTGCGCACCCTGCGCTGACGGGCAGGCCGGGCCCGATCTACCTCTTACGCGGGGACGGTTTTATTGGTACGGAGGGACGGTTCCTTTCGTTCCAAAGTGGCACGCCGGGGACGGTTCTTTTCGTACCGCTTGACGCCGGAGTGGACCGAAAAGAACCGTCCCCCCGTACCGCTACTCGCCGAGGGCGAGACGGAACCGCGGTGCCGGGCCGAACTCCGTGGTGGCCTGGCCGGCGGGCAGGAAACCCACCGCTCGATAGAACGCTTCGGCGTGGGGGTTGCCGGTGACCATCAGCGTGCTGGACCCGGATTCCCGCGCCTCCCGGATGGCCGCCAGCATCAGACGGCGTCCGACTCCGTGACGCTGCCAATCCGGATCCACGAAGAGGTCGTCGATCTCCGGGGCGTCCGGGTCGTCGTGGGTCACGGTGATGAACCCGACGACCTCGCCGTCCGTGGTCGCGACCGTCGTCCTACCGGTGGCGAGCGCGGAGCCGTCGAACTCCAGATGCTGCGGGTGGGCGAGCAACAGGTCGCGATCCCCCGCGTTGGACAGGGACGCCCGCCGGTAGACGCTGCGCAGTCCCTCGAGGTCACTCGCGGACGCCGTGCGCACGACGATCTCGACACCCTCGGCACTCGAGCGGGTTGCCCGGTTGGGCGCGAGATCAGTGATGACCTGGCTCGCAAGGGCGTTGAGCTGGGCGTTCAGGTCGCGCCGCAGGGTGCGGTCGATGGTCGCCACGACGACGTCCAGTCCCTCGATCGGACGTCGCAGCGCGGCCGCCAGGCCCCTCTCGTCGCTCACCCGGCGGACGGGGACCCCGTGCGCTTCGGCGAGCCGGACGGGGTCGACTCCGGGCGGCGTCCCGAACACCCGCTCGAACGAGTCCGCATAGGTGTCGGCGCCGTATTCGAGGGTGGCGAAGATGCTGCCACCGGAGTCGTCGGCGACCACGATCCGCAGATCCGGACGCCGCTCGCCCAGCCCGGCGGCCAGGCCGTTGCCGTCGTGCAGGAAGGTCAGGTCACCGCACAGCAGCGTGACGGGCTCCCCGGACGCCAGCGCGACACCCACAGCGGTGGACGTCGTGCCGTCGATGCCGGCCAGGCCCCGGTTGGCGAACACCCGTGCGCTGCCGCCGCAGGCCAGGTCGGCGTCCCGGATCGGCTGGCTGTTGCCGAGCATCAGCACTCCCGACCCGACGGACGCCACCACCGCGGCAGCCACCGCGGGTCCGGTCAATTCCTGCTGCGCAGACACCACTTCGTCGATACGTGCCGCCACCAGGACGTCCGCGGCCCGCCAACGTTCCAACCATCCGGACTCGTCGAGCTCAGCAGCGACCAAGCCCGGCACCACCCGAGCCGCCCGCCAGCCCGCGTCCGGCCACTCCGGCGCGGCGCTGACCACGATGATCTCGACATCGTCCCTGGCCAGCAGCCGGTTCACCGGCCGCGACAGGGTGGGATGGCCAAGCACCACGACCCGCTCCACCTCCACCGCCAGGGGGGAGCCGAGCAGCAGCGACCCGGTCCGCAGCGCGGCGGCACGGGCATTGCTGGAGGGCTCGGCGACCAGCGGAAACCCACCGGACCGCGCCAGCTGGGCAGCCTGCCGTCCGGTCTCGACTGTCGCGTCTCCGCACACCACCACGGTGCGCGGACCAACCGCCAAGGACACCGCCAGCGGCGCCTCCGAGGCCTCCCGCACCACCGCACTCAGCGTGGGCAGGGGTGTCTCGTCACCGACCAGCGGCTGATCCAGTTCCACATTCAGATGCGCCGGGCCCGGATTGCGGCTGCCCGCACCGCCGGCCAACACCCATGCCCGCGACGTCTGGGCCCGCCACGAGGCCGGCGCCGCCGCCGACGACACCCGCGCCGACCAGCGCACGAACGGCTGGAAGAGCCGGGCCTGGTCGGTGGTCTGGTTGGCACCGACCCCGACCAGCGCCGCCGGCCGGTCGGCGCTGATCACCAGCAGCGGGACGCCGCTGTGATGCGCCTCCATCACGGCCGGAAGCAGGTTGCCGACGGCGGTGCCCGAGGTGGTCAGCACCGGCACGGGGCGTCCGGACGCCTTTGCGAGGCCAAGCGCCAGGAAGCCGGCGCTGCGTTCGTCGAAGCGGACGTGCAGCCGCAGCCGTCCCTCGGCCTCGGCCCGCGCGAACGCCAGGGCCAGAGGTGCGCTGCGCGAGCCCGAGGCGAGCACGGCGTCCGTCACGCCCTGCGCGCACAACTGCGCCACGATCGTGCCGGCGCACCGCGACGAACTCACCTAATCCCCTCTTCCACGTCGGACAGCCGCCGGTACCACCACCGGTCCAGTTCGTCCGCTGCCCGCCAATCATCCCCGCCTGCGGATCGCTGCTCGAAGCTGTTCCGAGCGAGGACGCGCCCGACGGGATGAGCTGGGACCCCCAGCTCTTGTGGGCGTATCGGATCATACGGTGCACGAGCTGGGAGTCGCAGATCGCCCCTCGGGTGCGCCGCAGCCGGGGCATGACCGAGCAGCGGTTCGCTGGGGGCAACCCGGCGCACCTCGATCGCGCCGTCGACCGCGATCAGCGGGTCTTCGACGACATCGCGGGCGAGCAGAGCGACCGTGTTCAGCCCGCAGGCGTACGGCAGTTCGGGCAGCGCAGCAGCCAGCGCGACACCCGCGGCAATGCCGACCGAGCTCTCCAGCGCCGACGACACCACCACCGGCATCGCCAGCCGTTCGGCCAGCTCCAGGCAGGGCCGGACGCCGCCCAGCGGCTGCACCTTCAGCACCGCGACGTCCGCCGCATGCAGCGCGGCGACCCGTTCGGGGTCACCCGAGCGCCGGATCGACTCGTCGGCCGCCACCGGCACCTCGATGCCTGCCCGGGCGAGCCGGACCCGAAGCTCGGCCAGCTCCTCGACGGTGGCGCACGGCTGTTCGACGTACTCGAGTCCGAACCGGGCCAGTTCCCGCAGCGCCCGAACGGCTTCGTCGATGTCCCAGGCACCGTTGGCGTCGATCCGCACCCGTCCGGACGGCCCGAGCGCGTCGCGCACGGCCTCCACCCGGGCGAGATCGTCGGCCAGCGATTGACCGCGCTCGGCGACCTTCACCTTGGCCGTCCGACACCCTCCGGCCAGCGCGAAGCTGCCCGCCTGTTCAGCGTCCACGGCCGGGACGATGCTGTTCACCGGCACCTCGGATCGCACCGGCGCCGGCCAGCCCTCCACGGCGGCCTCAACTGCCGCCCGCCACCAGGCGTCGATCTCGGGTCGCTCATACTCGGGGAAAGGGCTCCACTCGCCCCAGCCGGCTGCCCCCTGGACCAACATCCCGGAACGTCGCGTGACCCCCCTGAAACGCGTTGTCAGCGGCAGATCGAAGGTGAGGGTAGTGGCGATCAACGTAACCCCCGTTGGTTGAGCCCGTCGACGCGTGCGGGTTGAGCTTGTGGAACCCCCTGTGCCGGTGCCATGTCAGCCGAGGTCTCGACACGCTCGACGAACGACGCTCGTTCATGAACCGACATTCAGGCCCCGATCACCAGGCCGAGCGCGATCCCGGCAGCCGCGACGAGTTCGCCCAGCCCGACCAGCTTCAGCACCTGGATCAACGCACGCCCGGCACCACCGGTCAGCACGATGCGCACGGGTCCGGCCAGCAGCAGCACGCCGAGCAGCCCGAGCAGCGCCCACCAGGTGGTCAGCACCGCCAGCGCCACAACGGCGGCCAGCGCGACAACCACCAGGAACACGAAGAACCAGCGGGTGCCCCGATCGCCGAGCCGGGTGGCCAGGGTGCGTTTGCCGGACGCCGCGTCCCCGGCGAGGTCGCGCAGGTTGTTGGCGACCAGGATGGCGCAGGCCAGCGCGCCGATCGCGACCGCCGCCGCCCAGGTGGCCGGCGGGGTGCTGCCGACCTGCACCAGCACGGTGCCACCGACGGCGACCAGCCCGAAGAAGACGAAGACGAACAACTCCCCCAGCCCCAGATAGCCGTAGGGACGGCGTCCGCCGGTGTAGAACCAGGCGGCCGCGATCGCGGCAACCCCGACCGCCAGCAGCCACCACAGTTGGCTGAGCAGCACCAACCCGAGCCCGGCAACGACGGCGACGCCGAAGCAAGCGAACGCAGCCGCCTTCACGCTGCGCGGCTCGGCGACCCCCGAACCGACCAGCCGCATCGGACCGACCCGATCGGCGTCGGTGCCGCGGATGCCGTCGGAATAGTCGTTGGCGTAGTTGACGCCGACCTGCAGGGCCAGCGCGACGGCCAGGCAGAGCAGCGCCAGCGCCCAGGAAAAGTCACCCTCGAAGGCGGCGATCCCACTGCCGGCAAGCACCGGAGACACGGCGGCTGGGAGAGTCCGAAGACGGGCGCCCGCCAGCCATTGACTCGTTGTCGCCACTCAGCTCCCTTCGGCCCACAACCGGCGCAGGCTCCGCCGATCGATCTTGCCAGTGGAGGTTCGGGGCAGGCCAGCGACCCGGCGCAGCCGCCGCGGAATGGCGGACGGCTCGAGGCGTCCGGCCAACCGGGAGCGACAGTCGTCCAGGCTCAACGACAGCTCGGTGAGCGCGACGATCACCGTCCCCCAGCGCTCGTCCGGCATCCCCATCAGCGCCAACGCTCCCGGCCCGAAGACGGCGTCCGCGGTGCGTTGCGCCCGGCCCAGATCGACGTTGACGCCTCCCGTGATCACTACCTCGTCGAGGCGCCCGAGGACCCGCAGCCGGCCGTCCGTCCAGCGGCCCCGGTCGTGAGTGCGCAGGGTGCGTCCGTCGGCACTCAGGTTGAGGGCGGCCGCGGTGGCGTCCGGATCGAGCCGGTAGCCGGAGAAGACGCAGTCACCCGCGATGGTGATCCGTTCGTCGGGCTCGATGTCGATGCGGACGCCGTCCAGCGGGACGCCGTCGTAGACGCAGCCGCCGCAGGTCTCGGCCATGCCGTAGGTGGCGACCAGCTTGATGCCGGCCTCCCGGCCGCGGGCCAGCAGCGCCGCGGGGATGGCCGAGCCACCGACCAGGACGGCGTCGAACCTGGTCAGCGCGGCCACGGTGTCCGGATCGTTGAGAGCGCGATGCAGCTGGGCGGCGACCACGGAGAGGTAGTTGCGGCCGTCCCGCAGCGGCAGTTCGGAGAGATCGGACGGCACCACGCTGATCCGGGTGCCGGCGACCGCCGCCCGGGCGGCGGTCATCAGTCCCGCGACGTAGTGCAGCGGCAGCGGACACACCCAGTGGCCCATACCGCCGAGCCGTCGGTGCGTCGCCGCCACCGAGGCGCGGACGGCGTCCGTGGTCAGCAGCACACCCTTGGGGTCGCCGGTCGAGCCCGAGGTGCCGACCAGCACCGCGGCGTCCGCATCGAGCGGTGACCCAGCCAGATCCCAGGACGTCGGAGCGGACGCCCCGTCGGCCACCACGGCGACCGGCCGGCCGCCCGCCAGAACCTCGGCGATCGCCGCCGGAACGGCCGGACCGCTGATCACCCGGGTACGCACCCGTTCACCCTAACGGCGCCCGCGACACCGCCGGACTGTGCCCGGCACAACCACCCCAAAGGGGTGACCGGGCCCGCCCGATGCTGTGTGCACAGCGGGTAGATTGAATGCATGGGACGAGTACTTCCGGTGGTGCTGTTGGCTCTGCTGGTCGTGTATTGCCTGGTCGAGGTGGCACAGGCCGATCCGGACCGCGTCCGGGTGCTGCCGAGGTGGCTGTGGGTGGCCCTGATCATCCTGCTGCCCGGCCTGGGTGCGATCGCCTGGCTGATCGCCGGACGCCCGCAACGGCATCAGCCACCGCGCAAGCCGCCCCGGGCTCCGGACGACGACCCGGACTTCCTGCGCGGCCTTTAAGCTCGCCGTCGGTCGAGCCTGCGGAGACCCCAACCCTTCATGATCAGTTGCGCCGCTGAACCGGCGGGATGATCCCGTCCTCGATTGCCCGACGGAACAGCTCCAGCTTGTTGTTCGCCGGACGATTCACCTGGGTGTACTTCACCCGGATGCGCTTCAGATATTCCTTCACGCTGTTCTCGGTGATGTACAACTGCTGGGCGACCTCGGGAATTTCCAGCCCCGCCACATACAGCGACAGCACCTGCCGTTCCCGCGGGCCGAGGCTGGCCGCGACGTAGTTGGTGTCGGATTCGATGGCGGCGAGGATCTCCTGGGAAAGCACCATCTGGCCATGAGCCACGGCCTGGAGAGCTTCGATGGTCTGGGTGATCGGTTCGGCCTTGCGGCACACCCCGTCCGCGCCGCCGGCCAGCGCGCGGCGCACCAGGCGGATGTTGTCGGCGATCGAGTAGACCAGAATGCGGTGCCCGACCTCGGCGAGACGCTCCACGTTCTCTTTCGGATCCGAATCGTCGCCCAGTGACAGATCGAGCATCACCACGTCGGCGTCCACCGAGTCGGCGAGGAAGGCATCCACCGTGTCGTGGGAACTGACCACCCGGACATGTCCGCCGGCGTGTTGCTGCAGGGCAGCCCCGATCCCCAGCCGGATCACCTCATGATCGTCGATGATCGCGGTCCGGATGATGGGGGTATCGGTCATGTCTTCCTCACAGTGACGGTTCCGGCCTCGTCAATAGTAGTGAGGTTACGTTCCGCGTCGACCCGCAAGATCGTCACAACGTCCGTGTAACCCTCGGGTGCCGTGCGGGCGACGATGCGTCCACCGGTCGACGTGCGCACCAGTTGCTCAAGTTGGCGCAGCGTTTCGCGCCGCACCGTCTCCGGCAGCCGAGAGCCGCGATTGTCCACCAGCACCACCTCGACGCCCCTTCCCCGGGCGTCCTGAATGGCGTCTGACACGCCGTGCGAGACCAGGTTCCCGGCGCGCAACGCGTCCCTCAGCCGGCCTTCCAGGACGCGGCAGGCGTCCCGCTCGTCGGCGCTCAACTGATGGGCGGGGTCGGCAAGCTTCTGCACCAGCGGTCCGATCTGGGCCCGCAGCTCGGCGAGCCACACCTCGCGCAGCACCAGGTTCGAGAAGCTCTCGGCCATGGCCTGGGTCGTCTGCCGCGACGCACTGCGCACCCGGACCAATTGCTCGCCGATCGATCGGACGCCCCGCATCACCAGGGTGGCCAGCACCATCCACAGCAGCGGCCCGAAGACGATGTCGAGGAAGAGGTACGCCCCCTGCTCCTGGCCGTAGGTCCAGACCAGCGCCTGGACCACGAACACCCCAAGCCCCACCCAGGCGATCGCCCGACGTCCCCGCACCAACACGGTGATCAGCAGCACCATGAGCACAGGGCCGTGCCAGCTGGCGTAGCCGAGCCCGCGCGCATCCGGCATCGGCACCTGGACCAGTTGCGAGATCACCGTCAGACACACCACGACCAGGATCGCGCCCAGGTTGCTGATCCGCCGCTCCCCCGCACGCCACAGCGCGATGGTGGTGGCGATCACCGCCAACCCGAGCGCGACCGGAGTCGTTTCGTTCACCTGCTGCGTCGCATCCAAGGACGCCAGCAGTCCCACCAGGACGTGCACACCCACCATCAGCCAGACCAGGAAGACGAACATCTCCACCCGCAGCACCGACCGCAACGCCTGCGACACCCGGCGTCGTGCCGCGGCGTCCCCGCGCTGCTCGCGGCCCACCCAGAGCAGGCTCACCCTGGTACCGGCACCGGGCTGCGAACTGATGTCGACGGTGCCGCCGATGCGGGTCAGCCGCTCCGTCATCGACACCCTGATCCCGAACCGGTTCTCGGGCAGGTCATCGGGGTCGAAGCCCTTGCCGTCGTCGCGGACGTCCACCCTGACCTGCTGGTCACTGCGGTCCATCCGGGCGGACACCGTGATGGTGCAGTGTTCGGCCTCGGCATGCCGGCTGACGTTGAGCGCCGCCTCGCGCGCGGCCTGCCCCAGCACGCTCGCCACGGGCGCGGTCACCCGGAACCCGTCGTCGTTGGTGTCGACACTGACCTGTGCCTGCGGGCAGACCGGCTCGACCATGTCCTCGATCAGCCTGGCCAGCTGGTACAGGTCCAGGCTCTGGGCACCCTCAGGGGTGGCGCCGGCGTCGGCGAGCGCGTCCAGCGCCGTCTGCGCCAGGTCGGCCACCTCACCGCGTGGCTGGTCGGTCTGCACGGCCGCCACCAGCGTCGTCATCACCCGGTCGTGGATGATGCCGTCCAGCGCGGTGCGGCGCTGATGGAGGGCGCGGTCGATCGCGCGGTCCGCCTCCACCTGCTGGGAGTTCGCCGAGGTGGCGTCCAGTTCGTCGACGGCGTTGGCGAAGAATCTGATCAGCAACAGCAGCGCGGTCGGCAGCACCAGCAGCGTGAGCACGTCCTGCGTCGCCTCGAGCGCGTCCAGATAGCCGCCGGACCGGGTCATCCGGACGGCTCCGAAGGTGAGCGCGGCGACCGCCGTGTAAACGAAGCCGATCGTCACCGTGGTGGCGATGGCCGCGCACACCGCGGCGACACCGACGCACATCCACAGCCAGGGCGCGTGGTTGGCGATCCGCGGGCTGGTCCAGGCCCAGTTCCAGGTGGCTAGCCCCAGCAGGTTGACCAGCGCGTAGGCGCCGCACAGCCAGCGCACATCGCCCAGTGACCAGGCGTAGATCGGCAACAGCACGCTGAATCCGACGATGCTGCCGCCGATGGTGGCCAGCCACAGCGGGTGCAGGTTGGGCAACTGGATGAACGCCAGGAACAGTGCCGGCAGCAGCGTGGCGAGGCAGGTCAGCGCAACCGCTCGGGCGAGCCCGAGCCTGAGCCCGGCAGCACTCGACCCCCGGGCGGGGTCAGCCCTGCCCAGGTACCCGGCGCGACGACGGGACGGCACTAGGCGCCACCGGAGCCGGAGGAAACTGGGGTGAGCCCCAGCCAGGTCAGGGCACCCGACATCGTGTCCGGTGGTGCTCCCTGCATGGCCTCATCCTGCCATCGGCGCCCGAGGTGTTTCCAGACGGCCGGGTTGCCGGCGGCCGCGACTCACCCGTATCCGGCGGACGCCGGCGCCCTTCTCCCGGGTCGCGCCGGCAGCGATCAGCCGCCCGCGTAGGCGTTGGTGTACGCGTCCTGCGCCGTGACCGGCTTCGAAACCAGCTTTGAGCGCGTGAGGAAGGACGCCATCGCCTGCCACTGGGCGGCGTCCAGGGCCGGCTGGAAGTGGCCGCCGCTCAACTGCATCAGGTTGACCGTGGCGGCGAGGACGGCCTCGGCGTTCGGCCGGGCGGACGCCGTCCAGCCCGGGATCTGGGTGGCCGCGATGTCGATCGCGGCCTTCTGATCGGCCGCGGTGGCCTCGATGGCCCGGCTGGTCGCGGCCACCACCTGGCGGACCACCTCGGGATGGGCGGTGGCGTAGGCGGACGAGGTCAGCAGGCAGGTGCTGACCAGCGGCACGGTGCCGTCGGCGACCGGCAGCGCCCTGGGCTCGACACCCTTCGCCTGCAGCTGGACCAGCTCGTTGGTGCTGAAGCCGACGATGGCGTCCACCTTCTTGCCGGTGAGCGCCGCCACCTGGGTGTAGCCGACCTCGACGATGGTGACGTCCTTCTCGGTCAGGCCGGCGGTCTGGAGGGCTGCCTGGACGGCGAACCAGGACTCTCCGTAGCGTCCGGGCACGCCCAGCGAACTGCCCTTCAGGTCGGCCAGTTTCCGGACCGGCGAGGCGCCCAGCACGATGATGTTGACCGGGAACGCCTTGTAGTAGGCGCCGACGGCGATCACATCCACGCCCTGGGCGCGGGCCTGCATCGCCTCGCTGCCGGCAGCGACCAGGAAGTCCTCGGCACCGGAGGTGAGGGCGTTGAAGATGCCCTCGGTGGCGCCGTGATGACGCAGGCTGACCTGCGCGCCGACGTCGGCGAACAGCGACTTCGCTTCACCCACGTAGAACGGCGCGAACTGGACGTTGGGGATGTAGCTCAGTCCGATGGTGGCCCGGGCCGGATTGGCCGGCGTGATCGGGGCGGACGGGGTGGGGCTGGATGCGGTGGTTGGTGCGCAGCCGGCCACCCCGAGGGCGAGTGCGGCGGTCAGCAGGGTTCGGCGGTGCATGGGTCTCCTCAGTTCAGGGCTTGTCAGTTCAGGGATTCGACGATGGCGGAGCGGCGCTCCCACCAGGTGATCAACGAGTAGGCGCCGGCGGCGATCAGGCAGAGCCAGGCGATGGTGGCGAACATGCCGGCGGTGTCGAGGGCGTCCCGCTGCACGGTGAGCACGGTGCCCAGCCCGTTGCCGCCCATCACCATCTCGCCCACCACGGCACCGGTGACGCTCAGCGCGAAGCCGTTCTTGAAACCAGCCAGCAGCGCGGGCAGTGCCATAGGGGCCTCGATATGGCGCAGCAGTGCGAAGCTGCCGGCGCCGTCGCTGCGGGCGGCGTCCACCACGTCGCGGGGGACCATCCGCAGGCCGACCAGGCCCGCCACCAGGATCGGGAAGAACACGATCAGGGCACACAGCACGATCACCGGGATCAGCCCGTAGCCGATCCACAGCACCAGCAGCGGTGCCAGTGCGATGGCCGGGATGGCCTGGGTGGCGCCCAGGAACGGCTGGACGGCGTCCGAGAACCAGACCGAGCGGTGGATCGCCACGGCGAGCGGCATCGCCACCGCGGCTCCCAGCAGGCAGCCGCCGAGCGCTTCGCCGAAGGTGACGGCCAGGTAGGGCCACAGGCTGCCGCTGGCGGCGTCCTCGATGATCCGGGTCAGGACGGCACCCGGCCCGGGCAGCATCAGCGGGGATGCCGCGGTTGCCACCAGCGCCCAGAGTGCCAGCAGCACGACGCCGAGCAGCGCGGGCGCGAGCACGCGCCGACGCTGGGGGCTCAGCTGGCTCATCTTCTCCTCCGGTCCGCGGGCGCGCGTCCGGGGTTCGGCGCAAAGAGTATGCGCCTACGACGGCAGCCGTCGTCGACGACTGCCGTTCGTGCTGCCTCCCATCCGGACTTTCACCGTCGGTCCCGGAATTCCACCGGATCAACCGCTGCAAGCAGCGGGTCGCGGACTGTCACCGC
>WBZS01001210.1_pt1 | contig 22132 bp, 18 predicted proteins | sample 5204201 | NCBI WGS metagenome assembly WBZS01 (sample SAMN12344357, study PRJNA552823) | activated sludge metagenome | biome: Activated sludge suspended growth; feature: Nitrification reactor; material: Wastewater; isolation source: activated sludge from nitrification reactor of wastewater...
TGTCGCCCTCAGGAGGGCGACACCCGGGTCGTCACGCTGGAGCCTGTCACGATCGCGTTTGCCGAGTTCAGCGTGGTGGTGCAAAGCGTCTTCCGCCTGACGGAGGGCAGCGGCGAGATCGAGATCATCCGGCGCGTGCTGGAGTCGACCCGGCCCGAGGCCGAGCTCTCGATCGACGAGTACCTCACGGCCTGCTATGGCACCACCGAATACCCCGAGGACCTGACGGGTGTTCGGTTGAGCCTGACGAACGCGAGCGGGTGCGAGTCGATCGACTACGCCTATCAGTGCCGCGAGGCGGAGCTGGCCGGCGTCGAAGCCGTCGAGGCCGTCGTCCCGCCGGTCGACACGCGGCTCGTCATGCGCGCCGACGCCGTGGCGGTCGGCTACTTTCGAGAAGGTTTCTCCTTCTCGCCCATGTATACCCTCGGCATTCGAAAAACCGTCAAGGCGAAGGGAGAACTCCGCACGTGGCTCAAGGTCGCAAAGGCAAGCTGAACTACCGTTGTCCGCGGTGTTTGATGCGCGAGATCGACATGGACATGCTCTACGACGCCGACCGGGCCGAGTACTACTGCCTGCGGTGCTCGTTTGTCGGCGACGAGCAGGAGGTGCAGCGTCTCAACGCGCAGTTCCGCGAGAAGTACGGCGCGCGGACCGTGCGGATCACGGATTTCTAGACCGGCCCTGCCGACCCGCAGGTTGGATTTCATCCCGAAGATGGAGTGTGAGCTCAGCTCGGGGCTGCGCCCCGACTGGGCCCACACTCCATCTTCGGGTCTTTGATTCTTTGATGCCTGGGCCGAGCATTCTGAGGTCACACCATGACGATCATCAACCCGGGTTTCGAGGCCGGCCTTTCGGGCTGGAGCGGTGCTGGAGTGCTGGAAGCGGCCGCTCACACGGGATCGTGGGCCCTGCGGCATGGCGCCGGCCGGCGCGAGACGACGCAGACTGTGACGGGTCTCGCGAACGGCTGGCATACGCTCACGGTCTGGGTCCGCGCGGGGCGCGGCCCGGTCAAGGCCTGGATCGCGTTGGTGGTCGAGGGCGCCGAAGCCCGCGCCGCCGTGCCGGTGGCCGGGGATGCGTGGCTGCGCATCGTCGTGTCGGCTGAAGTGACTGAGCAGCGCTGCACGATTTGCCTCTGTTCAGAGGCCGACGGCGACGAATGGGTCTGCTTCGACGACCTCGCGCTCGTCTCCGGCCGTGCTGCATTGCCGATCCGCGGGGCCGACATCTCCAGCCTGAAGAAGTCGGAGGACAAGGGTGGCCGTTACCGAGACGCTGATGGCGCGCCGGCGCTGGCGCTCGATGTCCTGCACGACCACGGACTGAACTACGCCCGCCTTCGGGTATGGGTCGACTCGCCGGACGGCTATCACGGCCGGGCGCAGCTCTTGGAGATGGCGCAGCGACTCAAGGCCGCCGGCCTCGAGCTCCTGGTGGACTTCCACTACGCCGATAGCTGGGCGGACCCGGGCAAGCAACCCAAGCCCAGGGCCTGGGAGGACCTAGACTTCACCGGGCTCAGGGCCGCTGTGTACGCGCACACGGCCGAGATCTGCAACAGCCTGGCGGCGCAGGGTACACCGCCGGCCATGGTTCAGATCGGCAACGAGATCACAAACGGCATGCTGTGGCCGGACGGCAAGAACGACCGGAGTTTCGAGCCATTGGCGGCGCTGCTCGAAGCGGGAATCCGCGCCGTGCACGAGACGGTGCCCGAGGCCCGGGTGATGCTCCATGTGGATAACGGCGGCAACAATGCGCTGTACCGTTGGTGGTTCGACAATGTCCTGGCGCAGCACGTGCCTTTTGACCTGATCGGCGTCTCCTATTATCCCTATTGGCACGGGACGCTGGCTGATTTGCAGAACAATCTCGACGACATCGCCCGCCGCTACGGCAAAGACATCGTGGTGGTCGAGACGGCCTATGCCTTTACCCCGGATGACGCCGACGACTACGAGAACATCGTCGGGATGTCGCTCGTCTGTCCCGGCTACCCCTTCACACCCGAAGGCCAGACCCGGATCCTGGCGGACCTTAAGAACGTCGTTCGGGCGGTGCCAAACGGGCACGGGCTGGGGGTGATGTGGTGGGATGCCACCTGGATCGCGGTCCCCGGCAACGGCTGGGACCCGGCGGAGCCGGCCGCAGCCAACAATTGGGAGAACCAGGCGTTGTTCGATTTCGAGGGCCGACCTCTCCCGGCTCTGCGGTCGCTGGGCGAACAGTGAGACGCGTTCCGCTGCCTTAGTACCTGAACCCGGCCAGGACCTTCCGCCTCTTCGCCAGCGGAATAACCTCGGCTACACGCCGAACCAGGCCACACGTCCAGATCAAGAAGGGAGATGCCCGGCGGGCCCGCTGTCTCATCTTCAGGTTGTACCGGCCGCTGTCAGGACGGGTTAGGCGAAGCGGTTACCTCGCGGGGTAGCGGGCCTGTGGATGAGCACGCGAAGTGACGAACTGCCAGGTTCGGCGCACAAGACGCAGGCCCAGCTAACTCTTTTCCGCCAGTCCACGGACGAACCCTACCACCGGAAGACCGAGGACTCTGAATTCGGCCGGCCCTATTTCGATACTCGAAAATCCCGCCCGTTCCATCAACGGCGGCAATTCAGGCAACTCATGATCCAGCATTCCCCCAAAGAGCCTCTGAGCAATAAACCGCTGAAGGGGTTGCTGGGGCAACGCCAGGTCCAGGATGAGCCATCGCCCGCGGGGTTTGAGGACGCGGTGAACTTCCTGGATCCCTTTCCGTCGCGTGGCTTCCGACATGTGGAAAATCATAAAGCTGCAGAGCACCACGTCGAACTGACCGTCGGCAAATGGGATCTGGTCAATGCCGCCCTCCTGGAACGTGATGACCTCGCCGGCTTGGGTCGCCTTACGCCGGCTGGCCTCGATCATCCCGGGAATGACATCGATGCCGAAGACCTGGCCGGTTGGCCCGGCCTGGCGCTTGGCCGCCAGGGTCAAGGTGCCCGTGCCGCAGCCGATCTCGAGAACGGAACTGCCAGGAGTGATCTTAGCCAGGCGCGTTGTCTCTGCGCGCAAGACGTGCTCCCTCCCCAATGTCATGCGGCGCATGTAGGCGTCATAGGAAGGCACCATCTGCTCCATTCGACTCTTCATGACCTGATCCATATCGCCGGCCGACGGGGTCGTCTCGGTGTGTTCCATCAATTCCTCCAAAGGCTAATCACACGGGTCAGGCCAGCCGGACATTCGGCTTGAAGTCCGCGGTCAGCCCTCGCTCGGGCTGATGATCAAACGTCAGGCTGCTCAAGACCATACCGAGATCGTTGGAACGCTGCGGCGCATGGGTCGCTTTCTGCCGCGCGACCGCGGTCGTCTTGCACGGGCCCGCCTGGCGGCCGGTCCGGCCGCGGATGCTTGAGGCATGTGAAAGGGTCATAGGATTACGCTTTCCGTTTTCGGCTTTCAGCTATGATGGGCGTCGCCGGCTCTCCACTTCATCATAGTGAGGCCCGGGTTGCCCACAAGCCACAATCCCGGCCAAGGATCCATTAATGGACACCGCCGGTCTTTTGTCCGGAAATGGAGCCCGCCATGGCCACACCTTCCGCCACCGACCGCCGCTCGCAACGGACTCGCCAACTCCTGCGCCAGGCCTTGATCGACCTGATGCAGACGAAGAGCTACGCCGCCATCTCGGTCAAGGATATTCTGGACCGTGCAAATGTTGCGCGCTCGACGTTCTACACCCATTTCCCCACGAAAGACGATCTGCTCTTTGACGGGCTACAAGAACTGCTGGGTCACTTAACTCGCCTTGAGTCGCAGACGAATGAGCCGGCGTTGCTGCCCAGCCTGGGTTTTCTGCGCCACGTGTGCCAACAGCGCCGGCTTTACCAGGCGCTCTTCGGCGGCCCGCGCGGCGCCGCGGTGACGCAGAGCCTGCAAATCCAGCTCCGGGCGCATACCGAACACCGCCTTATCGCCGGCAGGCTCGGTCTTCAGCCGCGGGTGCCCGTGCCCGTGGTGGCGGATTTCGTCGCCAGCGCCTTTCTCAATCTGGTCCGCTGGTGGCTGGACAAGAACCCCGACCAGTCGCCTGAGCAGGTCGATGCTATCTTCAGGCAGTTGGTCTATCCGGGCGCCCTGGCCGGCCTGGGGCTTGCCCACTGAATCAGCTGTTGCCTTGCAGGCATACAGGATCGCGCGGATGACGCTCTGCCAGATGGGTCGGTCACGCGGGCGACCGCCGGCGTGGTCTGCAATGAGGTGCGCCGAAAGTTCACGTTCGCGCGGATGCTGCGACAAAGAGCGTCGGCGCGTTGTTCGGGTGTAGCCGGCACAGAGCGAGGATAGCCAACGGGGCGCACCACCGATGCACGCATTGAGAATCACTGCGCCATCAAGAATGGAGAAGCCCAGCAGGTCTGCGGTTCGCCGCCTAGGAGTGATTGGGCCGATTTCAAGACGGGTCAGGCTGAACCGCACCTCGGCGGGGTGGGGCGAAGCTGAGGGAGGGGCCAATGGAATGGGAGGGACTTGCGCAGTGGGGTGACGATGTCGCTCGCATCGAACCGCTCGCAGGCGGCGTGGCCAACGACGTGTGGAGCGTGCGTGTCAATGGGAAGGTCGCGGTCGCTCGTCGCGGTGTCAGGAGCGACGCTGATCTCGCGTGGGAGACCGAGCTACTTGTGCGCCTCGACCGTGAAGGTCTGACGGTGCCGGTGCCGATCCCGACGACGGCTGGCCGGCTGTTCGCCGATGGTGTGGTGGTGATGACCTACGTCGAGGGCGGACCACCCGAGACGGAAGCCGACTGGCGTCGCGTCGCCGACACGCTCCGCCAGCTGCATCGTTTGACGTCGGGGTGGCCGCAGCGCCCGGGCTGGCGATCATCGACCGACTTCCTGCACACGGAGACCGGGACGAGGATCGACCTTGGCGTGATGCCGCCTGAGGGCGTTGCGCGCTGCCGAGCGGCTTGGTCTCGGCTCCTCGGACGGCAGACCTGCGTCGTCCACGGCAATCCCAACAACCCCGGCAACGTTCGCGTGACCGCAGATCGGGTCGCCCTGATCGACTGGGACGAGGCGCACGTCGACGTCCCCGACCTTGACCTGGTGTTGCCGCACAATGCCGCCGGTCTCGACGACGAGGCGCACGATGTCGCTGCTCAAGCGTCGGCCGCATGGGAAGCCGCGGTCTGCTGGGACGACGAGTACTCGGTAAAGCGGCTCGCTGAAGTTCGAGCAGTCTGAGTAGCGGCGGCAGCGAATCCAGCGACCACACTTCCGATCGGGATCTGCGGCGCCGCGTTCGGCGCCGTTGAACAGGCCGTCCTCGTGTTCAATTGCGACAACGGCGCCTCTTTCCGGGATGCCGCCCGGTCGTATGGCATACGTGGAGGTGGCGCGGATCCGATTACCGGGCTGCCTTCGTCGGACGATCGACAACGCCGGCGTACACCCGTTATTCGGTCAGAGTTGAACCGCTCCGGGGTCGGAAGGGTCGGTCGCGATCCCATCCCTCATTGATGCCAGTGGCTGCCTCAGCAGGGCTCGAACCTGCAACCTTCCGGTTAACAACCGGCCGCGCTTCCTGTTGCGCCATGAGGCAAGGTGTGGATCAGCTTTCGCAATACTGGCTGGCGTGAGTGGACTCGAACCACTAACTTCCGCGTTCAGAGCGCGGCGCGCTGACCGGTTGCGCCACACGCCAACAGCAGGCCGGGCAGGGCTTGAACCTGCACGCTCCCGATTCAAAGTCGGGCGCTCTTCCATTGAGCTACCAGCCTATGAGGCGCTCGACGAGGGACTTGAACCCCCAATCTCCTGATCCGAAGTCAGGTGCGCTCTCCAATTGCGCCAGTCGAGCGGAAGTCGGGATGACCAGGTTCGAACCGTCGACCTCGTGGCCCCAGGCACGCGCGCTTCCAACGGCGCCAATCCCCGAAATGTGCCCGCGAGGGATTTGAACCCCCGGCCTTCTCGATTTGAGCGAGACGCGCTGCCGATTGCTCCAAACAGGTGCGCTTCCAGCTGCGCCAGTCGTCCACTGTGGGCCTGACGGGATTCGAACCCGCATCCTCGCGCTTAAGAGGCGCTTGCTCTACCGATTGAGCTTCAGACCCGGGCGTTACGCATACGGCAGTCCGTCCGACAGGGCTCGAACCTGCGCGCGTCGGCTTAAAAGGCCGCTGCTCTACCCACTGAGCTACAGACGGTCAGGCGGAAGGGGGGAGAGTCGAACTCCCAAGGCTCGTCGCTCGCTCCGCTTCGAACGGAGTGCCGTCACCCATCGGCTTGCCCTTCCATTGCCGGCGACGGTGGGGCTCGAACCCACACGCGTGTGGTCGCCGTTTGTGCTTCCAACGCGCCCACCTGACCGATTCGGACACGTCCCCGTCTGGCGCTCTGTGCGGGAGTCGAACCCGCGTAGACGGATTGAGGATCCGTCGGCCTGACCGCTAGCCGAACAGAGCGTGAGGCGCAGGCGGGACTCGAACCCGCGCAGACCTGTTTTGCATACAGAAGCCTTTGCCGATTGGCCACTGCGCCGAAAGTGAGGATGGTGCGGGTCGAATGCAGGCGCCACCGGATATGAGTCGGGTGGTCTCCTACTGAGCTACATCCCCGTGTGCCTGCAATGCGATTTGAACGCATAGCCTTCGCCTTCGGAGGGCGGTGCTCATTCCCGTTGAGCGACGCGGGCCTGTGCTCTGTGCGGGACTCGAACCCGCTTCGACGGTGTGAAAGACCGTGATCCTAGCCCGTAGACGAACAGAGCCTGCGGCTGACTACAGCCGGGCGGCTGACTACAGCCGGGGGTGTTTGACCGGATTCAACCCGCTGCGCTTCTCCTTATCTTCAGTCCGGCGTGAACTCCGTCTCCACTACGGACACTGGGGTGGTCGTCGAACCCACCGGTTGTGAAAGCGATCAGGCGGAGCAGACAGGAATTGAACCTGCGCGCGGATGATCCGCATCCCGTTTAGCAAACGGGCACGACGAACCGACAGTCGTCTCTGCTCCAGGCGGCTGAGTACAGCCGGGCGGCTGAGTACAGCCGGGCGGCTGAGTACAGCCGGGCGGCTGCCGCGGCGACCGGCAACCGGGTGTGCGCTCGGGCGGGCTCGAACCGCCGACTTCCACCTTCGCAGAGTGGTGCTCTTATCCGACTGAGCTACAAGCGCAAGACCAAACTGAGCGTCCGACAGGGATCGAACCTGCAAGGGGCGGCTTAGAAGGCCGCTGCTCATCCATTGAGCTGCGGACGCATCGTGGCGGGCCGACCTGGACTCGAACCAGGAACAACGCTTTTGGAGAGCGCCGTCTTGACCAATTGAAACGATCGGCCCGCGAGTGGGACGCGCGCGAGTCGAACGCGCATGGTTGAACCAGCCGGGCTTAAGTCGGCCGCGTCTTCCAATTCCGCCAGCGTCCCTGAAGGCTCCCGTCAGTAGCCCCGGAGGGAGTTGAACCCTCATGCCCGCGGGCAGCGCGTCTTGAGCGCGCCGCGTCTTCCATTTCGCCACGGGGCCATTATGTGCGCCGAGAGGGAGTCGAACCCTCACGCCATGCGGCACGACGCTCTGAACGTCGCGCGTATTCCAGTTCCGCCATCGGCGCAGAAAGTGTGCTGAGAGGGAGTTGAACCCTCACGCCTTGCGGCACCAGGCTCTCGACCTGGCGCGTATCCCAGTTCCGCCATCAGCACAGGTGATCTCGTCGGACGGCGTCACATCGCGTCAACGCCCGACAGTGCGCCAAGCAGGAGTCGAACCTGCACGCTTGATGCGCCGCGTTCTAGGCGCGGTGCGTCTGCCGTTCCGCCATTGGCGCCAGGTGGACGCGGCGGGAGTCGAACCCGCGACCTCGGCGATGCGAACGCCGCACTCTCCCGATTGAGCTGAGCGCCCCAGGTGGATGGGGAGGGACTCGAACCCCCGAAGACACAAGGTCACCTGGTCTACGGCCAGGAGCGCTTGCCGCTGCGCGACCCATCCAATGGCCCGGCAGAACCTGCCGTGTGTGCCCGGCCGGGATCGAACCGGCGAACCTCCCGATTTTCAGTCGGGCGCTCTACCTGCTGAGCTACAGACACATGCGGAGTGGACCTCGCGGGTGACGAACCAATATGGCCTGGCGGCCTCGGCTTATGAAACCGACCTCTGATTCTCCGGTCGAGTTGCCCGCATCAGTTGCGCAGGCCGGGCTTGAACCGGCGACCTTCGCCTTATGAGGGCGACGCTCTCCCACCTGAGCTACCGCGCATCACCTCTCAGTTCCATGCCGCGAGCCAGGCCGTTGCCCGTGCGCCAATCAGAGCCGAAGATGGGACTTGAACCCACGGCCTCCTGTTTACAGGGCAGGCGCTCTGCGCTGAGCTACTCCGGCCGAACCTTTTGCCTGCGGCGATCAACCTTGCGCGTGTGTGGAGTGGGGCGCAGGCCGACGCTCCGGCAAACCCACAAGGAGCGGTCAGCGGGATTCGAACCCGCGTCTGTCTGCTTGGAAGGCAGATGCCTTGCCGGACTTGGCGATGACCGCGTAGGAGCTGCAGGCGAGAATTGAACTCGCAACCGCCCGCTTACGAAGCGGGCGCTCTTCCGATTGAGCTACCGCAGCCTGACCTCTATCTCGACCGAACGTTCGGAGCGGCGTGATCGGGGCGGCACACGCAACACCTCTGAGCGGCAAGCGGGGTTCGAACCCGCGACCCCCTGAGTGGCACTCAGGCGCTCTGCCAGCTGAGCCATTGCCGCAAGATAACTCCGGAGGGCAGGCCGCCGGCGTTACGTCCTGCCGATGTCTTTTCAGCGACGGCTGTGCCGGCGGCCTGCCCTCCGGAAAAGCCAGGGAGCGGACTCGAACCGCCGACCTTCCGCTTACCAAGCGGATGCACTTCCAACGATGCAACCCCGGCATCGAAACCTGGTAGGCGCGGGTGGAGTTGAACCACCGCTCTTCCGCATATCAGACGGACACTCTTCCGTTGAGCCACGCGCCCCTATGCGCCCCGTATGGGACTCGAACCCACAGCCGCTGCATTGACAATGCAGTGCTCTCTCCAATTGAGCTAACGGAGCCAGCCGGCAACCCGCCGCGATCGATTTGAGGCCGAGGGGCGGCGGGCTGGAATCCGCTACAACGCTCATCGCGCTCGCCCATGCTCGCCCTCGGCTCACGCCGGGTCCCCGGATCATTCTGTGACGTCCAGACCTCCAACACATGGGCTTGTGCGGAGTTGTGTGCTCTCGGCCCGTTGACGCGTTGGCCAACGGTGGCGGTTTCCCTGCTCGCTTTCCGCGCGGAACCCGATGTGCTGGACGCGCGGTCTGCCGGTATGAGTTGTCAAGGATTTCCGGGCCACGGCCCCGGAAAACAGATCAGGCGCAGAGGGGTCTCTGCGCCTGATGGGAGGGAAGCTATGGGTCCTAACAAAAAGCGCGGGCACCCTGGGTGCACCGCGCCTGTTGGACCGGGAAGCTGTAGGGACTTATTCCACAGCCGCCCTCCCATCAGGCGCCGAAACGGGCAATGTCGCCGCAGTACCCGACAGACTTTGCCAGGGCTTCGGTTGCATTGCTGATCTGTGAATAAGTTCAAAACGGTAACACATGGTTCGGTTTGCCTCTTGCCAACGCGCACAAGTGCGCGTAATATTCGCAACAGTTACGAGTTTACGCCAGATCACGTTCGCGAGTCAATAGGCAAAACGCATGCCCGCGCGGTTTTCAGGCATACTCAAACGCCATGAACCCACACCTGACCTCCATCCTTGCGGTCGCACCCCTGACCCTGCGCATCGAGTTTTCAGATCAGACCTCAGCCGTGATTGATTTCGAACCGGTGCTGGCCGGCAAGCTGCTCGGTCCGCTGCGGGTCGAGGCCGAGTTCAGTCGGGTCGCGATCACACCTACGGGCGCGGCGCTCCTCTGGCCGAACGGGGCGAGCTTCCCAGCCGCCACGCTTTACCGTTGGGCCGAGCACTTACCCGGTCTCAAGGCCGAGGCGCGTCGCGGGCTCAAGCAGGAGCTCAAAGACGAATGGGCCGCAGTCCGCTATGCACAGGAAGTGCTCGAGGATTGTGGCCCATTCGTTTCTCTGGCCGAGGGTGCCCGCCATGGACGGATGAGCCTCTCGACGCTCTCAACGGCCGTGACCGATGGCCGCTTCCCGGCGCTGCGCACGTCCACGGGGCTCCTGGTACGGCTGACGGCGGTGGACAAACGTGTCGGTCTTCACGACGGCCCCGGTCGACCGCGAAAGCCCAGAAAGAAGAAACTCGCAACGCCAGCGCCGTCTTTCTGAATGACTCTGCACGTTTGCTCTCGCAACTTAACTGTGCTCGTCAGCGGCGTCCGAGACTGGGGTAGGTGGCACTTCTGCCAGAGGACCCCGGCTCGTCGACGATCGCGCAGGCAGGACAAGCATCAGTTGTCCCTTCGATGTCTTGCGCGCTTCATAGGAAATGGCACCGGGTTATCCGCCAGTCAAAGGTGCATTACTTCCGTGGATCCCTGCCTGCGACCCGAGACGACCCATGCGCGCGGTCGGGCCAATTGCGGCATGGATGGTGAGCCATCGGCGATCGATTCCAAAGACGGCAAGACCGTCCGCATCCGGTCGATGCGCTGGGATTGGCGATGCACCAGGGAAGAGCAGGTCGGCAGGCTGTGGAAGAACGATTCACCGGGCAAGACCTCCGAATGCCCGAGAAGTCGCAACCGCCGTACATCGCGCTGAGATACAAGAAGAGCGTCCATTCGCCGAACCGAGTGAAGTCCCCGTTGAAGCGCGTGGGCTGAGAGTCCACGTGCGATCCGGCAAAAAGCAACGCCCGGAACCGCCTTAAGGCGGCGCGGGTCAGGATAGGGAGTGCCGGCCCGGAGCCGAACGACCTGCGTCAATAGCAGACCATGCATCCGGAACTTCCTGCGCATCGCGCTCAGATAAGCGTCGGCGATGACACCGCCGCCGACGATAGCGGTTTTGACAGGGTTGAACATGGCGGGTTTCACTTTATGCGCTTGAAGGGCCGGGTCCGGGCCGAGCGGCGTTGGCTCAAGATTTCAATCGATACGACACAAAGGCAAACGTGCGATTGTCGGGGGACCAGGAGTTTACGTTGATCGTGCCCTGGCCGCCGAACAATCGGGCGACGGTGCGGGGCGTTCCGCCGCCGGCCGGGATGACGTGCAACTCGACGTGCTTGTTAGCAGGATGATCTCCGGCGGCCACATCGTTCTTTCCATACACGACGTACACGACCCACTGACCGTCCGGCGATACGTGCGGGAACCAGCAGTTGGCGTCCTCGGAGACCACGTGCGTCGGGTTTGAGCCGTCCACGTTCATGCGCCACACCTGCATGAGGCCGGTGCGGGTCGAGTTGAACCAGATGCAGCGGCCATCGGGCGAAAACTCCGGCCCGTCATCGAGCCCGGGTAAGCTGGTGAGTTGGGTCTCCGACCCGCCGTCGACCGAGATGGTGTAGATGTCGTACTGGCCGCCGCGCTCGGCGCAGTACGCAAGGCGCGCGCCATCGGGTGACCAGCCATGTAGGTAGCTCGGACCTTGTAGCGTGACGAGCCGCGGGACGCCGCCCGTGAGCGGCACGATGTAGATTCGTGACGCGGCGTCATCGTTCGTGAAGTGGCTGATGGCCAGCTGGGTGCCGTCGGGAGAGAGGACGTGGTCGTTGTTGCAGTCAGTGGCAAAGTCAGTCTCGATCTCCTGAATGGCACCGGTCGCCAATGCATAAGTGAACATGCGCCCGTTGCTGTTGTAGACCAGGTGCCGGCCGTCCCGGGTCCAGTTGGGCGCTTCGATGACGTGGTCGAACTCCTTGAGGACGGTCCGGGCCCCGGTGTGGATGTCCACGGTCTCCAGCATGCTGAACGTGTCGCGCTGCGCGAGCCAGGTGCGAAGGGTCTCGATGTCCATGGCGGTTTTCCTATTTGAGTTCGTCGAGCGGGATAGCCGCGCCGGTCTGCAGTTGCTGAAACAACACCCCGTCGTCGGTCAGCAGGTTCACGCTCAACTCAAGGCCCAGCGCATCGGTCGCGGCCACATAGCTGTATGAACCTTGAGGGAAGTAGCCGATGTGGTAGGGCAGGCCCACGCCGATGTCGGTCAACGTCTGTTGAAAGCCTTTACGGTCTTTGACCACAACGCAGAAGTGGAACACACCCTGGCCGTGCTTTTCGAGAAACGCCCGCCACGGGCTGGGTGACTCCCCCGGCTGGATCAACTCGAGGACCATCTGGCCCAGGTCGTATTTTGCGACCCGGCAGTCGGTGTAATCGGCGGGTGCGCCGTGCGTGTAGTGCAGGATGCCGGGTGGAAAGACCGTGACGATCTCGGCCTCCGGTACGCCCAGGACGCGCGCCCAATGGGCATTGGCCCGGCCGACGTCACGTACGACGACGCAGATTTGTGTCACGAGGACGGATTCAGACATGGTCGCTCCTTTTCCTGATGGTCTACAGATTACAACGTGTTAACGTTAACTTATCGTCGAAATAAAAAGCCCGAGGTTTATCCCGGTTTCTTAACCGAATGTCGGTCGACCAGCAGGGTGCTGAGTTTGATCGCCTGGGCCGGTGCTTCGGGCGTCTGGCCGCGTCGCACCAGGAGATCGAGCGCCTGCCGGCCCACGTCCTCGAGCGACAACCCCACCGATGTGATCGGCGGCGTCAGAAAGGCCGCAAGCGTGTCGTCATAGCCGACGACTGAGACATCGTCGGGGACGCGCCGGCCATGAGCATGCAGCGATTGCAGGATCCCGCACACCAGCAGGTCGGAGGTCGCGAACACGGCCGTGGGCGGGTGCGGTAGGGCCAGGAGCGAGTCCATGGCCTGGCACCCGGCCTCGGCCGAGTATTCGGGCGTGAGGCGCACATAGTCCTCGCTCGGCAGCTTCGCGCCCTGCAGCACCTCTCGATAGCCCTGCAGGCATAGCTTCTCGACCTCGTGGAATGGATGCATGCCCACAAAGGCGATCCGGCGGTGACCGTGCTCCAGGAGGTGCATGACCGCCGCGCGCGAGCCGCCCAGGTCGTCCACTCGAATACGGTCGACCCGTGGCACACCCAGGGTGCGCTCGATCATCACCACCGGGATGTGGCGATCGACCAGGCGCTGGTTGGCCGTCTTTGGGGCGTGGGTGTTGGAGGTGATGATGACGCCGGCGACGCGATGGCCGATGAGTTCGTTGATCAGGGCCTCGTCCTCATCGAGACCAGGATGGCTGGTCATCGTGAGCACGTGCAACCCCTGATCCATCGCCGCCGTGTTGACGGCCAGACTGATTTTGGCGAACAACATGTCGGGGTTGAAGACCACCAGATGCTCGATCAACTTGCTCTGCCGGCTCTTGAGGCCCTGGGCGATCTTGTTGGGCACATAGCCCGACCGCTCGATGACCTGCTCGATCTTTCTCCGGGTCTCGGCGCCCACATAGCCCGTGCCATGCAAGACGCGACCCACCGTGGCCAGCGAAACCCCGGCCGCTTTGGCGACATCGGCCATCGTGGTATTGCGACGCGCTCGTGAGCGGACCATGAGATAACGTTAACTTAGGTCAACTCTTTTGGCAGGTCCGATCGCGGGGCGCAGTGCGTCGGCGCCCCGGCAGGGTGCGCCGGGCGCACACACATCGTTCCAGGCAGCGAGATCGGGCTGCTCCGCGGGGTGAGGATACTCAAACATTCGGCTGACCGGGAGCGCCGGGTTGAATGTGTGATATACCTCGCGTCGGAGCTTCGTTTGACGCCGTCGAACGCGGCAACCCAATGTCGACACAACGAGGGAGAAAACGTCATCATGAGAAGAGTGATCGTGCTTGAGCATATCTCCCTGGATGGCGTCATCCAGGCACCGGGCGGACCCGACGAGGACACAAGCGGCGGATTCACACATGGCGGATGGATCGCGCCGCTCTCCGACGAGGTGCTTGGAACGGCGCTGCGAAGGCAGATGAGCCTGCCCTTTGACCTGTTGTTGGGGCGCAAAACCTTTGACATCTGGGCGCCGTACTGGCCGCATCACGGCGATGCCTGGCCCGGCGTCAACGCCGCGACAAAGTACGTCGCTTCAAACACCCTGACCTCCAGCGCGTGGCAGCCGTCCGTATTCTTGAGCGGAGATGTTGCCGATCAAGTCGCCGGCATCAAACAGCAGCAGGGGCCGGATTTGCACGTCTGGGGGAGCGGCCATCTCCTTCAGACACTGATCAAACATGACCTGGTCGATGCGTTCTGGCTGATGGTGTATCCGATTACGCTGGGTAACGGCAAGCGGTTGTTTGCCGATGGCGCGATCCCGATGACGTTCAAGGTGACGGAGAGCCTGGTTACCCCGCGTGGCGTCGTTGTCGTGAATTACGAGCGGGCAGGCGCGCTCACGACCGGGTAAATTCGAGCAGTCGCGTCATGAGGGGCTCGCAGCCGCCCTCCGGTTGTTGCGAGCGGAAAGCCGGCCGGTACGGCAGACGACGTGCCTGAGGTGATTGCGGCCAGGCTCGTGGGGCATGGCGAGAGCGACACCCCCGACATCACCGGCCGGCCGCGCCGGCATCGCCAGCCAACAGACTTCAGGCGTCGTAACCCCGCGCAGGCCGCCAACCTTCGACGATTGGGTCGCGCGAAAGGGGCCTTTTGTCACTAGGACTGAGGCGGGCTCGCCCTATACTTCAATGCGCATTGAGGTATCGAGGTCACGGCATGGCAGAAAAACCGATCTCCCGCCCACCCACCAACTTGAGGCGACTGGCCGAGCGGCTCAAAGTGATCGCCGAGCCGAACCGGTTGCAGATCCTGCATCTGTTGATGGAAGGCGTCCACTGCAACTGCGAACTCGGCGATGCGCTCGAGATGCCGTCGAACCTGATCTCGCACCATCTCCGGGTCCTCCGTCAGATCGGCCTGGTGGACGTGGAGCGCGACGCTTTGGACGCTCGCTGGGTGTATTACTCGCTCAACCGCCCGGCCCTGGCCGAACTCACCACCGACTTCGGCGGTTTCTTCGATCCGGCACGGATCAAGCCGCGCCGCCCGACCTGCGGCCCGCAAGGCACCGTTGTGCGTCTCGAGGATGTCGCCCTGGCCGCTCGCCGAACGAACTCAACGGAGGTTGAACCATCATGACCGGCGATCTGACTCTGTTTGACGCTGTCCCTGCTCACACGGCCAAGGCCGTCGTGGAGTTCTTCGACCCGCCGATGTGCTGCCCGACCGGGCTGTGTGGTCCCGCGCTCGATCAGACGCTCCTCAATGTCAACCAGATGGTCTTGACCCTGCGCGCCGAAGGTCTGAGCGTCGAGCGCTATCAACTGACCAGTCACCCTCAGGCGTTTTTGAGCAACGTCGAGGTCATGCGGCTGGTCCGCGATCAACAGACCGCGGCCCTGCCGATCACGATCGTCCATGGGCGGCTTGTCAAGTCGGGTGCGTATCCGACACTCGATGAAGTTCGCGCCGCGTTGACCGGGACGCCCGCATGACTCAATCGATCTTCTTTTCCGGCAAGGGCGGCGTCGGCAAGACGAGCATGGCCTGCGCCAGGGCCGTCCAGCACGCCGATGCCGGACAACGCACGCTCATCGTCACCACCGACCCGGCGTCAAACCTGGCCGACGTCTTCGAGCAGGCGATCGGCCATCAGATCGTGCCGATCGAGGCGGTACCGAATCTGTGGGCCATGGAGATCGATCCGGATGAAGCCACCCGCGAATACAAGGATCGCGCGCTGGCGCCGTTGCGGGCCGCCTTCCCGCCGCAACTGATCCAGGTGATCGAGGAGCAGATGAGCGGCCCCTGTACCTCCGAGGTGGCGGCCTTCGATCGCTTCACCGACTTCCTGGTGCTTGATCCCGCAGTGGCCGAGCCTCTGATCTTCGACGTGATCGTCTTCGACACGGCGCCCACCGGCCACACGATCCGGCTGCTTGAACTGCCGGCCGAGTGGAGCCGTTCCATCAACCTGGCCGAGCAGGGCAGCGGGCAAACCTGCATCGGTCCGACGTCGGCCATTCAGAGCGCCAAGGTGAAGTATGAGCGGGCGCTCGAGATCTTGCGGAATGAGACCCTCACGACGTTCGTGTTCGTCCTGCATCCCGAAGCGATCGCCATCCGCGAAACGGCCCGGGCGATCGGCGAACTGACCAAACTCGGGATCCACGCCCATCACCTCATTCTCAACGGCCTGATCCCGGCGGAGGCGACCGCCAACTCGCTCTTCGCCGCACGGGCTGAGATGCAGGTCCGCTACATCGAACAAATCACGGCCGACCTGCCGTACCCGGTTCGGCGCATGGCCCTGCTCGATGGCGAGATCAAGGGCGCCGGACGGCTTCGCGAGGTCGCCGAACGGTTGGCCGGTAAGCCGCCATCGGCTTTGGCCGGTGGGCGCACGTTGTCGCACGTGACCGGCCCGGCTGCCGTCGTCGCCACCCGGGCCGAGCTCCAGCCTCGACTGACACCGGGAGAAGGGACGCGCACCCTGTTCTTCGCCGGGAAGGGTGGCGTCGGCAAAACCGTGGCGTCGTGCCTGACCGCCGTCTGGCTGGCGCGCCAGGGGTATCGCACCTTGTTGCTCACGACGGACCCGGCCGCTCACCTGGGCGATGTGCTCGGTGTCCCGGTTGGCGACGCCGCGGCGCCGGTGGCGGATCGAGCGGGCCTATGGGCGGCCAGGATCGACCCCAAGACGTCGGCCGAAGCTTACAAGACCCGCATTCTCAACGACGCTCGCGAGCGAGGGAGACCACCCGAAGCGATCGCGGTGATGGCCGAGGAGCTCGAGTCGCCGTGCACGGAGGAGATCGCGGCCTTCGATCGCTTCATCGAGTTCGCCACGCAGCCCGGCTGGGACGTGGTCGTGTTCGACACCGCGCCGACCGGCCATACGCTGCGCCTGCTCGAGCTCCCCATGGACTGGAGCAAACAGATCGACGTCAAAGTCTTCGCCAGCGTGGACGGCAGCCAGGCCGACACGGTGGCGAAGCAGCACTTCGCCGACGTGATCGCCATGATGCGCGACCCTGAGCGCAGCACGTTTGCGTTCGTCATGTATCCCGAGGCCACGCCCATCGTGGAGGCCAAACGCGCCAGCGACGAACTGCGCGGCCTGGGGATCCCCACGGGGCTGGTCGTGGCCAACCTGGTGATCCCGGCCGATCAGGCCACCACGCCGTTCATCCAGGCCCGGCGCGCGATGCAAGAGCGCTATCTCGCCGAGATCGCCGAGCGCTTCGACGTGCCGGTGCTGCAGATCCCGCTCTTGCCCGAAGAGGTGCGCGGCCTCGCCATGCTCGCGACGCTCGGCGAGCGCCTGCTTGGGGCGATACCGGAAAGGGCTGTGTTATGAGCGCCGTGAACGTCGTGCAGATCATCGGCGCGCCCGTCGCCTGCGCCGAGGGCGTCAGGGAGACCTGGCGCGATGTCGCGGCCTGGGCGGCGGGCCAGTTGGCCTCGCGGTTTGGATCGGCCGTGCGCGTCGACTATCTGGACCTGTTTGACCCGGCCTGTCCGCCGCTGCCTGACGGCGCGCAGTTGCCTCTGGTGCTCGTGAACGGTCAGGTCGTGAGCAGCGGCGGCAAGGTGTCGGTGCCCGCGATTCGGCGCCATCTGGAAGGACTGGGTGCCTGAGGCCGTGGGGACCTCACCATCGACGACCGATATCCCCGAGATGACGATCGCACCTGTGGGCGACCGGGATGTGTGCGCCGGCCGCTCCACACCCACCGCGGCTTACAGACGCAGATACGAGTCGGTGTAGATCACCTTGTTGAGCAGCACCTGAACGGTCTTCCACACCTCGGCCTGCGCCGGGTCCGTGTGGTCGACGTCGGAGTGCTCGAGTTCGCCGCCCGCGGCCACCGCATCGAACAGTTTGAGGTAGAGCGCCCCTAGCGCGGTCGAGTCGTCGCGCGCCTCGACGATGCGGATGGCGTCCATCAGATCTTGGTCCATCGGGTCGAGGATGGCGGCGTCGACGCCGACCGCCAGAAGCATCACCATGTAGACGCGATTGATCAACGGCCGCATCGGCGCCGGCACCTGGTTCGACACGTTCGAGAGCCCGACGTTGACCATCGGCGGCGGGTCCGCCACCATCTTGAGCATCCGCACCGCCTCGATGCACTGCGGCACATATTCCTGACAGCCCGAGACGGTCAAGACCAGCGGGTCGATCAGCAGGTCCGACATCGGGATGCCGACCTCTTCGGCCCGGGGGATGAGGGTTTCGAGCGCCATCGACACGCGCGCGTCGGCCGTGACGGGGATCCCGCCCCTGGCCATCGTGAGTGCGATCAGTTTTGCGCCGTACTTCGCGGCCACCGGCGGCACAAGCGCCAGGCGCTCGTCCTCGGCCGACGTGGAGTTGATGATCGCGTTGACGCGCCCGTGCGCCTGCAGGCGCTCAAGGCCGGCCTCGATCGCGGCCAGGTTGGTCGTGTCGAGCGAGAGCGTGACGTCGCCGACGGCCTCGTACACACAATCGACCAGCCAGCTCATGACTTCCGGGCCGGCCTTCTTCTGTGGCCCGACGTTCAGGTCAAGCGCGCCGGCTCCCGCAGCCAGTTGCTCGCGCGCCAGCTCCGCAAAGTACGCGCCGTCGCGTGCGGCCAAGGCCTCTTTGACCTTCGGGGAAATGATGTGGATCTTCTCGCCAATAATGAGCATGAGTGACTCCTTAGCAGGAGGATGAGGTGTGGGCGTGTGGCCCGGGCTTCACCCGGGGCCACACGCCCACGCCTCATCCTCCATTGATCAAGCGCGCCACCGAAGGGAAGCAACCCAGGTCGGTGTGCGGCAGGAACAGGGCGTTGGTGAACGCGTCGTAGAACGTGTTGTCGGCTGAAAGCTCGAGGTAGGTCATGCGCGACGCGATGTCGGCCACCTCGGTCCGGGCGGAGCGGGACAGGAGCGCCAGCGCCGCGCCCTTGACCGCGGTGTTGCCCAGAAACTCGAAGCGCTCCCAGGGCAGGTCGGGCAGCAGCCCGATCTGCACCGCCTTCTCGATGTTGATGTACTGGCCGAACGAGCCTCCGATCAGAAAGCGCTCGACAGCCTCAAGTTCCAGGCCGACGCTTTGCGCCAGGACGGTGAACCCGGCATAGATCGCGGCCTTGGCGCGCATCAGGTTGTCGACGTCGACCTTGGTCAAGACGATGTCGCGCCCGGTTGAAGTCTCGCTGGCCCAGGCCACGACGTACTCGGGTCCGTGTGCGCCGACGCGCACGCGCGGCGACCCGAGGTCGAGCTTGAGGTTGCCGCCGCGATCCATCTCGCCGGTGATGAACAGCTCGGCCAGCAGTGCGATCAAGCCCGAGCCGCAGATCCCGCGCGGCGCGACGTCGCCGATGACGCGCAAGGTCGGCTCGTGTGTCGCCGAGTTGATCCAGACCTCCTCGATCGCGCCGCGCGTCGCACGCATGCCGTCGACCACGCCTGCGCCCTCGAAGGCCGGTCCCGCCGAACACGCGCACGAGACCAGCCACTCGCGGTTGCCGAGCACGATCTCGCCGTTGGTGCCGACGTCGATGAACAGCGTCAGCGCGTCGGTCGATTGCAGCCCGACCGCCAGCGCCCCGGCCGTGATGTCGGCGCCGACGTAAGCGCCCACACCCGGGAGGCAGTCGACGCCCGCTTGCGGATGGATCGCCAGGCCGGCCTCGGCCGCCGTGATCGGCTGCGGATGGTTGACCACCGGCACAAACGGCGCCAGTCGGATCGACGCCGGGGTCACACCGAGGAAGAGGTGGATCATGGTCGGGTTGCCGACCACCACCGCTTTGACGACGTCCTCGGCCTTCAGGTGTTGCCGCTGGAGCAGTCGACTGAGCAGCGTGTTGATCGTGCCGAGCACAAGCGACCGCATCTCCTCGAGCCCCGCGCCATTCTCGCCACGGCCGGCCGAGATGATCCGCGAGATCACGTCCTCGCCCCGCGCGATCTGGCCGTTGTACTCCGAGGCGCCGTCGATCATGACCCCGTGTTCGAGATCGATCAGCCGCACCGAGACGGTCGTGGTGCCGATGTCGATGGCAACGCCATAGAGGAGTGCTGATTGTTGATTGCTGATTGCTGATTGGGGGATGAGCCCAAGGAGGCGCGGAGTGTGATGATTCCAGTTGTCGGTCTCGACGATGGCCGCGACCTGCCATTCGGCCTCGCGCAGTTGCGAGCCGAGGGCGCGCAGGACGGACAGCGGGATTTTGACGGGCGCGACGCCCACCGCAGCCAGGCCGCGCTGCAGCCGGGCGACGTCGTCGATTGAGTCGGTCAGAGTCGGTTGCGGCAGCGTCAGTGGCACGACCTGAATCGTCTGATCGGTGGCCGGGTTGTACGCGAAGGGCAGGGTGAAAGCGCTGGCGGCCCGGTCAGTCGTTAGCTGGCGCTCAACGGTTTCCTGTTTGGGCACGACGATCACGGCGTCGCCCTCGACCACGGTTTGGCAGGCCAGGGCATATCCGGCCGCCAGATCCTCGGCCGACAGGCGCAGGGCCGAGCGCCGACGCACCGAGCCGCTCTCGACGCGCACCGCGCATCGGCCGCAACGTCCCTGGCCGCCACACGGCAGGGCGCCGTCGACGCCCGCGGCACGCAGCACGTCCGACAGCAGGGCGCCGGTATGCACCACCTGGGTGGCGTTGGACGGTTGAAGCGTAACGGCGTGCGTGGTCATGACTTTACCTGCGACACCTGACCGCGGGTCGTCGGGGCCGACCTGGCCACCCGACTACTCGACTACTCGACTAACTCCACATCAGCTTGAGGTAGTTCGGGATGTCGACGGCTTCCTTTGGGCCGACCATGATCTGCCAGCCGGGCAGCACGTCTTCGAGTTCGCCCGAGAGCACGGCCACCTGGCCGGGCAGGATCAGGCGCTTATGGTTGATGCGCTCGGCGACGCCGCTCGCCTTCACACCCTTGGCGATGCGCTCGGCGTCGAACTTGCCGGCCGCCCAGGCGGTGAGCACGCTCATGCCTTCGGCATCCGTCACCAGCAGCCAGGCCGGTCGACCCGAGCTCTCGACTTCATTGTTCACGGCGAAGTACGTGATCGAGAAGTTGGTGGTGACCATCAACGGCGCCGAGGCGTCGGGCGAGTTGATCTCGTACAGCCCCGGCTGAACCTGGATCGGCTTCTGCGGATCGGTGTACAGGTTCTGGCGCAGCGCCAGCAACGGGTAGAGCGTCGCCGGGTCGAACGACTCGAGCACGACAAGGCTCGCGTATTTCGCGATGTGCTCGGCCGCCAGGATAGCCTCGTCGACGTCCGCCGCCGCGCCAGGGAAGGTCAGGATCGGGTAGCCCAGCGCGCGGAAGTTCTTCTTCAGCGCCAGACGGCGCAAGTGGGTGAGGGTGGTCAGCGAGTCGGCATAGCCGGACACGGCCGGATCGAGGACGATATCCTCGACGCCCGCCGCCTTCACCTGCTCGGTCAACGTCGCCAGGGCCTCGAGCGTCTCGGCACGCACGACAAGCGGCGTCTTCGCGCTCCTGGCCAGTTCGGCCATCGCCGCCCAGTTGCTCGCGTCGGCCGCGCAGATCAGCGGGCGCAGACCCGCTGCCGCGTCGACGCCGGCGCGCATCACGGCCGGATCGGTCGCGATCAGGATCAGGGGCTTGTGAGTCTTCGCGCGCGCGGCGCGCACCGCGGCGCCGAACGTCGCGGCATCGCCCGAGCGTGCGTCGATGGCGAAGCCGTCCAGCCCGAGCTTGATGCCGACATAGTCGACGATGTATGAGTCCGCCTCGGCCACCTGGGACGCGATCGCGTCGCTGCCTGAATCGGCACCGAGGCGCACGAACAGACCGGTGCGATGGACGAAGGTCTTCTCGTGGCGGAACAGCACGGTCTCGTTGCCGACTTCGAGTTTGGCGCCGTCGCCGGCCAACGTGATCAGGCGGATCGGCGGGGCCGAGGCCGCTTCGAGCTGGCCCCGGGCTTCGTCGGTGACGTAGGGACAGAGCTTGAGCTCGGCCTGTTTGGCGGCCAGCTTCATGCCGAACGCGAGGCAGGTCGCGAAGCCGCACTCTTTGCAATTCGTCTGCGGCAGGAGTTTGTAGATTTGGAGTCCGGTCAGTGCCATCGTGTCCTCCGGTCAGGTATGCTCAACCCAGTTGGAA
>WBZS01001211.1_pt1 | contig 22114 bp, 21 predicted proteins | sample 5204201 | NCBI WGS metagenome assembly WBZS01 (sample SAMN12344357, study PRJNA552823) | activated sludge metagenome | biome: Activated sludge suspended growth; feature: Nitrification reactor; material: Wastewater; isolation source: activated sludge from nitrification reactor of wastewater...
CGGCCTGATCGGCGATCTCAGAAGGGTTGTCGTCGCTCCTCATCGCGGAAGAGGCTTTTGCTTCACGTTCGGCGGCCTGTTCTGCTTCGTCGAACGCAGCCACTTCCCAGCGCTGGTAGGCCGTAAGATTTTCCTTGGGAATAAAGCCGGTCATCGCGAGCGCTACACTCAGATCATGGCCTCGCCACCCGCGCCGCCAAGCACGATCTGGCCTTCGTCGGCCAGGCGCCGGACGATCTTGAGGATTTCCTTCTGCTCGCCTTCGACTTCGGAGAGACGCACGGGACCCCGTGACTCGAGATCTTCGCGCAACATTTCTGCCGCACGCTGCGACATGTTCTTGAATATCTTCTCGCGCAAGGGCTCGGAAGCGCCCTTCATCGCCAGAATCAGCGAATCGGACTGGATTTCGCGCAGGAGCAGCTGGATTCCGCGGTCGTCAAGATCGAGCAGATTTTCGAAGACAAACATTTCATCGAGAATCTTCTGCGCGAGGTCGGGATCGTATTCACGGATCGAATCCACGACCGTGGTTTCATTGGCGGTTCCCATGAAATTCAGAATTTCGGCGACTGCACGCACTCCCCCCATGGCGGATTTCTTGATGTTCGCTGATCCCGAGAGTAGGCGCAGCATGACATCGTTGAGTTCCTTCAGCGCCTCGGGCTGGATGCCTTCAAGCGTGGCAATGCGCAAAATGACATCGTTGCGCAGGCGCTCGGTGAAGTGGTTGAGTATATCGCTGGCATGGTCGTTCTCGAGATGCACGAGAATGGTGGCAATGATCTGCGGATGTTCATTCCGAATCAGATCGGCGACGGTAGGGGCGTCCATCCATTTCAGGCCTTCTATGCCATTCGTATCGCCCCCCTGAAGAATTCGCGAAATCAGGTTGGATGCCTTGTCATCACCCAGCGCCTTGGTCAGCACCGAGCGGACGTAGGCGTCGGTATCGACATGGACGGCAGCGGAGTCGCGGGCCGTTTTCCGGAAATCGGCCAATACATCTTCAACCTGGGTGCGCGGCACGGATTTAAGGGCAGCCATGGCGTGACCAAGCTTTTGCACTTCCTTCGGACCCAGATGCTTGAGCACTTCGGAAGCAAAATCCTCCCCGAGTGCGATGAGCAGGATTGCGCTTCTCTCTATGCCGTCCTCAGCTGGCATTGGAGCTAGTCCAGTCCTTGATGATGTTGGCGACGACCTTAGGATCCTGCTGCGCAAGTTCACGCGCCTGCGCTAGTTTTCGTTCCAGTGTTTCTGCCGCAGAGGGTTGATCGTCCTCGTCGCCCGCGAGAATATTGATTCTCTCGCCTAAGGGCCTGCTCGTCTGCCGCGGTGGAGTTTCAAGCATGGTCTTGCCGAGCGGGATAATGACCTTGAACAGTAGGTAGGCGACGATGGCAGCGATAACGGTATACTTGAATATTTCCTTCAGCAGTGAGTGAATCTCGGGGTCTTTCCACAACGGAATTCCGGAATCATCACGGTCGACGGCAGTGAAGGGAGCATTGGCCACGGAGATTGTATCGCCGCGTTCCTTGTTGAAACCCATGGCCTCTTTGACCAGCTCGTTGATCTGTTTCATTTCAACGTCGGCCAGCGGCTTGGTGACCCCTTTGGCATCCTTGCGGTGATTGATGACTACCGCAGCCGACAGCCGCTTGACCGTGCCCACCGCTTGTTTGGTGTGCAAGATCGTCTTGTCGACCTCGTAATTGATCGTCGAGTCCTTATGCGTATTGATTGGCTGGGCCACGCTGGCGATTGGCGCCTGAACCCCGGCAGCGTTCAATTGCCCGGGAAGCGGCTTGCCGGCCGGGGCTACCGCAGGGCCTGCGCCGGGCACGGCCGGTTGCGTCAGTGGCGCTGTGGCCGGCACGGGAGGCTGGTTGCTCAGCGCGCCCGGGATGCCTTGCGCCGAAGGTGTGGCGCTTGCCGATTCGCTGGTTTGCTGGCTGCGAATGCTGATATCCGCTGGCGTGGTATTCGGACGGTGCGTTTCAGCCGTTTGTTCACTCTGCGAGAAGTCGACATCTGCGGCGATCTGGACGCGTACATTTCCCTGTCCGACGATGGGCGAGAGTATGTCTTCTACGCGCTTGATGGCGCTCCCCTCGATTTCTCGAACATGCTTGATTTGTGTCGGATCGAGGCCGACCTCCATCAGCTTGCTCTTCAGTTGGGATAGCATCGCTCCACTTTGGTCGATCAGCGTGACGGCCGAGGCCGTAAGATTCGGAACGCTGGCGGCGACCAGGTTCTGGATCCCGGCGATTTGGGAAGCTTCGAGCATTCGGCCGGGATAAAGGTTGAGCAATACCGACGCCGAGGGTTTCAATTCTTCGCGAACGAAAACAGTGGGCTTGGGAATGGCCAGATGCACACGAGCGGACTGGACTGCGCCGATCGATTGGATTGTGCGAGAAAGTTCGCCTTCAAGGCCGCGTTGATAATTGACCTGTTCGGCAAACTGGCTGATGCCGAACTTCTGGTTTTCCATGAGTTCGAAGCCGACGCCGCCCCCCTTGGGCAATCCCTGCGAGGCAAGGCGCAGGCGAACTTCATGCACCCTTCCTCCAGGGATCATGATAGCGCCGCCGCTGTCATTGAACCGGTAAGGGACGTTAAGCTGATCCAGCGCGGCGACGATGGCGCCGCCATCGCGCTCCGAGATATTGGAAAACAGTATCCGGTAATCAGATTGCTTAAGCCAAGTGCTGGTGGCAACCAGTAGGGCAATGACCGCAGCGAACGACATCAGCAGCAATATCTTTTGCTGGTTGCTCAAACGTGACAGTGCGAAGCGCAGGCGGTCAGTCAGAAGAGCTGCGCCTGTTGGTGTATTGGTGTTGGTTCCGGTTGCCGCCATGCTTGCGATAATGAGTTAACTCTGAGAAAAATCAAGCAAAAAGCGAAAATTACAGAGAATTCTTCTACTATTGTAGCTGTTAATTGCACGGGATTTTCCATCGAATGAGTGAAGTGGCGCAAATACCGGCTCCGGAATTGAAGGCGCAAGAATTACAGCGAGCTTTCGACGTATTCAACCAAGTCTCGCTCGAGCTCACTCAAGCTTACGAGGGACTGCAGGAGCGCGTTGAATCGTTGACTGACGAACTGGCCGTCGCCAACGGCGCACTGCGTCGCCAATACCAGGAGAAAGAGGCGTTGTCAGAGCGCCTCACGCTACTGCTCAATGCCCTGCCGGCCGGTGTGGTGGTGCTGGATAGCGTCGCCCGGGTGAGTGAAGCGAATCCAGTTGCCAAAGACATGCTTGGACAAACAATCATCGGGGACGATTGGCCGGAAGTGACACAGAACAATCTTGTGGTTACCGATGCGCCGGACGAATGGCAGCTTGGATTGCGACGTGTTTCAATTGCCGAGAGTCCGCTGGATTCGGCAGGGGGGCGCCTGCTGCTGATACACGACATCACGGCGGCGCATGAACTCAAGGCCAAGGTCGAGCGCAACCAGCGATTGGCGGCAATGGGTGAAATGGCCGCCTCGCTGGCGCACCAGTTGCGGACGCCGCTGGCCACGGCGTTGCTCTACAGCGCCAACCTGGCGCAGCCGGACCTCTCCGATGAGGCGCGGACACGTTTTGTCGGCAAGGCAACCGAACAATTGAAACGCCTCGAACGTCTGATACAGGACGTCCTGCTTTTCGCGCGGGGCGAGAGCATCGGTCGCGATGTCATTCCCGTAGCAGCGCTGATCGCTGATTCGGTGCACATGATGGAACCCTTGTGTCTGGCCAAAGGCGTTGATTTATGTGTTCATGCCGAGGTTGAGCATGTCATGGTTACGGGCAGTCGCAAAGCGCTGACGGGAGCGCTGTTGAACCTGCTGGAAAACGCGCTACAGGCCTGTGAGGGGCATCAAGAATGCGTCGCCGAGATCAGGCTTGGCGCACGTGCCGCCGGTGGGAGTCTGAGGATCAGTGTACGTGATACCGGTACAGGAATCGCGCCGGAAGCGCAGCAGAGAATTTTCGAACCCTTTTTCACGACCCGTGGCCAGGGAACCGGGCTCGGTCTGGCGATTGCGCTTGGTGTCGCCCGGGCTCACGGCGGAAGCATCGAAGTCAGTTCGATCACAGGCCAGGGAACGGAATTCGTCATGGTGCTTCCCTGCGGGGAGGGGGGCCAAGCGCAAGCCGATGAAATCCGTGCGCGATGAATAAACGTCAGGAAAGCAGCTTCGAGAGGGATACACTTGAGCAGACCAATCGAAATGCCGTAATGAATTCCGATGCGGTATTCTTTTGCGTATTTGGCGGTTGAACCGATTCATCAACGAAAACTGGAATCTATGACTTCGGGCTTACCCATACTGGTTGTCGAGGACGATCCGAATTTGCGCGAAGCGGTGTGCGACACGCTCGAACTTGCCGGGCAGGCGGTTGTTTCTGCTCCGGGAGGCGAGGAAGCGCTCAACTTACTTGATGAGCAGGCCGTGGCGCTTGTCGTCAGCGATGTGCGCATGATGCCCATGGATGGCATCTCGCTCCTCAAGGAAATACGCAGCCGTTTCCCGCATCTCCCGGTGGTGCTGATGACTGCCTTCGCCGATGTCGATCGGGCGGTCGAAGCCATGCGTGCCGGTGCTTGCGATTTCTTGCTCAAGCCTTTCGAACCAAAATCCCTGCTCGAACACGTGGCGCGCTACCGTCTTCCTGAAGCGATGGATGACGATCGCGTAATTGCCGATGACCCGGTCACGCGCAATCTTTTTGCACTGGCCATGCGCGTCGCGCAGACGGACACGACGGTGTTGCTGACCGGAGAAAGCGGAGTCGGCAAGGAAGTGGTGGCCAAATACATTCATAACCATTCGGCACGACGATCCGGGCCTTTTGTCGCTATCAACTGCGCGGCCATACCGGATAGTCTGCTGGAGGCGACGCTTTTCGGTTATGAAAAAGGGGCATTTACCGGTGCCCAACAGGCGCAGGCCGGAAAATTCGAGCAGGCGCAGAACGGCACGCTCTTGCTTGACGAAGTCACCGAGATGCCGCTTGGCTTGCAGGCCAAGTTACTGAGGGTTCTTCAGGAGCGCGAGGTGGAGCGGGTGGGCGGCAAGAAACCGGTCGCGCTCGATATCCGCATTGTTGCCACCTCCAACAGGGACATCGCCGAAGCCGTGGTCAAGGGTGTTTTCCGTGAAGACGTGTATTACCGGCTCAACGTGTTTCCCTTGTTGATACCGGCGTTGCGCCAACGCCGCGATGACATCGTACCGCTGGCACGTCATTTTCTGGCAGAGCATGGTGGCCGTTCCGGTCGAACCGGATTGCGGCTGGCGCCATCGGCGGAACTGGCGCTGCGTCAACATTCCTGGCCTGGAAACGCTCGGGAACTGGAAAACGTCATGCAGCGAGCAGTAATTTTTGCCGTGGGCGACATCGTTGGGGTCGATGAACTGCACCTGTCGGCGACTTCGCCATTGGCTCGGGAGTTAACGCCGGGGGCCGTTGTCGAGAACGCTGTTCCGGCATCATCGGATTCGCAGCCGGACTGGCAAAAAACCGAAAATATGAGAGACTTGGAACGCGAACACATTTTGGAGACGCTGGCTTCGGTCGGTGGATCGCGCAAACTCACCGGCGAACGTCTTGGAATGTCGGAACGAACCTTGCGTTATAAACTCAAACAGTACCGTGAAGCGGGTTTGTTCGACGAATGATGGCCAGTTGCGTCACTAAATAGTCGTCTGGCGCATTTATTGCAGCAGTTGATGTAATACGTGTTTGGAGAAGCAGATGGACACTCAGGGTATCGATCAGATGTTGAGCGTTTTACGGGCGACCGCGGCGCAAGCGGGCGGGCGCGTGACCGAGACGCAGAGCCCTTCCGCAGGCAGTTCGGACTTTGCTCAGATTCTTCAGAATTCGATAGCGCAGGTCAATCAGACGCAGCAGGAAGCGGAAGGCATGGCGGCAAAATTTGCCGCCGGCGACGGCAACGCCAATCTGCACGACGTTATGATCTCGCTGCAGAAGGCCAATATTTCGTTCCAGGAAATGGTCCAGGTGCGCAATAAGCTGGTTTCAGCCTATCACGACGTAATGAACATGCAGGTATGAACCCGATGCTTCGCGCAGACCGACAACGGCGCCCTTGAGGCGCCGTTGTTCTGCCAAGTCCCATCAGTGCATGCCGCTGAGTTGTGCTTTTCGTTCACGCTCGATACGCGTGATGTAGCGCTGAACCATGGTCAGCCGAAGCGCGGGCAATCCGACAAATTCGCACCCCAGCCGAACCAGACGCGCGCCATTGCGCGTGGTGACGTCGAACAAGGTGCGAACACAGAGCGTTGCGACCAGCAAACCTTCGTTGGGCAGCATCACCTTGCAGTCGGGCAAGGTGTCGCCTTTTTGAAAATACTGCGCTTGATCGGGCGTCGCCATCAGCCCAACACCGCCACCGCTGACATCGACGAGCCGCAGTTCGACATGGAGCACGCTATTGTCGTTGCGCCTGACCATGACATTGAGCTTGATCGGGTTGGCGATAGGGGTGGATAAGCGGAAATACTCACGGCGTTGAAGGCGGAGCAGTGTTTCGGGTACGACACCGAGAAACGCCGCCCGGCCTTCAAACTGTGTTGACGAAAGCTCGCCCAGGCTGAACTGAACCTTCACTTTGTCGATGTTCGTCACGAAGATCAGCTTTGTCGCCTGCAACGCCCTCTTGTTCATCTCTTCATTGCTGCCAAGATCGAGGATGATCTGGTTATGGTCAGTGCTCAGGGCGATCATCGACGTGAGCAGAAAAGAATGTCCCTGGTCAAAATGAACAGTGATCATCGCGCCCTTGTTAATCAAGGCGCGGAGTACGGCCAGGATTTCCGCCTTCGAGTGCAGCAAATAGCGGGTGTAGTCGTCCGATTGATCGGGTTCGAATAGAGGTGGCGAATACTCAGGGTCCAACGGGGTCTCGGTCTCTGCCATCTTGTATCCTGATTAAGTCTGCGAGCGTGAGTTTAAAGCAAATATCACTCCCGGGAAAATCTCGTCAGATCAGGAAAAGCGGACGTACGGTCAGTACACAATTATTTTTCGAGTGCTTCGGGAAGCGCTGAAAGTACGGGGGCGGGGGCGATGGCCTGACCGTTTTCGAGGCGATAGATCCAGGCCAGCAGTTCCGCCACCGCGATGTAGAGCTGCGGCGGAATGCGCTGATCGAGATCGATCTGCATCAGCAGCGAAACCAATTCCGGTGACTCATGGACATAGATGCCATGCTCACGAGCGCGGGAAATGATCTGCTCGGCGATCAATCCACGTCCTTTGGCAACCACGCGCGGAGAGAGGTCGGTCTGGCTGTAAGTGAGCGCAACGGCACTTTTCAGCGAGTCACTCTCCGGCTTGGCCATCTTGGCTTTCTGTCGTGGCCTCGACCCCCATCGCTATCAGCGCCAGACCAGCACCCTCAAGCTGACTGCGTAAAGTCATGCCGGAAGCGCGCATCAGTGCGCGCGTTTCGGTCTTGCCAGCGCTCATGGACAGGTTGATCTGCTGGCCCTCCAGCCGAATCCGGGCGTCGATTTCGCCCAGGTTGGGAAGATTCAGATGGACACGCGTTGACCATTTGTTCGACGTTTCCTCGCCTTCCTGTCCTTGGCGTGCAGCGTCCTGATCGATTTCCCAGCGCATTTGTTGTCCGGGCCAGATTTGTCCTTGCCAGGAAAAATTCTGTGTGGCCAGTGCTTCCAGTTGCTGCTGTACGAGGTGTTGCGCCGGTGGGGCGACGACTTGTTCCAGCGCCGGAGCTGACGACGGCGTTGACGACTGCGTTGCATTCATCTTTGCGCCTTCGATCGCCAGGCTCGGCGACTGTACGGCTTCAGTAGCAGGACGAGACGCGGTTGCCGGTGCGCTGGAAATTATGGGGGCATTCTGGTGCGCTCCGGTAATCGCTTCGTCAACGTTTGCCTGTGCGAATGCAGCCGGTGCGGACAGTTTCCCTTGAGGTTCCTGGAGCAGTGCCGCTTTCGTAAAGCGTCCTTCGATCCATTCTGCCTGATGCGATTCGTAAAACATGCCACTCTGCGTGATCGCCTGTTTGAGTAAGGGCAATAGGTCCTGTGCATTGGCGGGCGCAGGGCTGATCGGCTGGTTGGCGTTCAGCGTCAAAACCGGCGGACCGCCTTTGGTGTCGCGGGCTGCGGAAAAAAGGGTGCTGATCAATTGACCGGTGCGACTCAGGGTGGTTGATGCTGAGTCAGCCGAAGGCTTGCCGCCATCCCCCTCTCGCCGGGAGACCACGGCCAAGGCGAGTTTGCCGTCGGTTTCGGTCACCTGGAGTTCGAGCGCATCGCCACTCTTGGCCGAAAAAGGCAAAGCCAGGGTGATACTGCGCTGGTTGATCAACGCCCGATACGTGCCGTTAGGCAGCAAGGACTGTATCTCGGCCATGATTTTCTGGCCGACGACAAGCCCTGGAAGCTTGTCGGCAATCTCCTGCGATGGAGCAACCGGTCGCAATGCCGCGTCGGCGGATACCTGCTGGCGGCTGGCAACATCGGCGGGGATCATTTCGTCTCTGGACTGCCTGCCGGCATTGACAGTGTGGTCGAATTGGCCTGATCAAAAGCAGCCAGAAGCGTGGCGGTGTGTTCGAGCCAAGGACTGGCGTGGTCGGTGATTTCGTTGTGGAATGCCAGCATTTCTTCGATCAGCCGGGCCACTGGCTGTCTGTCCTGTACTGGTATGGAGGTTAAGGTCTCGGGTGAGATTTCAAGAAGCGCATCCCGTGCTGCGCCAGCAGCGGTCAAGGCTTCCCAGTCTTGAGCGCGCGCGGCCTCAAGCATGCGGCGTGTTAGTTGGGTTGCGGACTGGTATCTTTCCAGTACGGACATGGCGGTTTCAGGCGGCCAGCTCTTTACCCGGCGCAATCTGAGCCCAAGCGCCATGCAGCTCGCGTAACAGTTGAGTAACTTCATCCAGGGCTGCTGCATTGTTCTTCATGTTGGCCCACAGCAGGCGCCTTGCCATGTAGTCGTAAAGCGCACCCAGCTTGATCGTCAAATCACCGCCTGCCTCATGATCAAGGCTGGCATTCAGGCCGTTGGTAATAATGTCGATCGCCTTGGAAATCGAACTGCCTTTCTCGGCGATATTGCCTTGCGTCATGTGCATCTTCCCCACCGAAATCGCCAGTTCCGCACCTTCAAAAAGGAGCAGGATCAATTTATGCGGGTCAGCGGTAGGTACTGCAGTCTCTATACCAACGCTGGCATACGCGGCGGCCGGACTGCGGGGTGAGCCGAACATAAATGGTTCTCCTTGCTACTTGTAGTTGATGAGTGATGCGAGTCCAGCCAGCTGTTGCGTCAGGCTGGCACTTGTCGATTGCAGTTTTGATAGCTGCACGTCAAGCGCTGTGAATTGACGACGGTAATTGCTTTCGATTTTCTGCAACCTCAACGTCCATTCATCTCTGCGCTTGGTGATCTCCTTGACCGACGTGTTAATGCCATCGATTCGAGCCGAGACCGGGCCGCCCGCGGATACCAACCCGGATGCGGTGGCCTTGAATTTGGTGCCTATGCTGGCAACCAGGGTAGCTACACCGGCAAAATCGCTGGTGATGGCTGCGGTGAGTTTGCTGGAGTCGAGTTTGAGTGACCCATCGGTTTGCACGCTCACGCCAAGATCGGATAGCAGTTGCAGGTCGGGATTGCTGCCGCCGTTCGCGCTAAATAGCGTGTTACGCAGTTGAGTTTGTGCGGAGCGCAGCGTTGCGTCGCCAGTCAGGGTTGACGCTTTCTTGGTCGCCGCGTCGTAGTTACCCAGATTCTTCATCACAACAACCGCATCGTTGTACGCCTTGATGAACGCATTCAGGCTGTTGGCGATGGCCCCGTTGCTCTTGCTGATGGTCAGGGTTGTCGGGCCGACATCCTCTTTGAGTAAATTAAGCGACAAACCGGAGATTGCTGTTGTAATCGAGTTCGTCTGACTGGTAACCGGTATGCCGTTGATCGTGACCGAAGCGTCTGTTGCATCCTGTTGCTGAACCCAACTGTTGTTTGCGCCTGGTGGCGCGTAATCAAAGAAATCGAATTCCGTACCGACTCCCGTATTGGTCCCGGTGACTGTAATCATGTTGACATCGCCCGAGTTCTTGGCGGTAAAGATCAGGAAATCATTGGTGCCGTCATTGATGATCGAAGCGGATACGCCAGCACCGGATGCATTGATTGAGTCACTAATATCGGACAGCGTTGCGTTTGCAGCAATATTGACCGTTACGGCCGAACCGGTCCCGACAGTGATGCTTAACGTGCCGGCTTCGGCGGATGAGACAAAGCCTGATTTGCTGATTTGGTGCGCATGCGCGAGGACAATGTTCGAAAGCGAGTAATTGCCTGCAGCGACACTGTTGGTCGCACTTGCCGTCGCCAGGGTGTTGTCGGCAACCGTAGCGCTGGTCGATGTGTACTTGTCAGCGGGGGTGGTGCCGGTAGGCGGAACCAGTGTTTCCGATACGGTTTGCAGTGCTGATAGCGCGCCTTTCAGGGAACCTAATGCTGATATCTTGGCTTGGAAACTGGCTTCTTTCTGGTTCAGAATCAGCACGGGTCGCTGCTCAACGGTCATGAGCTGGCTGATCAGTGAATTGATGTCCAGGCCGGAGCCTATGCCGGGAGAAGAAAGAGTAGCCATATGAATCCTTTTGCGACAACGCGCTAATCGTTAAGCCAACTCTACACTGTTAGCACGATTCGTTCCATAAATCGTAAACCGGTCAGGCTTTCTGACGTATCAGCAGTCCTTGCAGGCGATCCAGTGCACGGGCTATCTCCAGCATTTCCTCAGAGGGTATCTGGCGAATCAATTCATTCGTAGAGCTATCGACGACCTTAATGACTGTTTTCCCGGTTGAATCGTCCATGCTGAACTCCAAGCTGCCAGACATTGGACGGACGAATTGCTGCACAGATCTGACAGCGGTTTCGAGTTGCTGTTTTTGTTCGGCCGGTGCGCTTGCCGGAACCGGGCGGCTGGAAACCGCCTCGGCAGGTGCGCCACGTTCCGGCAGTGGCGCGTCGGCAGCTTGTACTGCTGCGGCAGCTTGAGCAACTGGTGTTTGCAAGCTAATCGATTGGATAGACATGACATGCTCCTGATTTGATACGCCGAGGGCGCGGAGCGTCTCCGCCACCGCGCCCACCGGACTTTACTGCTAAGTTGTTTAGCCGCGAAGCAGCGACAGCACGTTGTTGGGCAGGGCGTTAGCCTGGCCCAGCATGGCGATACCGGACTGCTGCAGAATCTGCGCGCGAGTCAGGTTGGCCGTTTCCTGTGCGAAGTCGGTGTCCTGAATCCGGCTACGCGCGGCAGAGAGGTTCTCTGACGTGGCCGCAAGACTGGAGGTTACTGACTCGAAACGGTTCTGAATGGCGCCGAAGGTGCTGCGCAGGGAACTGACTGCGCTCAGAGCTGAATCGATTCGCTGTATCGTGTTGTTTGCAGCGGTGACCGTCAGAACATTGGCAGAGGAGATCGTTACCGCATCCTTGGCAATTGTAGTGGTGGCAGCAGCAAAGCCCATGATGAGGCCATCGCCCGTGATCGTAATGTCTTCAAGGGCGCTCAAGGTCAGGGTTCCGCCATTGACTGCGGCAGCTGTCGCGCTGTTGTTGCCGGCTTGAGCAACCGTACCCAACGTGCCATCTCGAAACACCACGCCATTGACGGTACTGTTGCCGCCTGCACCGGCAATGACGCCTGCTGCCGGGCCGACTGTAATGTCTTGGCCGACGGCGATGTCGCGACCATCCGCTGCGGTGAGGCGTAGATTGGCGCCGCTCAACGCGGCAGTTACGCCGGTCGTCGATTGATTGGCGTTGATCGCGTCGGTGATTTGCTGGGCAGTAATGGCGGTAGATGCATCCGTGGCGGCAGCGTAGATGGCGACGCCGTTAATCATGAGGCTGTAGGTATCCGTTGCGGAGCCGCCCACGGTGGAGAGAGTGAATTCAACGTTGTTTGTTGCCGTTGCGGTCAGGCCGGGCACGGCGGCGGCATTGATGGCCAGGGCTTTTGCGTAGGCACTGCCAACCGACTGACCATTTTGCGTACCGGCCGTCGAGGCGGCGACGGTTGTTGTTGCCCCAGTCCCCACCTTGATCGTGCCCGATCCGGTGAGAGCCGCTACAGTCACCTCAGACGAAGAGGTTCCAGTAGCAAGTGCACCGAGAGCGTTTGTGCGCATACTGGTAGCCAGGCCGACAGAAATTGTTTCGCCGACGTTTGCACCCACCTGGAAAGTGGCGCTGCCGAAGGTGCCGTCGAGAATCTTCTGGCTGTTGAAGGAGGTTTGGGTGGCTGTACGATCGATTTCTGCCAGCCGTTGCTGAACTTCCAGGTCCAGGGCCGCGCGGTCGGATGAGCTGTTGGTCGCGTTGGCGGACTGAACGGCCAGTTCGCGAATACGCTGCAGGTTCGACGTTACCTCGGCCAGTGCGCCCTCGCCGGTCTGCGCGAGGGAGACGCCGTCGTTGGCGTTACGGACTGCCTGGTTTAAGCCGCGAATCTGGGTGGTGAAGCGTTCCGAAATGGCCAGGCCAGCGGCGTCGTCCTTGGCGCTGTTGATACGCAGGCCAGAGGAAAGGCGTTGCAGGGACACGGACAGAGCCGTTTGCGACATGTTCAGATTACGTTGCGCATTCAGCGACGAGATGTTGGTGTTAATTACTTGGGGCATTTTGTTTCTCCTATCTCTTCCAATTGACTTTGGGTTCCCGTTTTACTTGCCTCGCGGCGTTCTGTCGGCCCGTTATGTGTTGTGATAATTCGCTTACGACTTCTATTACGACCAACTGATTGAGAACTTTAGCCATTTCTTCAGTGGGCCGTGTAAGCGCTTTACGGCAGCTCTTCTGGAGACTTTAGGTTCGGCGGATCTGGAGAGGCAATCGCTTCTTGATCGTTCGCCGGTTTCAGTTATTGGCGTCCCATGACTTGCTCTCTTATGTCAGAATCGTTCAGGAAACAGGTTTTCATCTGCCTGCTGTGTGAAGTATTCAGGACAAGCAAATGCGTAGAGACTCCAACCAGGCTTTACAAGAGAGCTTTCTGGTGGCTAAAGAATGCCATCAACGGGGGGATCTGGTTGGCGCCGAAGCAATCTATAGCCGTTTGCTGGTTCTCGATCCGGCCGATAGCGAAGTGCTTTATCTTTTAGGCTATCTGAAGGCAAACAAGGGCGAAATGGATGTGGGGCTCGAGTGTCTGAGCCTGGCGCACCAATTGACTCCCGACAATCCTCAGATTCCATACACCATGGGTGTTGTGCTCCAAGAGGCCGGCAAGTTGGCGGAGGCCGTAGATGCATACCAGAAAGTCGTGGCAATTGATCGCCGTCACGTGGCGGCTTGGGAGAACCTGTCAGCGGCGTTCTATGACCAGGAGGACTATGCCTCGGGGTTGGCTGCAGCCGAGAAGGTGCTGGCCTTCAATCGAGAGTCGCCGCTGGCGATCCGTGCGGCGGCCAATTGCCTGACCGCCCTTGGTCGGCGTGCCGAGGCGCTGGAAGTCCTCGATACGGGGGTAAAGTATCATCCAGCGCTTCCGGACCTGCGGATTCACCGCTCTTGGGAGTTGATGGCCAACGGGCGGTTTGCCGAGGCGTGGCCTGAACTGGAGTGGCGCCATGCGCGCCGGGGGCGGGCTGATACGCCTCCGCGATCCGTGCCCTATCCGCGCTGGAACGGCGAGCCGGCGGCGGGAAAGACCATCCTTATCTATGGCGAGCAGGGCGTCGGCGACGAGATCATGTACGCGCCTTACGTGCTCGGCCTTGTTCGGGCGGGAGCCAGATGCGTCTTTGAGTGCGACCGAAGGCTGGAGCGTTTGTTCGCGCAGGCGTTTCCGGATTGCCTGATCATGCGTCGCGAAAATCGCGATCAGATTCCCTGGCATTCCCGATTGCCCGAGATCGACTACTGTATTTCCGCAATGAGTTTGCCCTTGTATTTCTCACATCCTTTGAATCGGGGTTCCTTTCTCCAGGCCGATTCTGGGCGCACCGAGTATTGGCGTAGGCGCCTGCAGGAATCGAGTGCAGGACCGAAAATCGGCGTTTCCTGGCGTGGTGGAGCCAACGCCAAGGTGCGAGGAATTCGTTCAATTCCGGAACATATCTTTGGCGAATTGATTGACGCAAAGGCTACATACGTCTCGCTACAGTATGGCGCCTCGCGCGCAGAGGCCGCGGCGGTGGCGCCCGAGCTGCTGCATTTTTCCGAGATCGATCCGTTGACTGATCTTGATGATTTCGTGGCGCTGGTTGCAGCACTCGATGCGGTAGTCTCGATTGACAATTCGACCGTGCACTTTGCCGGTGCCCTGGGCGTCAGGACGCTGTTGCTGTTGCCCGTCTATTCGGAGTGGCGCTGGGGAAATCAGCCTTCAGGGATTTCACCCTGGTATGAATCTCTTGAGTTCATCCGCCAGAAGGATGCCTCTGAGCAGGGCTGGCGCGATCTGCTAGAAGAAGCCCGGCTCTGGCTGGCTGATAACAGCCGTTTAGAGCCGGAAACATCTGATGGCGAGATGCCGGCCTTACAAAAAGAGCCGGCAGAGGTCATTTCAAAGCCGATAAAGGAAGGTCGCTCGGCATTGTTGCTTGGTGACACGAATTATTGGTATCACTGGGGGTGTTCCTGTACTAGCCTTGGTTTGCATGAGGGCCTTCGTTCCCGGTTTGAGGAAATCAGCGTTTTGCCCTTGCCGCGCCTGTTGTCCGGGTGCCCGGTTCCGTCCGGGGTGGAGAGCCTCGATTCCGATGATTTCTTCAGGCAGTTCAGCCAGTCTTGCCCCGATATCATGTCAGCGATTACGGCGGTCGATTGCGTAGTGGTCAATGGTGAAGGGTCGATTCACGGAGCCGGTCCGCTACCCCTACTGTTGCTGTATATCGCTTATATGGCCAAAAGGCGTTTCAATAAGCAGGTTGCGGTAGTTAATCATTCCTGCTACCCCGGCGATGCGTCAACACCGGTGGGGGTGGGTGGTGTCAGCGATTACTACGCGAGGGTGTACAGCGCTCTGGATTTGGCCGTAGTGCGTGAAGGTCTTAGTCTGGCTAACGCCTCGCTCTTTGCGGGTAAGGTTTCCCTTGGTTTCGATTGCCTTCCTCTTTTTCTCGAAAAGCACCGGCAACAGGCGTGTGTGCGGCAGCGAAAGCTGGTGTTTGGCGGTTCGGTATCCTGGTCGCCGGCGATGGTCAATTGCTTTGCCGATCTGGCGAAATGGGCGGCGGACGAAGGCTACGCTATCGAGATCCTCAGCGGTGCCAAGGCGTTTCTTGCCTCGGATGAAATAGGGTTTGTCGAGCAGATGGTTCGCGCACTGGAGGCGCGGAAAGTCGCGCATGTGCTGCATTTCCCTCCCAGCGAGATGGCCTGGCTGGACGGGATAGGAACAGCTGCGCTCGTCGTTTCAGGGCGCTTCCACTATTCGATAGCGGCAGCCTTTCAGCAGGTGCCGTTTCTCGTGGCCGAAAGCAACACTCTGAAAATCGCCGGGTTGCTTTCCGAGTTGGAGATCGAGTCGGCACTTGTGGGCCTGCCACGAGAACAATACCGCTCGGTTGTCGAGAAAGCTAAGCAACTTCTTCTGGGCGGCAGTGCCGGCCTGGTTGAGCCGGAACATCTCGCTGAAATGCGCCGGCGGGCAAGATTGAATTTTTCTTCGCTGTAGGCTTCGGATTCGGAAAATACATGGAGTTTAGATTGAAATGAGAGTGGGCCAGGTTGGTCAAAACGACAAATTTGCAGATCCAATCATGATCCGCGCTTACAACGACGGCCATAAGGGGGCGACCGCGTTTTTCCGTAACCGGCCTTTCCTCGATACCTGCTTTTCCACGTTGAGATCACGCTGTGCGGGGCGTATCAAGATTCTGGTTCATGCGTCTTCGGTAGGTGCGGAACCGTACTCGCTGGCTCAGTGGTGGCTAAACCTGGTCCTGCCTCGGTGCAACGAGGGTTGGGATATCGACATTGCAGCAACTGACATCGATTCCGGATTCCTGGCCTTTTCGCAGCAAGCCAGCTACCCGCATGGTTTGTTGGCGGGCATGACCGAAGAAGAGCAGTCCTGGTTTGAGAAGAAGGAAGGGCAGATTGTCGTGCCGTCCAGAGCGCGCAATCTGGTCAGATTTCTGCAGCCGATGAGTTTTGTGGATGGCGACCCGAGAGAAGTGTTTGACGCTGTTCTGGTAATGAATGCCTGGACTTATGTGTCAGCGGCCGATCAGTCATCGTCGTTCGACAGGTGGGTTTCTTACGCCCGGCATGTTCTCGCAGTTACGGCGTTCCACCCAGATTCAATACTGGACGATCTCGTTCGTTCCGGCTTTGCCCCTTGCATGGAAAATCATCGTCAAATCCACGAGGCGTGGGGAGATCGGTTGGTAAAGGAGCCGGTTGCACCAGACAGCGCTGATTATTCGTGGCGCCTCCCACCCTACGATACTGCTATTTCGGACTACGCCTATCGTTACGGATCAGTTTTTCTGCGCGAGAACGCCAATGCAGGCGTGTTGTAGGTCGTCTTTGGAAAGCAGTCCGCAATGTGGCAGTTTATGCGATCAGCCTTGAGGAACGGTTTCGGCAAAAGCCGGGCGCAGCATGAGCTTGGCGTATAGGCGGGCGAGATTGGGGTGCTTTTCGTTCCAGGCGATTTCCGGGAAGCGGAAGGCGAGGTAACCCAGCGCACAGCCCGTGGCGATATCGGCCAGCGAGAAGTGCGAGTTGGTACACCAGGTGTTTTCACCGAGGTGTTCAGCCATGTAGTCGAGGCCGCGAATGACCTTGCTTTCCTGCCGAGCGATCCAGTCGGCGCCTTGCTCCTTGGCGGGGCGCTTCTTCTCCAGGAAGATCAGTGCGGCCGCATCGCAAATACCGTCAGCGAGCGCTTCCCAGCGTTTGACTTCGGTCCGTTCGCGGTTTTGCGCGGGCATCAGCTTGTTGTTTGGGGCCACATTGTCGAGATACTCGGCGATAACCCGTGAATCGAAAAGAACAGTCTCGTCGTCAAGCACCAGTACCGGAATCTTGCCCAAGGGGTTGATGTTTGGAACATCCGATTCAGTCGTCCACGGTGAGTCGATGGCAAGATCGTATTCGATTTTCTTTTCGGCCAGAACGATGCGCACCTTGCGAACAAAGGGACTGGTCAGTGATCCGATAAGCTTCATTGGCGCCCTGCTGGTAAATAATTCGGTCGGATTATAGCATTTACAACGTGATCTTTTGGCTGGAGTTTTGGCCGGGCGAGTAAAATAGCACGCTTATCGCAACGGATGAGCTCAATGACTTTCAGCGCCCTCACGTCACTATCCCCCCTCGATGGCCGTTATGCCGACAAGGTCGACGCACTGCGCGCGCAGTTTTCCGAATTCGGGTTGATTCGCCGCCGTCTGCAAGTCGAGATTGCCTGGCTCAAGGCCCTGGCCGAGGAACCGCAGTTTGCCGAGATTCCTGCATTTTCAAAGGCAACCGTGGATGCGCTGGAGCAACTGGTGACCCAGTTCACTGTGGAGCAGGCCGCCGAAGTCAAGGCGATCGAGCGAGTGACCAATCACGATGTCAAGGCTCTGGAATACTGGATCAAGCAGAAGTTGGCGAACAACGCCGAGGTCATGCGGGTTTCGGAGTTCATCCACTTTGCGTGCACCTCCGAGGATATCAATAACCTCGCGCATGCCCTGATGCTCAAAGCGGCCCGGGATGAGACGCTGCTGCCCCTGTTCGACACGCTGCTTGACCGCCTCAAGGCGTTGGCGCACGAGCACGCCGATCTGCCGATGATGTCGCGTACGCACGGGCAGCCGGCAACGCCGACAACGCTGGGCAAGGAAATGGCCAACGTCGTTTATCGTCTTGAGCGCAGCAGGTCGCGTATCGCCGGTGTCAGCCTGCTGGGCAAGATCAACGGTGCGGTGGGCAATTACAACGCCCATCTTGTGGCCTACCCGGGCTACGACTGGGAGCGTTTCGCGCAGCGTTTCGTCGAAGGCCTGAGTCTTGAATTCAACCCGTATACCATACAGATCGAGCCTCACGACGCCATGGCCGAGCTTTTCGACGCCTTTGCCCGTGGCAATACCATCATGCTGGACCTGGATCGTGACCTCTGGGGCTATATATCGCTCGGCTTCTTCAAACAGAAGCTCAAGGCGGGCGAGGTCGGCTCATCGACCATGCCGCACAAGGTCAATCCCATCGATTTTGAAAATTCCGAAGGCAATCTCGGACTGGCCAACGCCTTGCTCAGGCATCTGTCCGAAAAGCTGCCGGTTTCGCGCTGGCAGCGCGATCTGACCGACTCGACCGTGCTGCGCAACATGGGCGTTGCCTTGGGTTACACGCTGCTGGCCTATGACTCGCTATTGCGCGGCCTGAACAAGCTTGAGGCGAACCCGGAATGCCTGCGCAACGATCTCGATGCCAACTGGGAACTGCTCGCCGAGCCGATCCAGACCGTGATGCGTCGGTATGGCATTGCCAATCCTTACGAGAAGCTCAAGGAGCTGACCCGGGGCCAGCGTATTTCACGCGATGAAATACAAGCTTTCGTGCGTACGCTGGAGATCCCGCAAACGGTCAAGGACGAATTGCTCAGGCTGACGCCAGGCGAATACACCGGAAAAGCGGCTGAACTGGCGAGGAGAATTTGATGACCGATATGCTGCACAAACCCATGATATGTTCCGGTTGCGAGCGCGAAGTACCTGCGCAGTCGAGTTTTTGCCCTTATTGCTGCGGTGAGGATGGCCGCCGTGGCGCGTTCATGCGCGGTGGATTCATCGGCGGAATCTTCGGTCTGATGGCCGGCGGGCTGGCCGCCTCGCTGTGGTCCTCAGTCATCGGTCAGGATCGCGTGACCTGGAGCATGACGCTTGGTGCGGTGCTTGCCGGTGCGACGCTGGGGATGATCTGGGGAGTCTTTCATCAACGGCGGAAATGAAAAATGCATACAGTCCGGGCTGTTGTCCGGCACAGGCCAAAGGAGCCAATTAGGTGACGCAATTTGCCGACAATCTGAAGAAACTTCCGGGTATATCCCATCTGGCGGCAATCAATCTGCTTGATGCCGAGGGTCGCGTACTCGTAGCGATCGAAAACAAGACGGGTAGTCAGGGGTCGCTGGCCGTCTATAACCATCTGGCGCAGACTTTTGGCGCGATCACGCCCGAGGCGGCACGAAAAGGGCTGGAACTCTTTGCCGAACACACTGAGGATGCCCGTGCGCATCCGGGAAAGCACCCCAACATTGATCGTTTGCTTGAGCTGATCGAGAACAACGTCACCTTGCGCATCAAACACAAATTTGCATTTTGAGCGTACATCTGTTTCTAGACGACGGCACCATCCTCGTTGGCGCCCTCGATCTGCTTCTTCGGTTTGATGAAGTTGCCGCGCGAGACGCCCAGCCACATCACCAGCGGGCTGGCCACGAGTACCGACGAATAGATGCCGAAGCAAATGCCGATCGTCAGTGCCAAGGCGAAATAGTGCAGAGTCTCGCCGCCGAACAGCAGCATGGACAGCACCATGAGCTGCGTGCAACCGTGGGTGATGATGGTGCGCGAGATAGTGCTGGTAATGGCGTGATCAAGCACCTGGGGCGTGGTCAGACCGCGCACCTTCTTGAAGGTTTCACGAACACGGTCGAAGACCACGACCGATTCATTGACCGAGTAACCCAGAACAGCCAGCACCGCCGCCAGCACTGAAAGCGAGAATTCCCACTGGAAAAAAGCGAAAAAGCCGAGAATGATGACGACATCGTGCAGGTTGGCGATGATGGCCGAAACCGAAAAGCGCCACTCGAAGCGCAGGGCGAGGTAGATGACGATCCCGACGACGACCAGCAGCAAGGCCAGCGAACCGTTTTCGGCCAGTTCCTTACCCACCTGCGGGCCGACAAACTCGACGCGGCGCAAGGTGGCGCCAGGCGCTTCGGTGTTTAGTGCCGCCATCACGGTTTCGCCAATCTTGGCGGAGCTTTGCTCGGCCTTGAGCGGCAGGCGAATCATGACATCGCGGCTGGAGCCAAAATTCTGCACGGCAATATCGTTATAGCCGGCCTTGACGAGTCCCTCGCGAATCTGCTCCAGATTGGCCGCCTGGGCGTAATTGACCTCGATCAGCGTGCCGCCGGTGAATTCGACCGAAAGATGGAGGCCGCGGTGGAACAGAAAGAACACCGCCAGCAGGAAGGTGAGCAGCGAAATGACGTTGAACACCAGCGCGTGGCGCATGAACGGAATATCTTTTTTGATGCGAAAAAATTCCATCTTTGCTCGTCCTTATTTGGCTTTTGCTTTGGCGTTGGTTTTGGCCGTAGCCGCGGCCGTGTTGGCGCCTGGCTTCCAGATCTGGCCGATGGCCAGCGTTTCAAGCTTGCGCTGACGGCCGTAAATCAGATTGATCAGCGCACGCGATACGACCACGGCGGAGAACAGTGAGGTCAGAATGCCCAGGCAGTGCACCACGGCAAAGCCGCGTACGGGGCCGGAACCGAAAATCAGCAGCGCAATGCCGGCGATCAGCGTGGTGATGTTCGAGTCGAGAATCGTGTCGAAAGCGCGCTCGTAGCCGGTGTGGATGGCGTGTTGCGGAGTCGAGCCGTTACGCAGTTCCTCGCGAATGCGTTCGTTGATCAGCACATTGGAGTCAATGGCCATGCCCAGCGCCAACGCAATGGCGGCGATACCCGGCAGGGTCAGCGTGGCCTGAATCAGCGAAAGCAGGGCGATCAGGAAGAGCAGGTTGGAGGCCAGGGCAATCACCGAAACCAGACCGAACAGCATGTAGTACATGATCATGAAGGCGGAGATGGCGGCAAAACCCCACATCGTCGAATGAAAGCCCTTCTGGATGTTTTCGGCGCCAAGGCTCGGGCCGATGGTGCGTTCTTCAATGATTTCCATCGGCGCGGCCAGCGAGCCGGCCCGCAACAGCAATGCGGTGTCGTTGGCCTCCATGGTGCTCATGCTGCCGGAGATCTGTACGCGTCCGCCACCGATTTCGGTCCGGATGACCGGTGCGGTAACCACTTCGCCCTTTCCTTTTTCAATGAGCAGGATGGCCATGCGCTTGCCCACGTTTTCACGGGTGATTTCCCTGAAAATTCGCGATCCGGCCGAGTCCAGGGTTAGGTGAACCGCCGCTTCCTGGGTCTGGTTGTCGAAACCGGGCTGGGCATCGGTCAGGCGATCACCGGTCAATACGACTTGTTTCTTGACCAGCAGAGGCCGGCCACCGCGTTCGACGTAGAGTTCGGTCCCGAAGGGCACTTGCCCGGCCAGAGCCGCTTCCAATGCACCGGAGGTGTCGTCGACCATGCGGATTTCCAGCGTCGCGGTGCGGCCCAGAATGTCCTTGGCTTTGGCCGTGTCCTGTACCCCCGGTAACTGGACAACGATGCGGTCGGCGCCTTGTTGGGCAATGACCGGCTCGGCAACGCCCAGCTCGTTGATCCGGTTGTGCAGGGTGCTCATGTTCTGCTTGATGGCAAATTCCTGAATGCGCTTGATCGCCGTCGGCTTCATCGTGGCCACCAGCTTGAGGTCCGCGCCTTCGCCCTGATCGGCAAACTGCAGGTCCGGCTGATTGTCTTCCAGCGTTTGGCGCCCCTTGGTGCGGGTTTCCTCATCGCGGAAGCGGATGACGATGCGGTCGCCTTCCCGATTGACGCCGCCATGCCGGATCGTTTTGTCGCGCATCAGGCTGCGCAAATCCGCACTGATTGAATCCAGGCGTTTGGTCAGCGCTCCCTGCATATCGACCTGGAGCAGGAAGTGGACGCCGCCGCGCAGGTCGAGGCCAAGATACATTGGCAGCGCACCCAGGCTGGTGAGCCACTGTGGCGAACTCGAAAGCAGATTCAGCGCAACGACGTACTGCGGATCGCTGGCGTCGGGATTGAACTGCTTTTCGAGCAGATCCCTGGTTTTGAGCTGGGTGTCCGTATCCTTGAGCCGGACTTTGACGCCGTTGGCGTCGAGGAAGATACCAAAGCTTTCAACGCTCGCGGTCTTGAGCGTACTCTCGACGCGTTCCAGCGTTTTGGTATCGACCT
>WBZS01001212.1_pt1 | contig 22105 bp, 20 predicted proteins | sample 5204201 | NCBI WGS metagenome assembly WBZS01 (sample SAMN12344357, study PRJNA552823) | activated sludge metagenome | biome: Activated sludge suspended growth; feature: Nitrification reactor; material: Wastewater; isolation source: activated sludge from nitrification reactor of wastewater...
CGTCACCGCGGCGCTGCGGTTCTTCCAGTCCTCGGTGTCGACGTCCCAGAGGATGATCGACTGCCCGAGAGTGGTCGTCTGCGGCGCGTAGGAACCATACGGCGGACGCATGAGGATGGTGCTCGTTCCGGTGACTCGGGTGATCTCCGCCGCCGTGCGGTCGACCTCCGAGCGGGACTCCTCCAGAGTGAGGCGCTTGAGATCGCGGTGGTCCCAGGTGTGGTTGGCCACGACCATGCCGCTGCGGACCATTCGGGCAACGACGTCCGGGTGGATCCGGACGTTCTGACCTAGGACGAAGAACGTGGCCGGGGCGCCCGCGGAGACCAGGCTGTCCAGCAATCTCCCGGTGAGCGGGCCCGGCCCGTCGTCGAAGGTCAACGCAACGCATTTCAGCACGGCGCAGTCGACGGAAGCCGCAGGCACGGGACCCGACGCCGGCGGCGTCGGCGGGGCGGGTGGCGGGGTTGCCGTCGAGCCGCCCGGACCTGCCGATGGCCCCCCGGCGGTGGGGGCTGCCGATGAGGGGACGGACACGGCATACGGCAGGCCGGATCGGACCGCCTGCGCGACCCGACGTCCCCGTTCGGACAGCATTCCGACGGCGTCCGCTGACGGGATGGTGACGCGCAGATTGCCCGACGAGTGGGGGGCTGCGGCGCCCTGGTCGAGCAGCACCACGACATCGCCCGCTGCGGTGATGGTCACGTCGGAGAGCACGTCTTGCGCGGTCGTCTCGCCGGGCTCCCCGGACGGACCGGGGCCGAGGGTGGGATGTCCCTGCGCGCTGACCGCTGCCAGCACGCGGGCGAGGATGCTGGCGCGAGCCGACTCGGCGATGAGGTCGGCGCCTGTCCAGGTGTCGGACCCGTCGCCGTAGAAGACCCGGTGGCTGGTCTGCCCACTGGCCCCGCCGAACTCAAAGGTCTCCATCCGGATCCCGAGAACCGGGCCCGAGGCCGTGACCACCTGCCAGCCGACGTTGAGCTCCGGGGGCGCTTCGGGATTGGCGACGTAGTCACCGCGGAAGGCGCTCTCGGCGCTGGTCGCCCAACCGGCGATCGCGGACGACAAACCCACCTGACCTGGGGCGACCGGGCGACGCACCGACACCTTGAGGGCCGGGTCGTCGCCCATGCTCTGAGCGACGGCGATACCGGCGACGGCGAGCTCGGAAGGCGGCATACCGGTCGCTCCGGTTGGGGCGTCGGTCGACGACACCCGAGGGGTCGGGCCAGGCGTTGTGGGATCGGTCGGGGTGCTCGCCGTGGTGCAGCTCGTGATGAGGAAAGCACCGACCAGGGGCAGCACCCAGCGCCGCACTCGCACCCCAAGTCGCATGGCGAACCGTCCGCGCATCGCTCGTCCATCCCCGAGGAAGAAACCCGACATTGCGCCCTTACCCTAAGTGATGGAAGCGCTTGCGCTCTGGAGCGCAGCGAGCCGATCCATCGCCGCGTCGCAATCTGCGGTCGAGCCCGCGAAGCACAGCCGGACAAACGCGCGGCCGTCCAAGGAAGGGTCCCCGCCGAGCACCGGCGGCGCGAAGTCGACGCCCGGCGTCAGCGCCACTCCGGTCGCCGCCAAGACGTCCTGACACCACCGGGTCGAGTCGTCGGTGAGGTGGCTGACCTCGACGTAGAGGTAGAACGCTCCATCGGGGGGCGCGACTCGCTCGACCCCGATCTCGGGAAGGCGTCGCAGCAGCAGGTCACGGTTGACGGCATACCGGCGGACGTGTCCGTCGAGCTCCGCGCGGGCCGCCGCCGAGAACGCGGCCACGCCGGCGGCCTGCGACACCGCGGGCGGGCAGATGTTGAGGTTGCCCACGAGCACCTCGACCGGCCGGACCAACTCGGGCGGGAGGATCAACCAGCCCACCCGCCAGCCGGTCATCGAGAAATACTTCGACAGCGAGCCGACGAGCACGGCCGACCGCGAGGACTCCCAGGCGCTCGCGCACCGCCGACCGAACGAGATGCCGTGATAGATCTCGTCACTCACCAACAGCGTCCCGTGCGCCTCACACCAGCGGGCGATCGCGGCGAGTTCCTCAGGGTCGATGATCGTGCCGGTCGGGTTGCTCGGGCTGGCGACGATGAGGCCGGCCGGCGGCTCGGGCAGGGCCGCGAGCATGGCCACGGTCGGCTGGAACCGGGTGTGCGGACCGCAGTCGAGCTCGACGATCCGGGCCCCAAGGGCTTGCAACGTGTTGCGGTATGCCGGGTAGCCAGGACGGCTCATCGCCACCGTGTCTCCGACGTCGAAGGCGGCGAGGAACAGCGCGGTGAAGGCCGCGGACGAGCCGGTCGTGACGACGATCTGGTCGGGGTCGACGGTCAGCCCGTAGTCGTCCGCATAGTGCCGCGCAATCGCCTCACGCAGCGCCCGTATGCCGGTCGCCTCGGTATAGCCGAGCACCTCACCTTCCAGCGCGGTCGCCGCGGCGGCCCGGGCTGCGGCGGGTGCTGGGGTCGAGGGCTGACCTGCGCAGAGGGCGATGACATCACCGTGGGTGATCTGTCGGAGCGCGGCAGCCTTGATGACCTCCATGACATGGAACGGCTCCACGGCCCCACGGCGGGAGAGGCGACCGGACGGCATACCGGACAAAGTAGCCCAGTGGCCGGCACGTGCGCTCAGGCCGGGTCCGGTGCCGAGGTGCTCTCGGCCAGGCCGACCGTGCCATCGGCCTTGTGCGCCGTGTCCTCGAACTTGACCAGGGTGATCCGGTGGTTGTCCATCTCAAGCACCGTGAGTCGCCCGGACTCCAGCGGCACCACGTCGCCGACCTCCGGCACGCCACCAGACAGCTTGTAGACCAGCCCGGCCAGCGTGACGTAGTCCTCGTCCTCGGGGAACGGGAAGCTGACCAGGTCGACGAGGTCCGCGATCCGCATCGAGGCGTCGATCTCGTAGGCGCTGCCGGTGAGCTTCTTGACCCGGCGGGCTGCGCGGGTGAACTCGTCCTCGTAGTCGCCGACGATCTCCTCGAGGATGTCCTCAAGGGTGATGATGCCCTCGGTGCCACCGTATTCGTCGATGACGACCGCCATCTGCTGGCGCTTGCGTTTGAAGTCGGCGAGCAGGTCGTTGAGCGGCTTGCTGTCGGGCACGAGGAACGGCGGCTTGGCGAAGTCCTTGACCGGCTTCTTGCTCGCCTTGCTGAAGTTGTCCGACCCACTGTGCTCGGCGACGTAAGTGAGCAGTTCCTTGATCGCGACGACGCCGGTGATCCGGTCGAGGCTGTCGACATAGACGGGGAAGCGGGCGTGCGGGATGTCGCGGAAGTAGCGCAGCGCGTCGCCGAGAGTGGCGTCCTCTTCAAGGGCGCGGATTTGGGTGCGCGGCACCATCGCATCGCGCACCGTCTGCTCGTCCAGCTCGAAGACGCCGCGGATCATCTCGGTCTCTTCGGGGTCGAGCATCCCGTCCTTCTCGCTCGCTTCGAGGATCATCCTGATCTCTTCGACGCTCATCGTGAAGTGGCTCTCGCCGTGGCCGCCGAGGTTGCCCTGGCCGGACAGCCGCAAGAGCAGGTCAGAGGCCCACTTCATGACCGCGATCAGCGGCCGGAAGGTGAGGTACATGATGTTGATGAGCTTGCCGACCGCCATGCTCAGCGGCTCGGCCCGGTGGAATGCGAGCACCTTGGGGGCGAGCTCACCGCCGACGATGTGGACGAACGACACGATGATGAAGCCGAGGACGTAGGCCAGCGTGTGGGCGGCGCTGTGCAGGACGTCGTGATCTCCCAATGCGGTGAACAGCGCCACAACCCACGGGTCGATGACGGTGTGCAAGGTCTCCATGCCGACGGCACCGAGTCCGAGCGACACGAGGGTGATGCCGATCTGGGTCACCGAGTAGAACCGCTCGGGCTCCTCGTGCAACAGCTTGACGGTCTTGGCCTTGCCGTTGCCGTCCTCCGCGAGCTGGCGGATCCGGCTGCGTCGTGCGGAGGAGATGGCGATCTCCGACCCCACGAAGAAGGCGTTACCGGCAACGAGCAACAGGATAATGGCCAGCCGCAGCCATAGCGGCAGGTCTTCCATGAAGACCACTCCTCGGGGTTTCGCGGCGCCACGGGCGGGCACCTGCGCCCGTGGGCGAGTGTACGAGAAGCCAACGACAGCACACGCGGGGATGAACGTCCCGAATCCGTGAACGGCCGCAGGCCGCGCCACCCGGTTGCTCCCGCCGCGCGGGGCTATCGGCCCGTAAGGTCACCGCATGAGTCCCTGGAGCTGGGTCGCCCAGTATGCCGTCGCCATCGTCGCGTTCACCGTCCTGGATGTCATCTGGCTGGGGACGGTCGCCAAGGATCTGTATGCCGCGCACATCGGGCACCTGCTCGCGCCCAAAGCCAATCTGCCTGCGGCTGTTGCCTTCTACGCGATCTTCTTAGCCGGACTTGTCTTCTTCGTCATCCACCCGGCGATCGCGGAGGGGTCGTGGACCAAGGCGCTGTTAGTCGGGGCGGCCTTCGGTTTCGTCACCTATGCGACCTGGGACCTGACCAACCTCGCCGTCCTCAAGGACTTCCCCTTCTCGATCGTGCCGATCGACATGGCGTGGGGCACCTTCCTTGCTGCCGCTGTGAGCACAGCCACATATGCGGTGGCCCAGGTGATCCCCGCCCTGCGCTAGGGAAGGGCTACTTCTCCACCATGCACAGGACGTAGCCGTTGGTGACGCCACGGCCGCCGGACTCGAAGTAGGACGCGTCCGTCTCGGGATAGGGCCGGCAGGACTCGTTGGAGTCGAACTGCGCTTCAGACTGGTTGCCCACGACGGCAATGACCTTCATCTCCGCGGCGGGATTGGTGCACTCGACGACCTTGATCTCATTGTCTTTGACGTGGTCGATGCAGTCACCAACCTTGGGCGCTGTGGCGCCGGATGCCTTGAACAGGGCGAACGCGATGCCGATCCCCACGACGACCAGCAGACCGATGATCCGCTTGAGGACTCCGCCGCCGAATGCCTTGGCCCGCGAGGGCTGGGCCGTCGGTTCCGGCTGACCGGGCTGACCGGGCTGACCGGGCTGACCGGGCTGGAGTGGCTGGTCGCCGACGTTGTCCATCGGGTTGGTGCTCACCTGGATCTCCCCTGCCGTGGTCCGGCCGTCATCGGCCAGAGTTACCGCGGGGAACTGTACCAACCGGTCAGGCTTGACCAGAGCGGCGCGTGGCGTCTTCGTCGATGAGCCGGTTAATCAACTGCTGGATCTCGTCGCTGCGCGGGATGTTGCGCAGCAGTTCGTCGGCTGAGTCGCCGGCGGACTCGATAGTGAGGGTGCCCGAGCGGATGATCCGGTCGAACAAGGTCTGCCGGAAGGACACATCGGTGATCTTCGACAAGGTGATGTCCTTGCCCGACTTGCTGAGGATGCCCTTGCGGACCATCACTCGGTGGCTGGTGATGACGTAGTGCGTCGTCCGCCACCGCAGGTAGGGCACGACGACCAGCGGCACAGCGACAAGCACCAACACCGCGATGGCGATCCACTGCAGCCGGTTTCCGGTCGCGTCGTCGGGTGTCGCCCATGCGGTCCCGATGACCAGGGCCGCCAGCACGACGCCAAGGAGGGTCGGCCCGAACACCGTGAGGACGTGCGGGTTCAGACTGCGCTCGACCTTCTCGCCTTGCGCGAGGACGTTCTCCGGAAACCCCATGGCCCCCACGATAACCGGGTGGCAGGCTGTCGCCATGGGCCAGCGGATGTTCGTCGCCGTCGTGCCGCCGGACTCGGTCCGCGAGGACCTTGAGGCGTTCCTCGACGCCCGGCCGGGGCTGCGGTGGTCCCACCCTCACCAGTGGCATGTCACCCTCGCGTTCTTTGCGTCCGTGCCTGAACACCGGATCGACGAGCTCGGCGACCGGCTCGCGACCAAGGCGAGCAAACGGCATACGGTGACGACGGCCCTCGCGGGGGGAGGTGCGTTCCCCAACCCGGCCCGGGCCAGCGTGCTGTGGCTCGGGCTCGACGGCGGCACGGAGGAGCTGACCCATCTGGCCGCGAGCGCCCGCGCGGCCGGAGCAAAGGTGGGGGCTCCCCCCGACGGCACACGGTTCAGCCCGCACCTCACGGTGGCCAGGCTGCGGCCGCCGATCGAGGCGACCAAATGGTTGCGGGTCCTCGACTCTTATCGGGGTCCGGCCTGGGAGGTGGCCGAGATCGAGCTGCTCGCCTCGTTCTTGGGCGAGGGACCGGGCGGGCGGCCGCGCTACGAGACGGTGGCTCGCTTCCGGCTCGGCCGGGTCGGAGAGGGGGCCGCGCCATGAGCGAGCCGTTGCTGCGCGGCCTGCTCGACCCGAGCCGCGCCGCCACCCCCGTCCAGGTCGCCGACACGACCCTGTCGTATGCCGCCCTGCTCACCTCCGCGTCCACCGTCGCCGAGGCGCTGGCTCGGGAGTCGTTGTCCCGCATCGCCATTGATGCGACTGCGAGCATGGACACGGTCGTCACGGTCGTCGGGGCGTTGCTCGCCGGGGTCGAGGTGGTGCCTATCCCAGCGGACGCCGGGCCGGGCGAGCGTGCGCACATCCTGCACGACTCGGGGGCCGCGGTGTGGCAGGTGACGTCTCCCCCGGCAGAGGTGCGCGACCAAGAATCGCCCGGGAGGGCGGCATACCGGCTGCCGGACGTCTCCCCCGACGCGGGTGCCTTCGTGCTCTACACGTCGGGGACGACCGGGCTGCCCAAGGGGGTGCGGCTGTCGCGCCGGGCGGTCGCGGCTGGCCTCGACGCGCTGGCGGGCGCGTGGGCGTGGACCGCGAATGACGTTCTCGCGCATGGACTTCCGCTGTTCCACGTGCACGGGCTGGTGCTCGGAGTGCTCGGGCCGTTGCGGATCGGCAGCGGGCTGCGGCACGTGGGCCGACCCACCCCCGCCGCGTATGCCGCCGCCGCCCACGCCGGCGCGACGATGTTCTTCGCCGTCCCGACGATCTGGTCCCGGGTCGCCGCTGAGCCCGAGTATGCCGCGGCGTTGCGTTCCGCGCGGCTGCTGGTGTCTGGGTCGGCCGCCCTTCCCGTGCCCGTCTTCGAGCGCCTCCGGGAGCTGACGGGCCACGAAGTGTGCGAGCGCTACGGGATGACCGAGACCCTCATCACCGTGGCGACCCGGGCCGACGGTGCTCGGCGCGCCGGGTGCGTGGGGGTGCCCGTTGCCGGGGTGCGAACCCGGCTGGTCGGCGAGGATGGTGACCCGGTCCCGTGCGACGGCGAGACGTTGGGTGAGCTGCAGGTCTGTGGCGCAACGCTGTTCGACGGCTACCTCGGCTTGCCGGAGGCGACGGCGGCGGCCTTTACCGCGGATGGGTGGTTCCGCACCGGCGATGTGGCGACCATCGCGCCGGACGGCTCGCATCGGATCGTCGGCCGAGCATCGGTCGACCTCATCAAGTCAGGCGGGTATCGGATCGGTGCGGGCGAGATCGAGGGGGTGCTGCTCGGGCATCCCGCGGTGGCCGAGTGTGCGGTCGTCGGAGTCCCCGACGACGACCTGGGCCAGCGGATCGTGGCCTTTGTCGTGCCCGCGCAGCAGCCGACGCCATGGCCTGGCGAGGACGTGGCTGCTGAGCTGACCGATCTCGTGGTCCGGGAGCTGTCGGTGCACAAGCGCCCGCGCGAGGTGCGTTTCGTGGATGCCCTGCCCCGCAACGAGATGGGCAAGGTCCAGAAGACCAAGTTGACCTGAGGTGCCGTCAAACCGGGGCGACGCTCACGGTTGGGCTGCCGGTGGCAGCTCGCTCAAGGCGGTCAGCCGAAGGATCTGTTGGGTGTGCTCGGTAAGGGTCACCCCGGCCCGCGTGTAGGTCCATCGCACACCCGAGATCGACACGACGTCCTGACCCAGGTCGCGAGTCACTCGGAACCGAAGCTGGACTCCAGGCAGGACTGCGCCGGGGCCCACCTCGATGGCGGAGCTGGTGAGCTGCGACGCCGAGGCCACCCCACCGCCGGAGGGCGTCGGCCCAACCCAGCCCAGCGCGGGCACCTCGGTCGGCGAGACGGCGGTGAAGCCGTCCGCCACCACGCCGTCAGGCACGCTCACCGCCTCGACAGAGGTGATGGTGATCGGCACAGTGTCGGCGTTGCTCGTCGTCGCGAGCCACGTCACGAGGTCGCCCTGATGGACCCGCGTCAGCGTGACGCGCGGGACGGAGTCTCCGTGGCGCAGCGACTGGCCAGTGGGCGTCGCATCGGGAGCGCAGCCGGTCAGCCCGAGGGCCATCGCGACCGCTGCCGACCACCCGGCCAGCCTGCGCACCGAGTGACGCGCGCCTGTGCGTCCCACGGCCATCGCGTTTCACCCCTCGCTCGCGGCATTCAGAACGGTGGTGGTTCCGACATCGAGGGTATGCCGTGCGCCCTCATCTCGTCCGGTCGGCGCGTATCTCTCCGCCGGGCTCGATCGGTCAGCGTGGGCGGGCCGTCTGGTGGTCTGGCGTGGTGGATCAGGGGCAGGTCGTGGGGAGCGCCCAGGACGGTGTCAGGGGCCGGAAGGGAGTCGAGCAGTTCGCGGAAGTCATAGGGGCTGGTGATGTAGCGGCGTCCGGCGAGGGTCGTCCAGGTGACCTCGTGGGTGTCCGGGTCGTGAGCGACCTCCCAGAGGCCGGTCGTCTTGAGCTGGTGGTGTCGTCGATGCTTGGCGGTGAGGTTGTCCGCGGTCGTCGGGCCGGTCGGCCAGGGGACGTCGTGGTCGAGGTCGCACCTGGTCGCGGAGACCTGGCAGCCGGGGGCACGGCATACCTGATCTCGGGTGACCACATGGGCGCGCACCCGCGGCGGCGGGACGTAGCGGTGGGTCGAGAGCTCGACGAGGGCGCCGGTCAGCGGGTCGGTGACCAGCCGCTGCCAGACGCTGCCGAGTGTGAGGGCTAGGTCTCGGGCGTGGTCGGCGTGGATCCACCCGTGGCCGGGCAGCTCAGCCAGGCCCTCGCGAGCGCCCGTGAGCACGTCGAGGGGGACGATGACCTGCACGTGGGCAGCGGGGAGGTCACCCAGGCAGACCCAATCGATCTCGGCCAGCGGGCCCGTCGGCGCACAGCCACGCGACGCATCCGCCACAACGGCAACATCCACAGGCGCAGCGGGGGCCGTCGAGCTGTGGCCAGCGACAGTCCCCCTGAGCAACAGGTCCAAGGCCACGTCGGAGCGCAGTTGGGCCAACGTCCGGTTCGGGTGGCGGCCAGCCGCTCGAATCCGGCGGGCGATCGTGTCGACCCGCTCGATCGCGGCAACCACCCGGCCGCCGTCACCGGTGACCCAGACACACCCCGACCCGTCCGGGCGCAGCTCGGCGTGCGCGTCACGTCGAGTCAACGCCTCGATCCGGTTGCGGCTTGGGTCGCCACCTCGACGGGTCAGCTCGCGTCGAAGTCGACGGCGCCGGAGTTGGTGGGAGGGCCGAGACCCATCCCGACACGGAGCGGTCACCGCACGCACCACCTCGTCGGCAGCCACCGGGGTCAGGTCAGCGGTGTCCTCGTGCAGGCCAATGACCTGCCACAGCGCCAGATCACCGACCGCCAACAGGGCCAGGAGGGTGTCGACCCGAGCGGGGTCAGCGACCGCGAGACTCAGTCTGCGGCGGCACTCGCTCTCCCCCAGGCCGGTCGCGGCCATCACCTCGTCGACCGCGCCCGAGTGGGCGACCGACGCCGACCAGTCCCGCTCACCCGCCGTCGCCGCGGGCCGTCCCGGCTCAGCCAGCGCTTCGAGGTATGCCGCGTGCAGCATCCGCCAGGCCGCCAGCGCCGCTGCGTCGAGCCGGGACTTCAACCGTTCGATGAGCTCGATCAGGCCCAACGCGGCGGCCGCTGTCGGAGCGCCCGCCAGGGCCAGGCCGGTCGGCTCCGGCACTTCAAGGAGATCGCCGGGGGCATGCGGGAGGGCCAGCGCACTCCCGACGCCCTGCCCGACATGGTCCCGATTCATGGTCACATACTACCCGAACACCCGTTCGATTGCAAGTCCAATCTCGTTGTGGACCAACGAAATAGCCGATAAGCTCCGCGCGCACCACGACACAACGGCAACCGTGTCAACGGCCCGGGGGCGCGCCTCCCGGCGGTGCTCCGCCGCCGATTCCGGCGCCAGGCACGCGGACCCCGCCGCCTCCGGTCAGCCCACCGATCCCGCCGCCAAAACCACCGAAGCCGCCGTTCGTCGGCAATGGTTGCGACGCGTCACCGATGACCACCGTGTCACCGAGCGACAACCCCGACAGGATCTGGACCTTCCCGCCGCCGACCGCCCCGATCTGCACGATCGTCGCCGTGACGACGCCGCTCTTGAGCAGCCCGACTGAGCCGGTGCCGGTGCCGACTCCGGTGACAGCCGACGCCGGCACGGTCAGCACTCCGTCGACCTTGGTCGTGACGATCGCGACCGACGCCTTGCCGCCCGTGCCGACCGCATCCGGGGCCGCAGGGACGAGCACGTCCACGGCATACGTGGAGGTCGAGGAGCCGCTCGCCGTGGTGGGCAGCAGGGCCACCTGGCTCACCGAGCCGTCCATGACCGGCACTCCCGTCACCGTGACGTGGGCGGACTGCCCGACCGCGACCGAGGCGAGGTTGGCCGCGGGGACCTGGAGGGTCACCTTCGCGGCGCCCGATCCGACGATCTGTATGCCGTTCGCCGCAGTCGCCGTGTCGCCCACCGCCCACGCGATGGCACCCACTCGACCGGCCATCGGCGCGGTCAAGGTCGCCGCAGCGAGGTTGTTCTTCGCCTTGGCCACGGCGGCCTCGGCATTGGCGACGTTGGCGCGGTCAGTGATGAGCCGGGCCTCGCTCACCGTGCCGGACTGGGTCCGCGAGGCAGCCGCGGCTTGTTGAGCCGCGGCTGCCGCTGCGGCCGCCTTGGCCTGAGCTGCTGCCTGCGCTGCTGCCGCCGCAGCGGCCTTCGCTTCACTGGCCAGGGAACCGGCATACGCCGTCAGCGCCACGCCCGCCGCCTGCTGAGCCGTGGCGAGCGCCCCCAACGATGCCAGGCAGTCGGCGATCTCTTGAGCCGTCGGCAACGACGCCGCGGACGGTGACGAGGACGACGGGCTGCTGGTGACGCTGCTCGTGGCGGTGCTCGTCGGCGCGGCGGTGGTGATCGGGGCCGTCGACGTGGGAGCAGCCGTCGACGGGGCGGGCGACGTCGCGCCGAGCACGGGGGCACACACCGACGACGCCGTGGCCTGCGCGGCCGCGGCAGCAGCCAGGGCAGTCGACACCGCACTTTGCGAGCCGCCCGAACCGCCCGAGCCATTCGAACCGCCCGAGCCATTCGAACCGCCCGAGCTGCCCGTCGACGTGCCGCTGCTGGTGCTTGTGCGGCTGGCGCTTGAGCCAGCGGTGCTCGAGCTGCTCGAGCTCGCCGTCGATGCCGTCGTAGTGTCGGTCGATAGGGTCGCCCGGGCTTGGTCGAGGATGGCTTGCGCGTCCAGGACCGCCTGGTTCAACGGGACGGTATCCATCGTCGCCAGCGGCTGACCGGCAACGACGACGTCTCCCACGGCCACCGACACTCCAGTCACCGTCCCTCCGACCGGGAAATGCGCGGTGAGTTGACTGACCCGGGAGACCGAACCGGTGAGCGTCAGGGTCTGCTCGATCGAGCCGGTCGTGACCTGGCCGGTGCGCAAGGCGGCAGTCTCCGAAGCGGCACCGGCGCCATTGGCGACATACGAACCCCCGGCCACGACCAGAGCTGCCGCGCCGGCGACCCCCAAGAGGGGCGCCCACCGCCGTCGTCGGATCGTCAGCACTCGCTCAGCCATTGCTCGCCCCGGCCGTGGGGGCCCCACCGGGACCACCGGGACCACCCGGTCCACCGAGCCCACCTCCAGTCGTGCACGAGCCCGACACCGGGTCACGCAGCACGATGGACGTCGCGGTGACCTTGCCGATGTCATCGGCCGCACCTATCGCTGTGGCACACAAGCCGACCTTGATGTCACTGGCCGCCGCCACCGTGGTCACCGTCACGGTCGTGGCCGCGAGGATCGCAACAGTGACGGGCGTCGTCGCGATCGTCGCGCCCGACGATGCTCCCGCGCCGCCATCGCCCGCCCGGCCGATGCTCGCGACGATGAACTCCCCGTCACCCTTGCTCGTCACCTGGCCAGCCACCCCGAAGCCGCCGAAGCCGCGCCCACCCGGTCCGCCCGTCGCGCCCGGAGGCAGTTGGTCACCGGCCGGACGGTCCGTCGGGGCACCCGTCGGGAAACCGCCCCCCGCCCGTATGCCGCCCGCTCCCCCGAAGGCGTCCAGGCAGCTCCCGTTCACCGCCGGCGACACCTGCACCGACGCAGCTGACACGGGGCCGCTTGAAACTGCGGCGGACGCCGCGGTCGCATCGGTGGTCACGTTGCGGACCACGACACATGACCCGACCACAATGTCAGCGGGGGTCCCGGCAACGCTCCGGGTGATCCGGGTCGAGGCGGTCCAGCCCACTGCGGTCTGCTTGGTCGTCGACTGGACCTGCATCGTCGTCCCCTCGACCGCGGCGATCAGGCCCGTCACACCCGGCGTGCGCGTCGCCCCGTTGCCCGCTCCACCCGTTCGCCCGACACCAGCCCCCGCCGTGGTGGCACTCGGCGTAGCCGCCCCACCACCACACGCGGCCAAGGCAAGCGCCACCAGTGCGGCGGACGAAATGGCGCCGACGACTCGCGAGAGACGCGGACGGGAGGCGGGGGACGGCATACGGGACATGGGGTTCCTATTCACTGCGGAGAGCTTCGATGGGGGCCAGGCGCGCGGCCCGACTGGCGGGATAGACGCCGGCGGTGATGCCGATGATGAGCGAGACGCCCAGGCCCGCAGCGGCAGCGACCGGCGAGATAGCGACGGGGAAGTTGACGACCCGCGGCAGGATGACCCCCCCGAGCATGCCCAGCCCGAGACCGGCCAGACCCCCGACCAACCCGAGCAGGCTGGCCTCGACAAGGAACTGGCGCAGGATGATCCGCGGGGTGGCGCCGAGCGCCTTGCGAAGGCCGATCTCACGGATCCGCTCGGTGACCGACACGAGCATGATGTTCATGACGCCGATGCCGCCGACGAGCAACGAGATCGCCGCGATGCTCGACAGCAGCACGGTGAGGATGCGAGTCGTCGAGGTGGCCGTGTCAACGAGCGCCTGCTGGCTGCTCACCGTGAAGTCTTGGCTCGTCAGAGTGACCCCGTGCGCCGACAGCAGGGCGTTGGTCGCTTCCTGGTATGCCGCCGACAGACTCGTCGAGTCCTTCGCCTCGATGTAGATGGTCGAGACGCTGCGCGGGTTGGCGCTGGTGGACAGGCGGGCGGCATACGTGCTCTGCGGCATGATCACCAGGTCGTCTTGGTCGCCGCCCGTCGTGGAGCCCTCGGTGTTGAGCACGCCGATGACGGTGACGTTCTGCCCGCCGATGGTGATCGTCTGTCCGACCGCGGCGGCCCCGCCGAGGAGCTGGGTCACCGTCGTGGTCCCGAGCACGACCACTGGGCTCTCGGACGCGAGCTCGTCGGCGGTGAAGAACCGCCCCAGGCTCACGGTCCGAGCCCGCACCGCGAGCCAATCCGGTGTCGTTGCAACGACATTGCTCGTCCAGGTCGTCGTGCCCGCGACAAGGCTGAGAGACCCGCCCGACACCGGAGCCACCCGGGCGATATCCGGAGCAACCCCGGGGTCGGCGAGCATCGCGGCGTCGTCCATCGTCAGCGTGGTCGCACTGCCACGGCCCCCGCGCACCCCGGACGCGCTCGTCGAGCTGCCCGGTGTGACGATGAGCAGGTTGGAGCCGAGCTTGTTGATCTGATCGGTCACCTGCTTTTGGGCGCCCTGCCCCAGACCGACGGTGAGCATCACCGCGGCGATCCCGATGAGGATCCCCAACATCGTCAGTGCGGACCGCAGTCGGCGGGTCCGCAAGGCGTCGTATGCCGTGCGCAAAGTCTCCAGCCAGGTCACCGACGCGCTCCCATCGGCTCGTCCAGCCGTCCGTCGCGCATGACCACCATCCGTCGGGCGGCCTCGGCGACATCGTGCTCGTGGGTGATGAGGACGATGGTCCGGCCCTGGGCGTTGAGCTCGGCGAAGAGCTCAAGGACGTCGGCGGTCGAGGTCGAGTCGAGGTTGCCGGTGGGCTCGTCGGCGAGGATGAGGTCGGGCTCGGTGACCAGGGCCCGGGCGACCGAGACCCGCTGCTGCTGGCCACCGGACAACTCCCCAGGGCGATGGTCGACCCGATCGGCCAAGCCGACCCGGGTGAGGGCCTCGACGGCCCGGCGCCGACGCTCGGCGCGGGGCACGCCGGCATAGATGAGCGGCAGCTCCACGTTGCGCCAGGCCGACATCGTCGCCAAGAGGTTGAACTGTTGGAAGACGAAGCCGATCCGCTGGTTGCGCACGACGGCCAGATCGCTCTCGCCCATCCCGGCGACGTCGACGCCCGCGAGCCAATAGCTCCCCGACGTGGGCACGTCGAGGCAGCCGATGATGTGCATGAGCGTCGACTTGCCCGAGCCGGACGGGCCCATGATCGCGACGTAGTCGCCCTGGTGGACCACGAGGTCGACGCCCCGGACCGCAGCCACTTCCAGCGAGCCGGAGGCATAGGTCTTGCTCACGCTGCGCAACTCCAACAGCGCGTCCGGGGTGAGCGGTTGCGGGACGAACGGCTGAAGGGTCACGGACCGGCTCCTGCCGGAGGCGCCGGTTGGTCACCTTGCCCGCCGGGGGCGAAACCGCCACCTCCACCGGCGGGGAGGCCACCACCGCCCGCGCCACCGCCCGACCGCGTTCGGGTGCTCGTGCTCTGCCCGCCTGACCCGTTGCCCGACCCAGAGCCCGAGCCTGACCCGGAGAGGCCAGTGACGACTACCTGGTCCCCCTCGGCCAGGCCGCTGGTCACCTGCGTGGAGGACCCCTGCACCATCCCGACCTGCACTGGCGTCGTGACGCCCGCGCCGTCGATGAGCTTGCTGACCACGGTCTTGCCGCCCTCGGTGCGGATTGCCGTGGTCGGCACGGTCAGGGCGTTGGCGATCTCCTTGACGATGATGGCGACGGTGGCCGACGATCCGGCATACAGGCCCTTGGGGGAGCCAGTGACCGCGATGGTGACGGGGAAGGTCGCCACCCCGCTCGTGGAGGTCGCGATGACCCCGATTGTCGAAACGGTGCCGAACACGAGGGCCCGCGAGCCCGAGGGCGTGATCTGGGCCTGCATCCCCTGCTTGAGCAGCGGCAGGTCCGCCGAGGTGACCGAGGTCGACACAACCCAGGCGTCGGTCGTGATAACGACGATCGCGGCGCTCGAGGACGAGGAGCCGGCTGCCGAGCCCGACCCGGACGCACCCGACCCGGACGCACCCGAACCACCCGACGACGTGCCGCCCCCGGTCACCTGGTCGCCGACGGCGATGTTGACCGTGGCCACGGTCCCGGCGACGGGCGCGGTGAGCCTGGCGTTGGTGAGGTTGGTCTGGGCGGTCGTCAGCTTGGCTTGCGCGGCCGCCAGCTGGGACTTGGCGGCGGTGAGTTGGCTGGTCGTCGTCGTGCTGCTCGCCCGCACGGTCGTGAGGTTGGCCTGAGCGGACGAGACGTTGGCCGAGGCGAGGTCGAGGGCGGTCTGCAGGTCGGTCGTGTCGATCGCCGCGACCTGCTGGCCCGCGGTCACAGCGTCGCCCACCTTGACGTCCACCGCCGTCACCGTCCCCGAGGAACCGAACCGGAGGTTGGACTGGACCTTGGGGTTGATCGTGCCGGTCGCGCTGATCGACTGGCTCAGCGTCTGGACCGACACGGTCGCGACCGAGGTGGTCGACGCGCCGACCCCTGCGGAGGCCGACCGGGAACGCGCCCACCACGCGATGCCGACGACGGCGAAGAGGGCGACGACGATGAAGCCAGCGAGGGCCTTGCGGCTGCCAAGCCTGGACGTGAACCGAGCCATGTCACCTTCCCGGACCCGCGCAGGCTCAGGCGGACGTGCCCGTTTCGGTGCTGCGAGTCGGTGCGAGCCAAGCATCGCAACCTAGGGCCAAGCCGGGGGAAACCTGTGCGTCACCTGTGTGCGCCGGGTGCGACGCCCCGGCGGGGCAGAATCGCCACCATGGATTCGCAGCTCTGGGACGCCCGGTATGCCGCCGCCGACCTTGTGTGGTCGGCCGGCCCCAACGCGACGGTCGCTGCCCTCACCGCCGACCTTCCGCCTGGCCGGGCGCTCGATGTGGCGGCCGGTGAAGGCCGCAACGCGATCTGGCTGGCCGAGCGCGGCTGGGACGCCGACGCGCTCGACTTCTCGCGGGTCGGGCTGGATCGAGCCGAGCGGATCGCCGCCGACCGCCTTACCGTTGCCCAGTCCGCAGGTGGCGGTCCGGTCGGGCACTTCGCCACGATCCACGCCGACGTCACGGCTGACTGGACCCCCGAGCCGGGCTCCTATGACCTCGTCCTCGTCATCTTCCTGCACCTGCCGAGCCCGGCGCTGACTCGCGTGCACCAGGCGGCGGCGGCTGCCGTCGCCCCAGGCGGAGTGCTCCTCGTCCTCGCGCATGACCGTTCCAACCTCGCCGAGGGCGTCGGCGGACCGCAGGACCCGGCCATCCTCCCGACTCCTGAGCAGGTGGCCGCCGACCTCGCCGACACTGGGCTGACCATCGAGCGGGCCGAGATCGTGCTGCGCCCAGTCGACGGGGCGCAAAGGCCAGCCCGAGACTGCCTCGTCCTGGCCACGCGCCCATCACCCGCCCCGACCGCCCCGACCGTCCCAACCGCCCCGACCGTCCCGAAGGGGGCCTGACCATGGCCAGGCCCCTCGGGTGGGCGCCGGTCCGCGGGGTCATCTTCGACTTCCACTGCACCCTCGGACACGGGGGTGACCCGGCGGATTGGCTCGACGGCGCGTGGGTGGCCGTCGAACGGCCCGGTTCGCCCCGGGGTGCCTTCACCGAAACCCGGTATGCCGCCCTCCTGGACTTCCTCGACCGGATCTGGGAGCACGCCGCCCGGGTTGATCCACACAGCGAGCGCGATCTCGACCCGGCCCGGCACCGAGAGGTCTTCGACGCCACCGTAGGCCCTCGGGCCGATCTCGGCCTGGACGCCGAGCTCGGCGACGCTCTCTACCGGACCATGCTCGACCGGTGGGCGGCCTATCCGGACGCGGTCCCGACGCTGCGCGAGCTGCGGGCGCACGGCATACGGACGGCGATCCTGTCCAACATGGGACTGGACCTGCACCCCGTCCTGGCCCGCGAGGGATTGGCCGAGCACTTGGACGGTGTCGTGCTCTCGTGGGAGTGCGGGGTCGTCAAGCCGGCGCCGGGGGCTTTCGCTGCTGCTTTGGCCGTGCTCGACCTGCCCGCCGAGGCCGTGCTCATGGTCGGCGACAACGCGATCGACGACGCGGGAGCGGCCGCGGTGGGGATCCGCACTGTCCTGCTCCCCCGCTCGGTGGGCGGCGCGGAGCGCGGTCTGGGCATCGTCTCCCGGATGGTCTGAGGCACCTCCGGGAGCCCGCGAAAAAAACTTTGGAAAGTTTTCGAAACCCCTGTCATGACCCCAGGGGGTGCTCGTCCTATATCCGACTCGAAACACTGAGGCCCGGGGGGACCACAGAGGCGGGAGCGGGTCAGCGGTTCGCCCTTCCGGAGGGTTCGGAGGGGACCAGCCGGAAGGGCGAACCGCAAAACCACACACGTGGTGGGTGGGCCAGAAGGGAGAGCTGGCCCACCCACCATGACCAGCGCACCGGATGCAGCCCACATCTGGGGGGGCTAGTCACGCACGGCGGGTGGGACGGCGGGGGATTGCCGGCCCACCCGCTTTGCTGTTTCCCCAGGGGGAGCCGGGCCTGCCTTGAGCAGCCCTACGGGCGCCGCGGCGGACGCGGGAAGAATCCGCTCGTCCGAGCTATGTATGCCGCGTAGCCCGGCCGCGAGCCCATCGTCTGCTCGAGCAGCTTGGCTCCGGACACCCGCACGAGCAGCCAGGTCATCAGCACCGGAGAGAGCACCGTGAACACCCCGGGCAGGTGCTCGGCGGCGATCACCCACAACCCCCAGCTCATCGTGGCGTCACCGAAGTAGTTGGGGTGCCGGGTCCAGGCCCACAACCCGCGATCCATGACCCGGCCCCGATTGGCCGGATCGGCCTTGAAGCGCCGCAGCTGGGCGTCCCCGACCGCCTCGAACCCGAAGCCGACCGCCCAGATGGCCACCCCGAGCCACCCCACCCAGCCCAGGCCCGCGCCCAGGCAGGCACTCACCTGAATCGGGAGCGAGACGAACCACGCGATGAGGCCCTGGGGGACGAAGACCTTGCGAACGGCATACCGGTGCACGTCCCCACCAGGAGCGTCGGCGAGCAGCGCGACGTAGCGGGGGTCCTCCGGGGCCCCGTGAGCGCGGCGCCCGATGTGCCACGCGAGCCGCCCGCCCCAGACGGTGACGAGCGCGGCGACGAGGGCGCGGCGCCCGAGGTCGCCCGGACCGAGCGCCAGCCCCACCCACGCGACCGCGACGAAGGTCAACCCCCACGTCACGTCGACGATGCTGACCTTGTCGGCCCGGCGGCCCAGGTATGCCGTGCCCACCATGAGTGCCGCGATGGCCAGCGCCGAGGTGAGTGCGACCAGGCCAAACCCGCCGACCGAGAACCCGCTCATCGGTTCGCCCCGCCCTTACGCTCGATCGCGGCCATCCGACGCCCGGGAGCAGCCATCGCTCGGCGATAGAGAGGCGGCGCAAACCGCTTGGCCCAGTAGGCGACCCGGCCTTCGCGGTCGGTGAGGATGAGATAGCGGCCGGCGTCGAGGCCCTGGAGCACGCGGGCCGCCACCACCTCGGGGGTGCGCTTGGCCCGGGTGAGGTAGCGCTCCTTCCCCGCCTCGGCGAGGGCATCGGCCCCCCGCAGCGAGGCCGCGAGGTTGGTCCGCAGGAACGACGGACAGACGACCGACACCCGTATGCCGTGTGGCTCCAGCTCATGCCTGAGCGTCTCCGACAGCGCGACGACGCCAGCCTTGGCAGCGTTGTAGGCACCCATCGCCGGGGCCTGGGTGAGCCCGGCGAGAGAGGCGATGTTGACGATGGTCCCCGACTGCTGGCGTTTGAACCCCGGGGTGAAGGTCCGGCAGCCCCGGGCGACTCCGAGCAGGTTGACCGCCACGATGGCCTCCCACTCGGACATCTCGGCGACATCGATCCGCCCACCGGCCGCGATTCCGGCGTTGTTGACCAACAGGTCCAGCCCGCCCCAGTCCCGCTCGACCGCTTCACGGGCCGCCGCCCAGTCGGCGTCCGAGCGGACGTCGAGCGGCCGGTAGACCACCCCGGCCGGGAGCACCCCTGACGGTGGTGTCTGGGCCAGGTCGGTCGCCATGACCTGGTCGCCCCGCGCGGCCAGGGCTGTGACGATGGCCAGCCCAAGGCCGGAGAGCCCGCCCGTGACGAGGGCTCGGCGCGGCGCGGTGGGGGTGGGCGGCATACCGGGACCTCCTGGGTGACAACGGGCGATCCGGCCGGGCCGCGCGCGGTGGTTGCAACCTACCGGCGCTACCGTGGCGGCATGAGCGCGCGCGCGGACCGGGATCTGGACATCGTCGTCTTCGGGGCGACCGGTTTCGTGGGGCGGCTCACCGCGGCCTACCTCGCCGAACACGCGCCGACGGGGACGCGGATCGCCCTGGCCGGGCGCAACCGGGAGCGGTTGGAGGAGGTCCGACGCGACCTGCCCGGCGCGGCCGCCGCATGGGAGATCGTTGTCGCGGACGCGTCCGAGCCGGCCACGCTGGGTTCGCTTGCGGCGCGGGCGCGGGTCGTCGCCACGACGGTCGGTCCCTACGCGCGCTTGGGTATGCCGCTCGTCGAGGCCTGCGCGCTCGCGGGCACGCACTACTGTGACCTCACCGGCGAGGTGCTTTTCGTCCGGCAGAGCGCGGACGCTTGGCACGAGACGGCCCGCGAAACCGGGGCTCGGATCGTCCACTCGTGCGGATTCGACTCGATCCCGTCTGATCTCGGGGTCTTGGTGACCGCTGACCGGGTGGCGGCCGACGGGGCCGGTGAGCTGACCGAGACGGTGCTGTCAGTGGTGTCGATGCGCGGTGGTGTGAGCGGCGGCACGGTCGACTCGATGCGCCAGCAAGCGATCCACATGCGCGCTGACGCCGCGGCCCGGGCGATCGTCGCCGATCCCTATGCGCTGAGCCCCGATCGGGCCGGCGAACCGCGGACGCCGCGGGAAGACGGCTCGCTCAGCGGGCCAGGCGCGGCTGGGGCGGATGACGAGGTGAGCGCCGCCGGTATGCCGAGTGGCTGGGCGGGTGCGCTGCGGACGATTCGGGGCGCGGTCGTCGGGGCCGGGCGGCGGTTGCCGGTGCGGCGTGACCCGGCGACGGGGCATTGGACCGGTCCCTTCGTCATGGCGGGCTTCAACACGCGGATCGTGAGGCGCAGCAACGCTTTGCTGGGCTGGCGCTATGGCCGAGCCTTCCGCTATCGCGAGGTCGTCGACTTCGGCTCCGGTGTCAAGGCGCCCGTCCTGGCGACCGGGATGTCGGCCGGATTGCTCGGGGTGGTCGGGGCGATGGCCTTCGAGCCGACCCGGACCCTGGCTGGGCGGTTCCTGCCCAAACCCGGCGAAGGTCCGTCGCCGGAGGCGCAGGCCAACGGCCGGTTCCGGATGGTGATCCGGACGACGACGACCACGGGGGCGGCATACCGGACGAAGGTGGGGGCCGACCGGGACCCGGGCTACAGCGGGACGGCGGTCATGTTGGGCGAATCGGCGCTCGCGTTGGCGCTGGACGGGGACGCGCTGCCGGCGGCGGCCGGGGTGCTGACGCCTGCGACGGCCCTCGGGCAGGTCCTGGTCGACCGGCTGGTGGCCCAGGGCTTCACTTTCGACTGCCAGCCCGCCGACCGCGCCTGAATTCCTCACACTCGCCGACAACTTCTGGGTCCTGGGACCCAGATCGGCCCGATTTCCTCACAGCCACCGACGATCTGCGAGGGCGCCAACCGCTCACGCCCCACCCGCCCCCCCACCCGGTCAACCCAGGACGCAGCCGCACTGGGTGAGATAGGTCAACCACACCGCGACGAGCACGGCCAACCCACCCGCGACGCTGGCGACCATCGCGGACACCCGCCCTTTCGGCGGCGTCCCACGGACCGACACCCAGACCCCCCAGCTCAGCACCCCGGTCACCCCGATCAGGAAGAGCACGGTCGAGACCGGGTGACGCTCCCACCCCCAGCGCGCGGCGCCGACCAACGCCGCCAGGCCCGCGCACGCCACCATCGCGAAGGCCAGCTCGCTGGCCAGCTCCACCACCCACTGCCCGAAGCGCCTCAGCAACGACGCCATCGCACCCACGCCTGCCAGGGGGCTAGCACGCCGAGGTGAGCGGGCGGCATACCGGCGCCGTCGGGGCCTCCCGACGAAATGACCACGTCCGCGCCCTCCCAGCCCGAAGGCAGCTCGACCTCGACAGCCTCCCCACAGAGGTTCGCGGCGACGAGCAGCTCCTCGCCGGCGCCGCGCCGCAGGAACGCATACACACTCGGGTGCTGCGCCAACAGCAGCTCGAACCGCCCGTCGACCACGACCGGCAGCTCGCGCCGTAACCGGATCAACCGCTGGTAGTGGGCGAACACCGACCCCGGGTCACCGACCTGCGCGGCCGCGTTGATCTCCCGGTATGCCGGGTGGACCGGCAGCCACGGCGTCCCCGTCGTGAAGCCCGCGTGCTCGGACGCGTCCCACTGCATCGGCGTGCGCGCGTGGTCGCGGCTGCGGGCGTTGACCGCGGCGAGCACCTCATCGGGCGCCGCCCCCTGGGCCAGCGCCGTCGCCGACCAGTTGCGTGACTCGACATCATCGAGCTGGTCCGCCGAGGTGAAGGGGAAGTTCACCATCCCCAGCTCCTCGCCCTGGTAGACGAAGGGCGTCCCCCGGTGCAGGTGCAGCACCGTCGCCAAAGCCTTCGCCGACACCTCCCGGTATGCCGTGTGGCCGGCTCCGTAGCGCGACACCGGTCGGGGCTGGTCGTGGTTGCACCAGTAGAGGCTGTTCCAGCCAACGTCGGCCAGGCCCTCCTGC
>WBZS01001213.1_pt1 | contig 22094 bp, 6 predicted proteins | sample 5204201 | NCBI WGS metagenome assembly WBZS01 (sample SAMN12344357, study PRJNA552823) | activated sludge metagenome | biome: Activated sludge suspended growth; feature: Nitrification reactor; material: Wastewater; isolation source: activated sludge from nitrification reactor of wastewater treatment...
GGCACGTCGAGGTCTTCCGGATGGTTTGGTGTGAGAACCCCCATCCTCGGGAGACCTCGACCCTCACCCAGGCAGCGACGCGCCGATCGCGCTCACACCCTCACCACACCGTCGATTGTGATGAGCCGCTTTCCGTCGGCTGATCGGCCTGGAACCACGCTGAACTTTCCCAACCGGCATTCACCTCCGGTCGGCATCGCGGCTGAACACCAGCCTCGACGGGCACAGGTGTCCGCTTGGCGTCGAAACAAATGAGTCCATTCCTGGCACCAATTGCGCGGATTTCGCCATCGGTATTGACAGCGAACCGGCGCAGGACGAGGGTTGACTGGTTCGTCCTTCAGACTGAAGCCGAGGGGTTATGCGCCGACGCCGTGTGAGCAAATGCGATCCCGGGGACGCGCGCGGCCGCGCGCGCCTGGTCCTCTCGCACGGTTTCCACTGGGGTGAACGGGCCCGTTCCTAAAATGGCCGAACCCGTGCGCGGACCTGATGGTCGCCCGACGCCCCATGGGGCTGATGCCCCGGCACCGCGTGCCCCTAATGGAGGCGTGCCCGACGTCAAGCAGGACCGTCTGCCGCGCCCCGCCGCCGTCAGCCTGCCCAAGGGCGGCGGGGCGCTTCGGGGTGTCACCGAGAAATTCACGGTCAACCCGGCCAACGGCACCGCCATGCTGTCGGTTCCACTGCCGCTAAGTCCGGCACGCGACTTCACCCCACAACTGTCGCTGAACTACGACTCGGGCTCGGGCAATGGCCCGTTCGGCATGGGTTGGGCGCTGGATTCCCAGGCGATCACCCGACGCACCGACCGGGGGCTGCCCCGCTACCTCGATGGCCAGGAGTCCGACACCTATGTGCTGGCCGGCTCTGAGGACCTGGTGCCCGTGCCGGCCCCGGGCGGGGGGCCGAGCACCCCACGCACATGGCACGGGGTCACCTACGACGTGTTCGGGTATCGACCGCGGATCGAGGGCCTTTACGCCCGCATCGAACGTTGGGCCCGCCGCGACACCGGTGTCAGCCATTGGCGGACGATAAGCGGGGACAACATCGTCACGCTGTTCGGCTTCGACCTGGGCAGCACGATCGCATCAGGTGAGCGGGTCTTCTCCTGGCTGGCGTGCCGGCGCTACGACAACCGCGGCAACATGGTCAGCTACACGTACTGGGCCGAGAACGGCGCGGGCGTGGATCAGACCAGCGCCCACGAACGCAACCGGCCCACAGCCGACCGGTTGCGGCAGCGCTACCTGAAGTCCGTGCGGTACGGCAACCGCACCCCGGCGTTCCCAGACTGGGGGGCCGCCGGCCCGGAGCCTGAACTGCCGACAGACTGGCTGTTCGAGCTGGTATTGGACTACGGCGAGCACGACGGCACCGACCCGCGCCCGGGGGATGCGGGAACCCCGGACGTGCGACCCGACCCGTTCTCCAGTTCCCGCGCCGGGTTCGAGGTGCGCACCTACCGCCGTGCACGCCGCGCCCTGATGTTCCACCACTTCCCCGACGAGCCCGACGTGGGAGCGGACTGCCTGGTGCGCTCGCTGGACTTCACCTACTCCGACCAGGCCGGGGTGCCCGACCCTCGGGCCCCGATCTACAGCAAGCTCACGGCGGTCACCGAACGGGGCTACCGCCGCGACGGAGCCGGGTACCTGGCCCGGGCGCTGCCGCCGCTGGAGTTCGAGTACAGCGAGGCGGTCATTGCCCCGGCGTCGCAGGCGATGAGACCAGCGGATGCCCTGAACCTGCCCGAGGGCATCGACGGGTCCCGGTACCGGCTGATCGACTTGGACAGCACCGGCGCCCCCGGGATCCTCAGCGAGGACCAAGGCGCCTGGCACTACCGACCGAACCTCTCACCGGCCACCGGGGTGCCGCGCCCGGATGGCACCCGCCCGCAGGTTCAGGCCAGGTTCGGCCCCCCCAGAAACGTCGGGGAACTGCCAGCCGACCACGTCCTGGAAAGTGGGCTGCGGCTGCTGGACCTCACGGGTGGGGGTCGGCTGGACCTGGTCAACTTCAACCCCGGGCAGTCGACCTTCGCCCGGCGCCACCCGGGAGGCGGCTGGGATCCGCCTAAAGCCCTGCGCAGCCTGCCCAACGTCGACTGGTCAAACCCGCACCTGCAGTTCGTGGACCTGACCGGCGACGGCAGGCCCGACATCCTGCTCTCCGAGGAGGACCTATGGAGCTTCCACCCCGCCCTCGGCGAGGCCGGCTACGGCCCCGCGGAATCCGGGCGCGCTGCCTGGGATGAGGAACGTGGCGCCCGCGTAGTCTTCACCTCCGCTGACGAACTGGTGGCCCTGGCCGACATGAGCGGCGATGGCCTGGCGGATGTCGTCAGGGTGCGCGCCGGCGAGGTGTCCTACTGGCCCAACCTCGGGTATGCCCGCTTCGGGGCTAAGGTCACCATGGACCTGCCGCCCCGGTTCGTGGCGGGTTCGGAGTTCGACCCACGCCGGGTACGGCTGGTAGACATCGACGGTTCGGGAACCACAGACGTGGTCTACCTGGCCGGGCAAGGGGTGCTGGTCAGCTTCAACCAGTCGGGCAACTCGTGGGCGCCCCCGGCGTTGGTGGCTCATTTGCCCAGCGCCGACTTGCTCGCCAACGTTTCGGCGTTGGACCTGCTCGGCGTGGGAACCGCGTGCCTGGTGTGGTCCAGTCCGCTGCCCGATGGGACCGGCGCGGTTCTGCGCTACGTGGACCTGATGACCACCGGCAAGCCGCACCTGATGGTGGCCACCCGCAACAACATGGGCGCCGAGACCCGGATCCGCTACGCCCCGTCCACCCGATTCGCTGTGACCGACGAGCTTGCTGGGCGGCGGTGGGTCACCCAGCTGCCGTTCTGCGTGCATGTGGTCGAGCAGGTTGAGACCTACGATTGGATCTCCCGCAGCCGTTACGTGAACCGCTACGCCTACCACCACGGGTACTTCGACCCGGTTGAGCGGGAGTTCCGCGGGTTCGGGATGGTCGAGGAGTGGGACACCGACGAGCACCGCTCCGACACGGACTTCCCCGCGGCCACCAACTGGGATCAGGAATCGTTCTCACCTCCGCTGCACCTGCGCTCCTGGTTCCACACCGGCGCCTTCGACGAGCGCACCGACCTGGTCGCCCGGTTCGCCAGCGAGTACTGGCAGGAGCCTGCCGGGGACACTGGTGTTCGGGCCGAACTGCTGCTTCCGGCCCCGACCATCCCGGCCGGCCTGGATCCCGGCGAACTGCGCGAGGCGCACCGCGCTCTCAAGGGCCGGGAGCTGCGGGTGGAGACCTACGCCGACGACGCCACGCCAGCAGCGGTGAATCCGTACAGCGTTGTGGAGACCACCTATGAGGTGGTGGTCCGCCAGCGCCGCGGGCCCAATCAGTTCGGCGTGTTCGCCAGCCACCAGCGCGAACGCATTGCACTGACCTATGAGCGCGACACCACCGACCCGCGGGTCAGCCACGACGTCACCCTGGAAGTCGACGCGGTCGACCACCCGACCCGCACCGTCGCCGTGACCTATCCCCGCCGGCCACCGCCACAATCCCCGGAACCCGGGCTGGACCCGGCAGTGCGCGCGGCCCTGGCGGCCGATCAGGGTCGGATCCACATCACCGCAGCTCACAGCGAGTATGCACAGGCCGCGCCAGCATCGGACTCCCACCGCAACCCAATGCCCGCCCAGACGGTCGTGGCCGAGTTCACCGGGGTGACGCCCGGGGGCGCGGTGGCTGGCGGCACCAACCTTTTCGCATTCGCCGAGCTGGAGCAGGCCTGGTCTGACCTGTGGGCCGGGGCACACGACGTGGCCTACGAGGAACTTTCCGGCCCGGAGATCGACGGCATCCCGGCCCCGGCGCCGGGCCCGGCGCGGCGCGTGGTGGAGTGCGTGCGCACCCGGTACCGCCGCGAGGACCTCACCGACCTGCACCCGCAGGGCACGGTCGGGCCGCTGGCCCTGCCGGGTGAGCAGTACCGGCTGGCCCTGACCCCATCCCTGGTGACCCGCGTGTTCGGCAACCGGGTCGATGCCGGGACCCTCGCGGAGGGCGGTTACGTGCAGCTGCCGGGGCACCCCGGCTGGTGGCTGCCCAGTGGCCGGGACCACTACTCCCCCGGCGACGCCGATGCGCCAGGGGTGGAACTGGCCGCAGCGCGCTCCCACTTCTTCCGGGTGCGCCGCCGGGTCGACCCCTTCGGGGCGGTTCTGCGAGACGACTTCGACGCCTATGACCTACTCACCGAGCGAGCCGTCGACGCCGTCGGGAACGCCTATCTCGCGGCCCACGACTACCGTGTCCTGGAGGCGCGGGCCACGACCGACCCGAACGGCAACCGCGCCGAGGTGGCCTTCGACGCACTCGGCCACGTTGTGGGCAGCGCGATCCGCGGGAAGGCCGGCGATGGTCTGGGCGACACGCTGGCCGGATTCGCCCCCGACCTCGACGCCCCGACCATTGCCGCGCATCTGGCCAACCCGTTGCTCGATCCTGCGGCGATCCTGGGCTCCGCCTCTGCCCGAATGGTCTATGACCTCGACGCGTTCCACCGCGACGGCAGCCCCGCCGTGGTCTACACGGTCGACCGGGAGACCCACGTCTCCGAGCTGGCACTCGGGGCCCAAAGCCGGTACCGGCACACCTTCGACTACTCCGACGGGACCGGGCACCGCATCGGGCACAAGGCCCAGGCCGAACCCGGACCCCTGATCGAGGGGGGCCCCAACCTGGGCGAGCGCTGGGTTGGCACCGGCTGGGTGATCCTGGACAACAAGGGCCGGCCCGTGCGCCAGTACGAGCCGTTCTTCAGCGCTGGGCACGACTTCGAGTTCGGCGCTGTCCACGGGGTCGCCACAGTCACGATGTATGACCCGATGGGCCGGGTCGTAGCCACCCTGCACCCCGACGACACGTGGGCGAAGACTGTCTACGAACCGTGGCGGGAGCTGGAATGGGACCGCAACGACACGGTGCTGGTCCCAGACCCCCGCAACGACCCCGACGTGGGCGGGCACTTCGACCGGCTGCTGGGCGCCAAACCCTTCACCTCCTGGCACGACCACCGGATCAGCGGCACGCTGGGCGCGACCGCGGCAGCCCGCGCAGCCAACCAGGACGCCGCGACCAAGGCCGCCGCCCACGCCGGAACACCGCTCGTGGAGCACCTGGACCCGTTGGGCCGGCCGGCGCTGGTGGTCCGCGACTTGGGTGGGGTGCGGGCCCCAATGCGCACCGTCTTCGACGCCGAGAGCGTCCTGATCGCCCAGGTCGATGCCCTCGGCCGGCGGGTCATCGAGTACCTGGTCCGCGAGCCGGGGGCAGGCGGGGGCACCCAGTATGTCGCCACCCGCGACATCGCAGGTCGCGAGCTGTTCCACAACCACATCGACGGGGGTCCGCGCTGGGTGCTGCCCGATGCCACCGGTGCCCTCATCCGCTCCTGGGACGCCCGCGGTCACGCGGTCCGGCTCAGCTACGACCCGGCCCGACGACCCACCCACCGGTTCGTGCGTGCCGGCAACGGACCCGAGGTGCTGGCCTTCCGCAGCGTGTACGGCGAAGGCATGGCTGCCGCGAACCTGTGCGGGCTGCTGTGGCGGCACTACGACCAGTCGGGCCTCACCGAGAACACGACCTGCGACTACATGGGCAACCTGACGGTGCGGGCGCGGACCTTCGCGGCGCAGTACCGCACCGACCCGGACTGGACCCCCCTGGCCAACCTGGTCACCCCGGCTGACCTCGACGCCGCGGGCGCACCCCTGCTGGTAGCCGCCGACCGGTTCACCGCCGAGGTGGCTTTCGACGCGTTCACCCGGCCGCTGCAGGTCGCCACCCCGCACAACGCCTCCGTCGCCGCGAACGTGGTGCAGGCCCAGTACAACGAGGCGGGGCTCGTTGAGCGGGTCGATGTCTGGGAGCAGGTGGGGGCACCGCCAGCGGCACTGCTGGACCCGGGCGGCGCGGACATCCACGTGGTCACCAATGTCGACTACGACGCCCACGGCCGGCCGATCCGCTTCGACTACGGCAACGGCACGGTCACCACGGAGGAACGCGACCCGCTGACGTTCCGGGTGACCCGGGTGATCACCACCAGATCGGGGGCCGCCTTCCCCGCTGACCAGCGGGTCGTCCAGGACCTCAACCACACCTACGACCCGATCGGGAACATCACCCGGACCAGCGACGATGCTGACATCCAGAATGCGGTGTTCTTCCGCAACGTGCGGGTGGACACAACCGCGGACTACACCTACGACGCCGGGTACCGGCTGATCCGGGCCACCGGCAGGGAGCATCTGGGCCAGACCGGGGCGGGGTTGGCAGCGCCAGCACAGGTCGGACCCGACGACGGGCCCCGCGGGGGCATACTGCATCCCGCAGACGGCAACGCCATGGGCCGCTACACCGAGACCTACGAGTACGACCTGCTGGGCAACATGCTGGCCCTGGTGCACCAGGTGGCCTCCGGGTCATGGACCCGACGACACGAATACTCCGAAGCCTCGCAGATCGAGGCGGGCAAGCACAGCAATCGGCTCAGCGCCACCAGCCTGCCCGGGGACGCGCCGGCGGGGCCGTTCTCCGCCCAGTACAGCTACGACGCCAACGGCAACACCGCCACGCTGCCCCACCTGTCGCGCCTGGACTGGGATGAGCAGAACCAGCTGCGGGCCACCGCCACGCAGGTGCTCGGGGGCGGCACCCCCGAGACCACCTACTACACGTACGACGCGGCCGGCCAACGCATGCGCAAGGTGACCGACCGCGCCAGCGCGGGTGCGGAACCAGGCACCCGGCGCCGGGAACGACTCTATGTGGGCCCGCTTGAGCTGTACCGGGAGTACGCCCCGGACGGGACCACAGTCACGCTGACCCGCATCACCCACCTGATCTCGGCGGCCCGGCGCACAGCCGCGGTTCTGGAGCATCGCATCGTCGGGGTGGACGCCGCCCCCGAACGGATGCTGCGCTTCCAGCACACCAACCAGGTCTCCACCACCACGCTGGAACTGGACGACACCGGTGCAGTCATCAGCTATGAGGAGACGTTCCCGTTCGGATCGACCTCCTACCAGGGCGTGCGGGCACTAACCGACACCCCGAAGCGGTTGCGGTTCGCAGGCAAGGAACGTGACGAGGAGAGCGGCCTGTGCTACTTCGGCGCCCGCTACTACGCGCCGTGGCTAGGTCGGTGGATGTCGGTGGACCCCGAGCTGGTCGGCGACGGTCCCAACGGCTACCTCTACTGCCACGCCAACCCGATCGTGGTCGTCGATCCGACGGGCACCGTCGGGCTGGTCCTGGGGCTGACGGCCTACGAGCTGGCAGTCCTGGGCGCCGGCGCCTGCATCGCGGCGATGGGCGTGATCACCGCGCAGAACGCCCAACGCCGCCGCCTACCCAGCCCCACGTTGCCGGACTGGGAGTGGCCCAAGCCTGCGCCGCTCCCCCCGGTCCCGACCCCCTCCCCCGCACCCCCAGTGGCCCCGCCGGTGGCCCCACCCGCGCCGCCGGTCGCGCCCCCTGTCCCGCCCCCACCGATCCCGGTGCCCCCGCCCACCCTGCCGATCCCGGTCCCGGTGAACCCGCCGCTAGCGCCCCCGATCCCGATCCCCCGCCCGGAGGACCGAGTCGGGCCCCGTCGCCCGCCGGCCCCGGACCCGAAGAAGGACCCCAAGAAGGACCCGAAGAAGGATCCGAAGCCCGGGCCGAAGCTTGGGCCTGACTCGATCCCGGACCCGGGGCCGCGCCGGCGGCGCCGGCCCAAGCGGCAGCTGCGGTATGTGACCTACCGCAAGTACAACCCGCGCACGGGTCGCACCTACGTCGGGCGCACCATGGGTTACGGCGACCCGCGTGCCATCGTCGCAGCCCGCGACCGAGACCATCACATGACCGCGAAGGGTTACGGGCCTGCGAGATTGGACAAGGTCACAGACGCGACGCGCCCGTTCAGCCAGCGCCGCTACGACCCTGCCTATCAGGCGATTCGCGGCCGGGAGCAACAACTCATCGACCGCTACGGCGGGGCGATCAGCGACGTCGGCCGGGCCAACACCCGCTCCGGCAACGCGATCCGGGGAGTCGGCAAGGACAACCCGAGGGGCCGGACCTACCACAATGCCGCAACGCGGGCCTTCGGCCAGGCCGCGCCGTACACCGGGCACTAGTAAGGGAGGGAACCCCAGATGCCGACGACCCGATGGGTCCCAGGAGCTGTGATCACCGCAGAGCTCGCCGATCACCAGTGGTACTACGGGCGCCTGCTGGAGTTCCCCTGGGCGGCGTTCTACAACCTGCACACAACGCGGGCTGTCACTGACGCGGCGCAGGTGATCAACCACCCGGTCCGCTTCACGATCGCCGCGCAGAAGGATCTCGCAGCCGATTGGCGAACCATCGCGGTGGTCAAGCTCGATGACGCGCTTGGTCCACCTGCCGCGCAGTACCTGCACGACCCGGAGGACGACCCCGACGACTGGTCGATCATCGACGCCCAAGGAAACATCCGCCCAGCTAGCGCCGCTGAATGCGCCGGCTTGGAACCGGCGATGGTCTACGAACCCGAACACATCTCCCAACGCCTGCTCGATCCCGACGTAACCACGAGGTGGTGAACCCATGAAGCTTCAGGGCCGGAACCTGTCACTTGATCTCAGCGGTGACGATGTGCGCCTGCTGCAAAAGGAACTGATGATCATCGGGTTCCCCATCCCCGACAACGAGTTGCGTGAGGGGGTGTTCGGCAAGGGCACCCTCAAGGCGGTCCGAGTGTTCCAGGACAAGCACCAGCTTGATCCCAATGGCGTCGTCGAGGAGCGGACCGCGCGGCTGATCAACAAGGAGGTGGACGCCCAGAACGGCCCGGTGCCACCCGTTGAGCCCCCGACGCCCCCGCAGCAGCCTGCCCCGATCTGCCAGGTCTACGGGGTGGTCACCAGCCCGGATCGGGGGCGGGTGGCCGGGATCACAGTGACGATCGTGGACCGCAACGTCGGCGCCGACGTCGATCTGACGAGCGCCACCACCGACTCGCGGGGCCGTTACACGGCGAGCGTGGAGCTGGCCCGGGTGCTCGCGCGCAAGGCCGCGGCGGACCTGCAGGCCGTCGTGCGCGACGAGGGGGCGCGCGCGGCGGCCGGTCCCCCGGTTGGGTCCTCGACCGTTGCCTACGACGCCGGCACGCCTGGCGCTGATGTGCGCCTGGACCTCGAACTGCCCGCCGGGGCTGGGATCCTCGGCGATGAGGTCGGCGCGCTGCGCTCCGCGATCGCCGCTCACTACGACGGGGCGCTTGGCGATCTGCGCGAGGACGAGCAGCGCTCCGACGTCACCTACCTTGCCAACAAGAGCGGCTGGGACGCCCGGGCGGTGGCGATGGCCAGCCTCTCCGAGTCGTTGGCGGCAAGCCCCGACGGCCATCGCGACGGCTTGGCGCCAGATCACTTCTATGCCCTGCTCCGCGCCGGGATCCCCGCTGACCCCGATGCCCTCTACCGGCTGGACCGAACCGCGGTGACCGGGTTGTGGGAGCAGGCGGCCAAGGCTGGCATCATCCCGGAGCAGGACCCAGCAGCCACCAAGGTGGCCGCGCAGGCTTTCACCGCCCGCGCCGCCACCCACACGCTGGCCCGGCCCCTCCTGCCGGGCACCGACAACCTCACCGACCTGCTCTCGGTCTCGTTGGGCGACGACGGCGACGGCAAGGCCAAGTTCGCCACCGCGCTGGCAGCAAATCGTGCCGACCCGTCGCGGATCTGGGATGACCTCGGGGCCAGCATCGGCCCGGACCGGGTGGACCGCCTGCGCCTGGACGGCAAGTTGGCCCTGCTCACGCTGAACAACGCCAGCGTGATGCGCAACCTGCACGACGCCCATGCCGCCCGCCCACTGCGCGACGCCGCGGACCTGGTCGCCAACGGCTACCACGACGCGGTTGCCTGGAAGCCGATCGTGGGTGAGCTCGCACCCGAGATCGTTCCCGGCGCGGACCCGGACGCCCGGGCGGCCAACTACGCGGAACTGCTGGCCGCCCAGGTCCGCCTGGCCTATCCCACGGCGGTGCTGGCCAAGCGGATCGCCGACGGGGAAGTGCGGGTCGACGCCGACGGTGGGCGCAACGCGGCGGTCGCCCGGTTCCTCACAGAGCAAGCTGGGCAGTTCGAGATCGGGATGCAGCCGGTGGCCAACTACGTTGCCAGCCAGGGCCTGGATCTAGCCCCCGACGTGGTCTCCGCAGTCACCCGGGTCCAGCGGTTGTACCAGCTGACCAGCGACGACGCCGCCATCCACGGACTGGCTGAGGCGGGGATCGGATCGGCTTGGGAGGTGGTTGCCAACGGGCGCGCGGCGTTCCTGGAGACCGTGGCGGAAAAGCTGTCCGCGCCAGCGGCCGAGGCGGTGTATGAGAAGGCCTCCCAGGTCCACAACGCGGTGCTCAACGTGGCCACCAACTACTTGACCACCCGGACCGCGCCGGCCATCGGAAGCCCCGTGGCCCGCATCGTCGACCCGGACGACCAGATCCAGGCGCTGAAGTTGGCCGGGCCGAAACCGGGTTCCCCCACCCTTGAGACCCTGTTCGGAAGCGTTGACTACTGCGACTGCAAGCACTGCCGGTCGGTGTTGAGCCCGGCGGCATACCTGGTCGACCTGCTGTTGTTCGCCGACTGCCCGAACCCGGCGTTGGCCAATCCGCAGGACGTCTTGCTCAAGCGCCGCCCTGACCTGGCACATGTCCCGCTGAGCTGCGAGAACACCAACACGGTGCTGCCCTACATCGACGTTGTGAACGAGACCTTGGAGTACTTCCTGGTCAACGACCTGAAGCTCGACGGCTACCAGGGCCACGACACGGCGCCGGGTACCGACTCCGCGGATCTGCTGGCCAGCCCGCAGTTCGTCGCCGACACCGCGTACGACCTGCTGGCCGGGGACGCCTTCCCACCCCCGCTGCCGTTCCACCGTTCCCTGGAGTTGCTGCGCGGCTACTTCGCGGCGCTGGAGGTCCCCCTGGCGGTGGCGATGCGCGAGCTGCGCCGAGACGACGCGATCGAGCGTGCCGATGCCGCAAGCTACGGGTGGCGCGACATCCTGATGGAACGGGCCCGGATCTCGCGGGCCGAGCACCGGCTGCTGACCGACTCAACCATCCCGCTGGCCCGCCTTTACGGCCTGCCCGATGCCCTGTCCGAGGCCGCAGCGATCGACACCCTGAGCCCTGCCCGTGGCCTGTCGCGGCGCCTGGCGGTCAGCTACGCGGAACTGGTCTCCATCCTGCGCACCCGGTTCCTGAACCCGGCTGTGGCGCTGGTCCCCCGCATGGAGCGACTCGGGTTGTCGCTGCCGGAGTTGGTGGCGGTGCGCGACGGCACACTGGCTGGGGCAGAGCTGGACTCCCGGCTGCCACCGGGGGTCAGCGCCGGGCAGGTTGACCAGTTCGTCACCGACCATCTGGATGCAGCGCTGGGCCTGATCCTGGTCACCGAGGAGTTGCCGCAGGGCGTCACCCACGATCCGTGCAGCTGGGAGCATCAGTTCCTGCGGCGGCCGGACCCCGCGGCGACGAAGTTGACGGCAATCGACTTCGTGCGGCTGGCCCGCTTCGTGCGGCTTTGGCGCAAACTGGACTGGCCGATCGCAGCCATCGACGCGACCATCGCCGCCCTGTTCCCGCCGGAGAATGCCGCCACGGGCGCCGACGCGGCCGTGGACCTGACCAACCTGGACACCGGTTGGGCGAAGCTCCTGCTGCGCCTGGGTGTCGTCCTTGAGGTGATGGACCGGCTGAAGGTCCGGCCCAAGGACCTGGAATCCCTGCTGACCTGCTGGGCGCCCATCGGCACCACCGGGGAGCCGTCGTTCTACGAGCGCCTGTTCCCGGCTTCGGCGGCCGGGGCTGATGCGGCCTTCGCCCCGGCCGGAGACGGTTCAGTGCTCACCTCCGGTGGCACCTTCGCTGGGCATACCTCGGCGCTGCGGGCCGCGACCGGACTGGGTGACACCGACTTCGCGGCCGTGCTCGCCGCCCTGCCCGGAGCTCCCGATCCGGCGCTGACTCTGGCCAACGTCTCGGCGCTCTACCGCCACGCCTGGCTGGCCCGCAAACTGCGCATCAGCGTGGCCGAGTTGCTCGCGCTGGTAGCCCACACGCGCTTTGACCCGTTCGCCGTGCCGGAGCCGGCAGGCCCGCCGAACGCCGCACCTCCCGGGATCATCTCGCTGCTGGACCTATTGGGAGACCTCAAGGGCGCCCGGCTCAAGCCCACCCAGGCGCTGTACGTGCTTTTCGATGAGAACCTCACCGGGCGGTTCACCCCGCCTCCGGATCGGGTGGCCGGGTTGGCCCGCACCCTGCGTTCGGGGTTCGCGGAGGTGGAGTCAGCGTTCGCGGTGGTCGATGATCCGGCCGGGGACATCGCCCGCGCGCGCATGGCCCTGGTGTACGGGGCCGAGCCCGCCGAGTTCCTGTTCTCCCTGCTCGGGGGCACGATCATCACGTCGGTGAACTACTCGCACGCGGCGCAGGAGTTGCCCGTTGGGGTGCCCGCCGCCGGTCATGGCAGGCTGGCGTACGACGATCTGCGCAAGCAGCTGAGCTACTCCGGGGTGCTGGACCCGGCGACCGTCACCGCAGTCAAGGCCGTAGCTGGGGTCACTCCCCCGCTGGGCGCCGCAGTGGACAGCTTGGCCACCGCGACCGCGGACCGGGTGGCCGCCTTCTTCGCCCGCTTCCCCGAACTGCGCCCGCTCTACAACGCCTACGTGGCCTCAAACCAGCCAGACGATGTGCGCCGCAGGGATGTGCTGGCCGCCTTCCTGCCGCAACTGGTGCGCGACCGCAAGCGCCAGCAAGCGCTGGCCACGCTGGCGGCCACGGTCAAGGTCGATCCCCTGGTCGCATCGGCGATCGCCGACAACCCCCTGGTCCTGCAGGCCAACCAAGACGCGGCTGCCGCAGGTGACCCGGCAGCCCGGCCCGCCCTGGATGACCTGGCCGGCATCGACAGCCAGGGGTTGACCAGCGCCTGGACCTGGGGTGCGGTCCCCGCAGAACCGGCTGATGCCACCCCGGCGCCGATCGGGGCGATCGACTACGGCCCCACCGCAACCCCGCTGCCGCAGGGACCAGTCCCGGGAGCGGTGTCGGTGGTGCTGACCGGCCGGCTGGAGGCTCCCGAGACGGCCGCTTTCATGCTGGCCGTGGACACCGATGCAGCCGCGGTCACCCTGACCCTGGACGGGGTGGCGCTCGCCCTGGACCAGGACGGTGCCCGCTGGCGCACCCACGACCCGTTGTCGCTGCAGGCCGGCCAGCTGGTCGCCATCGAGGTGACCGCCAGCGCCGTGGCGACCCAGCTGAGCCTGCGCTGGGCCCGCACCGGGGTCGGCTGGGAGGTGATACCCGCACGGCGGCTGTACCCGCAGGCGGCGATGACGGCCCTGCAGACCACATACCTGAGGGTCCTGAAGGTGGCCTCACTGGCTGTGGCATCCAAGCTGACGGGTGCTGAGCTTGCCTTCGCCGCCGGCGCTGCTGGGCTGCGCCTGGCTGGGCACGGCTGGTGCAACGCCCTGCCCGTGGCCGGGCCGAGCAGCGATGCGGCCACCGAGGATGGGGTGCTTGCTGGAGCGGATCAGCTGTTCACGTTCGCGCGGCTGAAAGCCCGGTACGCCCCCGACGACGAGTCGCTGCTCGCGGTCCTGACCGACCCGGAGCGCGCCCTGCCAGATGGCACCAAACCGCTGGAGACGCTGCTTGGTTGGCCGGCGGCACCGTTGGACGCGCTGTTGGGCCGGTTCGGCAACACCCGCGCGGACCTTGCCAACGTGTCCGTGGTGTCGCGCGTCGAGGCCGCGATGGATGTCGTGCAGGCTTTGGGGACCTCAGCTACAGCCGCGATCGCGGCCACCATCAACGACCCCACTTCCGCAGTGGTTTCGGCGTTCCAGGCGGCTCTGCGGGCGCGCTTCGAGCAGCCGGACTGGTTGGCACTGCTACAACCGATCCACGATCAGGTCCGGACCCGGTCCCGCGACGCCCTGGTGGCGGCCACCTTGCGGCGGATGTCGACCTCGGCTGACCCCGAGCAGCAGGCCGTGGACACCGCCGACAAGATGTTCGAGTACTTCCTGATGGACGTCGCGATGGAACCGTGCATGCAGACCTCGCGGATCCGCCACGCGCTGTCCAGCGCCCAGTTGTTCATCGACCGGTGCCTGATGGGCCTGGAACCCAAGGTGTCGCCCAGCTCCATCGACTCCGCGCAGTGGGAGTGGATGAAGCGCTACCGGGTGTGGGAGGCCAACCGCAAGGTGTTCCTGTGGCCGGAGAACTGGCTGGAACCGGAGCTGCGAGACGACCAGTCCCCGTTCTTCAAGGAGGTGATGTCCGAGCTGCTGCAAGGCGACGTCACCGAGGACCGCGCCGCCGCGGCGCTTCTGAGTTACCTGACCAAGTTGGAGGAGGTTGCCCGGCTGGAGCCGGTCGGGATGTACATCCAGGAGCAGGACCCGGGCACCGCAGATGACATCGTCCACGTGATCGCCCGCACCGCCGGTGCCAATCGCAAGTACTTCTACCGCCGCCGCGAGTACGGCTATTGGACGGCCTGGGAGTCGGTGAAGCTCGACATCGAGGACGCCCCGATCATGCCGGTTGTGTGGCGGGGTCGGTTGTTCCTGTTCTGGACCAAGATCCTGCGTGAGACCCCGGCGAGTGCGGCCTCAGCTGTCACCACCACCACCAAGCAGGGCGGCTTGGGCGGGTTGGGGCTGGCCGACCTGAAGTCCGACGTCGCAGCTGACGCAAAGGGCACCGCGAAAGTCACCGTCCGGGCGATCCTGTGCTTCAGCGAGTACGTAAACGGCAAGTGGCAGCCCACCCGCACCTCCGAGCCCGACTCCCCGACCACCCTTGGCAGCTTCCCAGCTGCTGGGTCAGGGGGATTCAACCGCTCCAAGCTGTCGCTGTCGGTGGACCACGAGACCGGCGAGTTGCGCGTATACCTGTCCGGTCAGGGCAATGCCTCCTTCCGGCTGTTCAACACCCACTCCGCCCCCGTCCGGGGTGAGGATGTGCCCTTCGAACTGGAGGTCCTCAGCCTCTTCTTCGACCCCAGCCGCAGCTTCGACATGACCGACGGGCAGTTGACGATCACCTACTCACCGGAAACATTCATCGGCTTCATCAACAACAAGACCACGGACCTTGAGCGCGACGTCATGTACGGCAGGCTAAGCATGACCGTGGTGCGGCCCCGCCAGAGCGAGAGCGACCCGTGGCTGTCGCCGTTCCTGCTCTCCGATGCCCGCAACAGCTTCTACGTCCAGACCACGAGCAAGCAGGTGACGATCGTGGAGTTCGACGGCTACGGGCTGGGCGGGAGCTACACCGCCCCCAAACCCAAGATCCCCGACACCGTGTGGCAGAAGCCCCCGAAGCTGGGCAAGCCGGACCTTATAGGCCCGATCTCGACGCCTGGTTTCGGGGTCACCGACCCCGCGCCGATCCTGCACGTCATCAGCGAGGACGCCTTCATCGACCGGGCTCTGGCCACCACCGCGGTGGTCAAGCTCGGGAACACCTTCATCGGACCGGCTGGGGCCCTGCCCCAGGCCGGGTTCCAGCGGTAGCCGGCACGGAAAGGGCCAAGGATCATGGACTACGTCGCCAAGCACGGCTACCACGCCTACAAGGACGCGATGATCGTGGGGCCGCTGTACAAGACCCACATCGACACCAAGTTCAGCTACGACTTCGCCAACTTCTTCCATCCCTACGTGGGCAAGCTGGTTGAGGTGCTGAACCGGGGCTCGGTCGCCGACATGCTGGCCCCGGCCACGCAGGCGCTGTCGGAGGACTTCTTCGCCAGCGAGTACACCGCGCACAACAGCGCCGTGGTGTCGGTCACCGGGCACCCGAAGAACATCGACGTCGCAGAGGGGGGGCCGTACGCCAACTACAACTGGGAGCTGTACTTCCATATACCGCTGACGATCGCGGTGCACCTTTCCAAGACCGGCCGATACGCCGAAGCGCAGCGCTGGTTCCACCTGGTGTTTGATCCGACCTGCAACGACACCACAGTTGACCCACCAGGTCGGTACTGGAAGTTCCTGCGGTTCCGCTCCCAGGACGCCCAGTACTCGATCGCGGAACTGCTGGGCCTGCTGCAGATCCCCGACAACCAGGCCATCCCCGACCAGTTGCGGTTGAAGAAGCTGGTGCTCGACGGATACGAGGCGATCCGGCACAAGCCGTTCCACCCGCACGCCGTGGCCCGCACGCGGCCGTTGGCCTACCAGTACCAGACGGTCATGAAGTACCTGGACAACCTGATCGCCTGGGGGGACAGCCTGTTCGCCCAGGACACCGTGGAGTCGATCAACGAGGCCACCGGGCGCTACGTGCTGGCCGCGAACCTGCTCGGGCCGCGGCCACAGCCCATCCCGTCATCAGGCACGGTCCGCTCCCGCAGCTTCACCCAACTCAAGGCCGCGGGCCTGGATGCCACCGGAAACGCGCTGGTCGCACTTGAGGGGCAGCTGCCATTCAACCTGGCGGCCCCGCAGAACCCGGGAACTGGGGCGCCGGAGGCGCTGGGCACCTTGTTCGGGATCGGGCGAACCCTGTACTTCTGCGTTCCGGCCAACACCAAGCTGTTGGGTTACTGGGACACTGTGGGCGACCGGCTGTTCAAGATCCGCCACTGCATGAACATCCAGGGGGTGGTGCGCCAGCTCGCGCTGTTCGACCCGCCGCTGGATCCGGGGATGCTGGTGAAGGCCGCCGCGGCCGGAATCGACATCGGCTCGATCGTTGCCGGCACCAACCAACCAGTGGGGCCGCTGAAGGCGTTGCCGCTGATCGGCAAGGCCAACGAGTTGGCAAATGAGGTCAAGAGTCTGGGCGGGGCCCTGCTGGCCGCACTGGAGCGCGGCGACAGTGAACACCTGGCGCTGCTGCGCCAGGGACATGAGCGCAAGATTCATGAGCTGGCCCAGGAGTCGCGATTCCTGTCCTGGCAGGCGGCCCGTTCCAACACCGAGACACTGCTGCGGGCCCGCGCGAACTCCTACGAGAAGTACCGATACTACTTGCGGATGCTGGGTCAGGCACCGGACGGGCAGCTGGTTCCCGAGAATCTGCCGCTGGACCGCCGCAATCTGGACGAGGCCAGTTTTGACGAGGCCTACGCCGCCCTGGTCGCGCAGTACGACCGGGAGCTGCCGATCATGTCGTTGCCCGCACTGAAGCTGGCTGCCGGCAGTTCGCCGGCCGCCCAGTCGGGGGCGTCGGGCAGTGGTGAGCTGTACCTGACCGGCAGCGAGCAGGGTGAGATGGATGGCCTGGCTCTGGCACGTGACAGCCGGCTGGCGGCTTCGATCGCCGAGATCATCGCCTCGGTACTGACATTCATTCCCGAGTTCAACGTCAACCTGCACTTCTGGGGCATGGGCGCGTCCTCGAAGGTGTTTGGCGGCAGCAAGCTCTCCGATGCGGTCAAGATCGGTTCGGAGGTGCTCAAGACCATCGCCACCTACGCCACTGAGCAGGCCGGGATCACCGGGAAGACCGCGGCCCACGAGCGGCGCGCCGACGACTGGAAGTTGCAGGCCAACCTGGCTGCCCGGGAGTTGATGCATTCGGGTCGCCAGATCCTCGGTTCCCTGCTCGCCGAGCAGGTGGCCCGCCACGAGTACGAGACGGTGCAGGCCCAGATCGCCAACAGCATCGAGGTTGAGGCGTTCCTGAACTCCAAGTTCACCAACGAGGAGTTGCACAACTGGATGTCCGGGGAGCTGTCCCGGCTGTACTACCAGTGGTACCGGTTCGCCGCTGACGTGGCCCGCCGGGCGGAGCGGACGATGAAGCTGCAGCTGCGCCGACCGGAGCTGGACACGGTGGACTTCGTGGCATACAACCACTGGGACGCCGGGCGCAAGGGCCTGCTTGCCGGTGAATCGCTGGCCATGGATGTGCGCCGGATGGAGTTGGCCTACCACGACAACAACCGTCGGGAGCTGGAACTGACCCGCCACGTCTCCCTGCGCCAACTCGACCCGCTGGCGTTGCTGGCGCTGAAGGCCACCGGGAAAGCCAGCTTCCTGGTGCCCGAATGGTTGTTCGACCGCGACTACCCAGGGCACTACCTGCGCCGGATCAAGTCGGTGGCGCTCTCGGTGCCCAGCGTGGTCGGGCCGTACACGCCGCTACCTGCGACGTTGTCGCTGACCCGCAGTACGATCCGGGTGTCCCCGCTGCTGGCCGACGACGTGTACGCCCGCGCCGAGGATGGCGAGGACGATCGCTTTGTGGACGTGTTCGGCCCGGTGGAGCAGATCGCCACGAGCACCGGATCCAACGACTCCGGGATGTTCGAGGCCAATCTGCACGACGATCGGTTCCTGCCTTTCGAGGGCGCCGGCGCCCACAGCTGGTGGACCGTCGAACTGCCCACTGAACTGCGCAGCTTTGACTATTCCACGATCACTGACGTGATCTTGCATATGCGTTACACCGCCCGGGTCGCCGGCGCGGTCCTCGGTGACGCCGCCACCACGGAACTGCAGACCGCGATGGCCGAAGCCGGAACCTCGGGGATGGCCCTGCTGCTGAGCATGCGTTACGACTTCCCGACGCAGTGGTCGGCGTTCGTGAAGGGCAACGCGGACCTCGCCGTTGAGTTGTCGCGCGGCTACTTCCCCTACCTGGCAGCAGGTCGGGACATCAGCGTGGGCAGCATGACCCTTTACGCCGGAACCCGCAAGCTGGTCTCCCGCACGGTGCCGGTGCCGATGACCCTCTCTGATGACCTCAACGCTGGCGACGATCCGGTGTCGCTGACATTCCCCTCGGACCCAACCGTCCTCAAGCGCACGATCCCCGACGCCTACCTGGTGGTGCGCTACGGACTCGAATAAGGACGAGACATATCGACGGGCACCGGTGAGCAGGTGCTGCGTAGCGGTGCTCGCACTTCACGCCTGGCGGTGCGCGTGATCCGGGACCAGCCGGTGGAAGCCAGGGGCTTCCCCGACCCCGCGGCGGGAGACTGCGCACCGCGACCCTCACGCTGAGAACTTAACCCCCAGACTTCGACGCCGACCAGACCCGTTCGTACGCCCTATCGAAAAAGTCGAACAAGTGTGCACATGTCGCTGACCGGTGCCGAGTGACCGGGGACAGCGCATCGACCGCGCCGAACGCGTGCCAGTTGATCAGCATCACGTCGTCGAATCGGAAGTGACTGGCGTAGAGCGTGGTGCCATGAAGCCTGACCTCGACTCGTCGGGATCGGCCAACGCCGGATAGCGCCCTCGCCATCGAACGGCAGCGATCCGGGAGCCACGGCTCGAACTCCTCCTCCGCGCGATGGCGGACGGCGCGACTGCCGCCGTCGCCGATCAGAATGCGGATGGACGCGCCCTGATCAGCCTTCAGCGTCACGATCTCCACAAGGTCGACCGTCTCGATAAGGAACTCGCCCGCGTACACGAGGATGTCGAGGCGTTTGGCGGCGCGCGCAAAAGGGTCGTGCCAAGTTTTCGACGAGATCGCTGCTCTAGCCCGGATCGTTCACGACACTGAGGCTTGAGGCTCCGCCGGTCGACGAAAAAGTGCTCCTGGCTTGGGAGGATGGATCTTGTCAAGGGATCTGTCCGCCCGACCCAGGAGCACTTCGAAGGTGGAGACTACGCCGTGGTCACGGGGCCTGTCCGTCACAGCCGACGCCAAGGGTGTCGTGCCGCTTGCTGGGTCGGTCGCGGTGCGGCTCCTCGCCGCCCGGGTCGGGCTGACCGCAGGCCTGTCGGTCGCCTTGGCCCGCCGCGACTTCACCCCGGTGCATGATCGGGGCCGGGTATGGGTCGACGTGGCCACGATGCTCGCCGCGGGCGGGGAAGCGATCGCCGACATCGAGACGCTGCGCCACGCCTCACTGCTGTCCGGTCCGGTCGCATCAGCACCGACGGTGTGGCGCACCTTGGATGAGGCCACCGACCAGATGCTGGCCAAGGTCGGCCAGGTGCGGGCCCGAGTCCGCAGGCGGGTGTGGCAGCAGCTGCCGGCGGGGCTGCCGCCGTCCCGCGCCGCCGGGGTGGACTTGGGGGGCGATGGTGGTGCTCGACGTGGATTCCACCCTGGTCACGGCGCACTCGGAGAAGGAGCAGGCCACCCCGACCTACACCTGGAGTATTCACCTGAGTGGCGGATTCGGGGGTGGTTTTCGGGCTGTCGGAACGTGAAAAGGTGCTCTGACCTGGGATAATACGAGTTGTCTAAGCACATATTCGTCGCAGGATCGGAGCACCTTCGTGGTGGTGCGACACGAGGTCGCATCACGCTGGAAGTGCTCCTCGATTTGAGTCGAATAAGACCTTAGACAAGCCTCATTATCCCAATTCAGGAGCACTTTCACATGATCACACACTCGCCCGCACACCAAGATCCGAATGATCTGGGCTTGCCAGCGGCGCGCCCACCCTCACTGACACCCTGGACTGTGAAGCGCCTTACAGGCTCATCACAATCGACTGTGTAGCTGGGGTCTGAATCCGCCGGTCTCGAGGAGGCAGCGGGCGATGTAGTTGGTGAGGTTGCGGAAGCCGAGGGCGGATCCGCGGAGGTGTTCGAGGCGACCGTTGATGGCCTCGGTGGGTCCGTTGCTGGATCCGGGTCGGTTGAAGTAGGCGAGGATGTCGGTGGCTCGCTTCTTCAAGGTCCGGCCGAGGGTGATGAGTTCGGTGAGTGACTTCGGCACCCCGTCGCTGAGCGCGTCGATCACCTTCACCATCTGTTCGCGGCCTTGAGCCGGGTCGGGGTGCCGGTAGGCGGCGATCATGCGTTGGTAGACCCCCCAGGTGGCTTCGACCTGGACGTGATCATCGTCGGAGAACAGCTGCTCCAACCGCTGCTGTTGCCGGTCGGTGAGCAGGTCGATACCGGTGTGCAGGGTCCGGCGGGCCCGGTAGAGCGGATCGTTGGCGCGGCCGCGGTGGCCGTGGATGGTCTGCTGGATCCGGCGGCGGCAGCGGTCGAGTGCGTCACCGGCGAGCCGAACGACATGGAAGGGGTCCATCACCGCCGCAGCTGCGGGGAGCTCTGCGGTGGTGGCGGTCTTGAAGCCGGTGAAGCCGTCCATCGCGACGACCTCGATGCCGTCCCGCCACGCTGCCGGCCGGGCAGCCAGCCATCGCTGGAAGGCTTGGGTGGAACGGCCCTCGACCATGTCGAGCAGCCGGGCTGGACCGGTCTTGTCGCGGATCGGGGTGAGGTCGATGATCACGGTGACGTACTTGTCGCCACGTCGGGTGTGCCGCCACACGTGTTCGTCGACGCCGATCACGGCGACGCCGTCGAAGCGGCGCGGGTCGTCGATCAAGACTCGTTGGCCTTCGGCGAGGACGGCGTTGTTGGCGGTGTTCCAGGCCACGCCGAGGCCGTCAGCGACCCGGGCGACGGTGAGGTGCTGCACCACCAGCCCTTCCAGTGCCCACCCCAGTCCGCGGCGAGACAGCTTGGCTCGTGGCTCGGCGGCTCGGCTGGTGTCTTGCCGCCACACGTGGGCGCACTCGCTGCAGCGGTAGCGACGTACGTTCACCTGGAGCGTGGTGGGTCGCCAGCCGAACGGCTCGTGCGCCAACCGGCGGACCACGGTGCCGCGCGGGACGCCTTGGCAGCCGCAACGGTCGCACCAGTCATCGGACTCGAGGACCCGGCAGGCCAACACCACACGATCGGGGTCATGTCGTTGGCCGGTCACTTCGAGGCCGAGCTCGTCCAGCCGGCAGAACACGGTCAGGTCAGGGGAGCCGAAACCGGCATCCGGGGTAGCGTCGCTCAAGTCGAGGTCTTCCAGATGGTCAGTGTGAGAACTTCCATCCTCGGGAGACCTCGACGCCTATCCCTCGACCGACGCGCCGACCACCTCTACACCCTCAACTGCGAAGGGCCGCTCTACAGGCCGGTCCAGAGGTGGTGCCGCCACTCTCGCAACCGTCCGGGCGGGCAGCCACGATTCGTCCAAGAGGCCGCGGCCGTCAGCCTGGCGCCGAAGGCGCCGCGCCCTGATCCGGTGCGG
>WBZS01001215.1_pt1 | contig 22042 bp, 20 predicted proteins | sample 5204201 | NCBI WGS metagenome assembly WBZS01 (sample SAMN12344357, study PRJNA552823) | activated sludge metagenome | biome: Activated sludge suspended growth; feature: Nitrification reactor; material: Wastewater; isolation source: activated sludge from nitrification reactor of wastewater...
GGTCCTTAATGATTGCTTTCACCGTGCTCATCGTCGTCTCCTTGCAAAAGCAAAAATAGAATGTCTGAGGCGGAAATCCGACTGCCAGCCATGTCTCGTCGCCTCTCGATTCTACGATCTTCGATTACCTCAATTATAAACGCACCACAGTTTTTGTACGGCTAGACCGCTACTTCCACTTCGAACGTTTCCGAATCTTTGAAGCGATCTTCAAGAGCGACCAAGTATTCGCGAAGGACGTCCCGAAGTTTGGCGAAGGCTTCTTTCTCGGTGACCATTCCGACGAACAACCGACCAATGCTGGCACCAACAGGGTGATTCCTTCCTCCGTGCGATGAAGGGCGATCTCGAAACGTTTGGGATCTCCTTTCCTTCAGTATTCCCGAGGTCGGTGTCTAAAGCGAAACGAGATACTTGTAGAAAAATAAACGGGTGATTAAACGTCTCCGTCCCGGATTCCCATGATTTGATCATCTGCGACGGGATCTTGCGATTACCCTAAACTCTGCCAAGATTCGCGGCAGCAACGACGGATCAAAGTCGAATGCGAACTCCAGCACGTGGAAATACGGGCTGCGTGCAACTTCGTGAACATGTTTTGAGATTCTTCCCCCGACCGCGAGATGTCCCCAGCGGTCAACGGACCAGAATCGCAAGTGGAATTCGTCTGGTACAACTCCCTCGATCCTCGCTAGGCCTTGCCGCTTTTCGTCCAAATCTCCCAGTTGAGTCAAGAAAGATTCCATCGCTGAAACATCAATCCAGGCAAAGCCGTGCCCCGCGAATCGTTCAGAGATAACCTCAAGGGAAAGTTCCAAGGAGCCGGCCCACGGCAGGTTACCGGGCACATAATCTACGTGCTCGATGGTGATGCGGTTGCTTCCCTCACGAATCTCCATCGATGACGCCTCGCTGGCAACTAACGGATAAACAAAAACTTCCGCGAGTTTGGGAGTACCCACATCAGGTCGTGATATCCTTCCCTAGGCGTCGGGGCGGGTTGGAGCCATTCGCGGGCTTTCTACACTTCTTCCGTGCTCGGGCCTTGCGAAAGTGTGGTCAGGGACAACTCCGTCACGATGCCGGCGTCGGTTTTCTTCGCCTGGATCAGCGACTCGATTCGGGCCATTGGACAGGCGATTTTTGATCTACATCCAATCCTTCAACGCCTTCACAAATGAAAACTTCGGCTTGAGCTTGGCAACCAGCCTGTCATCCGAGGTCACGAACTCGCAACCCTTTTGTTCGGCGAGGGCCACGTACAGGCAATCGTAAAGCCCTGCCCATTCTGCGGACGATATTTCGATGGCCCGCGGGAGAAGAGGCAAGGATGGCTCAAGCCGAGAAGCTGAGGCGATAACGTCGTTCCAAAGGTCTTGAGCCTCGCCAACCTGAATCCGGCGTTGCCTCTCGGCTCGCGTGAGTGCGTGGGCAAGTTCGGACGGGAAGATGTCTGGAGCCAACAGCTCGGCGAGTCCTTGGTCGTATGCTTCTCGAATGGCGCGAGCCTTGTCCGAATGAATCTCAGTGACAACCCATTTGAAGGCCACGGAACTGTCGATCACGATACTCGTCATCGGTCACGCAACTCCCGAATCGCTGGAAGGCCGATGTCGAGAAGTCCGAACTCCTGATAAACGCGTTCCGTAATGGATTCCGCGCGTGCCCGGACGCGCTCCCGAACTTCCTGGGGAACCTTTTCGCCGCGCGAGACGCAATCAATGATGGTGCGGGCGTCTTCCGCAGACGTCGGAATTTTTTCTTCCACTCGCATATTCATGGGAGGCTCCCTTGCTTTAGCTGATCTCCTTACGGCAACTGCGCTACCCATGCCATCGTCAGGGAGGGCGAGGCTCCTGCCGAGCTAGACGCCGCTGTGGGTTCAAGGCTCGGCAGGAGCCTCGCCCCTCCCGAATGCTGGACATTAACGGCGCAGTCACCAGTAACGGCGCTATCAAAATCCGGCGCTTTCGGCAAAATTCCAAGAAGCACGGGTTGGCCGACTCAATGATTGAACAAGAACTCGCGTGAGTTCAGCAGCACCCACATCAGGTCATGGTAACCCTCGCGGAGGGTCGGGGCTCGCGTGAGCCATTCCTGGGCTTTTTGTAGTTCCTCGCCGCTTGGCGCTCGTGATACCGTCGTGAGATAAATCTCCGTCACGATTTCCTGGTCCTTCTTTTTCGTCTTGATCAAGGTTTCGATTCGCCCCGTTGGCGCGGCAATCTTTTTGTTGAGGAAGTCGCCGTTCAGAAGGTGCAGCGCTTGGGCGATGTTCGGTTGCGTCGTCCGTTCGCATTCGCAGGTGATTTGGCGAGCCGGTCGGCCGAACACGTCAAGCAAGTACGATTTCACGCTGGAATCGGGCAACTGGATCGCCCGCGTGCCCAACGGCAGGCCTGTGTACTTTTCCTGCGTGCCCGTGGCGAAGTCGAGCGCGTCCGCCAACTGCTCAGCCGTCAGGCGCCGAACGGTGAAACGCGCGTAATGCACGTTGGCCACATCCATGTCGTTGCCGGGCGTTTTTTGGCTGCTCAGTTGATAAGCCCTCGACACCATGATCGTTTTGAGCAGGTGCCGAAGGTCGAATTTGTGCTCCACGAAGTCGGCCGCCAGGGCGTCGAGCAGTTCGGGGTTGCTCGCCGGGTTGGTCGCTCGCATGTCGTCGAGCGGTTCGACCAGACCTCGCCCCATGAAGTAGCCCCAGAATCGGTTCACCATGTTCTTGGCGAAGAATGGATTTTTGGCCGAGGTCAGCCATTCCGCCAACTTGACGCGCCGATCGATCGGGTCGTCGACATTTTCGCCATCGAGCGGCCGAGGCTTGACGACGCCTCCCTTACGCGGATGGCTCGCCTCGCCCGTGTTCTTCAGATAAACCACCTGCTCGCGACCAAATAAGCCAAATTCCTGGCTGTTCTTCAGGCCCACGCGCACGAAGAAGGCGGTCATGCCGGTGTAGTCGTCTTGGCTCCACTTTTCGAACGGGTGGTGATGGCATTTCGCGCAGCCGATGCGGATACCGAGGAAGAGTTGCGACGTGGTTTCCGCCCAATCTTGAGGCGTGCGTGAAACCATGAAATAATTGGCGGGGCCTTCGGTGTACGTGCTTCCCTCGGCCGTGATGATATCGCGAACCATCTCGTCGACCGATTTGCGATCGCGAAGGTTCGCCCGCACCCAGTTGTGGAAGCTCCACATGCCTCGGTCTTGCAGCACATCGCGATTGATCTTGAGCAGATCGCCCCACTTGAGGGCCCAGAAGTCGACGAATTCAGGCCGATCGAGTACGCGGTCGATCGCCTTGTCGCGTTTCTTTGGATCCTTGTCCGCCAAGAAGGCTTTCACTTCCTCGGGCTTTGGCAGCGTGCCGATGGTATCGAGGTGGATTCGGCGAAGGAAATCCTCGTCGCTCGCCAAGGGGGAAGGGGTCAGCCCGAGGTCTTTCCATTTCGCGATTAGCTTTTCGTCGATGAAGTTGTGCTTGGCGACTTCCGGATATTTTTCCAGCTTGGAATAAGGCAGCGTCACCTGGGCCACGGTGGCTTGACCACAGAAACGGACCATGACGTGGGTTTCGCCCCGGTTTTTCGCGGTGACGAGTCCGTTGGGGGTCACGCCGGCCACGCCGTCGTTGAGCGAGTCGAATTGCGCGGTCGCGGTGACATCTTCGACTTTGCCGTTCTTCCACTTGGCTTTCACGAGAAGCTGTTGCGTTTCGCCCGGGACCATCAGGCGTTTCGCGGGCCAAACTTCCAGAGCTTCGACTTCCGTTTCCTTGGCGATCGGTTCGGGCACGCCGTCTTCCAGCCATCGCTTCATGACGTTGTATTCGCGCGTGCCAACCTTTAACCTTTCCCCGCCGCCGTGTTCCATTTGCAGGATCGGCTTTTGCAAAAGGATGCTGCTTTCGGGTTGACTGACCACCACGCGCCTTCCTTCGGCGCTTTGGACAATTTGGGCGTGGTCGAAGACCGGATCGAAACCAAGCAGGCTGAGCTTGAACCCACCACGCCCATGTTGGGCACCGTGGCAGCTTCCCATGTTGCAGCCGGCGCGGGTCAGGACGGGGATGATTTCTTGCGTGAAATCGACCGGAATATCCGCAGCCGCGTTTTTGACGGTGACGGCGATCTTGGCAACTTTACCACCCGCTTGCACGGTAACTTCCGTCTTTCCGTCGGCGATCGGTCTTAACACGCCCTGGCCATCGACGGAGGCGATGTTGGGATGGGCACTCGTGAATTTCGCCTGGCGCGTGATTTCCCAGGTACGATCCGCCGCGAACCTGCCGAGGACGCCGATCCGTTGCTCATCGCGTGGCCCCGTCAATTCCACGATGGCGGGGTAAATTTCCAGCGAAGTCGGCGCGCCTGCGGGGGGCTGAACCTGGGGAACTCCATCTTTTTGCGCCGCGACGCGGGACGTCGATACGCAAAACAAGCACGCGAAGGCCAACAAGCCAAGCCTGCGGAGCATAGGTAATTCCTCGAAAAGATCCGTCGAAAAATCGTTGGAAAGTCAGCAGTTGGGAAAGCGAACGGCGGGAAGTTAAGTTTTTTTCATTTTCGCCGAGGCTTTTCGTTGTGTCAAGCAAAACCCCGCAAGTTTCGCGTTGGGGAGGTAGCCAAATTCTCTGAGGTTCGGGTTCAAAGTAGCGCACGCGGAGAATAGGAGAGAGACCCTGCTGTTTCACGAACCAAAAACGTCGACAAAGCCAGGATTCTTTCTTCCCATTGTCTCTGCGCCTCCGCGTCTCCGCGTGAGACCTTCCGTATTTTTACCCGCAAGAGAACCTGGTTACACCCCGAGCTGGAAGTGGTTTACCGTTCTCGCTCTTCGCCTGTCGTTGAGAACCGTAGAATTCAAGGGGGGAAATCTGACGGACACCACAGGCGGGTTCGATGAGTTTTTCGGTCAAAGAGATCTTTTACACGTTGCAGGGCGAGGGGGCAAACGCGGGTAGACCGGCGGTTTTTTGCCGATTCACCGGGTGTAACCTCTGGAGCGGCCTGGAAGTCGATCGCGCCACCGCACCATGCAATTTCTGCGATACGGATTTCGTAGGCACCGATGGTATCGGTGGTGGCAGGTTCAGCACGGCTTACGAATTGGCGGAGGCGATCGCCCGCCATTGGCCTGCGACGGCCACCGATCCGCTCATTCGTCCCCTCGTGGTTTGCACCGGGGGTGAACCGCTGTTGCAAATGACGGCCGAGCTGGTGGATGCGCTTCACAGCGTGGGTTTCGAAGTCGCCGTCGAAACCAACGGCACGCGGACACCGCCCCCAGGCCTGGATTGGATCACCGTGAGTCCCAAAGCAGGCGTCCACCTGGTTTTGGCTGAAGGGGATGAACTCAAGTTGATCTTTCCCCAGCCAGGCTTGGACCCCGCGAGTCTCGAAGACCTCCCGTTTACGCATTTCTACCTGCAACCGATGGATAATGCCGCGCGCGAAGCGAATACTCGGCAGGCCGTGCAATACTGCCTGGACCATCCACGATGGAGGCTTAGCCTACAAACGCAAAAATATTTAGGAATTCGGTGATTGTGACTTTCAGGCCGCCTTCCGCTGTGCGTGCGGAGAAGTCTGAAGTACCAAGGATCAGGAAGCCAAGTTCCAAACGAATTCCAACAACCAAAAAAACAGAAAAACTCGCACGATGTTCTTTTGAATTGGATTTTGTTTGGATCTTGGCTCTTAGCGGCCATTCCGCGTTTAGAAGGAAATGCTTCAATCGCGAACCACGGAGTGCACGGATTTCACGGAGGAAAAATGGATTGGCAATCCATCCGTGGGATCCGTGCACTCCGTGGTTCGGTTTTTTAAGGTTTGCCTTAATCCATCTTCGCTTTGCTGAAGAATTCGATGGCTTGTAGGTCCATCGAAAAGCGCAGATTGAGAGCGTTGCCACCTTCGACGGTAAGGTGCATCAGGCTCGGCGTGCCGGCCGTGAAGACTTTGGCGGCCACGTTTTTCTCATGGTCGTTCTTGGCCAACACTGGGATGGCGCGGGCCGCGTCGAAGCGAACGGAGAACGCTGGGGCGGGCGCACCTTGTTGCGAAGCGATCATTGCCTTGAGCGTGGGAAGCGCTTGAGGGCCCATCGCCAGCAAAAGTGCATCTTTGCGGAAGGCTACGAACAAGTTCGGATCGCCTGGGATTTTCTCCAGGAATTCGCGGTTACCGCCATCTTTGGGGACTTCGACCCGGTGGATCTTGACCTCTCCCACCGAATCCATTTCGAGCGCGACTTTACTCCGTTGATCGTCTGGGATGGTTTTCAAGCCTTCGACCGCCAACTGGTGGACGGTTTTTCCAAGCTTATCACCGTCCGCCAATTTCAGACCTGCCACCAGGGTGAAGTTTTTCCCGGTCGGTCCGACCATCGCGAAGTGGCCATCGAAATGGCCCGAGCGCACGGTGGGAAGGATTCCATCAAAAAACGCTTTCGCTTTGTCGCGGTTCGCTTCGACATTGATGTCCGCGACGGCTTTTTTCATCGCCTCTTCGACGAGTTTGGCGAAGGCCGCCTTCATGCTGTCGGGGAGTTGCAGGTTCACGTTCGCCGTCGCCGCCGTGTCTTTCTTGCTTCCTGCGAAAATGCTGCTCACGGAATTGATGGCCTTCAACGATTTCGCAAGGTCGCTGTTGGGGATGCCGCTGAGTCCAAAATTCAGCGAGATTTCCTTGGTGACATCCAGTGCGAACTTGATCTGTTGCCCATCTTTCAAAAGACCGGCGATGAGTTTTCCCATCTCCTTCAGCGTCGCCACGCGAAATTCTTTTTGGAACGGCGATTCATTGGGTTCGTCTTTTTCCTGCGCTTTCTGCAACTCCTGTTCGACGGAGGCCAATGCCAAGAGCTTGGCGCCTTCGGGAACTTGGTCGAGGCGAATCTCCGTGGAGACGAGCGGCATTTCCTTCGCTTCGAGCACGGCCGCGGGATTGAGCAGTCGGCCATCGCTCAGATTGTCGGAGTTGACGGCACTGATGTAGAGGTATTTGTTGGCGAAACGGAAATAGATATCGAAATTCTTTCCCGTTTGCACCGTGTAAATGCCCTTGGCGTCTTTGTTCGCTTGGATCGCGAAGGTCTGGAGCAAGGTGAGAAATGCTTTTTCGTCCGCCACCGGCAAAAGCACCGCGCCGGAAATGTCTTCGAGTTCCTTGCCGAAGCGAAGGTACGCACCCAAAGGCCGACCGATGTCGATTCCTTCCAGGCTCTTGTCGTTGATCTTGCTTTTGATGAAGGCTTCGATCTGCTCGACTTCGTCTTGCTTGCCCGCCAAACGTGCGAACTTGGCCGCCGTTTCGAGCAACTGCTCGACGGCTTTCACGCGGATCACGACGGACGGCGTCGCTTTCTCCTGCGCGAACCCCGGCTTCGCCAGCGGAAAGCTGATTGCCAACGCGATGAGGGTGACAAAACTCCAACGCAAACGCATGAGATGCTCCTAGGATGTTCTCTCTTCCATCGAAAGGCGCCGAGTTTAACCCATGCCAAGCCTCGTCGCCAGATCAACGTCTATCGGACGGTTGACAATGCTACCCGAGAATGGGTCGCGGAGTTTCATCCCCAAAAGGACCTCGGCGAGCGGCCGGTGTAAACCGGCCGTGCTTGTTTCGACTTTCCGAAAAACAATCTAATTGAATCCGCGCGTTTGAAAAGACCGTCGCGTCTTCCATCCCAGGGGTGACACGGCCGGTTTACACCGGCCGCTCGCCGTTTGAAACCGTTGGTTCCACCCGATCGGACCGGGACCAAATTTTCCAGCCCAGGATGAGGCCGACGAAAACGCCCACATGATCGAACGCGACGTCAATAAGTTGGCCTTCACGATGGGACCATTCGCGCAACGAGTATTGTAGACACTCGGTGAGGGTACCATGCCCCATGATGAAGGCGGCGAGAAGCCAACGGTAACGGACCGGCAGCGGCAGAAAGCCGGACGCGAGCGTCCAAAGAGCGTACACACCCACATGAATGGACTTGTTGAACAAAAAACGTTGCTGCTGGATGTATTCACCCAACGGAAGATCTTCGGGCTGAGGGGTTGGCGAAACGAGCAGCCACGTCCAGTAAAGGCTGAAGGCGAGCCAAACGCCCCACTTCCAAGAAGTCATGCGAGGTTCTCCGAGGAATCCTTTCGTCGGAAGTATCATATGGACGTTGGCTTCTCGCGTGGAAGGCGAAAAAGCCCAGGGATTGCAATCCCTGGGCTTTCGAGGTGTATTCAGGTCGTTCGCGTTGGCGTTAGCCAAAGACGCGGCGGAAGAAACCGGACTTCTTCTGGTTGGATTCCCCTGACGACGGAGCTTGGCCATGTTCGGGCGATTTGAGCTCCACGGAGGATTTGGGGCGTGATACCTGTTGCAGGCTCGCCAACCGATCGCGCAAACCCGGGTCGCGCGTCGCGGTTTCGATTTCGCGGTTGAGGTCCGCTTGCAGGCGTTGGATTTCGAGGCGTTGCCTTGCGAGTTCGGCACGGTCGCGTGAGAGTGCGAGTTCCATTTGTCGCATCTGTTCCGTCATCGCGTCTTCGTCTTCTTGAAGCTGAAGGCGTTGTTCTTCGAGATCCCGCTTCAGGCGCAAAAGGTTCTCGGCATCGGGAAGGTCTTCGGTAAGGGTGGTCGCCGCGCCGGCAGCCGACTGAGCCTCGAGTTCCTGAATCCGATAGTGGAGCGTGCGGATGACTTCGGATTTTTCATCGAGAAGGTTTTCATATTCGCGTTGGCGTTCCGCCCAACCTTCGTTGCCATTCGCCGCCGCCAGCAACCGTTCGAGTTCTTCGACGTGCGTGCGCAGCTCCGCGTTCTCGATTTGCAGACTTTGGTAATGTTCCAAGGTGATTTCTTCGGGTTCAGCAATCGAAAGATCGGAGAGGTCGTGAACGTCTGGCAGGTCGTTTCCCAACCCGTGATGATGTCCGTTTCGATAGGGGGTGGCTGTTTTACTGGGGGCCATTTGCATCTGCTCCGCTCAAGGTGGGATGGCCAAGGCTTGGAAAACCATTGGTCCTTTGTTCCACTATAGAACATGATTTTTCCGGACGTGCCGTTTCGGGCGAAGAAAATAGCCTAGGGATTCGAATTTCGAAAAAGAACTTTGTCTCGGCATGAAATCGGAGAATGTTCACATTTGTGCAATAATCAGGTGAAATGGTCGCTTGGAACGATGAACCGCTCGCTCGTAACGTCCCTCACGGCCGCTCAACCTCGAATGGTCTAGTGCTTTGTCCCCGGAAGATTTTGGGGTCGTCCGAGCCTGACCCAAAATTTGGACCGTGACAGACCCCTAGCATGACTAAGATAGGCACGAATCCGTGGTTCACACGACCCACGGCGGGGTCCCAAAAAGAAGATCATACGTAATGATATTTAATACGTTCATCGAGGAGATAGGGTGTGAAGGGGTCGCTCGGTGAGAAGCCTGCGTGTTTGGCAGGGACGCCGATCCGTCCCGAGGGGCCGCCCGGTTGGCCGGTCCTGGACGAAGCGGTGCGGGACGCGCTGGAAAAAGCCTATCGCGACGGAACCTGGGGCCACTACTTTGGCCCAAACGTACGGGAGCTGGAAGCACGCCTGACCGCCTATTTCGGCACGGAGTACGCGTTGCCATGTTCCTCTGGCACGTTGGCGGTCGAGATCGCGCTTCGGGCGGTCAACGTTCGGCCAGGCGATGAAGTGATCATGGCGGGATATGATTACCTCGGCAATTTCCTGAGCATCCACGCGCTCGAAGCAATGCCCGTGCTCGTCGACATCGCTCCGCATCACTGGAATTTGGGGGTCGACCGTGTCGCCGACGCGATTTCGCCAAGAACGCGTGCGATCTTGATCTCCCACCTTCATGGCGGCATCGTGGACATGCCGGCCTTGATGGACCTGGCACACGCCCGTGGCATCCCCGTCATCGAAGATGCCGCGCAAATGCCAGGTGCATCGCTCGCTGGAAAAAAACTGGCGGGATTCGGCCATGTGGGGATCGTGAGCTTTGGTGGCTCGAAGCTTCTCAGCGCGGGTCGTGGCGGCGCGCTACTGACTTCGGAGGCGAAGATTTTCCAAAAGGCACGTGCTTACGTGCAACGAGGCAACAACGCCCTCGTGCCCCTTTCCGAGCTTCAGGCGACCGTCCTCCTTCCGCAACTAACGAAACTCGACGAGCGAACGCGTCTTCGAGCGGAGAACGTCGGCTGGCTGGAGGATCGCTTGAAACATATTCCCGGGCTTCGCATGTTCGCGAATCTTCGATCCGATCTTGTGCCGGGTTACTACAAACTAGGCTTCCAGTTCGACGCCGACCTGTTTGGCCTAAGCCGTCGAAGTCTCGTGCAGGCGATCCGAGCGGAGGGAATCGCGTTCGATGAAGGGTTCTCGGCCGTGCACGTGGGAAGATCGCCGAGTCGCTATAAAAAAGGTGATGACTTGCGAACCAGCGAACACGCCCATCGCGCGACGTTGGTGCTCCACCATCCCGTGCTCCTCGGAACGCGAAGCGACCTGGAGCAAGTCGGCTTGGCCCTGGAAAAGATCTTGCGTTTCGCAGGTGAAATACGTGCTTTGGAAGGATAAACGGGCGTTTGATCATGGCGAAACCATCTGATTCCGACCAATGTGCGAAGTATCTCAAGGTGGTCGCCGACTCCGATCGCTTGACGATCATTCAATGTCTGCAGCGTGGTCCCAAGAACGTTTCCGCCATCGCGGCAGAACTCAAAAAAGACTTGGCAAATGTATCCCACCACCTCAAAATCCTGCGACGCAATGGACTCGTGACCACGAAAAAAGAGGGGAAATACGTACGGTACGCGCTGGACGAAAATTACTTTTCCCGTCCCGAGGGAGAAAAAACGGGATGCTGCCTGGACCTGGGTTGTTGCCAACTCGACCTTTCCGGCGAATCCTGAACCGCTTCTTGCCGAACGTTCAAACGTTGGTTAGATTGTTTCCACGCGGCCAATCCCGCGGCCCCGAAGGCGAGGGGTTTTGGTCGTCGAAGCAACGATCCCATCGCCTTTGGGCGATGGGCTTGTAGGGTCATTTTATTTACTTGATTGCTGGCAGGGACCTTCTTTATGGCATCGCGCACCCCTTCTCTTGCCACGTGTTGCTTCGCGGAATTTCTCGGAACGTTTCTCCTCATCTTTTTTGGCTGCGGGTCGGTGCACACGGCCGTGTTGCTGGGAGCCCAATCGGGGGTTTGGCAGGTGGCGATCGTTTGGGGCATCGCGGTCATGATCTCGATTTTTTCCCTGGGCGGAATCAGCGGCGCTCACATCAACCCGGCCATGACGATCGCATTGGCCACCCATGGACGTTTCGCGTGGGGGCGGGTGGTGCCTTATGTGGTCAGCCAAACGGCAGGCGCGTTCGTCGCCGCCTCGTTCCTATTCCTTCAATTCGGCTCGTACCTCGAGGCGAAGGAACTCGAGAAAGGAATTCGCCGCGGAGAACCCGGCAGTGAAATCACCGCGTGTTGCTACGGCGAATATTACCCAAATCCAGGAAACCCGCCGTTACCGTCCTCCGGAAGCCGAAATGAAGGCAGTCGCGAAGCACCTGTTTCGGAGTTCTCCGCGTTCTTGGCTGAAGTGCTTGGAACGTTGGTCTTGGCGCTCGTGGTGTTCGCGATCACCGACCCGCGAAACGACGCTTCCCCACCCAGTCGGATGGCGCCGGTGTTTATTGGCCTCACCGTGGCGATTTTGATTTCCGTTTTCGGGCCTCTCACCCAAGCGTGCTTCAATCCAGCTCGAGATTTCGGGCCCAGGCTTTTTGCCTTTTTCGCGGGCTGGGGAAACATTGCGATTCCGGGCCCGAATGGCCGAGGCTTTTTCACCGTCTATATCCTTGCTCCCATTCTCGGTGCGATCGCAGGCGGAGCTTTGTTCGACATCGTCCTTCGCCCCTCCCTGACCGGAGTCGCGACGGAAAAAGGTCCTCGGGAATGAACCTTAAATCGCCCACGCGTCAAATTCTGTCGCTTTTCGCCTTCGCCAGCTTGGCGATCGGTACGGTCTTTGGTCAATCGACGGACACGTCTCTTCTTGATCCAAAGCAACCGTACCTGGCGAAGAAGGCGAATCCTGTCACCTATCGCGTCGATTTTTCCGCGGTGGTGACGCCGCCCTACCATGCGGATGTGTTGAAGGTTTGGCTGCCTTTGCCCCAATCCGACTTCGGGCAAGAAGTGACCGAAGGGGAGCTATCGACGTTCCCGATGCAGGTGAAGCCCGTCGTTGGCGTGGAAAAGGTATTTGGCAACAAGTTCGCGTATTTCGAATTTGCACACCCCGAAGGGGCGCAGATTATTCGGCATACCTTTTCGATCAAGGTATGGGAGCTTCGCTGGAATCTCGACCCAACCAAGGTTGTCAAGGTGGATCGTTGGCCTGAATCGTTCGCGCCCTACCTTCGATCCGAACGACAAGCCGTCGTGGTCGATGAGCGCATCGGCAAGGTGACTCAGGAACTCGCCAATCCCTCTCGAAATTCGGCGGATCAACTCCGTGCCGTTTTTTCGTGGGTGAACGAGAAGATGAAATATTCACATGCGAAAGCGTCGCTAGCCGCCAGTTCGATCCACGCGATGACGAATTCCGAAGGTCATTGCAGTGATTACCACAGCCTTTGCGCAGCCATGGGCAGGTCCCTGGGGTTTCCCACACGGATGACCTATGGGATCAACCCATTCCCCAAGAATTCACCTTCGCATTGTCGCATGGAGGCATTCCTGCCTCCTTACGGTTGGGTCAGCTTTGATGTCTCCGAAACGCAATTGATGATGAACCACCTTCGAGAAAACAAGGATCTCTCGCCCGAACTTCGTGAGAAATTGGTGGCGGCATGCCAGCGGCGGTTGTTGCAGGGGTTTCGCGAGAATACTTGGTTTTTGCAGACCCGGGGAAGTGATTACGACCTTGAACCGCCGGCCAAAAACAAGGTCGCGGTGGTGCGTACGATTTACGCGGAAGCCGACGGCGTCGCCCTGCCTGAGCCGGACCCGGCGGACAAAAATCGCCGCGAATTTTCCTGGATGACGGTGCATCAGTACACGCCAGACCGCGTGGTGCCAAATCCATTTCGCGACTGGAAGACGTTGCTTCAAGAATGAATGACGTTGATGACCGAACAACGAACACCAAAACGAGGATTACGATGTCGCAACTACGATTCATTCTGGTCGGTGGATTTCTGGGTGCCGGCAAGACCACGACGATGGCTCGCCTCGCTCGCCATTTCCGCGCGAAAGGTTTGAATGTCGGTCTCGTCACCAACGATCAGGCCGATGATCTGGTGGATACGAAGAGTTTGCAGGCACAAGGGTTTCCGGTGGAAGAAGTCGCGGGAGCGTGTTTTTGCTGCAAATTCGACGATCTCGTGGACAAAGTCGGCAAGCTGGGCGCGAACCGTCCGGACGTGATCATCGCCGAACCCGTTGGCAGTTGCACCGACTTGGTGGCTACCGTCGTTCAACCGCTTCGCGATATTTACGAAGATAGGTTTCGGGTGGCTCCGTACGGCGTCTTGTTTAAGCCTAGCCATGGCCTGAAGATCCTGCGGAACGAAGCCAAATCTGGCTTTTCTCCCAAGGCCGCCTACATCTTTCGCAAACAATTGGAAGAAGCCGACGCGATCCTTCTCAACCGCATCGATGAAATCAAGGAAACGGAATTGGCTGAACTTCTCCAACTGGTGAAGGCGGAATACCCAGGCACGCCGGTGTTGCCGATCTCGGCGAAAATGGGACAAGGCTTCGAGGCGTACACCGCTCTCTTGGACCAAGACGGCAACTTTGGCCAACGGATTCTGGAGATCGATTACGATACCTACGCGGAAGGCGAAGCGGAACTCAGCTGGCTCAACAGCACGATCCATCTGGAAGCCAAACAGCCGTTCGCGCTGGATCCCTTTTTGCTGGAAAACATCCGCCGCCTTTCGGAGGCGTTTGCGAAGCTCGGCGCGGAAGTGGCGCACCTCAAGGCGATCGGCCTGGGCGAAACGTCGTTTGGCGTGGCGAATCTTGTGAGCAGCACGACGGCGGCGGAACTCTCTTTACCGTCTCACCAAAAAGTGACGTCGACCGATCTGATCATCAACGCCCGTGCCGCCGGCGATCCTTCGGAATTGGAAAAGGAAGTTCGGCGAACGGTGCAGGCGATTTGCGACGAGACAGGCTGCGACGCGGAGTTTCGTAGCATGCAAAGCTTTCGGCCCGGCCGGCCGCAACCGACACACCGCTACGCCGTTGCAAAGTAGATCGTATCGGTGGGTGCGCCGCGCGAAAAAATGTCGTGGTCCTCGTTTATCGTTTCGCGCTCGATGAATCCCACGCGATCGGCGTCGATTCAGACGTGGGATTTCTGTGCTGCGGGAGATTGATCGAGCGCGAAACGGTAAACGAAGAGGGTGCCATGACGACTGCGTGAGCGGTACCGATTACCCCAGCGGAATCAGTTGGCGCGTGACGTCGACGGGCACTGGGCTCGTTCGCTCGAGCACACTATCGACGAGGAAATACAAAAGCTCTCGCAGCTCGGTCGGTTGCGTTTCATCCGCGATGGCTTCCGAACGGGCGCGATACTTTTCGACAAGTTTTTCCGCCTTGGCGAAGACTTGGCAGCGTTCGAAGATTCGGCGAACTTTTTGAACCGTGGTTTCGTTGCGGTCCGGGTCATTGAGCAGTTGCAAGAGTTCGTCGCGCACGGCCGGCGTCGAACCTTCGAAGGCGAGCGCCAAGAGCAGCGTGGGCCGAGCGGAAAGGACATCTTGGCCGGCGATCAGCTTGTTGTCTTCGTCGCCATCCCAGTCCTTCAAGTCATTCAGGATTTGGAACGCGACGCCGAGGTTTCGGCTAAATTCCACCACCATCTTTTCGTAGCTTTCGATCGGACCCGCCAAGCGAATTCCCGCGTAGAGCGCGGCTTCGAACGCCGGCGAGGTTTTCAGGGCGTAGATTTTGAGGGTGTCCAGCGGGGTAAGGGCTTTGTCGGTGGCGTTTCGCCAAAGAAGCTCGGCCCCCTGCCCTTCGGACAGTTTCAAGTGAGCGTCCGCCATCTTGGCGAGGACATCCGCCGTCACGTCGCCGCCCACTTCCTTACGATCCTTCGCCGCCAAGCGATACCCGAGACCGATCAGATAATCACCGACGTTGATGGCGGTGGCGATGCCATGCTGCCGATGGAGCGTTTCATGGCCGTAGCGGAAGCTGTCGTCGTCTTCGATGTCGTCATGCACGAGGGAAGCTTTGTGGAACGTTTCGATCGCCATCGCCGCCCGGCGCACGCCGTCGGGAATTTCGATAGCCGCGTTCGCCACGGTGGATTTCGCGCCGGTCAACGCGTCGTAAGCGGCCAGCGTGATGAACGGCCGCGAGCGTTTTCCACCCTGGCGCAGCCAATCGTAGGCGATTTCCTCGGTTTTCACGAGCGGATCGAAGCCACGTGGATTTTTTGGATCGGGCAACCGCGTTCGTGGGGCAAGGTTTTCCAGGTCCTTTTCGAAAAGCTGATTCGCGGCTCGCATGAGTGGGACGAAGGTACGGGTTCGGCTTTTGGGTGCTTCCGTCCGTAGATCGATGCACTCCGCGACCAGGTCCATGTCGACGGACGTATTTTTGCAGTCGCTCGAAAGCAGCGGGATGGCGATGGAGGGAATGCCTGCCTGGATCACCTTGTCGATCGCTTTTTCCAGCACGTTCAGGCACGCAACGCCGACGATGCCATCGACATGGCCCGACACGATGATTTTGAGAACGATCGGCGATCCCTCGGCCACCAGGACCTTGTAGCCCAGATCTTCCGCCTTGGTTTTGAAGTCGGCCACCGAGCAGGCGCCGCACTTACGGCAATCGAGTCCGAATTCGTCGTAGTCGGCGGGGCAGCCTTCGGCGTGTTTCAGGCAATGCGGAAGGAGCAAGAGCCGACGTGAGAAATCGATCGACATGAGTTGATCGCGCCAGAATTCATTGCTGACACACACCATCGCGAAGCCGAGGTATTTCGGATCGAGGTTCATGCGTGCGAGCAGATCTTCGCCAAGCTTTTGTAGGTGCGGCTTGGTCATCGGTCGGCTACGGTCAAGATCGGCCGCGAAACGCACGGCTTCTTGGCGCACGCGGTCGCGCATTTCCCGCGTTTCGGGTACCAATTTGAATTGAGCCGTGGCGGGTTTTTTCGGCTTCGTTGCCATCACGAGATCCGGAGGAGCTATCGACACGGAGTATCCCTCAAACGAAGGTTGGCAAAGAAGGTGAACGGGTGGGGAGGGAAGCAAGCCATCGGCGGGCACGCCCCAAAGCCGACACGGTGAAGATTATCGGGTAAAGCCGTTCGTAATACCACAATTTTGCGAAATAAAAGCCAATCGGCTCGGGTTCGAAAATTCGTTTGGTTTCGACGGCTTTGATCAGCCACGCGATTCCGCGCGAAATCGCATCAATTTCGTTCTGTTTTACTTGAAGGAGGGTATCGATGGCCAGGGCGGTTTCCTCGACTGACCCGGCGATGCCCTTCGCGCCGCCCCAGCTGCCATCGGAATTTTGTGCGTTGAGCAGCCAACGGATTCCCCTTTTTGCAGGTTCGGAATCGGTGGCGTCGAATGCGGCATAGGCGACCAGCACGCGTGAAGTTCCGTAGGTCGGATTTTCATCGTCGGGAGCGTGTTGATTGCCAAACCAGAGCGGCAACCACGAGCCGTCGGGACGTTGATGGCGAGCGAGATAGCGAAACGCACGGTCCACCGTAGGACGAATCGCACGGTCCACCGTCCGAGCCTGAACGCCCAGCGAGGGCTCGCGTGGTCCTTCACTTGGTGTTGGAACTTGGGCTTCCGTGGCCGCAATCGCACGCAGGTAATGAGCCGTCAGGTCGGAACCGCTTCGATCGAACGGAAGGTTCGCCCACCCACGGCAGAAAGTAGGAATACCGCCGTCGTGGTTTTGCAGACGAGCAAGCCAACGAATGCCCGCCCGCACGGCGAGCGGGGGGTGTAAACCCCCCGTGGTTGCCGCGCGACGACTTGGTTCCTGGACGGAAGCCGATCCGTGGGAATCGCCGTTGGGATACTGATTTTCACGGGGGGTTAACACCCCCCGCTCGCCGGCGCGATCCAAGTTCGCGATGCCGTCGCGATCCAAGTTTGAGATGTCGGCGCGATCGAAGTTTGCGGTGCCGGCGAGATTCAGGATCGCGAGGATCGCTCCCGGCGTGTCGTCGGCGTCGGGCACGCTGCCGGGAAGATTCGTCCATCCCCACGAACCCGGCTCGGCTCCGGTATAGGGATGGCGCTCTTTGCTTTGTTGCGACACGATCCATTTGCAAAGTTTGGCGTCTTCTTCGTCAGATTCGAGCACCGGTGCCGAACCACGTGAAGGCCGATTCGTCGCCAACGCATTGACGGACAACGTCGTCACCCACAACGCCAAATTCGTGTCGATCGGCCAACTGCCATCGGACCGCACCAGCGACCGCAAGAATTTTCGGCCGAGATTGGCGACGGGATGGTTCGCGTGGCCGATCGAGGCCAGGCTCATCAGCACGAAACTCGTGAGCGGAACGGCTTCCAGATAACCACCGCTCGACGGTTGGATGGCTTGCAGCACGCGCAGACTTGTCCCACGAGCGGCCCAGCGAACGAGCCGCAGGATCGGATTCCACGACGGTTTTTTCGTTTCGATGAGTTGGCCGAGCGCGATGAGCGCCGGCAACGCGTAGCTCACGACGGGCAGTTGCAGGAAGCGAAACCACGATTGCGGGAAGCATGCCAGTTCGAACGGTAAGCGAGGCACTTCACGCCATTCGACCAAACCCGCGAGTGCGGCGGTGCACAGGATCGGCACCGAAAAAGTGCGGTCCTTTCCGTAACGAGCCCGGATCCCTTCCGCATGATTCGCGACGCCGGGGCCACATTTTTGGTCGAGATAATGAATGGCGCGCTGGAGTGTCGCTTCATGGCGCTCGGCGACTCCCGCCAAATGGAAGGCAGCCCGGCACAGCATGGTCGTCGAAATATTGCTGACGCTTTTGTCCGTATCGCCCCAGCCGCCGTCTGAATTTTGATGTCGAACCAGCCAGGCGATGCCGTTTTCGATCAGCGTATCTTCCGACGGAGAAGACGACGTTTCAGCCGCTCGCAAACGCGAAAACGCACCGATGGCGGTCGCCGTCGCGAGGGCGGAAGTGGCGAGTTCACCTTCCCAGAAGCCGTCGGCATTGCGCTCGGAAAGCAAGGCTTCGCGGGCGAATGCAAAGGCGTGGTCGAGACGTTGCGGATCGATCAAGTTTTGGCCCCCGTTAAATACGGGGCGGCCGACTTGCGATGGTCCTGGTTGCGGTAGGCGCCGAAATCGTTGAACCAAAATTTCTTGGCGAGCCGATACATCCAATTCTTTTCTGGCACTTCATGCGTGGGGTCGAATTGCGACGTGCGAATGGCCATGGCATCCAGTTCCAACCCAGCCGTGCCCCGCGCCGTCGCGTCGCGTGCACCATGGCGATCGACGAGTTGCTTGAGCAAATCGGGTCGTTCGAGCACGATGCAGCCACGCGTCGTTTGCTGAGCAAGCTCCCGAAAATCACGCAAGAAGGCTGACTGAAGGAATTTTTCTTTGAGCGTGCGAGGATCATCCTTGGCGTGGATCGATTCCTTCGTGAACTGGATGATCGGGCATGGTTCGATATCGCCCCAAGGGTTGATATGGTGCGTGATTCCCGTGGCGGCGGGGCACAAGGCTTGGCCTTCACCATCGAAGTAAGCGTCCACGATCATGATCGGTTTTTTCGCACGCATCTCCACGACGAAGCGGCGTGCCTGCCGTTGTTGTTCCGGCGTCAGGCACAGGGTGGGATTCGGGTTCGGACCCATGGGTCGGTACACATGAAACCACGTGTACATCACACCGAGCTTGATCAGGCGATCCACCCACGCTTCTGTCAGAAGATCTTGGAAGTTGGTTTGGCAGAGACTCGTGCAAACGCCCGTGAAGATTTTTTCCTTCAGGCAGTTTTGCAGCCCTTGCATGGTTTTCGACAGGACCGCGTTTTTGCCTCGGCGTTCGTCACTGACGGTTTCGGTTCCTTCCACGGAAATGAGCGGCGTGATATTGCCGAGTTGCCGAATTCGTTTAGCGCGCTCTTCCGTAATGAATTGACCGTGCGTGAAGATCTGGAAGTAACAATCCGGATGTTCCGCAAGCATGTCGAGCAAATGCGGGTGAAGGAAAGGCTCCCCGCCGACGATGCCGAAGAAAACGTTTCCCATCTCCTTGGCTTCGCGGATCAACTTGTGAAAGGCGTCGGGTTGGATGATTTCTTGTTTGGAGGAGACGTCGACCCAACATCCTTGGCAGCGAAGGTTGCACGTGTTGATGATGGACACGTACAGGAACGGCGGAAAATACTCACCCCGTTTCACCCGGCGTTTGTGCCGTTCCACCGAAAGCATGCCTTTCCAGCCCATGTTCCAGGCGAGCTTCATGAGGGCTCGGCGATCGGTGTGGGCGAGAATCCGACGCGCCATTTGTAACATGAGCATGACCAAGTTCCTTGATGGCATCGCAAAGCCCGTGGCCGAAAGGCCACGGGGTAAGGGGCGGGGATAAGCCCATGGCCTTTCGGCCATGGGCTTTGAGCAAGGTCCTGTAAGCAGGGTTTGCGTGTTTCTTAGAGTTCCACGGCGTCCAACGAATCCATCAACGCATCGAGATCGTCCTTCGGTTCTTGCGCTTTTCCCGTTTGGCGTTTGGGAATGCCAACCGTCATCCCCACGGCTTCTCGGCCGTCACGAACCAGTTCCACGTCTCGTTCCTGCGCGGCGGTTTTGAAGGCGTCGCCCCCGCCAAACAGCCGAGTGAGATCGATCTTCAAACTTTCAATGCCCCCGATGGGCGCACCCGCGATTGCTGGCGTTTTGTATTCGGGAAAGATGATCGCATGTTCGGGACAAACTCGGCTACAGGCGGGACAACCCTTCTTGCAGTTGTCTTGATTGTCGACATGAATGCGGTCGTGGTTATCGAGCCCATAGACGCCGAACAAACAAAAATCGATGCATTCCATGCAGTTGGTGCATCGGCTGTAATCGATCACCGGATACCAGCGCCGTCCTGGCGTTTTCAATAAGTCTTCCGCGGGAATCGCGGGTTTCGCCGGCTCGACCTCGGCCGGTACAGGTGCGGGTCGCAATCCCAACTGCACCAATGCAGGCTTGTTCGCTTTCTCGGCTGCACGAACGGCGGATTCTTTCGCGATTCGGCGTACTTCTTCGACAAATGCTTGCGATTTGTCGGAATCTCGCAGATCCAAACAATAAAGAAATCGGTCCGGCGGCACATCCAACGCCCCGATACCCTTGGGCTCTTCAACCGTTTCCGAAGCGTCGTCGTCTTCCTCGCTCGCCGGCTTCAGAAGCGTGATCCCTTCTTGGCCCTTGATCCCGCAACGATCGAGCGACCAGTAGCTGGCACGTGGATAAAGCCAAGCAAGGACGACCATGTCGCCACGAATCGCCCCCAGGTGCAGCCGGCCGGGGTGATTGGCATCAAGGTCGTACAAATGAGGCACCACGGCGAGTTCGATCCCCGGCTCCATCAACAGGGCAGCCACGATCTCTTCCTCGAGATTCCGCTTCACCGGGTGCTTCCCTTGGGATTGCGAAAGAACAACATTCAAACGGTGTTTCGCCATCGGTTTATTCCAAAGATTTTTGGGCGCGGTGGGTCCAATCGTCGGATCGAAGCGAGAGGGTTCACCGGGTACTTCAAATGATACTCAGGTCTTCGCAGGTCCGCTCATAACTGTCTTCGAGAGCCAAGGGAATTGCCTGGGTGTCGGTCAACCAAACCGGAAGCGTTGGTAATGGGCTTCCAAGGTTCAGAGGGTGGTACCAGGATTCCAGAATCGTCTTATCATTCGTCGTTCGCCACCGACAAGAGGCTGCATAGACGGCAAATGGTACCGTCCGAATATTGGGGTCATTTTCACCAATGAATTCAACGAGTTCGGCATACAGGTTGTTGTTGCGAACTGTGACCAGATCGACTATCGTGACGGCCACGCCTTGGCTCAGGAGGGCGCTGCACTTCGCGACAAACATCCGCCGATGTTCTGGTCGGTCTTTGTTCGCGGGACTGACGATTTCGATGGCAGCCACCAAGCGTCGGCTGCGTCGATCGTTGAAGATTCGGATTTCGTATTCATCGACGTCGGGAAAAGACGTTTCCACAACCAGGGTAGGTTCGCCCGGTGCCCAAACTGCCGTGGCGACGCCACCGTTGCTTTCAGGTTTCGTGGCAGGAAAAGGGCTTTCCAATTTTTCATACGCCGCGACATCAGCCTCGATTCGCGAAGCGGAATGGGTTCGTGGTGCCGCCACGAAACCTTTTGGCAGGACCTTCTTAAGATCTTGCACGATCACGGCTGGCCATTGCGCATGAAAACTCTCCCAGTCTGCGATTTCAGCGATGGGTGCGCGAAAATGATCGCGTAACGGCATTGAAAGCATCTCCAGTACGGTAGACGTTTCCTCAGAGATGGCCCTTCACCATGTTTTGCGTTTTCTCCCAATTTTTGTCGAGGAAATCGTGATACTCCTGTGCGGTCATGGTGGCGGATAGGTCGCCTTGCATTTCGAACAGCCAGCCATCGCCATAGTTGCTCACGTTGATGCCGGAGGGATCCGCAAGCAGTTCTTGATTGAACGCCAACAAATTGCCAGGCACCGGCGCGAATAACTCCGAGGTTGCCTTCGACGTTTCCAGATAGCCGATCTTTTGCGAAGCGGCGAGCGCTGTTCCTTCGTCGACCGACCATTCCAAGAAGTACACATCTTGCATTAGGCGGACCGCGTACGAAGTGAAGCCGAATCGGTATCGGTCTTCGAACGGCTGGCACCACATGTGATTTCGGCAGTAACGACGATCCAAGGGCAGAACGGCAGGAAATTTGCCCATCTGGAAAGTTAATTCGTCGGGCATCGGCCCACTCCGGCGATCTCAAGCATCGACCCAGGCACCCGTGTAGAATAGCAGGAAAAACCGC
>WBZS01001216.1_pt1 | contig 22039 bp, 14 predicted proteins | sample 5204201 | NCBI WGS metagenome assembly WBZS01 (sample SAMN12344357, study PRJNA552823) | activated sludge metagenome | biome: Activated sludge suspended growth; feature: Nitrification reactor; material: Wastewater; isolation source: activated sludge from nitrification reactor of wastewater...
CTGAAAGTGTTCTACCTAAGCCGATGCTCGGTCGTATCGAGTAGAACGCTTTCAGCGTTCCACGTTGTTTCGGCAAAGAACCCAGGGTGCGCTCGAATACGAGCGACCCTGGGCTAGGCCATGGAACGCTTACAGCGTTCAATCCACCGTCTTTGAAAAACCTCATTCGGGAAGGTTGGGTTGCGGGCAGAGCCCGCGCTGAGAGCGCGAAACGGCAAGCAGGAGGCTTGGTCGTTTTTTTTCATGCCGCTCGCCCAACCGAATTTCCGATCAGGGTTCGTTATTTCAGAAGCTCCGGTTCATTCGATTGATTGGTAATCCGAGGCAGCGCAGCCGACGGGTTAGGGTAAAGGGGCGGAGGAGGCGGACTCTGGTAAACCTCGCCACCCTGCTGATACGCATCGATATGGTGCACGAACTCGTCCATCTCCGCACAACCAAGTGCCGATCCCAAAATGAGCCCCACCAACCACCCGCGCATGGCATCCCCTCCCTATTTCCGCGAGGAGATATAGCCTGCCCCACACTCGCGTGTCAAGCGAGATGCGATTTAACCAGATTCTCTTGCGGGCAAAAATACGGAAGATCTCACGCAGAGTCGCGGAGACGCAGAGAGAAGGGGAAGAATGAATCCTGGCTTCATCGAGGGTTTGGTTCGTGAATTGATATTGTCTCTCTTCCATTCTCCGCGCCTCTGCGTCTCTGCGTGAGCTTTTTTGAACTTGAACCGCAGAATCACAAACGAAAAAAGCGACCTGGAACAGGGTCGCCTTTTTTTGTAATGGAGCAATGCCTAAATGCTTCCACGCAAGAAACTAGCTCAGCAAATCGCTGATGGGGGTTGGGTCGTCGAGCACGGCGGTGGGGCGGCCGGTGTGGTCGAAGAAATGCAGTTTCGGGTCGATGCCGAGCACTTGGTAGATGGTCGCGTGGATGTTCGCTGGCTTGACGGGTAGGCGGGCGGGGCGTTGGCCTAGTCGATCGGTCGCGCCATAGACCATGCCCCCCTTTACGCCACCGCCGCCCATGAGACAGAACATCGAATCGCCCCAGTGATCTCGGCCCGGCGTGCCCATGCTGCGTGGGGCGCCGCCATTGCCGCCGTCGTTCATGCGTGGCGTTCGGCTGAATTCGCCGCACAGCACCACCAGCGTGCTTTCCAGCAAACCCCGGTCGGAAAGATCGGTGAACAAAGCCGACACGCAATCGTCCACCTTGGGCAGGTAGTTCTTCATGCCCGCTTCCAGATCCCAGTGGTGATCCCAGCCGCCGAAATGCACGGCCACGAACGTTGAACCGGCTTCGACCAGACGGCGTGCAAGCAACGTGCTTTGCCCCCAGCTGTGTCGGCCATACATGTCGCGAACTTTCGGATCTTCGCGGTTGATGTCAAACGCCATCCGTGCGGTCGGGCCCGTGACAAAATCAAACGCTTCTTGCTGGAAGCGATCGAGCGCGGCACGTTCCATGGCGGGCACCAAGTCGCGTCGCACACTGTCGAAATGCTGAACGAGCGAGCGGCGATCTTCAAGGCGTTCAAGGTTAAGCCCTGAAGCCAAATTAAGGTTGCCCACTTGGAAGTTGGCGGCGTTCGGATCGCCACCCGTCGCGAACGGATTGAAGCGATGGCCGAGCATGTGGCCACCGAAATAGCCTGGGTTCAAACCGATACTCGACGCGTAAGGAACCGCGACATAGCCCGGCATGCCGGGGCGGCGAGCACCAAGTTCACGGGAAACGACCGCACCGATTCCTGGGAATTTTTGTTCGTTGTTCGCGCCACTCACGCCCATGTGGCGGGAAGTGAGCATGAGATGCCCACCGGAAAAATGGTCGCCATTGTTGTGATGCAGGGAACGGACCATCGAGAATTTATCGGTGACGCGTGCCTGCTTGGGGAACAGCTCACTGATATCGAAGCCGGGCACCCGGGTGCGAATGGGCCTCCAAATGCCTCGGTATTCTTCCGGAGCCTCTGGCTTGAGGTCGTACAGGTCCATATGGCTCGGACCGCCATCGAGCCAAAGCAAGATCACCGAGGTGTTCTTGGTTTCGTTGGTGGCCTGTGCCGAGAGCGCCTTCGCCCGCCAAACATCGGCGAGACCCAGGCTCGCCATGCCGGCGACGCCCAGTTGCAGGAAGCTTCGGCGATGATAGCCATCGCAGTATCGGCCAGTCTGACCAAAGTTCAGGCGAAACATCGAACACCCCCCAAACAGTACGAAAATGGTTCTAGGCGGGAAGCCAAGCAGGCGGAAACCACGGGGCGGTAGGAATTCTTTGCCCCAACTCCATGATACTACCCGAATAACGTGAAGCAAGGAAAGAAGAATTTTCCCGGTATCACGCGAATTTTTCTCGCGGGCGAAAAAATACACCAGCCAGGGATTTCACGAAAAACAGGCACTGACACTTACGTGATTCTATTATCCGAGAAATCCGTGTGGTCCGCGGTTCAAGGCTTTCCCGAACCATCAACGCTGGAAAATGGGCAAATAGTGGGCGGGGACGGAAAGTACGATGACGGCGATGCTGGTTTGATACACGGGGCCGACTTCCGTGCGAACCTGCCGTGCCCAACAGCCCTCGGCTTCTTGGCGTGGCAACAAATATTTCACCATTCGATCATAATAGTCGGACCAATCTTTCCCACCTGCCTGGTGCATGGCGTGGGAGGCGTAGTAATGGCCATACCAGAAATGGGCACCGGATTCGGTCGTTTTCTTCATGTATTCGACGGCTTTGCCGATTTCTTCAGCCTGGTATTCACCCGTCAGATAGAGGACGCAAACACCCGCCGCGGTGCGTGCGAAGCCCGGAGCACCGCCGCCCGGCTGATACGAAAAGCCACCGATCCGTGAATTGTAGCACGACTTGATGTAGGCGATGGCCTTTTTCATCGTCGTGTCGGGAACATGCAGGCCCGCGTTCTTCGCCGCCCTGAGAGCCATCACCTGCATGATGGTGACGGAGATATCATGGCCCGTGGGAGCCGGCTCGTAGCGCCAGCCTCCGTTGGGATGTTGGGTTTTGATGATGAGGTTGATGGCTTTTTCGAGGGTGGGCTTGATGGAATCATCGCCGGTTTGGCCCCACAGTTCGGCCAATGCGAGCGAAGCCATGCCGTGGCAGTACATATTGCCGCCACGAGAACCGATGAGGTAGCCATCTTCGGGCCGAGCGGACGCGACGAGGAACCGAGCCGCCTTGCTGACTTCAGGCCCATAAAGCCCCTGCCCGGGCAAATGGCCCTGGGCCATGAACGCGAGGATGGCATACCCAGTGATGGCCGTGTTGTGCTGGTAAGAGCCATCGCTGAACGAGCCGTCGGTGTTCTGCCGGGATGCGAGCCATTCGAGCGCCTTGGCGGTCGCCTTCTTGGTGGGCTCATCCATGACAACCTTTTCGTCGGCACGAAGCGAACTGGCAGAAAAAATGCCAAGAAACACCGCGAGCATGATTCGATTTCGTAACATCATTCCTGCCATCCCATCGATCGGCTTATACAGTTGGCGATGCTCCCACGGAAACCATTGAAACGCTTTGGGCACCTGGTGGGCGCGTTCCTCGCAATTGATCTAGAAGTTTCTTCGCACTGGAAACGAGATCTTCGTCTTCGATGTCATAAATCGTCGGTCCGTCGAATGCATGATCCATTCCCATCAGACCTTCGAGGAGTTGGCCGAGACGCATGTCCGGGGCATGAAACGACAATTCCGTAAGCAAGTCCAACAATTGTTGGCGAGTTTCGGAGATCATGGAAGTTTTTCTCCTACCGTTGGGTAGCTCGCCGCAGGTTTGGATTTCGTTCCGATGACCTGAACGATGATCTTTTGGCCCGGAGCGAACTTGGCGGCACGTGTCGCCCGCGTGACACCATCCAGAATGATCAGTTCACCATCGGAAGCACGCTGAACCCAGGGAGGCGGCATTCCGATGATGGACGCACCAAATCGGCTTATTTGCCGAGTTAGTTTGATCGGGTCAGCCCCTGAAGCACGGGATCGTGGTAACCGCAGAGTCGCTGGGTCTACTTCGACGAATTCGGCCTCTATGCCCATATTATCAGGGATTCATCTTTCGAAGTAACAAATGGAACCGAGTTAAGGCTACCGGGCGAAACGGCACATCGTCGGCGGATAGCGTGCCTTCAGTGACCGATCGCTCGGTTTCTAATTCGCGGTCACTTTCCCCGAAAGCATGCCATCCAGTCGTGCCGAAATCTACCGTTGCGGTGTTGGCGCGACGGTTGGGCTGGTTGGTGTCGCGGCGCCGGCGGCGGGGCGGCCTCGAGCGATGTTGATATAGTACTGCTGAATCAGAGCGGAATATTCCGGAGGAAGATTCCCTGAGATGGCCTGGCGAATCAATTCACGTTGGCGGGGCGGAAGGTGGAGGAAAGAGCCATCGCCATTGACGTTCGCCAAGTTCGATTTACCATTCGACAATTTTCCATCTGGTTCGCGTTCGCCCGTGCCTTTCGTGTCGTTCTTTTCTTGAGCGGGGCCCTTCTTTTGGCCAGGTTGTTGGCCTGGCATCGGGGGACCTTCACCCGGTTGCATGCCTTCGCCCGGTTGCATGCCCTCGCCAGGCGTCGGTTCGCCTGCCATCGGTTCGCCGGGCATTGGATTGTTTTGAGCCGTCTGCATCGGCTTTTGATTCGCTTGTGCCTTTGCGAGTTGGCCCGGCTTGACGGCGTCTTGATTCATCGCCTCCAGGGCCGCATTGAGCGTATCGAGTGCTTTACCAAGTTGCTCGGCGGCCATGTCTTGAGCGTTCGCCGCCTGCATCGGATCCGCCTTGGCTAGGTTTTCGTTCGCCTTGGCCAAGTTTTGCATGGCTTCATTGAGTGGCTTCTGCACTCCCTTGGGCGCTTGGGCTTGTGCCTGCGCCAAGGCGGCCTGGGCGGCTTTGTTCGCTTCTTGCGATTGCGCCAACGCCTTGGTCGCTTCCATGAGTGCCTTTTGGTCCATCGCTAAATTCTCGGCAGCGTTGGGTTCACCCGCCTTGGGCTCGCCAGGCATTGGTTGGCCAGCCTTGGGTTCACCTGCCTTCGCCGTCGGTTCGCCGGCTTTCGGCTCGCCGTTTTTGGGTTGGCCTGTTTTAGGTTCGCCGGCTTTCGCCATTGCTTCAGGCCCCTTCGCCATCGGCTGCCCCGCCTTGGCCATGGGCTCGCCAGCCTTCGGCTCGCCGGCCATCGGCTCGGCTTTCATGCCCGCTTCCTTGGCACTGGCAACCATCGGTTCGCCTTCCATCGGTACGCCTGTTTTTGCTTCGCCCGCCTTCGCCATGCCTTCTTTCGCTTCACCCATCTCGGGAGCCATCTCGCCTGCTTTGGCTTTCGCCTCGGCCTTGGCGGTTTTTGCGCCTGTTTTCTTCGCCTTGGCTTGGGCGTTCATCGGTGCCTTTTCCGTTTTCGCCTGGCCTGCTTTGGCCATGGGTTCGGTTGGCATCGGCTCACCTGATTTGGCCATCGGTTCGCCTTCCTTCGCCATCGGCTCGCTGCCTTTGGCTTCGCCGGCTTCCGGTTGCGCCTTGGCGATCGCGGGCTCGTCACCTGCCTTCGGTTCGCCCATCTTTTTCGCTTCACCCGCTTTTGCCATTGGCTCATTCGCCTTGGGTTCGCCAGCCATCGGTTCGTTGGCCATCGGATTCTTGGCGGCTTCGTTTAGCTTGTCCAAAGCCTTGGCTTGGTTCTCGAGTGCTTTGGCAAGCTCACCCTTTTCCAGCGCCTTGGCTGCCTTGTCGGCTTCCTTGGCAGCGTCTGCGTTTTTCATGGTGTCGGCTTTTTGCGCGATCTCGGCCTGCTTCTTGGCCAAGTCGTTCTTCGCGTTCTTTTCGTTCTTGGCGGCCATCTCCGCCTTCTTCGCCAGGTCGGATGCTTTTTGGGTTTCTTCCAACGCCTTGGCTACCTGTTGGGCAGCCGCGGCGGGATCCTGCATGGGCTGTAGGGCCGTCTGATCGGCGATTTCTTTGCCCTTGGCGTCCGCCAGGGCTTTTTCCACGTTTTTCATCGCCTCGTTGAGTTTCGCGGTGGCTTCCTTGGCTTCTTCCGCCCCCTTCTTGGCGTCTTGCTTATCGAGCCCCTTCTTCGCCGCCTCCATGTTTTTCGTGCTGTCCGCCACGTTCTTCGCCGCCTCCGGAGCGGCTTTTTCCAGATCTTTCGCCAAATCCTTCGTTGGCGGTGTCACGTCGCCTTGTTCCTTGGCCAACTTGGCGTTCATGTCCTGGTTGGCTTCGTTCTTCTTGGCGTCATTTTTCGTTTCGTTTTTGGCCGTCATGTCGGCTTTGTCAGCGATCTTCTTTTCTTGCTCCGCGATTTTCTCGAGCTTTTTCCCCGCTTCTTCCAGCTTGGCGATATCCTCACGCCGTTTCTGCACCTCAGCGATTTTGTCCGCCAACTCCTTTTGGGCTTCTTTCAGCGCGTCCAAAGCCTTGTCTTGTTTCGCGACCGCAAGCTCCGCCTTTTTCTGATCGAGCTGCTTGGCCGCGTTCTTCATTTCCTTCTGAGCTTCTTTCAATGCTTGTTCGATCTTTTCCTTGCCAGGCAAGGGCGTGTTCTTCAAATCTTCGGTCCGTTTCTCCAGGTCCTTTTGCTGTTTCGAAAGCTCGGGCAGCTTCGTGTCTTTCTCGGTCTTGGCGGCTTCGTCGGTCTTTTCACGTGTCGCTTGTTGCTCTTTCACGATCTGGTCGAGGTCCTTCTTCGCCTTTTCCAGGGCTACCAACGGATCGGTTTTGTCTTTCTCCAGCTTCGCGATCATCGCGTCGAGTTCTTTGCGAGCGTCCTTCAACTTTTCCGTGGCCTTTTCCTGCGGTTCGATGGCCTTGGTAGGCTCGTTCTTCGTGAGCGAATCCTTCGCGTTCTTCATCGCCTGCTCGGCCTTTTCGAGCTTATTCATTGCTTCTTCCGCGACCTTCTTCAGTAGCTGGGCCGTCTCTTTGGTCGTGAATTCGACTTGCGCCTGTTGCCGTGCGAGTTCGTTGTTCTTTTCGTTCTTGATTGCTTTTTCGACGACTTGATCGATTGCGAACGGTTGGGTCTTGCGCGGAGCCTTGGGAAGCGGTTCCGTATCTGGGAAAGCGAACTTCGTCTTGGGTTCTTCCGTCTTGCCGGACTCTTCCTTCTTGGGTTCGTCTTCCTTTTTCGCTTGCTCTTCCGTCTTTTGCTTAACTTCTTCTTGCTGCGTGATGGCTTGGTCGACCTTGTCGCGGGCTTGTTTCAACACCGCCAACAGTTCCGCGGGAAGTCGAAGCGTACGGGCGATTTCTTGCATTTGGCTGGCGGACTTCCATTGGGTTTCGCTTGCCGCGCGGAACCCCTCGGCCCGACTGCCCGCGACCGCTCGCAGTTTGCGCGAAGCGGTCGTCAAATTCTCGTCGAGCCTCGTTTCACTCAGCAACTTGTCCATCGCCTTGACGCGCAGCTTCTGTTCATCGTTCAACCGATCGGTAAGTTCCCGCACTTGCTTGACGAGAATGGCCACGTCGCGTTGGATTTCCTCTTGCGTGTCCGCGTGTCGGCGGGCTTCGAAACTGGTCGAGCCACGTCGGCGAACGATCATCATGCGTTGCGTGGGAGACAGACTTGGATTCGAGATTTCCTCCAAATCGCGTGCCAGCCCGGAAACCTGCATCGACAGATCTAGTTCGCCCCGAGCGTGTTTTTCGAAACGGTCCGCAGCTTGGTCCAGGCTTTTGACGGCATCGTACCGCGCCAACAGTTCCTTGAGCGTCGTAATGATTTCGCGGTTTTTCTCTTGAGCGACTTCGAGGGCCTTGTCGCTTTTTTCCGCTTCTTGCGTCTTGGCGGCTTCTTCGAGTCGGCGGATCACTTCCGTCATCTGGTTTTGGCTTAGCCCCGATAACTTGGCGGCCATCTCCTCGGTCATCTTGCGTTGTTGGCTTTGGTCCAGCCCGTAGAAACGCATCACCCGAAGCGTCGTCGTGATTTGCCGGACGACTTGATCCGTCTCGGCCTGGATCTGCTTTTGCCGTTCTTGCTGGATCAGAAGATCTTCCGCCTCTTGAGCGCGGGCGAAGCCGACGGCGAGAGTCATTCCCATGACGAAAACAAAGAAACGCCCAATCATGATCCGCCCCCCAAGAAGCGCCCCAGCGATCATTGCCGAGGGTTAAGCTCAAACCATTGCATCGAAACTGAACCGAGCAAATCCACACGCGACGCCATCAAGCTTGATCCGCGAACTAGTGCTTTGTCACCAAAAGATTTTGGGGTCGTCCGAGCCTGAGCGCCAGCGAGGGGACGCTTGAGCCCTCGCTTGGCGCTCACGCTCGGCAACGCATGACCCAAAATCTGGGTTGTGACGGAACACGAGGAACTCCGGTTGGCTCACCTGGAATCTTCGAATCGTTCCGTGAACGCATCTCGTTTAAAATAAAGCACCTTCGCCAAAAACGCTAGGCAAGAATGAGAGAAATCCCCGTACGGTCGTATTGCCTCACGGTCCCTTTCCAAATCAAAATAGCGATTACTTCCTCTCGAAGAGCGTGCGTTGTTGGCTTTCCAGGTTGCGTAGGCGTTCCTGTTCGCGGGTCAAGTTGTCGAGCCAGGCGATGAATTCGAGTTCGTTCACGATGGTGCTCACTCGCGTTTCCGATTTGCTCGACGGTCTTTTTGCGTCCGAATCCTTGTCGGCAAATACTTCGACACAATATTCAACGCGGTCGCCCGACTGCAATTTCACAGTCTTGCCTTGCATGTTAATAAGACCTTTCGTCTTCAAGAACACGCGCCCGCCGCCGAGCGTTCGGCCAAGGATCTTGCTGGGATCGGGGGACGGCACGGCATGGAAGGGCAGTTCATCCTCTTCACCCTGGTTCTGGAAAATGCCGCGCTTGGGATCGAAGGGGCCTGTATCCTTCCCAGCAGCCAACTCGACCAAGGGGAGCTTGATGAACGACTCTTCTTCCACATCGTCGTTGCCGCTCTCACGTTTTTTGAGGATGCGGTAATGCAAAAACGCCCGGCCCAATCCGTAATTTCCTTGGGCCACATACGGAACGCGAATCGAAAAGCCCTCGCGAACCGGCATGCCTTCGAAGTCGATGCCGATGCCGCCTCCGAAGTCGTCTTTCAGCAGCGCGATCTGCGGTGCTTCCTCGGGGACCAATCGCACCGTCCGGCGTGGCGCGGGCTGATTGTTGAAGCCATGCTCGTCCCATACATGAATGCGATAAGCGGACAGGTTGTCCGTCATGTCGAACGAAACTTCCGCCCAGTTTCCGTGGTCGGCACCGATCGCCATGTTCAGCGTACGCAACACGATCTCAGGGACTTCTTCTTGATCGCTCGTTGGAGCTTGAGCATAGCCCAGCAATTCCAACTTGGCTTCAGTGATTGGGGCATGGGTCGAAATACGCACCCGCACGGCCGACCCTGTGATGCCTACGACATCGCCTCGGCTTTGGGCAAGTTCGTAACGTTGGCCATCGGGCCGAAGTCCACAAAACGCGGGCAGGAGCAACCAAGCTTCTTGCTGGGCGATGGTGGGCCTAGGCACGAACCGGAGCCGAGCCGAGTTTCGCGTCCGGCCATCATAAAGTTTGGCCCGATGGGTGAGGTCCACCGAACTGGACTGGATATCAGCGACGAAGAGCGCTGCTCCTTCGGGCGTCCGTTTCAGAAAGCGGAGCGGATACCGGTCGGTTGGATAGCCATCCGGAGTGACGACGACTTCACCTTCCCAACCGTCATCAACATCTCCTGTCACCCGGTATAAAAGTTGAAGCTTTTCGCCGGCAGGCCAAACCGTGATGCTGGCATGTTCGATGTCGACGCGATGGGGAATCTCCACGTTGAGCAACGCCTGCCGAGCCAACAATGAACTCGCCAGGCCCGGGAACAGCGTGAAAGGCAAAAGTGCGACGAGCAGGGTCGGAATCAGAAGCTTCACGCACCAGCTCGATCGGCGGTGGTCGGCGACTTCGACGAAGCGAAGGGATTCGCACACGACTTCCGTTTCACGCGTGACGATGGCGATTAATTCGGTGGACATCCCGGCGAGAACGGCACTGGGGCGGTTCAGTTGAACCGTACTGATCAGGCGATGGCGGAGCACGGGGTGTTTATCTTCGACCCAAAGCGAAAGGTCGTCGTCCGGAAGTCGGCGAAACAAAGGCTTGAGCAGAAAGAAAAAGATGGCCGCCAAGATCGCAAGCGATTGCACGACCGCGATGCCGACGCGGAGTGCATACGGCGTATCTTGCTCGCGGTCGACGGCCCAATCGATGACGCCTCCCAGCCAAAGGGCCGCCACCACCACGGCCAAGACACGAACGAGGCCCCACGCGACGGTTAACATTCGTTCGCGGGTGCGAAGTTGGCTCAGATTTCGAGAAATTGAAACAGGAATCATGCAATCACGTATTTGAACACCACCCAAAGCCCGTGGCCGAAAGGCCACGGGGTTAAACCGCACCCAAAATCAACAATCAATAACCATTCCTGCCCCCACACCCCGTGGCCTTTTGGCCACGGGCTTTGAAGAGGCCTCAACTTAGATCCGCGAATTTGCGGATCAGCCATTCCACCGTGATCAACACCACGAACAGCAAAAACGCGAGTGGATTCCAGAGCAACACTTCCTGCCGCCTTGTGAACGAGGTCGTCTTCGCCACGATGCTGTTTGGCATCTCGTGCAAGTCCTCCTCGCGGTAGAACCTTCCACCCGAGAGGGATGCCAATTCCCGCAATCCTCGTTCATTCAACACCGATTCCTCAAGTTCGTTCCGAGGCGGAATCTCGACCCGATACGAAAACGTGTTCGTCTCGGGGTTGCTGATCTTCAACTCGAATCGGCCTGGCTGATCGTGCGGCAAAAGGGCAGCGTACTCGCCAGGACGACCTACCAATGCGTGGAGCAAGATTCGCCGCGATCGTTCTTGGCCCGCTTTGGCGTCGAGAAAATCAAGCGACGCTTCTACCGTGGAATCCTTGCGCGGGTTGTAATCCTTATCCAATAAACGAACGTAGACTTGGCCTGGTTGGCCGAGCACGGCTTGCGAACGATCCAAAGCCACGCTCACGCGTTTCCCACCATCTCCAAGAAGCGTGGGAAGGCCGAGTTGATAAATCATCTGCCCCCAAAAGCGGACGAAATACTTATCCTGATGGTTCCAACGCCACCGCCAAGTTTCGTCCGTACCCAGGAACAACACCTGGCCTTTGCCATAATAATGGGAAACTAGGATGGGCATCGGTTGATCGTCCAGCTTCGCTTGCGGATTGACCAACAAGGTGGTGGCGGCCGGTCGAAGTTTGGTGATCGGGTAGTTCCAATGGAACCCAGGCAACTTCGACGTCCAAACCTCCAAATTTTCCGTCGGCGTGTCGGCCAAGGCGAGCATGTCGGTCCGTTGCCCGACCTCGGTCATGGTCGCGGGATATTCACGTGACCGAATTTCTGGATCGATCCTCGTCTTCAGCGGTGCGAACTCGATCGGCAACGCTTCCGCGAGTGGCGTTTGCTCGTAGCTCGATGGCATATGCTGCCGACCCGACACCACGATCAACCCGCCTCGATTTTCAACGAATTCCCGAATCCACTCAAGTTTTTCCTTGCCGAGGTAGGAAGCGGGAACGTCCCCCAAAATGATCAGGTTGTATTTCGCTTCAAAAAACTTCTCCCGCGTGCTCGGAAACTCCGGCAAAAACGGCGGGCCCGAGCGAGCCACCTTTGGGTCGGCTTGCACCAGAAGGAAATCGACCTCGATGCGCCGATCACGCAGCAACGCAGGCTGCAAAAACTTGTATTCCCAGCGCGGCGCGTTCTCGACGAACAAAACCTTGATCTTGCGATCGACGACCCGCACCGACCGCGTCCAGGCATCCTTGAACGTTTCGTTTCCTTTTAGGCGGATCTCGGTGGTCAAATCGAGCGTTTCTTCCTTCGCCTCTCCCTTGGGCACCGTGAATCCCAAAACTTCGCGAAGGTCATCGCCTGCTTGGACGGGAACCTCCTTGAAGGCGACTTTCTTGCCATCGAGCTTCAGCGTGATTTCGACCGTTCCCTTCTTGAACCCTTGCAACTTATAACGCAACGGAACCAGGGCTAAATCTTCGACGAACAACGTCTCGGCCACCGCGACTTCACGAAGTTGCAGCAATCCCGATTCGGTGCTGCCAACTCCATAAACGTGAAGCGGAATCCCGAGCCTCGCCGCCTCACGCGCTGCCTCGGCCAGGGTGAACTTACTCGCGTTGTCGAGCCCATCGGTGACGACGACGACCGCGGCCGGCGGGTCAGCGTCTTTACTTTGTAGGACCTTGAAAATCCCATCGGCCACCGCCGAGCGCGATTGTTCACCCTGGAGTCTGGTCACGATCGTCTCGGCCAACCCCACGTCTTTCGCGGCAGTTTCGTCCATCGGCGTCACATCGGAGCCGAGCGAATAGGTACGGATCGGGCCAATCGACGCGAGATTCGGCAAGAACTTCCAATCCGGATTTTGCAGGATGCTTTTCACCAGTTCGAGTCGGCTTGGGTCGCGTGGCAAATCGTTCTGAGCGATGGCGTCCGTTCGGATCGCTTCCAACTTCGTGCCCGGCGCCGCTTTGCCCATCGCGAGCGCCACCCTCGCCTTGTCCGCGTCCGCCAATCGGCGATCCCGTTGCTTCATGCTCTGGCTGTCATCGACAAGCAGCGCGATGCCTCGTGCCCTTTCTCCGAGGAACTCGATCATGAGCACGGGCCGAAGGAGTAACGCCAGCAACAACGCGAAAAGCAACACTCGGCAAATCACCAATGCTGATCGGCGAACCAGACCCAGACCGGCACGTTCGGTGCGGTAAAGAAAAATCGCCGCGGCGGCGATCACGAAAAGGATCAAACCCGCGAACCAAAGCGACAATCCACCGCGAAAATGCAGCTCCGCCGACTCCAACGTGGTATTCGTCGGCGTTTCAATGCCCAGAAGTCGTATTAGGTTATCCATGATTCTCGCTTATCACCCGCCCCTGCCCGCCTCGTGCATGTGACACGCTCTGTTTAAATAATGCGGCCTCGTTTACGATTCGCGCTCGCTATCTCCCACGCCTTTGCGAAACCCCAGGTCCGATTCTTTGAAACGATCCTACCCGATACCATCCTCCGAAGCGATCACGTGGGAACCTGCGAGCGTGAAACGCAAACACGGCAGTATTTCGCCCACGACGAACTTTCCGCGTTTCGCTCGATCGTCCCTACCACGCTTTTCCACAAAACCACGCGAGCAGCGATTCACCCGCGCAAAGGAACAGAACGATCCAGAGCACCCACGGAGTCCATTCACGTTGCAGGCGCTCGGCTGCTGAATCGCTCGAATCGCCGGAAGCGGTCAAGTGAATCGGTGCGAAGCCAAGTTTCGCGTCGATCTGTTCATTGGAAAGCGAAGAAAGATCTTCGCTTTCCGCCAAGCTGGGCGTCACCGCGATTGGAACGCCAGCGCTGGCGAGCGGATCGAGTTCGTCCATCGAGGCTTTCGAAAATAGCCGATACACGCCACCCTGGCGCGGGGTGCCCACGTCCAATTCTTGGCGAGCGCCATTTTTCTTCGAATATCCAAGGCGTGTCGAATTACCGTCGGGTCCCGCCAACGACCAGACGGTCGTTGGCGAGCTGATGGGATACCAGGTCACCGTGTCCCCCGCGACGACGTTGTGATTCTGCGTTTGCTCGTGCAAGAGATGGCTCACGGCGACGTCGACAAACGGAACGAAAAGGCTGAGGCGGAAGGGCCAATCAGTCCAGGTTGGATTGAGTGTCTTTGGGTCAGGCTTACCAGGCTCGACGGCCGTGGTGAGGAAGAGAACTTCGCCCCCTTCCACTTGCTTACGTACCAAGGCGGGTTTGCCATCCGCGAAACGCAAGGCAACCGAGGCGGTGACTTTACTTTTCTCACCTTCGCCACGCACCGCTTCCGCTTTTTTCTCTATGCTCGCCGATCCCGTTTCTTCGAGCGTCAGCGTGCGCCAAAACTCAACCTGGTCAAAATCCTTATAGTACTCATCGTCCTTGAATTTACTGAACGCAGAAAGCAGAAAACTCGACCGCGCTAAATGCAGCGGCTTGGCGTCTTCCGTCACGTGGACGCTCTTGAGCTTGAACGGGAGCAGATCAAGTTCCTTGCCGAGGATACGATTGTAAGCGTCGGGCTGGACGTTTTCGCCCGCGAAGATTGCCAGTCCTTTGCCCTGGCGAACGAATCGCCCAAGTTCACGCGTGAAATCCGTCGGCGCTGCCTTGCTGATGCCGAGCTTATCTTCCAGGGCCACATTCACCAACAAGCAAAGATCCTGTTTCGCCAACAACGCCGGTGAAGCCAGCCGCGCGGGCACGACGCGTGGTTGAAGGTGGTAGCGAGGCCGATCCGCATCACGTACGGGTTGCAGGGCGTGTGAAAGGAAGTAGCTGGACGATTTGCTGGGGTCCCGTTCGTTCATGTTCCCATCCACGACGAGGATATTGACCTGGTCGCGAACCAAGAGCACCTGATCGAACCGATTGTCGGAATCGAGGTCATCGGGCCCCACCTTCGCGGTCAAGACCCGTAACCCAGCTTTTTCGATCCGGGCCGAGATGGGAACCGTGCGTGTTTCCTTTGGGCCCAGCTTGGGGATGAGGGTACTTTCGCCAGACTTTTCATCGCCATCCACGGTCAAGCTGACTTTGAGATCCGAAAGCGTGTCGTTGGTGGTATTGCGAACGAGAACCGCGAAGCCCACGCGGTCGCCCGGCCTGGGAACGCCTGATTGTGGCGTGATGCCGATCACCGCGACGTTTTTTAAGGGCCGACTGCCACATCGAACGAAATAAACCGTCGCCTTTTCATGAATCTTTTTTAGCTGGGCGACCAACGATTCACTTTGAGTGTCCCACGCCAAAGTCTGGTGATCTGTGAAGACGTAAATCTCTTTGTTGGGTGAATGGCCGAGCGGAACGAGTTCGCCGGCTTTCTGAACCCCAGCCAAGAGTTCACTCTGAAGGTGCGTTTTGGGAAGATCCAAGATGAGGTGTTTCGCCTGGTCGAGATTCGAAGGCGAGCGTGGCCCCAACAGCTCACCATATCCCTGAGCCGCCACGACGACTTGCACCGTCGAATGGGGCGGAAGTTGTTCCAGAATGCGAACCGCTTCTTCCTGGGCACGTTCCAGGCGGCTACGTGAGCCATCGTTGGCGTTCATGCTGTACGACACGTCGAACACGAACGTCGCATCGACCGCGTCGCCACGTCCAGTTCCTCGCAGCGCCGACGAAATGGGCCGCGCAAAGGCGAACGCGAGCATCGCGAGCACCAGGCAGCGAAGGATCAAAAGCAGAAGTTCTTGGAAGCGCAGCCGTCGGCTTGTCTGCTCGATGCTGGTGAGCAGAAACTTCATCGCCGCCCAGGGCACGGTCCGGTATCGGCTACGGAAGAAGAAGTGCAGCGCGATCGGAATCCCGGCCGCCAGCGAACCCCAAAACATCCATGGTGCGAGAAAATTCATTTTACAGTAATGTCCTGGCAGACGCGGATCGGTGATCCGTTTTCCGTTATCGGTTATCAGCCAACCAAGCCGTCTCGTTTGAGCCCCATTGTTCCTTGTATGACGCCCAACAATTCAATTCCAAGAACGTCCAACCGAAAACTGAAAACCGAAAACGCCCCCCTTACACCAACCGGAACTTCAACCGCTTCGCCAAATATTCGGTGAGTGCCGCGGAAAGAGGCCGACCCGTGTTCAGCGGAACGTAGTCGACGCCATTCCGTTCACAGCCCACGCGAAACGATTCCAAGTATTTTTGCAACGCTCGCATATAAGCCGGCCGAATCAACTGGGGCCGAGTCAGTAAATGGAGCTTTTCTTCCATTCCATCGAACTTCACCATGCCGCCAAACGGGAAATCGACTTCATCCGGATGCAGTATGTGGAAGACGACGACTTCATGGCCCTGGAACCGCAAGTGTTGGAACCCTTCGAGCATCGATTCCACTTCGTCGAAGCAATCGCTGAGCAAGAAAACGAGGCCACGACGTTTCACCCGCTGCGCCAAGTCGTGGAGCAAAGGTCCCAAATTGGTTTTTTCTTGAGGCTGCACATTCTCGAGCGTGGTGAGAATGCTGTGCACATGTCCGACTTGACCCGAAGGTGGCAAGCGGTCGCGCCAACCCGCATCGAAAATATTTAGCCCGACCATGTCGCGCTGTTGCACGACCATGAACGCCAAGCACGCCGCCAACGTCTTGGCATACTCGAGCTTGTTGGTTTCACCCTCGCCATACAGCATCGATCGGCTCGCATCGACCATCAGATGCGCGATGAAATTGGTTTCCTGTTCGTACTGCTTGATAGTGTAACGTTCGCTTCGGCCATAACTCTTCCAGTCGATATGGCGAACATCGTCCCCCGGCACATACTCGCGATGCTGCACGAATTCGACAGAGAACCCGCGATAAGGCGATTTATGATCGCCAACCCGCAAGCCCTCGACGATAGCGCGAGCCTTAAGCCCAAGCACCTGAGCGCGAGCGACAACGTCGGGATGTAAGTAGTTAGCCATGGATATCGAATTCAGCCTGGTACGAAATTGCCCATTTCCGCTCCTGCGGAGGTTTTCACGATCCTACGAACAGGTCGCCCACCAATACCGAAAATCCTGGCAAGACATCCTCACATGTGAGCGTTGCCGTCTTGTGGAGCACTCTTCCTTCCTCCGGAGAACGATAAACCGTTACCGATTTCTGTAGAGGATCGACGACCCAAACCACGTTGACACCAAATGCCAGGTACTCCTGAATTTTTTCCTGGATTTCGTCAGATTCGTTGCTCGGTGAAAGCACCTCGATCGCGATCTCAGGCGGAACCTTCGAATATCCTTCATGGAGTTTAGGAAGGCGTGAAAAACTGAAATAGGCAACATCAATTCCGCGGACCGTATCAGGATTCGATTCGGTTATGCAGCCGGCGTGATTCGCGAGCACGCGCCCTGGCTTGAGGTCGATCACGTGATTCCCCAAGATCCTGCTGATGTTTCCGCAACAGGCCCCATGGATGATTCCGGGGGGAGGCATGATTACGACCTCTCCGCGCACGAGTTCTTGCTGCGATCCGTCGGCCGAATTCGAAAGGAGGCGAAACTCGTCCGCCGTCATCAGCTTGGTGTCTGCCGTCGCCATAGGTACATTCCTGAATCGAAAGATTCGCCACCGATCGAGCCTAAAGCCCGCCCCCACGAGCAATTTGAACTTGCTAATTGTCAATTTGATTTTACGCCGCTTTGTTTTTGGGCACCGCACCTACCAGTTTCTTGATGACGTCGTCGACCGTGATGCCTTCGCTTTGGGCCGCGAAATTGGTGATCAGCCGGTGGCGGAGGATCGGTTCGGAGACCGCGGCCACGTCCTCGGCTGAGACAACGCTTTGGCCCTGCAGCACCGCGTGGGCTTTGGCGGCGAGGATGAGATTCATGCTCGCACGTGGGCCTGCTCCCCAGGTCAGCCATTTATTGACGAAATCCGCCGCCTCCGGCGTCCCAGGTCGAGACGACCGCGTGATCCGCTTCGCGTAATGGATGACGTGGTCGGACACCGGGATTCGACGAACGATATGTTGCAGCTTCAAAATTTCGTCGCCATGCAACACTTTCGAAACCTTGATCGAGGTATCGCTTGTGCCAAATCGCATGATCCGCTCTTCCTCGTCATCGGTCGGGTAGTCGACCTTGATCATGAAGAGAAACCGGTCGAGCTGGGCTTCGGGCAGGGGATACGTTCCTTCTTGCTCGATTGGGTTTTGCGTGGCCAACACGAAGAAGGGATCCTTCATGGGATAATCGACGCCGCCAATCGTCGCGCGGCGCTCCTGCATCGCTTCCAGGAGAGCCGCCTGGGTTTTGGGCGGAGTACGATTGATTTCGTCAGCGAGCACGATATTCGCAAAAATCGGCCCCGGCAAGAATTTGAACATGCGTTGCCGAGTGAGCGGATCGTCCTGGATGACTTCCGTTCCCGTGATGTCCGTCGGCATCAGGTCGGGCGTGAACTGGATTCGCTTAAAACTCATGTCCAACGCTTGCGATAGCGTGCTGATCATGAGTGTCTTGGCCAAGCCAGGAACCCCCACGAGCAACGCATGGCTACGGCAAAAGATCGCCATCAACAGCTGATCGAGGACTTTTTCCTGTCCCACGATAATTTTGCCAATCTCCGATCGAAGTTGCTGATGCGCTCGGCGCAACATGTCCAGCATTTGAGCATCATTTTCCGTGGTGTTCATGAAAAAGTATCCTGATTCGCAAGGCGTCGAAGGAAGCGTGCCGTCGGGCGGGAGTAGCAAACAGCCAAGGTAGGAAAGCCTTCCTATCTTAACCGACCCGGTGGAGGAAACTCAAGCATGGAGTTGAAAAAAACAGATCTTCATTCCGAAAGCGTGGCCGAACCCCCTAGTGGTCTGTCCAAACTAAATCTTGGAGTAGCAAGGATGAGTTAGCCGGACGCCCAAGCGACGGCGGCGCCTTGCGAAAACGTCGCGTCGACGTGACCTCATAGCGATTCCGTCGCTTGCGCGTCCGGCGAACGGTTGCCACGGGAACCCCAAAATTTAGATTGAACAACGCACTAGATTTTGGTTTCGAATCCAATCGTGCATGGGGGGCACGGAATAACCAACGCCAGCTCGAGAGCGACCGCCTGGCCAAAGCCATGGTTTTCTCCTCCATTTTCTCCGCCCCTCGGCGTCTCCGAGTGAGAACTTTAAACCTGTACCCCGCGTGGACTTTAGTTACGCACGTGCGTTGGAATGGGTCGCTTCGTCTTGGCACCGTCCGACGATTTGGGGTATCATCGCGCTACATCTTGCGTCGGCCTCGCGATTTCCCAGGGTTGGTGTTTCGTTCGCATTCCCTTCTGAGGGTTCGCCATGCGTGTCGCGGCCATCGTCGTTTTGCTGTCCATCGTCTCCACCAGCAATGCGCAAAATTTCCAAATCGACGAACCGATCCGCCCGTATTCCGCAAAAAAGCCATCGTCAGCCGAAGAGACGAATCGCCGACAATCGCTTTACCAGTACGCCCTCGCGCTGCTTTGTGAACGTGACGATCGTTTACTCGAAGCACTCCGAGCGTACGAAGAATCGGCGCGTCTGGATCCGAAATCGGCAGCGCCGATCAAAGCGCAAATTCCCCTCCTGGTTTCGCTCGAACGTACGGAAGATGCACGGACCACGTGCCGAAAAGTTCTTGACCTCGACGGCGAAGATTTCGAAGTCTGGAACGCATTGGCACGCCTGTATCGCAGCATCGGCAACCACGCGGAAGCAGCGAAAGCCTTCCGCAAGGGATTGGCCACCGCCCGCATCGCGGCACACCCCGAAGCGACCCAGCAGATGTATCACGACCTTGGACAGATCCTCGAGTTGGAAAAAGACTACGGACCCGCCGCCGACGCCTATCGCAAGGCAGCGGAAATCCTCGACCATCCCGACGTTCTCGCGGAAATCGTCAACGTTCGCAAAGACGTCGTCACCGAAAAGGCTGCCGACACCTACGAACGCATTGGGAACTTGTATCGGCTCGCCAAGAAATATGACGATGCCTTGACGGCTTACCACGAAGCGGAGAAACGCGCCCCCGATCGTTCGGGCCGACTTGCGTTCCACCTCGCGCAAATCTATCGGGAACAAGGCGACGACACCAAAGCGGTCGAACACCTAGACTCCTACCTGCGCATTCGCCCGATCGGATTGGATGCCTACGAAATGAAGATTGGCCTGCTGGAAAAACTTAGCCGGAGAGGGGAAATCGTTCCCTGGCTGGAACAGGCGGCGAAGATCGACGTCAATAACCATCGGCTGCAATTGTTACTGGGCCGAGAATATCAAAAGGCAGGCCAACTGACCAAAGCCGAGAGTTTGTACAAAGCGATGGCCGCCACCTCGCCGAGCCCGGAAGTTTATCAGGGTTTGTTTCGGTTGTACCAACAAACGCCGATCAAAGGCACTTCCGCGGTGTTGAACTTGTTGGATGGTTCCTTGCACACGGCTGCCGCCAAGGAGGAAGGCGGCGCGCCGGCGAATCCGGTCGCCACCGCGCACGCTCGGGCGATGGTCGGAGCGGTGCGCCAGGACGCGGAATTGGCACGTGAATTGGTTCAGACTGGGTTTCGCCAAAACGCCGACAGCCTGAAATTCGAAACCCTTCATCTCCTTGCCGTGCTCGCCGACCGCCAGCGCAAAGCCGACGAAGCCGAGCGGTTTTACAAGCAATGTCTCACGCAGGCGAATCCGAACAACGAAGCACTGATCTACGGCGGCTTGCTCCGAGTTCTGCTCCGCGCGAAGAAATACGACGAAGTCATTCGCATTTGCGAGCAAGGCCTGCGAAACGCACAAGCCACCAATCGGCTCATTTTCTTCAACGACAAAGCGCGGGCGCAGGCGGCGAAAGGGCATTACGACTCGGCGCTGCAAACCGCGCAACGCGGTTTCGAGCTGGCAGGTGATAGTCACAAATTCACGTTCCAAACCCTTCGGATCCGCATCTTGGCGATGGCGGAGCAGTTCGAAAAGGCTGAGACGGAATGCCAAGAACTTCTGAAAACCACGCTGCAACTGGGAGACATCCTCGACGTTCGCTATTTACTTTCGAATGTCTACTCCCAAGCGAAAAAGCACGACAAATCGGAGGAGCAACTCGGCATCATCCTTCGTATCGATCCCAACAACGCGACGGCGAACAATGACCTTGGATACCTTTGGGCGGACCGGGGCAAGAATCTCGCCGAGGCGGAAGAAATGATCCGTAAAGCGTTGGACCTGGATCGCCGACAACGCAAGAACAGCACGAACCTGCTCGCCGACGAAGACCACGACAACGCCGCCTACGTCGACAGTTTGGCTTGGGTGCTGTTCCGGCGCGGGCAAGCTGACGAAGCACGCAAGGAATTGGAGCGGGCGGCTGCACTTCCCGAGAGCGAGGATCCCGTGATCTACGATCATCTGGGCGACGTTTATATGCACCTGCGCCAACCCGAGCGTGCTCGCACGGCCTGGCAGAAGGCAGCAGAACTTTTCGACCAGGGTGCGAGACGGCGTAGCGATGAACGCTACCTGGAAATTCAGCGGAAGCTTCGCGAGGTTAACCAATAAAACTAGGAAGCTTGCCATAAACAAAAAACAGCGGCAAGCAGAGGATCGCCGGCAAGTTGATGAGCGCAGCCAGGCGTGCCCGCCAACGGTAGCGTTGCCCCACGGCTTCCTTGGAATCGATCAACTGAACCAAGAGGTAGGAAGCGTAGAACTGCACAGGCCAAAGGATCACGCCGATGATCGCCGCCTTGAGTGCGCGGTCCGCCAAGCGGTTCACGGGCCGATTATCTTCCGCTTCCTCACGTGCGTCTTCCGCCAATTCCGCGGCCAACGAGGGATCCGCGAAGGCGGTGCTCGTCGGCGAATCTTCTTGCTCCCGTTTCAAGCGATTGAGCAGCAGGTACGCCTGATCCACATCCCACGGCGCCACCTGCAACCGAATGCCGTTGATGGCCAAACCAGGCAGCGCAGCTTCGGTGGTGAGACCCGGATCGTCCATCAAGAACGTTTCGATCCCGCGTTCTTCCAAAAATTCGCGTGCGACATCGGCACTCGTGGCATCGAAAAACGTCGTCACCGTCACCCGCATCTCCGACATGCCGAACCTGCTTTCTTCCCGCTCGTTGCACGTGAAACCAATTCCCGATGATTTTAGAATATTTTCGCGTTAAAGTACCAACCTTATGGTCATGCCTGGTTGAGAACGCCCATGGTACGCGTTTTATTCACTCCGAACTTACGTCGCCATTGCGAATGCGAACCGCGTGAGGTGCCCGCCGGGACCGTGCGTGAAGTCCTGGAAGCCGCCTTTCGGGATAATCCGCGTTTGCGAGGCTACGTCCTTGATGAACATGGTTGGTTGCGCGAGCATGTCGTCCTTTACGTGGCGAACAGCCCCGTTCTCGACCGAAAGGTCCTGGGCGACCTCGTCCCCGACGGCGGCGAACTCTTCGTGTTCAGGCACTTTCCGGCGGATGA
>WBZS01001217.1_pt1 | contig 22030 bp, 16 predicted proteins | sample 5204201 | NCBI WGS metagenome assembly WBZS01 (sample SAMN12344357, study PRJNA552823) | activated sludge metagenome | biome: Activated sludge suspended growth; feature: Nitrification reactor; material: Wastewater; isolation source: activated sludge from nitrification reactor of wastewater...
CCGACGGCGACATCCTGGTGCCGGTGCACACCGTGTGCATCATCGGCACCACCGACCAGAAGGCCGACGACCCGGACAAGCTGCAGATCGCCTGGGACGAGGTGCAGCAGATGATGGACTGCGGCGAGCTCCTGGTGCCCGGCTTCCGCAACGCCCGCGCCATCCACGCCTGGGCGGGCGCCCGTCCGCTGGTCAAGGACTCCCGGGTCGGCTCCGGCGACACCCGGCACATGAGCCGCGGCATGTCGATCATCGACCACTCCGACCGTGACGGCCTGAAGGGCCTGCTCACCATCGCCGGCGGCAAGCTGACCACCTACCGGCTGATGGCCGAGAACGTGGTCAACGCGATGTGCGACCAGCTCGGCGAGACCCGTCCCTGCCGGACGGCCGACGAACAGTGCCCGGGCTCGGAGGACAAGAAGAACTACGTCATCACCCACCGGCTCGAAGAGCGCGAGCACGACCGCACCGAGGACCAGATCCTGTGCGAGTGCGAGCTGATGAGCAAGGGCATGTTCACCCGGGCCCTGGCCGACCAGCCCAAGGGCAGCTTCGACGACCTGCGCCGCCAGCTGCGGCTCGGCATGGGGCCTTGCCAGGGCGGCTTCTGCTCGATGCGCGCCACCGGGGTGGCCTTGCAGTCCGAGCACATCGACATCGAACGGGCCACCGGGTTGGTACGGCTGTTCCTGAAGAACCGCTGGATCGGCATCTGGCCGATCCTGTACGGCGACCAGGTCCGGCAGACCGCCCTGGACAACTGGATCTTCCAAGGCACCTTGGACGTCGAACACCTGCCCGGCCCGACTCATCAGGAGGTCGTGTGATGACCCGCGTCATAGTGATCGGAGCCGGCGTCGCCGGACTGGTCGCATCTATCCGGATGGCCCGGGCCGGCGCGTCCGTGGCGCTGCTGGCCAAGGGCACCGGCGGCCTGCAGCTCTCCCAGGGCACGATCGACATCCTCGGCTACGCCCCCGACCGGGTCGAGCGGCCACTGGACGCCTTGGGCGGGTTCGCCGACGCCAACCCCGGCCATCCCTACGCGTTCCTGGACGCCGGACTGGTCGGCGAGGCGGCCGGCTACATCGCCGAACTGGTCGGATCGGAGTTGCTGGTCGGTGATCCGGCGGTGAACCTGCAGTTGCCGACCGCGGTCGGCGCCGTCCGGCCCACCGCGTTGGCCTCACCCAGCATGACCGCCGGCGCCTGCGTCGACGGCGCGAAGTTCGTCATCGTCGGGCTTGCCCAGCTGAAGGACTTCTACCCCGAACTGGTCGCCTACAACCTGAACCGCACCGACCTGAGCAGCCTCGGTCTGGCGGGCGGCGGACGGCTCGAGGCGCGTCCGGTGATGCTCGACTTCCCGGCCCGCGACGGCGAAGTGGACTCCTCGGGCCTGACCTACGCCCGGGCGCTGGACGACCCGGCGACCCGCAAACGGTTCGCTGCCGCGGTCAAACCACTGGTCAAGGAAGGCGAGAGCGTCGGACTGCCTGCCGTCCTGGGTTTGGACGACCACAACGCCTGGTCCGAGATCGCCGAGTTGATCGGGGCCCCGGTGTTCGAGATCCCGCTGCCGCCGCCGTCCGTGCCGGGCATGCGGCTGAACCGCACCCTGACCGCGGTGGCGAAGGCGTCCGGCGTCCGGGTGGTGCCGGGCAGCAAGGTGACCGGTTTCCGCAGTTCCGGCGGTTCGGTGGCCTGCGTGCAGCTGGCCACCGCGGGCGGCATCCGCGAGTTTTCCGCCGACGCGTTCCTGCTTGCCACCGGTGGTTTCGAGTCGGGTGCGCTGTCGGCCGACTCGCGTCACAACCTGCGTGAGTCGATCTTCGACCTGCCGTTGCGCCGTCCGGACGGCGCCCTGGTGCACGGCGACTACTGGGGCGACCCGCAGCCGCTGTTCACCGTCGGTGTCGAGACCGGCCCGGACCTGCTGATCCACCATCCCGGCGGGGACGCGGTCTACGACAACCTGTACGCCGCCGGCGGCATCCTGGCCGGCGCCACCCGCTGGCAGGAGAAGTCCGGCGAGGGCATCGCCGTCGCCAGCGCGGTGAAAGCCGCCGATTCGATCCTTGCCGCAGCATCGTCCGCCACGACCGAAGGAGCAGCCTCATGAACCCCTCCGAGGGCCTCGAGTTCGCCCAGACCCAGGTCGCCCGGGCGTCCCTCGACCATTGCGTGAAGTGCACCATCTGCGAAACGCACTGCCCGGTCGCCGCGGTGACCCCGAAGTTCACCGGGCCGAAGTTCGTCGGACCGCAGGCTGAACGGTTCCGGCACGGCGAATCGGTCGATCACTCGCTCGACTACTGCAGCTCCTGCGGTGCCTGCACACTGGCCTGCCCGCAGGGCGTCAAGATCGCCGAGCTGAACGGCCAGGCCCGCGCGGTGATGAAGGCCGACGAGATGCCGTTGCGCGACCGGCTGATCACCCAGACCACGATGATGGGCCGGGCGATGACGCCGCTGGCTCCGGTGGCCAACGCGGCACTGTCGGTCAAGCCGTTGCGGACGGTGGTCGAGAAGGTGCTCGGCATCCACCGCGACGCCCCGATGCCGCACGCCAACACCCAGACCATCACCGGCTGGCTGAAGAAGCGGACCAAGCCCACCAGGGCCGCCACCCGCGGCCCGGTCATCTTCTTCCACGGCTGCGCCGGCGGCTACTTCGAGGTCGAGACGTCCAAGAAGTCGATCGAAGTGCTGGAGTACCTGGGTTATGAGGTGCTGGTCCCCAAGCAGGGCTGCTGTGGCCTGGCCGAACAGTCCAACGGCCTGTTCGACGGCGCCAGCGCCAAGGTACTCAAGCTGTGCGACGACCTGCGAGCCTCCGGACGCGACCTGACCATCATCTCCTCGTCCGGCTCCTGCACCGGCATGCTCAAGCACGAGGCGCACGAGATCATGGGCGTCGACGACGACCGGCTCGCCGATGTCGGCACCCGGATCCGCGACATCATGGAGTTCCTACTCGAACTGCACGACGCGGGCGAGTTGCCGACCGACTTCGCCGAGATCCCGCTCACCGCGGTCTACCACGCCCCCTGCCAGCTCAAATCGCAGGGCATGGGCCAGCCGGCCATGGAGGTGCTCAAGCTGATCCCAGGCGTCGAGGCGGTCGAGTCGGGCGCCACCTGCTGCGGCATCGCCGGCACTTACGGGCTGAAGAAGGAGAAGTACGAGATCGCCCAGGCCGTCGGCAAGCCGCTGTTCGACAAGGTGCGCGAGGTGAACCCCGAGTTCGCCATGTGCGATACCGAGACCTGCCGCTGGCAGATCCGGAAGGGTTCGGGGGCCGCCGTCGAGCATCCGATCTTCCTGGTTCACCAGGCCTACGGGCTCAGCTGACGGTACGAAAGAACCGTCCCCGCGTACCGCAGTGCCGCGGTCCGAAGGGACGGTTCTTTTCGGTCCCTTTTCCAGGGGTCTGGCTAGCTGCCCGAGCCGTCGCTGCCGAAGAACGTTTTCCACGGCACGTCGACCGCGGCATCCTTGGCGACCACCGCGTGCAGATGGCGCAGCAGCGGGAACTGCTCGGGCCGCAACACGCCCCGCTCGGTGAGTCGTTCGAAGGCGTCGCCGATCACCTTGATCGCCGCCGCGCCCTCCAGGGTGACCCCGGGCATCTGGGCGCGCGCCTCGGTGAACGTCAGCCCGGCGCCGACCAGGGTGCCGACCTTGACGTTGCGGCCGCCCATCGAGGTGACGAAGCAATCGCCGATGCCGGGCAGTCCGAGCACGGTCGACTGCCGTCCGCCAAGCAGGTCCATGAACTGGGTCATCTCCACCGAGGCCTGGCCGAACAGCGCCGCGCCGTAGTTGAAGTTGACGTACTGCGGGTTCTCCTCGCCCAAGGCGTTCAGCAGGCCGTGCATGAAGCCGGCACCGAACGCGTAGCAGTTCTTCGTCGCGGCACACACCTCGACGCCAACGAAGTCGGTGCTCGTCCAGACGTGGTAGAAGTCGGTCTCGAACAGTTCCTTCCACATCGCCAACACGCCCGCGTCCTCACCGGTGAAGACCACGCTGGTGTGCCGCCGGATCGCCACCTCGCCGGCGATCGACGGTCCCGCGATTGCCGAGATCGACACCTGGCTACGCAGCTCGTCCGGAATGTGCGCCATCAACGCCCGGGGAAGAATGGTCAGATTGCCCTCCGCGTCCGCCTGCATGCCTTTGGCCAGCGCGATCAGATGCTGCCCCGGACGGAGCAACCCGGCCAGCTGTTCGCCCGCCCAATCCACGCCGAACGAGTTCACGCCGCTCATCACCAGCTCGGCACCCTCGAACGCCTCGGCGGCATCCTCCAGCTGATAGGCGGTGACGTTGTCGGGCACCGTCAGGTTGAGGTTGGGATGCACGCGGGTGGACTTGATCGAGTCGATGATGGCGCGGTCCAGATGGGTTCCGACCAGTCGTACCTCGTGCCCGTTGTCGGTGAACGGTGTCGCCAGTGCCGTCGCCATGATTCCCGAGCCGAGGACCACCAGGGTTGCCATGAAGGGTCTCCTTTCCGGCCGGTGCCGGGTAGCGCCGGCCACGTCGCCGGCGGAAACCCCCAACCTAGTACGACCGACGCACCCGGCGCAGCCTGCGCGTCCACCCGGACTCGCGCGGTCGGTCACGAGGCGCACCAGCGAGAACACGCCCCTACATATCAACATTTCAGACCGCCTTCGTGGGAGCGATCAAGCCGATTCCCATCAAGTAGGGCATGGTCGACCCGTCGGGCTCGAGGACGGCGCTGTAGCGACTGAACACGGCCATGCCCGGCCCGATCGCCGCCTGGGGAAGGTCAACTGCCGCGATCGCGCCCTGCTGGAGCTTGCGCAGGGCGGCGGGAAGCTCAGTCTGGAGCGCAGCAATGAGTCCACGGCGATCAGTGGTGGGAGCATCATCCGGGCGAGGACGCAGCGAGAGGACGATCGAGGACGCGAGCGCGTTCGTGCCACTGGCGATCATCCGATTGCTCAACTCGGATCGATTGGGCCAGGTCGAAGTGATCGACCAGCCGGAACGGATCATCCCTTCAAGCAGCGTCTCCCAACCACTCGATGATGTTCCGGTCGCGTCACTCTCGCTCTGCTTGAAGGCGTACCAGACGGTGATCGGGAAGTCCTCACGCGCGGACTCTCGTGCCTTGGCGAACACCGACCGAAAGCCATCCTCGAAGAACTGACGGGCGCCGTCCTTGCCGTCGTGGCGGTAAGGGTTGGCGACCAGTTCCTGAGCTTTGGGAACGAGCATGGTGGAGAGTAGATCCGGATAGATCGGCTGAAGGCTGCGCCGTAGCCACACGTAGAAGAAGTCCGAGAGGTCCGAGTAGCCGATGTTGTCGTAGTAGGGCGGATCGGTACTGATGATGAAGCTCTCGTACGATCGTCTCCCGGCATCCCTTTGACAGGCGAAACCAGGAGGGCCACCCCTTGGAAGACGATCGAGAGAACGTGACACCCACTCCACGTCCTCCGCAAGGCTCCCCGAAGAACTGCCGAGGACATTCGCTTCCGCAAAGTCCCAAGCCATCGGTATGGCCTGCCTGGCGAACAATCCGCGGACCGCCTCCATCTTGGGACTGCTGTCCCAAGAGCACACCGAGGTGGACTTGTTCAGAGTACGGCTGATGGCCATGCCGATGTAGGTGGCGACGGCACCGGCGTAAGCAGTCGAACCGCCGTCTGCGGCCACCCGGTCCTGCGCCTTGCTCACGAGATCGCCGAACGTAGTCAGTGCCGCGAGTTGGCGATTCGTGAACAGGTCGACAAACCGGGTCAGTCCGTACCGGTACACATTGATGCGACCGGGCCAATCGAACAACTCGCCCTCGGGGAGGGTGCCCGGCTTAGCTGCGGAAGCGACTCGGGCATGGTCGGCATCGGGAGTTAAATAGACACGGCGCCGCTGACCTTCTGCCACTGTCGCCATGAGTTGGGCCCCCAGACCCTGGCTCCGACTCTCGAGCCTGACGTGAGCCAGAGCCACCGCAGTTCCGCATGCCACGCACGTCGCGCCGGTCCTCCCAACTGTGCCGTCCACGTCGGCCACGGGAGCAAGAGCAGGGTCGTGCCCGATCTCAAACTCCACCCGCTGTCCCGACGGATGACTCGGATCGGTCACCACCTTGGGAACGACATACGCCTCCTTGCCCTTCTTCTTGCCCAGCCACCACGACCGCACCAGCGGCATCTCGATCCCGCACGCCGGATTGGGACAGGTCACAGTCCGAGCCCAGATCCAGGCGATCACATTCGCCTTCGTGCCGTCGGGCAGCGTCGCCTTCGGATACAGATGCCCGATCCGCTTCTCGGCCTCGTCCCGCATCCACTGGCCGTAGGCGCGGACATCGGCCGCCAGCCCCTCAGCTCCCTTCCATTCGCGGAACTCCGACTCGGCCAACCCCGGAAACACCGGCGGTTGATCCCGAAACTTCGGTGGGATCTCGATCAACGCCTTGTTGATCAGCACCGCTACGGGATTCAGGTCCGAGGCGTGTGCCTCCAGTCCCAGCCGCTGCGCCTCCAGGGGGATCGTGCCGCCGCCGGCGAACGGGTCCAGGATCGGCGGCGGATTGCCGTCCGTCGACTTGAGGATCTCGGCGTGCGCCTCGGCGAACAGCTTCTCGTCGCGAATGTTCTCCCACACCACCAGGCGCTCGATCAGCCGGTGTAGCCGTTCCCGCTCCGCACGCTGCAGTTCCTCGGTCGGGAACTCCTCGGGTCGCGACGAGGGGTCATCCACGAGCTGCGCGAACAGCACCGCACGCGCTGCTGCCAACGGACGCCGCGCCCACCACAGATGGAGCGTCGACGGGTGTCCGTGCCGGATCGACTTCTCCCGGGCCGACTCTCGGTTAATCGCTTCCAGCGGCAGCGCCACCTCGATCAGCTTCCGCCGGACGGTCGGCCTGGGGTCGGGCACGGTCTCTCGCTCTCACACCCAACTCATTGGGCTTTCGTAGGTAATGCGAGGCGACGCGAGGGTGGGCAGGGGCAACCCTCACCCACCTGCACGGCCCAATGTAGTGGGCACGACTGGCCGCTGTCAGGGCTCGCGCCACCGCAGCGCCCAACGAGGAGGGCCGACCAACGAGTGGCTGCTCAGTAACGTCACGCCATGCGGGCTGTCATCGGTGTCACCGACAACCGCTGGGCCGAGTTCCTACGGGCGCGTCCGCACCTCACTGAGGCGAACTTCTGGCTTCCGTCCGGCAAGGCCGCATTCAAGTCGCTTCAGATCGGCGAGCCCTTCCTGTTCAAGACGCACTGGCCGGAGAACCGGCTCGTCGGCGCCGGGTTCTACAGCGGCTTCGACACCTTCACCGTGCGTGAGGCCTGGGAGCTCTTCGGCGAGGGGAACGGCGTCGCCTCCATGGACGAACTTGCCCAATCGATCGCCCGCTACCGCAAGGAACGTCCGGACGCCGGCGCATCGATCGGCTGCGTGCTGCTGCGGAACCTGTTCCTTCTCGCTCCCGAGGAAACGCTCGCTGCACCGGGTGACTTCGCCAAGAACATCGTGCGATTCAAGGGCTACGAGTTGGCGGGGTCAGGCGCCCACGTCGATCTGATGTTCGAGACGATGCTCCGCCGAGCCGAGGTGCGCATTGAGGACGAGACCGGCCAGCCGGCGATGGTTCCGGGACCGGTCTTCGGACGCGATCGCCTGGTCAAGGCGCGGATCGGCCAGCAGGCTTTCAAAGGGCTGGTCCTGACTTCCTACGAGCGCCGCTGCGCGATCACCGGCAATCACATCCAGCCCACCCTGGAGGCCGCACACATTCGGCCGGTGAGCCTGGCCGGCGAGAACCGCCTGGACAACGGCCTGCTACTGCGCTCGGACGTCCACACGCTCTTCGACCTTGGCTACCTGGGGATCAACCCGCGCTATCAACTCCAGGTCAGCCCTCGGCTCCGTCAGGACTGGGGAAACGGGCAGGAGTTCTACGAACGTGCCGGACGTGAAATCAGCGTGCCGAAGGTCCGCGCGAATCGCCCGGACCGCGAGGCAATCGAGTGGCACCTCGACACCACGTTCTTGCGCTAGCGACGCGCTGATTCTCGTCGGTCGAACTTGTCCAGACCCAGTCGCGCATTCTCGTTGGTCGACCCTGATACCACCTGCTGGTCGAGCACGCAGAGGCCAGCGCCCGGCCAGCGCAGAACTGTCAGTGGCACCTGGCACGCTGAAGTCCAGCAGCCGGGGAGCGGGCTCCAGGTTGGACTGAGGAACACCTGCCACCCACTTGTAATAGTACATATGCTCTATTATAATGAGGGAATGGATCACCTCACCGGGCTCGACGCAGCCACTCTCGCCACCGTGGTGGACGAGGTGGCCGGCCTGACCTGTGGCGATCCGGTCGAACTCATCGACCAGGTGCGCCAGTTGGAACGGCTCAAGAACGCCGCAGCCGCCGCGCAAGCCCGACTCACTGTGGAACTGCGGCAGGTGCGGGAAGCCGAGGCCCGGGCTGAGGGCCGCAACGTGAAACGGGTCCCGGCGTCGGTTGCTGGTGAGGTCGGGTTGGCCCGGCACGAATCACCCCACAAAGCGTCCACCCTGGTCGGTCTGGCCACCATCCTGACCTCGGAGATGCCGAAAACCATGGCGGTGTTCACCGCCGGTGAGGTGTCCGAGTGGCACACCACCGTGCTGGCCCGCGAAACCGCCTGCCTGTCCAAGAACCACCGGGGCATGGTGGACGCTGAGCTCGCACCGAAACTCGCCGAGCTTTCCACCCGGCAATTGGCTGCCGAAGCCCGCAAGATCGCCTACCGGCTCGACCCGCACAGCGTGATCGCCCGGATCGGACAAGCCGAAGCCGACCGGAACGTCACCATTCGGCCCGCACCGGACTGTATGACGCGAGTCTCGGCCCTGCTGCCTGTCGCGCAAGGTGTTGCCGCCTACGCCGCGCTCACCGCGGCGGCTGATACTGCTCGTGCCGCCGGTGATGAACGGTCCAAGAACCAGGTGATGGCCGACACCCTGGTCGCCCGGGTCACCGGGGAAGAAGAAGCGACCGACATTGATGTTGAGATCCAACTGGTGATCACCGACGAAGCACTCCTGAGCGACAGCACCACCCCGGTCCGGCTCAACGACCACGGCCCCATCCCCGCCACCATCGCCCGCGGACTCGCCGCCGACGCGATCGGTAACAACCGGGCCTGGGTCCGGCGCCTCTACGTCCGACCCGACAGTGGTCAACTGGTCGCCATGGAATCGGCCCGGCGACACTTCCCCAAGACCATGAAAGCGTTCATCAAAGCCCGCGACGAAGTGTGCCGCACCCCGTGGTGCGGAGCGCCCATCCGGCACATTGATCACGTCACCCCGGTGCATGCCGGAGGAGCGACCAGCTTTCACAACGGCCAGGGACTGTGTGAACGCTGCAACCAAGTCAAAGAACACCCCGGCTGGCGACACACCTCCCACTCGGACGGCACCACCACCATCCGAACACCCACCGGCCACGTTCACCGCAGCCGGCCACCCGACCTGCCCTACGAAGCCGCTTTCGTACCGTTCGCCGTCGACCTGCGGTACCTGGCACACGTGTCCTGACTAGCGGCTTCACTGATACCCAACTCGTTGGGCGGACTATCCGAACCCTGCCCACCAAGGTGGGCACGTGCCCCGCCCCGAGCCGCTCGATTCCTATCTCGAGGCGGCACGGCTGCTCGGCGAGAAGGTGCGAGCACTGCGGGAGGATCGCGGCCTCACCCAAGAAGAACTGGCCCACCGAACGGGCATTGCCCGCAATCAGATCCAGAACATCGAGCACAACCGGAACAACGTCAAGGACCCGGTCACCGGCCGTCCCGGCCACGGCAACGCCCGGCTCGACACGATCTTCCGTCTGGCACACGAACTCGGAGTGGACGTCACCTACCTGATCGACCCCGCCCGACCAGTCGACCCACTACCGGCTCGCTCAGGCCACGGGTAGAGCCAGTCGCTTGTTGCGCGACAGTCTTGCGAGCTCCTCGGGTTGCTGTCACACGTCGCCCCTAGCATGTCGCCATGCGTGTGGGTGTTTACGTTGACGGCTACAACCTCTACTACGGTGCCAGATCTGTTTGCGGACGAGGCACCCCGGGGTGGCGTTGGCTCGACGTCCGAAGCCTGATCGATGACGTGATCCAGGTACAAGGATCGTGGTCGGGGTACCGGATTGAGAAGATCATCTACTGCACCGCACGAGTCGATGCGGCCACGAATCCCTCCGCACACATCGATCAGGACGTCTATCTACAGGCGATCACCAAGACCCGCTCGGTGGACTGGATCGAGTTTGGGCGCTACGTGGCTCGGGCCAAGTCGGGTCTGTTGGCCGCCCGAAACCCCGCGACTAGGAAGCCCGAGATCGTGACGTCCGACTGGCCGGTAATGGTGAAGGATGCCGCTGGAGCTGCGGTGAAGGACGCCAGGTTCCTTGTCCAGTATCTGCATCTGGAGGAGAAGGGCAGCGACGTAAACGTCGCCACTCACCTTCTCCTGGATGTGCTGGACGGCGCCATCGATGCCGCAGTCGTAGTGTCCAACGACAGCGATCTGGCGCTGCCAATCCGGAAGGCACGCGACAGGGTGCCAGTCGGCCTGATCAATCCGCAGGCTGGTCCAACTGCCGGCGCGCTGCGTGGAAACAAGTCGGACGGAGTCGGCGACCACTGGTGGTGGAAGCTTCAAGCGCAGACCTATCGTGCGAACCAGCTACCCGACCCGGCCGGAGGTCAGAGCCGACCAACTGGCTGGTAAGACACGCGTGGCGTGTGGACACGCACCAGTCTCAGGCGTCTGCCCGTGCGGCGTCTACCATTCATGCCGTCCGACGCGTATACTCAACTCATACTCACCCGGTCACTCGTGGGCCGGGTCTTTTCTTGCCCTGACTCCCACCCCCAGCACCGTCGCTCAGAACGGCTCGCGTCCCTTCGCCCAGGACTTCTCCCAATCACCCCGGACGCCGGTGGCGTCGAAACCGCCCAACTCAGTCGTGGCGAACGGATCCTCCAGATAGCGCACCTGGTCGTGCTGCGGGCCGCGCGGATCGACCCGCACCAGGGCCAGCCGATAGCGCGGGGCGGCGTTCTTACCGAGGATGACCTCGTTGTGGGTAAGGAAGAAGTCGGTCGCACCCTCGATCCGGGCCTTCACCTCGATCCGGTACACCTCCCCGGACGGCGCAGTCGACGAGATGTCGAACCCCTTGTTGTTGAACGCCTGCTCGACCGGCTCGCGACCCAACCGGCGCTCGCAGGCCAGCACCAACTCCACCCCACGGCGCTCGACCTCCTTGGTCTCCTTGGCGTGCATCGGCGTCGCCGCCGGCAGCCCCTCCACCATGCTGACCGGCAACACCAGCGCCGCGGTCACGATCCGGGGCGGCTTCGTCGACATCAGCACCTGCCGATCCAACACGGCAAGCCGCCTAGTCAGCCGATGGTCCAGCTCCAGCGCCTTGCGATGCAGGCTCTCCGACGTCTCCCTCGGCCGCTCGCCGGCACGCTCCTTCTCGGACGCCACCGCAGACTCCAGAGCCAGCCGCTCCCGCTCGCTCTCCAAACGTTGGGTCACCAAGGTCCGTGTCTTGCTCAGCTCCGCAGCCCTCCGCGGCTGCACCTCGGCAAGGTAGGAGGGCAACTGATTGGCGATGATCCAGCTGCTCGCAGCATCCTCGGCGCCGTTCAGCCACGGCAGCCGTCGCGCCGCGTGAACCGAACGTGACTCAGGTGCCGCAACACAGTCCAGGTACGGTGCCGGGCCGGCCGGCGTCACGGCACCCCGGCTGTCGACATACGCGTAGCCGAACCGCCGCGCGATGGACTCACCGGTCGCGTCACTCACCTCCTCGAGCACGCCGACCAGCAGCTGCGGCTCCTCCACAGACGCCGACACCAGCACCGTCCCACGGTCCAGGGCGCCACCGAACCGCTCAATCGCCACCGTCATCACTGCGTCATGCAGCGGATGACCGGGCGCCAACAGGTCCGCCCGCTGTCCGTCCCCCGGCTGACCCGCCCCAACATCCACCCGCTCAAGATCGAACGTCACCCGGTCGTACCGGCTCGCGATAGGCACAGCCCCACCAGCAGCTCGGACGGCGACCGGCACGTGCCCGATCTCGTAGCGTCCCTTCTCCCGCCGCCCGAGGCGTCCACCCAGCCGGGCGAACGCCGCCTTGAACGCGAGTTCGATGTAGTGCGGCTGCAACCGCCGGGCCCGTGCCTCGTCCATCGCCGCCCGAAGCGCCGCCACCTCCACCTCGGCCAAGTGCTGGGTGGCCAGTGCTCGCTCCTGCAGCAGGTCGACCAGACCGTCCCCCACCGAACGGTCGATCACCTCGTTCAGCTTCGCCCGCACCTCGGGCCGCTCCCCGTACTGAATGGCGTCGATCAACAACGCGCGCAACGGCGTCTCGTTGAACGCCTCACCGAGAACGTCGAACACCTTGCCGCCGTAGGCCCGGCGCTGCTCCTCGACCTTGGCCAGCAGCCGCGAGAACACCTCGCCCTCACGGGTGTTGGTGGCCACCAGATTCCACAGCCGGCACACCTGTTCCTGGCCGATCCGATGAATCCGGCCGAACCGCTGCTCGATCCGGTTCGGGTTCCACGGCAGGTCGTAGTTCACCATCAGGTGCGCAGCCTGCAGGTTCAGCCCCTCGCCGGCGGCGTCGGTGGCGATCAGGATCTGGCAGTCACTGTTCTTGGTGAACTCCTCGGTGATCGCCCGCCGCTCCGGACGCCGCACCCCGCCGTGGATCGCGCGCACGGCGTCCGGGCGTCCGATCAGCGAACGGATCCGGAACGTGAGGTAGTCGAGGGTGTCTCGATGTTCGGTGAAGATGATCAGCTTGCGCGGCGTCCCGTCGGCATGGGCGGTCAGCACGTTGTCCTGAAGGATCGTCGACAACTCGGTCCACTTGCGATCGGCGCCACTGTCCCGCAACCGCCGGGCGTCCTCGGTCAGCGCGGCCAACTCCAACAGTTCCGCGTCCAGTTCCTCGACGGTCTGCGCGGCGGTGGCGGCATCCAGCAGCTCTTCCTCCAGCTCCTCGAGCTCGGCCGCGTTCAGGTCGTCGGCGTCCAGATCGCCGAGATCGATCGCCGGTTCGCTCTCCACGTAGCTGCCGTTCACCACCTCGTGCCGCCGGCGTTCCAGCCGTTTCGAGCGTCGCACCAGGCTGGCGTAGATCGCCTCCGGGCTGGACGCCAGCCGCCGCTGCAGCACGGTCAACGCGAACCCGACCGTGTTGCGCCGCTTGCCACCGACCCGTTCGGCGCGGTTCATCCCCTCCCGGACGTACTCAGTGACCCGTTCGTACAACGCGTTCTCGGACGCCGTCAGCTCATACGGCACGGTCTCCGCGATCCGCTTGGGGAACAGCCAGCGGCCCTCGAAGGTGAGCAGGTCCTCCTTCACCATCCGGCGCATCACGTCGCTGGTGTCCACGCCCCTCGTCCGCCTGCCCTCGAACCGATCGCGGTCGAGAAGGGTCAGGAAGAGCTGGAAATCCTCCTCCTTGCCCGAGTGTGGGGTGGCGGTCATCAACAGGAAGTGCCGGGTGATCGAGCCGAGCAGTTCGCCCAGCTCGAATCGCTTCGTCTTGGTCAGCTGCCGGCCGAAGTAGTGGGCACCCATCCGGTGCGCCTCGTCGACGACCACCAGATCCCACTCGCTGTCCGCCAACTGCGCCCGCAACGCGTCATTGCGGGACAACTGGTCCATCCGGGCGACCAGCAGCGGATGGGCGTCGAAAGCGTTGCCGTTCACGTCGGCATCGGCCAATTGACCGGTGAGCAGGTCGAACCGCAGCCCGAACTTGAAGAACAACTCGTCCTTCCACTGCTCGACCAGACCGCCCGGCGCGACGATCAGGCAGCGCTTGACGTCGTCGCGCAGACTCAGCTCCTTGATGTAGAGGCCGGCCATGATCGTCTTGCCGGCGCCGGGATCGTCGGCGAGCAGGAACCGCAGCGGCGTCCGTGGCAGCAACTGGCCGTAGACCGCCTGGATCTGATGCGGCAACGGCCGGACGTCGCTGGTCGCCACTGCCAGCATCGGATCGAACAGTCCGGCCATCCGGATTCGCTGCGCCTCGGCGACCAGCTTAAAGTCGTTGGCCGGAGCATCGAAACGGCGCGTCGCGCCGGCGGCCGGCCGCAGCGTGCCCTCGTCGGCACGGAACACCACTTGCTGACCCAACCCACCGGCCGCGTCCTTGTAGGTGATCTCCACCGCTTCGACGCCGTGCCATTGGGCTGCGAGCACCGTCAGGCTCTCGCCGGGGATCAACCCGTCCACCCGCGCACCGGGCTTCAACTCCTCGAGCAGCACCCGACATCCTCCTCACAGTCCACCCACCAAGTTGGGCGACGCCCCCATGGTGACAGGTGGACGCCGACCTCCGACGGCGCGTCTCCGCTAGCCTCAGGGACGTGTTCGTCCAGCCCGCTCGCCTGACCCGGGTGGGCGCATGACCCACGAACCCACCGACGCTCAACTGTTGGCCGCCCATGTTGCCGGTGACGATCGCGCCTTCACCACCCTGATGGAGCGCCACGCCGACCGGCTCTGGAGCATCGCGATCCGGGTGATGAACCGGCCCGAGGACGCCGCCGACGCACTGCAGGACGCGATGATCTCCGCGTTCCGGCGGGCCGCCGACTTCCGCGGCGACGCCGCCGTCACCACCTGGCTGCACCGGATCGTGGTCAACGCCTGCTTCGACCGGCTGCGCCGACTCAAGGCGAGGCCGTCCGACCCGCTCCCGGACGACTACGAACGCTCGCTGCAACTGGCCGCCCCCGCCGACGACCCGGAGACGGCCGCCGTCCGCGCCAGTCTCGCCGACGAAGTCACCGCGGCCTTGCACCAGCTCGGAGCCGATCAGCGTGCGGCCCTCGTCCTGGTCGATCTGGAGGGATACTCGATGGACCAGGCCGCACGAATCCTCGGCTGCGCACCCGGCACGGTGAAGAGCCGGTGTTCCCGCGGCCGGGCCAAACTGGCCGTCCTGCTGCAACACCTCAAGGAGGTGGACTGACATGGGAACCGATCAGGCACCTGCTGCGTCCAACCCAGGGTCACCGGCAGAGGGAGCGCGCATGATCTCCGAAGAGGCGGTCAGCCGCTTCCTTCAGGCTGCCCCCACAGTGCCGTGTCCCGACGACCTACTGTCCCGGTTGCGCGCCACGATCGCCGGCGAGGTGGAGTTCCGGCACGCCAGCCGCGTCGAACCCGATGTCGCCCGCGCTCACCTGAAGGCCGAGTCGCAGCTGTGGCAGCACCACGACGTCCTCGACGATTAGGCCGGACGCCACACGACCCGCCACCGATTCCTCGGTGGCGGGTCGTGGGCTGACAACTACGAAGAAGCGATGTCGTCGTCCACCCAGTCGAAGGTCCGGGTCACGGCCTTCTTCCACTGGCGGTACAGACGCTCACGCTCGCCCTGGTCCATGTTCGGCTCCCAGCGCTTGGCCTCGGCCCAGTTGTCGATGACGTCCTGCTCGCCGTTCCAGTAGCCGACGGCGATACCGGCGGCGTAGGCAGCGCCGAGCGCGGTGGTCTCGGCGACCACCGGACGGATCACCGGCACACCGACCTGATCGGCCTGGAACTGCATCAGGGTCTCGTTCATCGTCATGCCGCCATCGACCTTGAGCTCGGCCAGCTTGACGCCCGAGTCGGCCTCCATCGCGTCCAGCACCTCACGGGTCTGGTAGGCCGTGGCCTCCAGCGCCGCACGGGCGAAGTGACGCTTGTCGACGAACCGGGTCATGCCGACGATCGCACCGCGGGCGTCCGAACGCCAGTACGGGGCGAACAGGCCCGAGAACGCCGGCACGAAGTAGATGCCGCCGTTGTCGTCCGCCGCCAACTCCTCGACATCGGGAGCGGACTCGATGATGCCCAGCTGGTCGCGCAGCCACTGGATCAGCGAACCGGCCAGGGCGATCGAGCCCTCCAGGGCGTAGATCGGCTTGTTGTCGCCGATCTTGTAGCAGACCGTGGTGAGCAGACCGTTCTTCGACGGAACGATCTCCTCGCCGGTGTTCATGATCATGAAGCAGCCGGTGCCGTAGGTGTTCTTGGCCATGCCGACCTCGAAGGCCGCCTGGCCGAAGGTCGCCGCCTGCTGGTCGCCCAGGTCGCCGGCGATCGGCACACCGTCGAGCAGGCCGGCCTCACGGCCGTACCCGTAGATCTCGGACGACGACTTGATCTCGGGCAGCATCGACATCGGAATGCCCATGTCGGCGGCGATGTCAGCGTCCCAGCTGAGCGTCTTCAGATCCATCAGCATGGTCCGGGACGCGTTGGTCACATCGGTGACGTGGACGCCCCCATCGGTGCCGCCGGTCAGGTTCCAGATCACCCAGGTGTCCATGGTGCCCATGATCAGATCGCCGGCCTCGGCCCGCTCCCGGGCACCGTCGACGTTGTCGAGGATCCACTTCACCTTGGGGCCACAGAAGTAGGTCGCCAGCGGCAGGCCGACCCGGTCCTTGTACTTGTTCTGGTCGCCGCCGCCGAGCGCCTCGACAATCTTGTCGGTCCGGGTGTCCTGCCAGACGATCGCGTTGTAGACCGACTTGCCGGTGTTCTTGTCCCAGACCAGGGTGGTCTCCCGCTGGTTGGTCACACCGACCGCAGCCAGATCATCCTTGTTGACCTGCGCATTGGCCAAGGCAATGGCCACGACCTCGCGAATGTTGTCCCAGACCTCTGCGGCGTTGTGTTCGACCCAACCGGCCTTGGGGAGGATCTGCTCGTGCTCCTTCTGACCCGAGCCGACGATCCGGCCCTCATGGTTGAAGACGATCGCACGAGAACTCGTGGTCCCCTGATCGATCGCGAGAACGTATTTCTCAGCCATTGTGTTCCTTTCCACATCTTTGTAGCTGGCTTGTGTACATGGTGCCCGGTCACGGACGGCAAGACCAGCGATTCGGGCCCCGCCGTCCGGAACCGGACGTCAGTTGTTCGGCGTCAGGCCGGCAGCAGGAATCCGGACGAGACACCGGCGAGCACGCCGCCGATGATCGGGCCGACCACCGGGACCCACGCGTAGCCCCAATCCGACGAGCCCTTGTTCGGGATCGGCAGGACGGCGTGGGCGATGCGCGGACCCAGGTCACGGGCCGGGTTGATCGCGTAGCCGGTGGGGCCGCCGAGGCCGGTGCCGATGACGACGACCAGCAGTGCCACGCCGAGCGCGCCCAGCCAGCCGAGGCCGGCCGGCGTGTGGGTGTTCGAATCGCCCCAATGACCGGCGGCGAGCACCACGAACACCAGCACGAAGGTGCCGATGGCCTCAGTCACCACGTTCCAGAACGGGCTGCGGATCTCCGGACCGGTGGAGAAGACGCCCAGCTTGAAGCCGTCCGGGGCGTCCTCGTCGAACTGCTTCTTGTACGCCAGCCAGGCCAACACCGCACCCAGGAAGGCGCCGGTCAGTTCGGCGCCGATGTAGGTGAAGATGGACGCCGCGTTGACCGGAATGCCGGGCACGAACTCCTTGACTCCGGATGCGGCCAGGCCCAGGGTGACGGCCGGGTTCAGATGCCCGCCCGACTTGTACGAGACCAGGACGCCCGCGAAGACCGCGAGACCCCAGCCCCAGTTGACCATCAGGAACCCACCGCCGTTGCCCTTGTTCTTCGGCAGGATGTTGTTGGCAACCACGCCAGCGCCGAGCAGCAACAGCATCGCTGTGCCGACGACTTCGGAGAGGAAGATGGTTGCGAGATTCACTGTGACTCCCTTCAGGCATCGCAGACGATGCCGTAATGCAGGGGGCCGGACTCACCGACCCCCGTTTCCTACTGCGCCGATCGGCCAGATCGGCAGCAGGCGGGGAGGTGTCGGAGAACGGGTCGCCACCGTGCGACCTGCCCCCCGGACAGCCGTCCGCTGCCGACTGTCCCTCTCAGTCTTGCCAGGCTGGTACGCATGCGCTAGGCCTGTGCACGAACGTGCAGGCAGAGAGGGCGCGAATGAACGACCGCTACGACGACATGTACGAATCGGCCTCCCGCTACTACATCCAGGGCGAGACGATGGAGTCGATCGCCCACCAGCTCGGCCTCTCCCGCTCCACGATCAGCCGTCTGCTGAAGCAGGCCCGGGCCTCGGGTCTGGTGCGAATCAGCCTCGCCCATCACAATGGCTCGCGCTCGCCGCTGGCCGCCGCCCTCACCCGCGCGTTCGGCGTCCGGGTGCACCTGGTCGCCGTGCGGGACAGCGCGTCCGACGGACGCCGGCTCGACCAGGTTGCACGGGTCGCCGGCCGGTTGCTGTCGGAAGCCGTCGAGGACCATCACGTGATCGGCGTCGCCTGGGGCGTCACCACCTCCCAGGTGGTCCGCCACCTACTGCCCCGCCCGCTGGTGGGCGCCACCGTCGTCCAGATGAACGGCGGCACCAACCAATGGTCGTCGGGCATTCCCTATGTGGGCGAGATCCTGACCGGCGTCGGCGACGCGTTCAGCTCGCGGGTCGTCTACTTTCCGGTACCGGCCTTCTTCGACTACGCGAGCACGAAACGCGCCATGTGGCGAGAACGCTCGGTGCAGAACGTCATCGCCCTACAGCACCGCATGGACGTCGCAGTGTTCGGGGTGGGGTGCCTCAACGCCCAGGTGCCCTCGCACGTCTACTCGTCCGGCTACCTGGACGACGACGACGCACTCCGGCTGGCGGCGGACGGGGTGGTCGGCGACGTCGCCACCGTGCTGCTGCGCGAGGACGGTTCGTGGACCGACATCGACGTCAACGCCCGGGCGACCGGGCTGACGCCGTCCGAGCTGGCCCAGGTGGGCAGCCGGTTCTGCGTGGTCGCCGACCCGTCCCGGGCCGCCGCGGTGGTGGGCGCGCTGAGGGCCGGCACGACCACCGACCTGGTGATCGACGAGGGCACCGCACGCACGGTGCTGGCCAGGTTGTAACCGCCTATGCACCGGACCGCGCTGATCGGCCCCGGCTCACTGCTGGAGTCGGACGACCGACCGGCCTGGTGGACGCCGCCGGGAGCGCCGCACCGGCTCGAAGCCGTGATCGGGAGCGACAACGGCGACGGGACGCTGACCATTCACCACTGGTTCCGCGGGCAGCGGCGTCCGGACAGCGGGTGGATGCGGGGTGACGCGATCAGCAGAGCGGCGCTGGGGCCGGCCACGGTCGGGCAGCGGGGACGAGCCGGCACCGCGGGGCATGAGTTGGTTGCCTGGGTGCCCGAGGCGGACGGCGTGATCGGGTATGCCTGGGCGGTGAATGCGGCGCAACCGAATCGGTGGCGCCGGCTCGGACCCCTCGCCTGCCCGCCGGCTACCCGGCCCGTGTGGGACGGCCCGTCCGATGCTCGCGAGTGGGGGTCGGGAACGGTGGTCGCGGTCGCTACCGCTGCTACCCGGCTGGCCCGCTCCTGGGTGCAGGCACTGGTGCAGGTGGACGGCTCGCTCTACCACCTGCATCGGCAGGTCCGCCCCGAGGGCGTCCAGTGGATGCGGCACGCCTGCCTGTGGCTGGCCGACCATGAGCCGGTTCTCGACGCCCGGGAGCGATCGACGAAGGTGGCCCAGGTGAGCGGCGAGCGGGACAGCCAGCCGGGCGGACTGGGGCGCACCCTGTCGGCGTCCGAGTCGCGCTCAGGGGTGCGCGGCACCGATCTCGGCGTCCGACTCGATCATGGTGGGCGCACCTTTCTGCTGTTCGGCGACACCCATTGGTCCGGACGCCCCTGGCTCGGCACCCGGGACGCCATCGCCGAGGTGCTCGACCCCGGCGCCGAGCTGCCCGACGTCCGCTTCCACGGTGCACCCCTTCGCTTGCACGGCGGACGGACGACGATGCGTGAGTACGACGTCCCGCTGGACACGTTCAGCCTGGACGGCGAGCTGTACGCCTTCTTCACCTCCAATCACTTCCGCCGTCAGCAACCGATGGGCCGCAGCGTGCTGGCGAGGGCGGACGCGTCCGATCTCGCCATCGATCCGGCCCAGCGGCGGCGTCCGATCGGCTTCCGCTTCCTGGCCACCTTCTCCGACCACCGCTTCATCAACGTGTCGGTGCAACGCCGGGGCGAGTGGCTGTGGCTCTGGGGCACCGGCACCTACCGCGCCGACGACGTCCGCCTGGCCCGGGTCAACCTGCGCTCCCCCGGCCTGGGCGACGCGCTGCGCAGGGGTGATGCCCTGCCGTTCCTCACCGCCGTTGAGTATTGGGCGGGTGAGGGGCGCTGGTCGCCGGTCGAGTCGGACGCGGTCCCGCTACTCACCCCGGGCGCCCTCGGTGAACTCTCGGTGCGCTGGGTGCCTGCCATCGGGCGCTACCTGATGCTCACCATGGCAGGCCCGCATGATCCGGCGGGGGCCGCGGTGCTGCTGCGGAGCGCCGCCGAGCCGTGGGGACCGTGGTCGCCGCGGATGCGGCTGCTGGACTGGATCGCCGACGGCATGCACCCGCCCGAACTCGCCCGCCGCTTCATCCGCGCCTCGACCGACGGCAGCGATCCGGTGGGCGACGCCGTGTTCCGGCAACAAGCGAGTTCGACCGGCGCCGCCTACGCGCCGTACCTCTTCGATGCCCGCCCGGACGGCGACGGTGTCAGCCTGCGCTACACCCTGTCGACCTGGAACCCCTACCAGGTGGTGCTGATGCGGCACCGGCTGAGTCGAACCGACCTCACCGGCGGGCTTGCCGCCGCAGGATCAGCCAGACCACCAACCCGGTGATCACCGGCGTCACCACATACATCACCCACGACTGCCCACGATTCACGGCACTGGACACCGCCAGGACGATCAGCAGCAGCCCACACATACCCACCGCGATCAGCGTCGCGATGGTCGATCGGCGGCGCCGAAGGTCGGGTCCGGTGGGGCTCATGGCGTGATGCTAACCCCTGCGCGCCCCGACGGACACCGACGGTGCCGGCTTCACATCGGTTGTGAAAAAGACAAGAAAAGAGTGTTGTTAAAGCGGGCCTTGAGCTATGTCAGAGGCCCGTCCCGCTGGAGTAGCGTGCGGCTTGATCGGGCCTTGACTAGCGCGTCCGCACGGCATCGTGGCCGTCGGAAACCAAGGGGACGGGCTCGACCGGCAAGGTCCATCGGTTGGACGTCGCGACCGGCGATGTCCGCCCGCCTCGATCGGAGGATGCACGTGAAGACCCTTACCGCAGACGTCGTGGTGGTGGGTGGAGGATCCACCGGCGCCGGCGTCGTCCGTGACGTCGCCATGCGCGGCTACTCCGCGATCCTGGTCGACCGGGCCGACCTCGGGCAGGGCACCACCGGGCGCTATCACGGTCTGTTGCACTCCGGCGGCCGCTACGTGATCAGCGATCCACACTCGGCCACCGAATGCGCCGAAGAGAACGCCATCGTGACCCGCATCCAGGCCCACGCGGTGGAACGCACCGGAGGCTACTTCGTCGCCACCCACGTCGACGACCCGGCCTGGGGCGACGACTGGGCGCAGGGCGCCACCGACACCAAGGTGCCGTTCGAGGAGGTGTCCGCTGCCGAGGTGCTGAAGGCCGAGCCGCGGGTCAACCCGAAGATCTCCCGCGCTTTCAAGGTCGAGGACGGCTCGGTGGATGGCTGGCAGCTGGTCTGGAGTGCCGCCAATTCGGCCAAGCTGTACGGCGCCCAGATCCTCACCTATCACCGGGTGACCAAGATCAACCGCGACGGCGACCGGGTCTCGCAGGTGGTCTGCACCGACGAGAAGACCGGCGAAGAGGTCCGGATCAACACCAACTTCGTGCTCAACTGCGCCGCCGCCTGGGGCGGTCAGATCGCCCACATGGCCGGCTGTCCCGACGTCCAGGTGGTGCCCGGCGCCGGCATCATGATCGCGATGAACCACCGGCTCACCAACTCGGTGATCAACCGGCTCACCTACCCCGCCGACGGCGACATCCTGGTGCCGGTGCACACCGTGTGCATCATCGGCACCACCGACCAGAAGGCCGACGACCCGGACAAGCTGCAGATCGCCTGGGACG
>WBZS01001218.1_pt1 | contig 22000 bp, 18 predicted proteins | sample 5204201 | NCBI WGS metagenome assembly WBZS01 (sample SAMN12344357, study PRJNA552823) | activated sludge metagenome | biome: Activated sludge suspended growth; feature: Nitrification reactor; material: Wastewater; isolation source: activated sludge from nitrification reactor of wastewater...
GTTGTCCGAGGGCCCGGCGGGCCAAAGATTCCGATTGGGTCGTTGGCTTGGGCGTCGCCGGGGTGGAAGACATTCCGAAGCTTCTCAAGACCCTTCGCGACGACAGCTTGCCGTCCATTTCGCGGTCCCGGGCCGCCTCGGACCTCGGCTTGATCGGTTGGCAGGCACGTTCCGCGCTGCCGGACCTGAAAAAAGCCTATGAAGGAAACGATTCGCTCGTGCGCGTGCGGGCGGCACGTGCGTCGGCGCTCATCAGCGGCGATTTTCCACCCTCTCTCGAGGTTTTGAAAGCATCGCTTAAAGACCCGGCACCCGCGATTCGCAAGGCAGCGGCGATTTCGCTGGGGGACTTGGGTGTCGATGCCAATCCCGCGGTGGCTGCGTTGCGCGATACCCTGCAACACGATGAATCTCCTGCCGTGCGCTGGTCGGCGGCGGAGTCGTTGGGACGAATTGGTCCCGGAGCGTCCGTGGCGGTGCCGGCACTGGCGGAAGCGCTCCGCGATCCCAAGCTTCGCACGATCGCCGCCGACGCCTTGGGCGGAATTGGACCTGCGGCGAGGGGAGCCGTGCCACTTTTGATCGACGCACTCAAAGACAAGGATGCGGAGTATCAATGGATCTCCGCCATCTCCCTCACGCGAATCGACGCGCGTGCTGCGAAGGCCGCGTTGCCCATCTTCATGGAACGCCTTCAAAGCCCCGATTTGCGAACCCGCTGGGATGCGGCAATGTATGTCACACCCATGGGATTGGAGGCGAAGGAAGCGACCAATGCCATTCGAGCGTGGGTCAAGCGAGGGAACGGTGTGGCCGCGGGGACCATGGCCGCCATCGCCGGTCCGGATGCATTTGATGATGCGTTTCCCGTGTTGCTACGCGTGTTGGCGGATGATTGGGATACCTCCGAAGCCATCGCGCAAATCGGCCCCGCCACGGTGCCAGCGTTGATTCAGGAATTGAATGATCCCAAGGCACGAAGCCCTCACTTGGTCGCGAAAACCTTGGGTCTGCTGGCGGCGCGTGCGAAGGAATGTGTGCCAGCGTTGATCGCCGCGCACGCAAACCCACACGCTCGAGTACGAATCGCGATCGCTAATGCTTTGGGAAACGTGCAGCCGCGAAATGACGCGGTCCGACAGACTTTGAAGCAACTACTTTCTGATAAAACACCGGAGGTACGTATCGCGGCAGCGTTGGCAATTCGGTCCACCGATGCGAAAGAAGCGATCACGGCGCTCTTGCCGTTACTCGAACATCCGCACGCGGAGGTTCGCCGAGATGTGGCAACGGCCGTGGGCGATTTTGGCGCCCAGGCGACGAACGCACTCGATGCTCTTCAAAATTTAAGCAAGGATGCCGATGCTGGCGTTCGCAGCGCCGCCGCACGTGCGACGGCACACATCACCACCGCTCAGGTGCATCGGTCTGCGGTCGCCGTCATGATCGCGGCTCTGCAAGATGCTAGCCCCCGTGCCCGTTTGGATGCGGCTCGATTCCTAGGTACCCTCGGCACCGACGCCCGCGATGCCATTCCCGCGTTACGCGAAGCGCGATTCGACGACAGTGAAGATGTTCGCCGAGCCGCCACCGAATCACTGGCGAAGATTCAGGCGAAATGACCGACGCACGGATAGAGGTAGGTATCAAGCGAAGTACGACTGCTCCGCGATCCGTTCAAGATTGAGTGCCAGCAAGGGGTGCCATCGCCGCTTCCCTCGCTGCCGCTCAATCTTGGAAATCAAATCTTTCGACACGTCGCTAGAGTTCGTTGTTATTGAACGGTTGGCCGTCGTTCCGTTGGCATGCTCGCTGGAAAACGTCGGGGTTGACGGTGTAGGTGACGGTGCGAATCGACCCGTCGGCAAGCGCGAAATTACATCCCGCATCGTGCGAGGAACCGAACCGCTGCGAGGCGGTGGTCGCGGTGCTATGGTAATCGCGTGCGGGCACTTCCCACACGTTATTCACCTTCCGCGTGCGTCGGTAATGATCCCAGTCGCCATTCCATCCTGAAAGAAATGGCGATTCGTTGTCGTCGATGTTGGTGCCAAATTTCGAAAGATTGCATTGCTTTTCGCCAGCCATCAACGTGTTGGACATGCCATCCACGATGTCAGCCATGCGCACGATCGGAACAAAACCCCGTTGAACCACGCCGTTGCTTCCGTCCGTCGCCGTGCCGGCACACCCCGCGTAGTCGATCACGTTGTGATTGTTGTAGACGTCGGGTGAGCGGCGGCTGGGGCAGTAATAAGTCGGCACGATCGCCTTGCGAATGATGGCAACGCTGGTCGCCTTGAACACGTTCTGCTGCTCCACGTACGGCAAGATCTGAAACGACCAACCAAACTGAGTGCGATCGTTCGGATCCGCGGCACTTTGGCCCACGGGGTTCCATCCACCTTGCGGAAACACCTTCAACGTGTCGTGAAAATTGTGAAACGCTAACGTGATTTGTTTGAGATGGTTCAAACATTGCATTCGGGCGGCGGCTTCACGCACCTTTTGCACGGCAGGCACCAGCAGCGCGATCAAGATCGCGATGATGGCAATCACCACGAGCAATTCGATGAGCGTGAACGCGGAGCGAGGAGAAGTACCCTTCATGGCGACCTCGGCGAAAAATGAGTTCGAACAACGTTGCCGAAAACCGAAGGCTCGACCTTCGCGAGACAGATGACAAGGCGAAGGCAGGGACGTTTGGATTCATCCCATTTTTCAAGATGGGTTCAATTATGAGAGTATCTTCATCAAATGCAACAAAAATTTAGACTCCCTGCGTTTTAGTACGGTCCTCTGGCGCAAATGCCCCAAAAAACGGTGGTACAACGCTGGAACCGAATAGTGAAAAAGAGTTGGCGACTTTTTTAAAAAGATTGCGTGCTGCTTCATGTTACTTTAAAGAATTCATGATAAAAATGAGTGGTTCGCGTGAAGGCGTTCAAGCGGTCGCGATTTACTGCACGAGGTTTCGTATGGGTTATTTCCCGAAGTGTTCCTGGCGGCTTCAACTATCCCTGGCCCTCTTGGTGGTCGCTGCGGTGCCGTTTATCGCGGCCCAACCCGGTGGTGGCGAGAAAAAGGACTTCGATCCGAAAGGATTCGACCCCAAGGGATTCGATCCGAAGGGATTCGATCCGAAAGGATTCGACAAAAAGGGATTTGGCTTCGGTCCCATGGGGCCGCCCATGAACCAGCAGCGCAAAATCGTTGGTCAGTTTGATAAAGACGGCGACGGCCGACTCAACGCCGAGGAACGGCAAGCTGCTCGAGAATCCCTACGCAAAAACGGCGGAGCTGGCGGCTTCGGCATTGGGAAAAAAGGACCTGGCTTCGGTCCGCCGGGCGGTGGACCCGGTTGGCGTGGGACGATGGGGCCGGGCATGTTCCTCGGCAAGCCCCTGTTGGAAGCCTTGGATTCCAATCAGGATGGCAAAGTGACCTCCGCGGAGCTTTCTCAGGGAGCCAAGACCTTTTTCCAGCGCGCGGACCCAGGAAAGAAAGGAAAGATCGCGGAACCCGAACTCGCGGAGGCGATCACTGCGATTTTCCCAGCACCTCCTGGTTTCGGAGGGCCCGGCAAGGGACCCGGTGGTCCCGGATTCGGACCGGGAGCGATGCTCGCACCCAACGTACTCAAACGAGCTGACGCCAATCGCGATGGCAAGCTCACCGAGGCGGAACTTACCGGTGCGGCGGAATCGCTTCTCAAGGAACTCGATCAAGCCAAGACGGGGTCGCTCGATGAAAAAGCGATAGCGACGGCGATCAACCAATTCTTCCCCGAACCAAAATTTGGCCCCGGAGGTCCCGGTGGCGGGCCAGGCGGGTTCGGCAAAAACCGCGAACCCGCGAAACCAGGGCCCAAAGTGGCCGTGGAAGACGCTAAAACGTATCCCGACCAAAAACTCTACGACCCGACGGTTCTTCGCACCTTTTTCATCGAGTTCGAAAACAAGAAAGACTGGGAGGCGGAACTCGCCGACTTCTACCACACCGATGTGGAAGTGCCTGCGACGGTGATCGTGGACGGAAAACGCTATGCGAACGTCGGCGTGCATTTTCGTGGGAATTCTTCGTACTTCGGTACGCCCCAGGGCTATAAGCATTCCTTCCATCTTGCGTTTGACTTCATCGAAAAGAAACAAAACGTGATGGGATACCGGACCTTGAATTTTCTCAATTGCGCGTCAGATCCCACGCTAATCCATTCGGTGCTGTTCTGCAATCTCTCGCGAAAATATACGCCTGCCCCCCAGGCGAACTGGGTGAAGGTGGTCGTGAATGGCGAGAGCTGGGGGATCTTCGCGAACCAACAACCCTTTAATAAGGAATTCGTTCAGGAAAATTACCAGTCGACGAAGGGCGCCCGTTGGAAAGTGCCCGGGCACCCTGGAGCGGACAACGGCCTTCGCTACCTGGGCGACGACATTTCGGCGTACAAAACGCATTATGAAATCAAATCCGCGGACAACGAAAAAGATTGGAAGGCGCTCGTCAAACTATGCAAAATCTTGAACCAAACCCCCGTCGATCAACTGGAGGCCGCACTGAAGCCGATGCTCGATCTTGACGGTGTGTTGTGGTTTCTCGCCATGGATATCGCTTCGATCAACGATGACGGCTACTGGACGCGTGCCAGCGACTACAACATCTACCGTGATCCGAAAGGCGTATTCCATATTTCAGCCCACGATACCAACGAAACGTTTCAACCCGTGGGTTTTGGTCCGGGAGGCTTCGGCGGGCCAAAAGACGGTTTCGGTCCCTTCGGCAAAGGGCCCAAAGACGACGGTCCCGGGAAAGGTTTCGGCCGTGAAAAAGGCGAGGGGCGGAAAATGGACGCAGGCTCGGGCCTTTACGCACTGGATCCCTTGATGGGCATGAATGACACGCGCGCACCGCTCCGCAGCAAATTGTTGACGGTGCCGAGTCTGAGGGAAAAGTATCTACGGAATGTGAAAAAGATCGCCGAAGAAGCGTTCGATTGGAAAACGTTACAGCCGACGATCGCGACGTACCGCAAGCTGCTGGAGAAAGAAGTCGAAATGGATACGCGAAAGCCGATGCCGTTGGCCGACTTCCAAGCCGCACTCTCCGATAATGCCCCGACGGGTCCGGGCTCCCGGTACAACCTTCGCGCCTTCATGGACGGCCGCCGTTCGTACCTCTTGAATCATCCTGCGATCAAAGGTTTGGAGGCCGGGAAATAAGTAGGTGCCTTGTCGTCTGTAGGGCGGGAGAAGCGTATTCACGCAACCCGCTTTGTCTTCTAAATTTTGGAGTTGCTAGGAAGAGTTAGCCGGACGCGCAAGCGACGGCGGTGTTGTGCGAAAACGTCATATCGACGCGACCTCATGACGATTCCGTCGCTTGCGCGTCCAGCTAACGGTTGCCGTGAGAACCCAGGGTGTTAGCAAACCGCATAAGCGTTAGCGGTACACCAGGGAACGGATCAAGATTTCAACCGTCGAACGGTGACGTCGTCGATTGCGGGTCCTACGGCGCCCGAGTTCTTGGTCTCGGAGGAGATATCCAGCACGCTTTTTTCATCCGTCGCGATGAAATCCCAACTGACGCGTGTCCAATTCATCTCTTTGTAACCGTTATTCGTACCATCGACGGTGAAGATGTGAGATTCCTTGCCGACGGCGACCTTGACCTTGCGTTCGGTGGTGCGTGGGGTGCATGAAATCAAGAACTGAACGCGGTACTTCTTGTTTTTCTCCGTCAAAAACGATTGCCGAATGGCGCCTGGTTCGAGACCGTTCAGGTCGAGACTACGTTTTCCCTCGGCCGGGGTCCAGAAAGAATCCTCGACGATATCCACGTCGCCACGAATGATCTCCCAACCTGGAAGGTGCTTGGAACCAGCGCTGAAGGTGATCCACTGTTGCGTGATTTTCGGCCCATCTTCGAAGTCGCCGTTCGTGAGCAGGTTTTCATCCAAGGCCCGTTTTGGTGCCGGCTTTCCCGCAACGGGGAGGGTTAAACCCACGAAGGCAGTCGCGACAAGAATGAAAATGAACATTCGCATCGTTCGAATCCCCGTTCGGCATTAGGTGTAAGAAACTAGCTAAAGCGTACAGGGCGGGTAATGCCATGTCAATGTACTGCAAATGAATGAATTCGTAGGGAGGGTGAAGCCTACTCGCGTAACCCTCCATGTATTCGGCGAGAGACCCGTTCCTGGTTTATTGAAAACGCTCACGGTCAAGACGAAGTTTGAGAACAAAATCGAAGTATTATGGTCAAAGCAGCAGTAGGTTTCCGGAGCACCCTGCACCCACCCTACGTAGGGCTATCAGAATATCTTAATGTAGCTGTGTTTACGTAATTGCTGGGTATTCACGGACCTAGGATTTTCGTCCATTTTTCACGAAAGCGGGGACGTTCGAGCACCTCGGGATTGACGATGCCGCGAGGCGGACGTCCCTCGCTGAGATCAATCATTCCCTGACAGGCGCAGCGGCCGATTTCGCGAAACAGTTCGTCGGTCCAGGCGATGCAGTGCGGTGCGAGTAGCACATTTTCTAGCGAGGCGAAACGTGACGGTGCGGTGAGTGGTTCGCCCACGAAGCAATCGAGTGCCGCTCCGGTGATTTGGCGGCTGGAAAGGGCATCGAACAACTCGTCTTCGTCCACGATGCCGCCGCGTGCGGTGTTCAAAAGGTAAGCCGTTGGCTTCATCCACGCCAATTCCTTCGCACCGATCAAGTTGCGCGTGGTTTCATTGAGAGGGCAGTGGATCGAAACAAAGTCAGCTTCGCGTAGCAGGCGTTCCAGAGACACCCTTTGGCCTGCATTCTCGATGGGAGAGGACGGCAACAGAAACGGATCGAAGACCAGAGGCGGCTGCATCTGGAAACCGGAGGTGAGCTTCGTGACGGCGCGACCGATGCCACCGTAGCCAATGATCCCCAGCGTTTTACCGCGAAGTTCGCTTCCCATGAATTGGCTGCGCTCGTCCCACCGTCCTTCGCGAACGAGGCGATCTTTCGCCCGCACGTGATGGGTAAGGGCCAACATCCACGTGAGCGTGGCTTCCGCAACCGAATAATCCACGGCGCCGGCCGTGATAAAGAGCAGTACCTCCGCCGCGGTACACGCTGTCACATCCACACTGTCGTACCCCACGCCGAAACGGCCAAGTGCGAGCAGATCCTTGCTCTTTGAAAGGCTTTGAGCCGTCACCCGAGGCGTCAGCACGATAGCGCCGTGGCAACCTTCGAGTTGTTCCGGCGCGATCTCGGTACGGTGCGATGCGAACGTTTCGACACGTATCCACGGCACCCTTTCCAGCAGGTCGAGCCCGATGTCGCGATAACGGGGTTTACCCTGGTCATCGTAAAAGTCGGCCGTCAAAGCGAGGCGGAACGGAGGTTTCATTTCCAGGGATTTCCTTTCTCCGTCGCGCAAGCCTCGTCGACCAGGATGCGTTCGGGTTTTGGGCCCGCATAGACCCAAAGCATTTCCATCGTATTCTTCGTGTTGTTGATGAAGTAATGGACTCGGCCGCGCGGCACAAAGGCGGTGGTGCAACCGGCGAGTTCGTAGCTACGCCCTTCTACCATGCAAGTCGCTTGGCCAGTGATGATGCAAATCGATTCATCGAAATCGTGCAGGTGGGCAGGAAGCCTTCCCCCAGGATAGAAGATGCCGTACCCACCACTCATTTCCAGGCCGGGAATGAGTTCATCGTTGAAAAAATCAATGAATTCCGTGTTGGGGCCGGCCGAGCCTCGGAGCGAGGTGGTGAAGCGGTTGACCCGCTCCGCACCCGCGACGCCAAACGTTGCCGTCGGCATGGGGCGTACGGCAAAGGAATCATCCACCAAAATTCTCGTAGGCTGATCCGATGCCATCGCGATATGAAACCGTGCGGGCTGGGTACGCGAGAGATTGCGTACGGAATGAGGCAAGCCCCGGCGTAGCACCACGTTGTCGAGTTTTTGCAGGAGATAGGTTCGCCCTTCGACGGCGATCTCCGCGGAGCCTTCGAGTAAGGTGACCGATTCGGAAAAAGGATGGGTATGGTAGGGAAGCACAGCACCGGGCGCGAAGGTGACAATGCCGGTGGTCAAATTCCGAGCCAGCCGATTCCCGCCAACCAATCCTTGAAATCGAACACCGACCGAAATCTCGATCGCCTCCACGTCCGCGGGAGCCGTCATCGATTCGGACCGATCGGGACGAAACGACTCCGGCGGCGCGGCGAGGATCGATTTTGGCGAAGCGGTGCGAGGCGCGAGCGAGGTCTGCATGCCATGATCCCGGCCGACAAACGCCAACGATGCCCTTAAACTTCGAAGCAGCAAGCCGGCATCCATCCCCAGCCCGAGCATGCGAAACCCTTGATCCTGACGGCGAGCAAGATCTTCCAGACTGGTGGTGATGACGCCGCACTGCTTGCCGGCAGCACGAAGCAGATCCTTCATGTCCACGATTTTTTCCGCGACGCCAGGCCCCTCCCACGCACCCCGGTGCCCAGCGCTCGACGAGAAGTCCGCAGGGCCGAAATAAACGAGTTCCACTCCCGGCACCGCGCTGATTTCCTGAATATTTTGCCAGGCTTTGACGGTTTCCAGGATGGGAACCACGAGCACGTGATCGTTGGCGTGCTCGGTGTGTTCGACGAGTGCTTGGCCCCAGCAGGTCGCACGCTCCGCGCCGATGCCACGCACACCTTCGGTGGGATAGCGGGCGAAGGCGACGGCCTGTTCGAGTTGTTGTCGCGATTCAATCCACGGCACCACGATGCCGTCGGCTCCCAGGTCAAGGGCGCGTTTGATGGTGCCGGCGTTCAACTCCGCGATACGTACCAATGCGACCGTGTCGCTCCGCACCGTGGCACGAAGATGTTCCACGATTTCTTTCCAATCGAGTTGGCCATGCTCGGCATCGATAACCACCCAATCGAGTCCCAACCCAACCGCCATCTCCGTAACGCTGGCTGATTCAAGCGTCACCCACAACCCAAACACGGGCGTATCCGAGGCAAGCTTGCGACGAAGACTTTGAATCGCAGAGATCTTCACGAGAAACCCCAATTTTTGTTGGCGACCGCCCGGCATTCTGGTGAGCGGCAATTTTTCCAGGCGAGCGGCCGGTGTAAACCGGCCGTGAAAACTCAGCACAAACAATCGACCATCCAGCTTCGCCCGTCGGCCGGCGCTATTCGTTGCGACCATCCCATGGAAGCGTATTATTCAATCACGAATAAGAAATGCAACCCCCGCCAACGAAAAGCATCGAAAACATGCCGTCACGCTCAGCGGCAGAACGGAACCAAAACGTTGGCAGTAAGGCCCAATCCCTTGAACCTCGGCATCTGGGCCAAGCATGCAGCGACCGACGGCGACGCGTTTGATAAGCAGGTCGCCTTCAAGTACGATGCGTGGGGCACCCGCATCGAGATGTTGGTGAATGCCGACGAAGTGGGTGCCGGCTCGGTGGCTGTTCCGAAGTTCGCGGCCAATGGCTGGAATCCCCCGAACTGGCGAGCCCCGGCAGTAATGCCGGGGGTGCCATAGACACTGTGAACTACAATGTCTGGGCCAACGTGGATGGCACTGGCTCTTTGACAACGCGATATCTACGCGATGACGCGGTCGATGCGTTGTTCGCCCGCATCGAGCAATCCGGCGGCACCGGCACGGGCTATTACTACCTGACGGACCGCCTCGGTTCGATCCGCGAAGTGGCCGCCGCCGCGTCCGGCACCGTGATGGACGCCATCACCTACGACGGCTTCGGCAAGATCGCGTCGGAAACGAACAGCACCTACCGTGGCCGCTACGCCTGGACGGGACCGGAACTCGATGCCGCGATCGACCTGCAATACAACCGGGCGAGATACTTTGATTCTATTACGGGCCGATGGATAAGCCAAAATCCTCTCGGCTTCGACGCGGGAGGGGAAAAAGGGGTAGGGCGTCTTTTAAGGGTCTTTTGTGGTCGACAAGACGCCCGACCCCTTTTTCGCTGCCCTTCAAAAGACTATACTTAGGTTTTTTCCAACGTTATGGAAATCGTCACGACTTCAAGTTTTTTGTTCTTCCTATTAATTTGCCAGAGGTGACAAAATAATGAAAGAACTGTTTAAAATGAATTTTGAGAACCCATGCAATATATCTATTCATGATTCTGCTGCAGACCCCACTTTTTTGGATGTTAGGAATTTGCAGTCGACGTTAGCTGTTGAATTTCTGCCGAATCAGGCAATTTTCCGAAATATTTCTGTGGATGAGCCGGTTTTTTTGTCAATTTTTCAAGGAACATGCGCTGATATTAGCAAGTACGACCGCGTGGTTAAAATTCCATTTCATGTAGAAACAGGCAATGTGATATTTGGTGATTTAGAAGATATACATTATGGTGAGTTCCCTATTGAATGTGGCTTGTATCAATTAGTTCAAGGCCAACGAATCCTAAATAACATACTTTACATTGACTTTTATTTTGCCATTTCAAATATGACTAACGAAGGTGGGGCAGTATTAAGAGATGTACGCGGATTGAAACTATGGGAGAAATTAAAGTAACCGTTCACCAGGTTCTAAGGACAGAAGAAGGGACGAGCGCAATTTGGGGGGGGCATAAAAGGGGTCGGGAGTGAATGGCACTGTTCCATACGGCCGAAATTTACGTAAGTCCTAATGTTTCCGCCCGATTTCCCGACGTAAGGCCTAAAATCTCGTCGATTGGTGGCGCCTATGCAGTGCCATTCACTCCCGACCCCTTTTTCTCTCCCCCTTCACGGCAACATCGCTTGGAGTCGCCTAACCCAGATGCGGCGGTATCCCTCACTCTGCGGAACCCGGGCCCGGCACCCGCTGATGAGGTTCGTGCTGCACCGGCATCGGCCAAAGCGTTAGGAACCACATGGTTTGAACCGTCGGCCAATACCTGTTGAGACAAGGAAAAAAACCTCACTCCCTGCTACGTGAAAGCCTACTGGAATCAGGTTTTTCCATTCGCCCATTTCGGCCATAAAAAAGACTCCCGATCCGAATGCCATGAACTTAAGTGTAAGCTATTTTGGGGAAGAACCTTACGGCACCACGTTGCTAAATGGTTTTGCAAAGCTTGGAAGTTCTGTAAAGGCAGCATCCCGTTTTTTCCAATACTTGTTGCTCACCGGCTTGCTGCAAATCGGAGAATTCGAGAATCCCTTTCGCAACGCAAACAATTACACAATAGAACTTTAAAGCTTAAGTTCATGGCATTCACTCCCGACCCCTTTTTCGTGTTCGCTGCCGAGCCGGATCTATTCCCGTCAAGAACATCAACTCATAATGCACCGCCGGTCCGAGCCTGTTTTTTGAGACGCGGATCCATTCCAGGCTCGGCATGAAGCTGGTGACACCGTACAATCTGGGCATCCCGGTCACCGATCATGTTCAAGATGGGCACCGTTCGGGCGAAGTACTCTGCATGAATATTCACTGCGCAAGCTGTGGCCAAAACATCGAGTTTTCGGATCGTCGCCCATCGTTCTGCGCCTATTGCGGAAAGGCGCTGCCCGCGAGCACGCCCGATGCCACGGCTGAATTCTCCCCCAATGCCAGCACGGACCAAGCCCTTTCGGTCGCGCCGCTTTCCATGGCGATGCCCGACCGCATCGGAGATTATCGCATGGTTCGCCGTTTGGGCCGAGGCGGCATGGGCGATGTCTTCGAAGCGGAAGACACACGGAACGGCCGACGCGTGGCGTTAAAGCGGATCCGCTCGGGGGCGTCGGCATCGGAAACGGATATCGATCGGTTCCGCCGAGAAGGCCGAGTCGCCAGCCAAATCCACCACCCCAATGTCGTGTTCGTCTACTCCGCCGACGAGGCCGATGGCCAGCCGTACATCGTGATGGAGCTGATGCCGGGCCAAAACCTCAAGGACGTGGTCGATGCCCAGGGCCCGCTCCCGTTCACCGAAGCGATCACGCACACGCTTGACATTGCCGACGGTCTGATCGAGGCTCATCGTCAAGGAGTCGTGCATCGCGACGTCAAGCCCTCCAACTGCTTCCTCGACCACGACGGTCGAGTCAAGATCGGCGACTTTGGCCTATCCAAAACGCTTGACAAAACCGACCATCTCACGCAAACAGGCGTCTTCATGGGGACGGCGCTCTTCGCCTCGCTCGAACAAGTCCGTGGCGACAAGGTTGACGAACAGAGCGATCTTTACTCCGTGGCAGCGACGCTTTACTACCTTCTTCGTGGGCGTGCCCCCTATCATTTCGCGGACTCCGCCTCTACCCTCGCTCGCCTCGCCACCGATCCGATCCCGTCGATCCTCGAACATCGGCCCGAGCTTCCCAAAGCGTTCGACGAAGTGCTCAAACGCGGCCTGGAGCGGGACAGATCGAAACGATTCCAAACCCTTCGGGAATTTCGCGACGCGGTGGCGGCGTTCCTTCCGAGTACCGCCGCGCCGCCTCCTCGCAGCATTCGCTTTGCCGCGTTGGCGGTCGATTACTTGTTCTCCACCATGATCATGACCGTGGTGGTTGGGATTTTCCGCCAAGCGGGCCGATCGCTCGGGCTGGCGCCGGATTGGTACAGCATCAACGTCGTCACGATGGTGGCCGGCAATGTTGTGCCTGTGGTTTATTTTTCAACCTTCGAACGATGGATGCAGGCCACGCCTGCGAAATGGATTTTTGGCCTTCGCGTGGCTCAGGCCAATGGCATCGATCCGCCGACTTTCTGGCAAACGCTGATGCGGAACGTCGTCTTTCGGGGGATGTTCCTTGTGAACGACTTGGCGCCTGTGTTGTTTTTTCCCGGCCAAGACGGAAACGTCGGGTGGGTTCTCATCGCGCTCGTTTCGTTCACGTATGGCGGAATGGCATTGGCGATACTCCTGGGTGTTTCGACAATGCGAAGGGCCAGCGGCTACCGCGGGATTTACGAATGGGCCAGCGGAACGAGGGTCGTACTCGTGCCGCCGCGGGAAAGAACCGCATTGTTCCGCGCGCCAGCCGAAGGGCCGCCTATTCGACAATCCATGCAGGGAACGCATCTTGGGCCATTCGCCATTCGAGGGAAATCTTACGAAGATTCAATCAAGCAGGTTCTCTTGGGCGATGAGTTGCATCTGGCCCGAGCCGTCATGGTCATCGTGGGCGGCGCCCCCGCACCGTCGCTACGCCGCGACCTGGTTCGAAGGGCCAGGCAGCGATGGTTGGCGGGCGGCGTGGAAGACGGAAAAACCTGGGACGCCTACCTCTTGCCCAAAGGCCAAACCCTTCGTCATTTTGTCACGCAGCATGGCCCGATGGAATGGGGCGACTTTCGACCGATCTTGGAAGCGCTGATCGAAGAAATCGCCGCAGCCGAGTCCGATGAGTCAGCCTTGCCCTACGTTTCGGTGGAACAGGTTTGGCTTCAAGAAGACGGCCGACCCGTCTTGCTCGAAATGCCAATCCAGGGCGATCCAGATGCTTCGCCTAGCGCCCCGATGCCCGCCCATGATTTTCTGCGCGCCGTCGTAACCACGGCCCTTCGTCCGGTCCGTGGTTCGCCCGTAGATTCGTCGACAATCGACGTCCCGCTACCCATGCATGCGAAAGCATGGATCGACGAACTTCTGTTCACGTCGGATCGCCAACCCTCGATGACGAAACTCACGAAATCGCTGCAAAGTTTGCGCGATCGCCCGACCCATTTAACGAAGGGGCGAAGGTTAGGAGCGCTGCTTCTCTCGGCTGTCTTCACGTTGCTGGGAATGCTCACCTGTTTTGGAGGCGCGTTCTTCAGCGGGGCCATTGGAAGCGTGGCCTCCCCCAAAATGGACGTCACCGAGCGAACCATTTTTCTTGCGGAATTTGAACGACGAAGCATTCGCGAGATTCTTCCCCTGATCGCGAATCCGGATCCAAGCCTTCGTCTAGTGGGCCTAGCGCGATATCGGCAAGACCTAAACTTGGCGAAACGCCTGAGGGAACGCCTGGACCAAAAGGAAACGCTGCTGAAACGTCGGCTCCCCTATGCATCCCTTCCCGCGATCTGGTTCATGGAAGCCGCGAATCAACAACACGAGATCATTCAAACGGGGCTGATCCCTTCTTCCCCGGGTCCGCAGTTTCGTGGCCGGGCAGAATATTACTCGCGCGAGCAAGATTCACCGGCACGGTTCGTTTTGCACTCGGTCAGTCTCATTCAGATCGGCTTTTTCCCCATCGTGATGGCCGCCCTGGCGTTTGTCTTCCGAGGCGGTTTCGTCAAAATGCTGTTGGGCGTTTGCCTCGTGAATTCGAGAGTCGAACGCGCCGGTCGTTTCCGATGTGCGTGGCGTTCCCTTCTACTCTGGGTTCCCGTGACGATCCTTTTTGGCTTGGGAATTTCCTTGGAATTCAATGGCTGGCAACGGCTTGATCAGGGAACGTTGCCGAGTTGGCAAATGCCCTTGGCGACGGTGCTGATGCTGCTTAGCCTGGCGATTCCCATCGCCCACGCAGTGTCGGCCATGGCCATGCCAAAACGTTCGCCGCTCGATTTCCTGTCCGGCAGTCATCTGGTTCCCGAGTAAAAAAAGGTGCCAAGGACCGAATGCCGTGAACTTAAGGCTTAAGTGGTTGTTGGAAAGGCATAAAAGGGGTCGGGAGTGAATGCCATAAACTTATGCGTAAGCTATTTTGAGGAAAGATCTTACGGCACCAACTTGCGAAATGGGTTTGCAATGCTTGGAAGCTCGGTGACGGCAGTATCCCGTTCTTTCCAATACTTGATGCTCACCGGCTTGCTGAAGATCGGGGAATTGAAGAATCTGGTTTTCAACGCAAACAATTACACAATACAAGTTTAATGCTTAACTTCACGGCATTCACTCCCGACCCCATTTATGTCCCCCCTGAAGCTACGCCATTTGGCCCCAAGCAAAACGCCACAGATTTTCCACGATCGGGCTGTGGCGTGATACCGACTTTTCCAGGGATTCTTTCCGGATAGGCACTTACTCGCCGCGTCCGAACGACGGGCCGAACAGGTGGTGGTCGTTGTCGATCTTGTCACCTTCGGAAGATCGGCGGTCGACGATGTCTTCGTTGAAGGTGGTCCAGCCAAGGAACTTGATTTTCTTGTGCACGACGAAGGTGTCGGCTCCGGTGCCGCCTTCGAGGCGGTCGGCGATACCGTCGTAGCCGCCGTCGAGTCGGTCGTTGCCAGCTCGGCCAAAGAGTTGATCGAATCCTGAGCCGCCGTTGAGGTTATCGTTGCCATTGCCGCCGTCGAGCAGGTCGTTGCCGGCGCCGCCTTTGAGCGTATCGTTGCTATCTCCGCCGAAGAGTTGGTCATTGCCGAAGAACCCTTCAAGCGTATCCACGCCATCGCCACCGAAGAGTAGGTCATTGCCAATGCCGCCGAACAGGGAGTCCGGCCCGGCCCGACCTTCGAGGGTATCGTTGCCGTCGCCACCGTGCAGAATATCGTTGACACCGCCGCCCTGCATCAAGTCGTCGCCGTTTCCTCCAAATGCCGTGATCGGAAGGTCGACGCCAACCGCGTCCACGAAGACTTTATCGTTGCCATCGCGGGCATTGACCCGGACCTTGGAAATATCCGAAAGATTGAAGCGATTGATGTGAAGGCCAAGGCCGCCATCGGTGCGAACGGAAAGTTCGTTGATGCCGGTTCGGCGGATCGAAATGGTGTCGGCGGTTTGTGATCCTTCGATTCTCAACTCGCGGCTCACGAGTGTCACGTTGCTGGAGGGCGTGGTCGGCTCCACAACAGTCAGAACGGGCAGTCCAGATGTTGGCACGTTGAAGAACGTCGCCGGAACGTCGCGGATTTCAAGGTTTTCAACGCGGGGAAATTGCTTGCGAGCTTTCATGGTCGACTCCTTGGACTGGCGTCTCGGCCAGCGTTCGGGTTTGAAAAGGATAGAATCAAGCGATATTTGGGAAAGCGGAAGTTCGCGAAATGTGTTACAGCGAATTTGAAAGAAAATCGCCGACGGTTCCGATCAAGAGAAAGCGTAAGGACAATATTTTAGGAAATTCTTCACGTCAATACTTGAGATTTCTTCCTATGGGGTCCGGGTCTTACTTGCCTTCTGCGTTTGAAAGACGGCCTGAGGAGTCTCTCTTTCGCAAACATCACTCACGGGGGGGGAGCATAATAGGGGTCGGGAGTGAATGCCATGAACTTAAGCGTTAACATTTTACTGCATAACCGTTTCCGCCGCGAAAGGAATACTTGAGTCTACCGATGTGCAAGAGGCCAATGAAGGGCAAATTTTGGAAAAGCCGGGATACTGCCATCGCGGAGCCTTCAAGCCTTGCAAAACCAGTAGGCAACCTGGTAGTGTAAGATACTTCCTCGGAAGACTTTACGCTTAAGTTCATGGCATTCGGGACGGGCACGTTTATTGTGCCTATTTTCGCTTTCCGCCTTTCTTGGCCTGCCCCAGAGGCCCGAGCTAGACGCGGAATGAGGGAAAAAATACGGCGAAAAAGCATAGATCTCAATAATAAACGTGCCCGTCCCCTTTTCTTCATCCGATATTTTCGACTATTCGAACGAGAGGTCGATTATGATTCCTACCTTCGCGTTCCTTATCTTCACCTTGTTTCTTGGCCTAGACGCTGACTCGGCTGCAATGCAGCACACATCGTCTGTTGGCTTCCTCCAGTTTTCACATGATGGGCGATCGATAATGGCTTATGGAACCGGACGTGTAATTCGAATTTGGGATCTAAAATCGGGTAATTTTGTTGATGTCGGACCGTTTGATCGAGCGATCACGTCGTTAGGAATTTGCAGGCCAACCGGCGACGTTTATGCTGTTGACTACGACGGGTACATTTTTTTTTACTCAGTAAAAGAAAAACAGCTTTCGGAGCCACGCCGCCTTCCTGTCGGCCACAGGTTTCAAACTTTTTTGGAAACGCCAACCCCGGTGATCATGAAGGAGTCGTCGGCGAGATTATTTGATTTCGTTGAGGCAAAGGATTTCGCCTTCGACATCCGCCTTAGTCACCATGCCCGGTCGGTTGCTTACTCCCGCGAAAGTAGACTGATTGCGTTTGGCGTGTGGGACTGGAAGGTTACCGTTGCCGACTTAAAAGGAAATATAAAGACGGAAATTGATATGCAACATCGTGGCACTCTCACGAGCTTTTCGAACGATGGAAAATACGTTTGTTATCGAAAAGGAAAAAACGGATTTATCGTCGTCAACGTTAATTCTGTTGCACAACGGCATTCAATTCCAAGATATCTTGAAGCAGCTGATCCGATATTTTCCCCCGATGGCAAGATCATCGTTGCCGCCTGCGCTACTCGAGAGATCATTGCATACTCGACCAAAACTGGCGAAGAAATATTTGTCTTAAATGGATCTAAAGAACCTTGTTTTTGCATGGCGTTTTCTCCTTGTGGAAGATATTTAATTCATGGTGGAGTGGATCGGTTGATTTGGATTTGGGATATTAAGGAAACGCGGTATATTAGCCGTTCTGAAGTTCGGAAGTAGAGGAAACTAAGGAGGCGGAAAAGGGGACAGGCACGTTTATTATGAGGAGGTCGCCTACGGGGCGAATCCTTTCCGAAAGCAAACGTGCCTGTCCCCTTTTCGGACTTTCCGTCTGAAACTCTATGCGATACGGGAAATTCTGCTAAATGGATTCAGGCTATTCGGAGGCATTCAAATGACATTCCATAGGAACATTCGCCGGACTTTTGGTATTCCTATTTCTAGTTGCGTCTACTTTTTCTTGCTCGGATCGAATACCTTCGGCGATGACGCTGACCTCGGCAGTCAGTTTCGAGGGGAGCTTTTTGTTGTTGCCGACAAATCGTATTCTCTTGCGGACTTGCTCGGGGAGACGACTGCGTCGTTTGTAAAGAGTTTTCGGCAACAGTGCCAAGGACTTTCTGAAGAGGAATTGAAAGGTTATCTTTCAGAAAAAAAGATTCAGGAGCTTTTTGCGAGGAAAAAAGCTTCGCGTGAGGATCTTGAAAATGCAATTTGGGAGGAGTCTTGCCGCCGACTGATCGTTCGGAGTCTTGACCTTTTAGTAAGAGCCGAGATTGTCAAGAGAATAATAGCGGAACAAAAAGTGGCAGTTGGACAGATTTTTGATTTAGAAGAAGTCCGACTTGCCGTTCGAAGTGAGCAACGGTTCTTTAATCTTTGCTTTGAGAGAATTGGACGCAAAGACCCGTTTGATCGAAAGAAAGCGTTCGAAGCTGTTAGCAGGTCGCTTCCATACAAATGGAACGAATCTACTTTTTTTTACATGTATTGATAATATGGAGGGGGAGCGACTTAATACAAATTGGCTGCGGAATTTTTCTGTAAGATCTTCTATTTACTAAGATGCGGCTATTCATGCCTGCCTGCTGAATGCGCTCCTTCGAGACGTGTGCGAGGCGGGCTACTATTGGAGACAGGGGTCAGCGCTTGCCAGGCTTCAAGAATCTGCATTTCGCATTCACCGATTTCCAGGTAGGTCTAAGGATTGGGAAAGTCTGGCCAGATTTCTGGTATCATCGAAGGCTGCGGGTTACCCGTTAAAGGTGGGACTTTCGACTTTGCATGAGATCACTGGAGGCTTATCCGGCGCAAGGGAAACAGGAAAGGGTAAAAAGGTTTTTGGCCGAGATCTTGATTGGTATGACTTGGTATTTTCGATGGATTCGATTTTTGAGCTTGGGTTCGTCCTTCGCCATTCAAACCAAGGTGAATTTGAAATCTGGGAACTCGATCGCAGTGAAGAGCCGGTTGGATTTGACGACACAGAACGGAAGCTTATTGCAAAAAAGAATAGTTATTCTCTAGCAATTAGGGATTATTGGCCTCACCCAATTGTCAGAATAGATGGTATTGATTTTTCTGTATTTGTTGTGGTTCAGAGAAGTTATCTCGACGGCCACCTTTCGATAACGCCAGGCGTTGGAGTTCCAAAATATCGGCGACAAGAATACACTCGAGCTTTTTTTGATCCTTTTTGTGAAGCCAAAAGTAAATTATCACAGTTTTCGAACCAGGCCGCATCTCTAGAATTCAACGAAAATGCGAAGGAAAGAAAGGATCTAATTGATCAAGTTATTGTGCACCGAACAAAAGCTGCCAATAACAAGGCAATTGCTGCACTTTTCGACGAATTCGTACTGCGTGTTCAGAAAAAGGGCAAGAAAGAATAAGAGCGCGGGCGGAAAAGGGGACAGGCACGTTTATTATGAGGAGGTTTCCTACGGGGCAAATCCTTTCCGAAAGCAAACGTGCCTGTCCCCTTTTCGGACTTCCGGTGGAGCATCGAGATTAGCCCAACTCCAGGCAAGGCTGCAGCAGGCCCGGCAGAATTTAAATTGGTACGTTTCCCAGGGAGAACATGCTCCGCCTGGTTCCCAATTGGCAGAATTCTTCAGGCAGCGAATAATCTCATTAAGGGCTGAGATAGAGGGTATTGAGACGGCCATCGGCGCATTACCGCGTTAGAAAAAAAAGTCCGAATGTCTGCTGCATTAAAGAGAAGAATTGCGTTACAAAATCGACAATACATTATTGAGATTTTAAGATGAACGGGCCCCACTTACGACTTCACAGACTGTTTGAGTCTGCTATAGCAAATCCGTCTGCAGCTAATGAAATTGGCATTGAGGTTGAACAATTTGCTCGAAGCCACCATCCATTGGCCTGTCAGATTTTAGCTGAGATAGCATTATCCGGGAGTTACCCGCGGGACTTGCGGTTGATAGCTTATATCTGCTTATTCGAAATAACCGGTCGAAGTTTGTGCAATATTCCCCGAGTGGATTTAATGCGAATTCCGGAAGATTTCGATATGGGTATTATTAATGAATATTTGAATGGGTCGCCTACGAATTCGACTTTCTCGATTTCATAGACATTCCTAGTTGCGCGAAAAAGCAACCGGTTGGGAAGCTTTACTCCATCGGCGCACCATTCCGTGGCGTCGGCTGATTCGCCATTGAGTTGCGTCTATTCGCGGCGGTCGTGATGAAGTTCGCGGTGGATGGGTGGAATCCCGCGAAGCCGACGCCGATTGGCACCGAGAACTTTGATGTTTGGGCCGACTTGGATGGCAATGGCTCTTTGACAACGCGGTACCTCCACGACGACGCGGTCGATGCGTTGTTTGCCCGCATCGACCAATCCGGCGGCACCGGCACGGGCTACTACTACTTGACGGACCGCCTCGGCTCGATCCGCGAAGTGGCCGCCGCCTCGTCCGGCACCGTGCTGGACGCCATCAGCTACGACGGCTTCGGCCGCATCGCGTCGGAAACGAACAGCAGCTACCGTGGCCGCTATGCGTGGACGGGGCGGGAACTCGATGCCGAGATCGACCTGCAGTACAACCGGGCAAGATACTACGACGCGAACACGGGCCGATGGATTAGCCAAGATCCGCTGGGCTTCGACGCGGGCGATGGGAATTTGTATCGGTATGTGAGGAACAAACACCAATCTTATTTGGACCCCAGTGGTTTCCACTTCCAGGTGATACCCAACTATGAGGATTTATACCGTCAGCGAATCTTGGAAGAAATTGAACGACAGCGATCAATGGGCCATTTCCTTTCGGTGTACCTACTTGAAAGGTATCTCGAAAATAACATACCGAATGGCACCACGATCCAGATTACGGATCAAGACCTGATTGATCAGACGAAGGCAGACGCTAGGCCAATAGTACGGCAAGCGGTTTTCAGTGCGCTTAAAGGCCAGACTTACGACAAAGTCGTCGAAGGTGCGGATGCAGGGAGTTTTCGAGGAAGGGTTCGGTGGTATCCGAACATTTACGGCAGTGTCTTTTCTGAACTGATTAAACTGGGTTACGGTTCTAATGCCGAGGACCGGATTGGGGACGTCAACAACAACCTTTTCTATGCTTATTTCGGAGCAGAACTCACGGTCGATCTAAAATACAAGAACGTGGAGGAGTGGCACCGATGGTTCTGCTTTTGGACAATTTCAGAGTGGAAATTGTATGATGTTGAAGCAACGGTTACGATTAAGGATCATGCTGTATTTGGAACTGACATTCTTCGTAACAGGATCTGGTCCTATCATGCCGCTCATCAGCTTCAAGAGGTCTATAAATATAACAATTTTTATTCTGAGCTAACCTATACTGAAACGTTTGGGCGCTACAAAATCTACAAACCCTGATTTTTGCGCCTGGCCAATGTATCCGGATTTCGCCAATCGGGTGATTTGGTGTTTAGTGGGGTTTGTGAAAAGTGGCGGGCAATTGTATACTCGGTCCCGAGAAGTGAAATGACCATAAAAGCAACACTGTTTGGTGGCATTTTGTGTTTTAGTTTCGGATGTTGTTCGAATTCAAGCGAAACTTTAGAGGGTTCGTCGGTTCGCATTGTCCGAAGTAACGGCGGGCGATGCTATCGCGCTCAGAGTTACGCAGACTTCCCTGAACCGCCATGGCTAAGGAATGTGCTAAGAAGTGTTCCTGGCAATCCCGTCGTTGAAGTTGATTTACAAAATACTTTGGGAAAAACGAACGACAAAACTATAGCTGATTTGTCGCCACTCAGGCAGCTTTGCTGTCTTCGGCTTGGAAACACTGACGTTGGCGACGAGGGCATTCTTTCTCTGGCCGCCTTTCCGGAACTAGTGGACGTAGGGCTGAATCACACCAAAGTTACAAACCTAGGAATTGAGCGATTGGCGAAGTTTGCCAAATTGACGCATTTGTCCCTGATTCACACTGAGGTTACTGATGCTGGATTGCCACCCCTTGTTTCTATCAGCTCGCTGATAGCCGTGGATCTTTCCCATACCCGTGTCGGTGATTCCGGACTATCTATTTTGTCGGCAATGCGGGATTTGAACGAACTGGAACTCAGAGGGACCAATATTTCAGATGCCTGCATTGACTCTATCGCCGCCTTGCGGTTGCTAGACTCGTTTTCAACAGTTAGGCTGGCCTTTTGGTGCATAAAAACGCGAAATCCCAGTGTTTTTGACGTTTTTCGAATTTCGGACTCGAAAATGTAGTGCCACC